>Ga0315314_1002845_pt1 | contig 14008 bp, 10 predicted proteins | sample TDP9_MG_FD_203631 | JGI IMG/M metagenome (GOLD analysis project Ga0315314, IMG submission 203631) | Freshwater sediment microbial communities from Lake Towuti, South Sulawesi, Indonesia - TDP9 | ecosystem: Environmental > Aquatic > Freshwater > Lake > Sediment | place: Indonesia: South Sulawesi...
CCGACGAGTCCAGATTTATCGGGACGAGGAGTTTTGATTTGCGCCCTACGGAGTCTGAAGTCTTTTGGCGTAAAGAAATTCCTTAGTGATGAACAAACTATTTTTTCAAGTCCCAACCGAGCGACTGTTACCCCTTCCTCTGACGATAAAAGACTATGTTTTGTGAACCTGCTTGTTACATTCGTTGAAGCTCTTCTGTAAATGTTTTAAAACTCGGAGCAATCTTTTTCGGCCTGCTTACCACTCCAGAGACTGCTTCTTGAGTTTTCAGTCCGTTACCCGTTATGAAAGCTATGGTTAATTCGTCCCTCTTAATTCTACCTGTTTCAGCCAATTTTTTCAAAACCCCCACAGTTACGCCGCCTGCAGTTTCAGTAAATATTCCCTCAGTCTCCGCGAGAATTTTGATTCCCTCTATAATTTCTTCATCCGTCACTGTTTCAGCAAATCCGCCAGTCTCTTTCATTATCTTCCAGGCATAGTACCCATCAGCAGGATTCCCGATAGCTAAAGACTTTGCTATAGTGTTTGGTTTTACCGGCTTAACAATCTCTGAATTCTCCTTATATGCAGTGACAATCGGCGAACAGCCATCTGCCTGAGCTCCGGAAAATTTCGTTCTAAATTCTCCAATCAGTCCCAGCATATTAAACTCTCTCAACCCCTTATATATTTTTGTCATTAAACAGCCCGAAGCCAAAGGAATAACCACATGGTCAGGAGCTTTCCAGCCGAGCTGTTCAGCAATTTCAAAGCCCAGAGTCTTTGAACCTTCCGCATAATAAGGTCGAATGTTGATATTAACAAAGGCCCAAGGGAAATTATCTGCAATTTCACTGCAGAGGCGATTTACCTGGTCGTAGTCTCCCTCCACGCCAATTAGGTTGGGCTGATATATGCCGGCTCCTATGATTTTACCTTTCTCCAGATCTATAGGAATGAAGACAAAGGCCTTTATCCCTGCATAAGCGCTATAAGCTGAGACAGAACATGCGAGATTCCCTGTGGATGCACAGGCTACGGTATCAAACCCCAGTTCCATCGCTCTGGTTATGGCAACGGAAACTACCCTGTCCTTAAAAGAATAGGTGGGATTTACTGCGTCATTTTTTATATATAGCTTCTCTAAGCCCAACAACTTTCCTAAATTCCTTGCCGGTAGAAGGGGAGTGAATCCTTCTCCCAGGCTGATAACATTTTCTCTCTCCACAGGTAGTAAGTCCCAATATCGCCACTGCGAGTTCGGGCCTTTCTCTATTTTCTCTCTGGAAATATGCCATTTAATATTCTCGTAATTGTAGTGTACCTCCAGAGGCCCGAAACAGAACTCGCAAACATAAATTGCCCCTGCCTGATATTCCCTGCCACATTCCCTACATTTTAAACCAGCTATCTTATTCATCTCGCACCAATTACCAACAAAAGTTATCGCCTGAAATAATAATCCAACCTGTTCAGATGCCTATGTTTTAGAAATATTATAATATATGTTACTATTTTTGTCAAGAATATTTTTAAAAAAATTATCTGCGGCCTAATCGGTCGACTTCCAGTATGGCATTACATAACATCTTCTCAGATACTTTCTTGGGAAGATTTCTCATTGTCTCCAGTGGAGAGCAAGCATATTTCACGACTTTCTCCAAAAGTTCTTTCGATGTGTGACTTATTCTTCTGCTTTCAAAATGGGAAGGAACGCTTTCCAGTCCAATATCTTTCAGAGTTCTGGGGAGTCTCAACTTTTGAAATATATTACCGAGTCTCTCCAACTCTTTCATCTTTGCTTCCAGGAACAGCTGCACAAGGCTACAGAACGCTACTACCTCGCCATGAAGATAATCGTGTGTTTGACGAATTTGCGTGAAACCGTTATTAAGAGCATGGATTGCTGCTGCGCGGCAGCCCTCTCCGCCAATCCCCCCGACCAAGCCTGCCAGCATAATGTTTGACTCAATTATCCTCGTAAGAGCTGGCGTTAATTTTTTCTTCACATTGTCCCTCGCTGCAGTAAGGCCAACTTCAAACACCGCATTGTAGATTGACTGGGCTGATTTTATTGCCATTCCCACTGTCAGGCTTGATGACTTACCCCGGGTATATGCCATTGTCTCATAATACTTTGCCAATCCGTCAGCCATTCCTGCCACGAGATACCTTACCGGCGCATTCGCCATAATTCGAGTATCAACTAAGACCACCTCAGGACATCTATCCAAAATCAGGTATCCTCTCGCCCTACCATCTTGAGTATAAATTGCGGAAAGCGCCGTCCAGGCAGCACAGGTAGCAGCACTCGTGGGAATGGTAACAACGGGCAGCCGAGCATAGTATCCCACTGCCTTGGCAGTATCGAGAGCCTTGCCACCGCCAATCCCGGCAACAAATTGGGCTTTCCCTTTTTCCGCTAATCTGAGGAGCCTTCTTATTTCCCTATCCGAACATTCCCTATTAAATAACCCGGATAATACCTTTTTTCTCCTTAGTAGAGAATTTATTTGGTGACTAAATTTCTTTAAGATGAATTCCTCGCCAATCAAGAAGACTCTACGTCCAAAATCGGACATTATCTTCTCCCGGGTATATAGCGCATTTTCACCCTGTACGTATCTTGCAGGAGCAATTGCCAGATTATACTTTTCCATCTTATATTCACCCCGTTAGAAGCCCCTGTCCCTCATGTAGGCCCCGTTAGATGCTTGCCATCTAACGGGGTTTACCTGACTATCCTGATTCTCTTTGGTGGCCAGTATAAGAAAAGTGCTTTCCCTTTAACATACCCTCTCTCTAACGGCCCCCAGAAACGGCTATCATAACTATGGTCACGGTTGTCACCCATCATAAAGTAGGAATCTTCCGGAACAACAATGGGACCAAGATTATCACGGTTCCTGTACATGATAGGCAAATCTACGGAATTGGGATAAACTTTTTCGTCTGTATAAATAGCGATTGTTTCTTCCTGTAATTTACCATTAATGTAGACTTTCTTATCTTTTATCTCAACCGTATCACTTGGGATCGCAATACATCTCTTAATGAAATCCTTTCTGGGGTCAAGTGGAAATTGAAAGACGACTATATCTCCCCGTTTTGGTTCCCGAAGTGGCCAGATGTACTTCTTACTGAAAGGGATATGGAGCCCATAAATAAATTTAGCTACAAAAATGTGGTCGCCAACCTGAAACGTATTCATCATAGAGCCAGAGGGTATCTTAAATGCCTGAATAACAAAAGACATTATTACCCATGCCAATGCCACCGCCACAAGCCCGGTATTCACCCACTCCCTGGCCAGGTTAACTTTCTTAACGAGCTTCTCCTTTGCCCTCTTGGTAATCCAGATAAGGAATAAAGCCTCGACGCCCAAAATCCCGGCAACGATTAACATTTTGAGCTCGGTTTGCATTTCAGGTAACTTAAAGAAAATAAAAAGTATGGCTCCAACTGTTATACCGGTAGTCAGATAATACAGAAGTGTTACCATTTCTTACTCCTCTTCGCTAAATTTCAAGAATGTTAGAAAGGCTTCCTGGGGAAAGTCGATTTTCCCTAGCCTCTTCATTTTTTTCTTGCCCTCTTTCTGTTTCTCCAGAAGTTTCCTCTTTCTGGTAATATCTCCGCCGTATAGCTTAGCAGTTACGTCCTTGCGGAAAGCTTTGATAGTTTCGCGAGCAACAATTCTATTTTCGATTTTGGCTTGAATCGGCACGGGAAACTGCTGTCTGGGAATTACTTCCTTTAACTCGCTGGCAATCTTCTGTGCTCGATAATATGCCTTTTCCCGAGGAAGAATTACAGAAAGGGCCTCAATGGGTTCGTAATTTATGAGCGTTACCAATTTCACGAGATCTTGTGGTTTATAGCCGATGTGCTGATAATCGAGAGAAGCAAATCCATGGCTTACCGACTTCAACCTGTCATAGAAACCCGCTATCATTTCCGCAAGGGGCAATTCGTAAGTCAAAACTATTCTTTGAGGATTTATATATCTCATTGAAATAAATCTCGCCCTTCTCTTTTCCATAAGTTTCATTACTGCTCCCAGAAATTCGCTGGGCAAAATAATAGTCACCCTGACGAATGGTTCAGCAATCTCTGCAATCTCGTTTTCTTGCGGAAGGTCAGCTGGATTATTTATATAGATTATCTCACCTTCTTCCTTTTCCGAAGCCTTTCTCTTTTTCTTTCCTCCTTTAACCTTCCTTATCCGGTAGACCACATTGGGAGCAGTGATAACCAGGTCCAGGTTATATTCTCTCTCAAGGCGCTCTTTGATTATATCCATGTGAAGAAGTCCCAAGAATCCACAGCGAAAGCCATAACCAAGCACTGACTCCTCTGCCTGGTACTCAAATGAGGCATCGTTCAGCCTGAGCCTCTCCAGAGCTTTCTTCATATGTTCGTAATCTCCACTATCAACAGGGTAGAGTCCACAAAAGACAAAAGGCTTCACTTCCTTTAACCTGACATAAGGCTTTGCTTCTGGCATAGATGGAATGGTGATTGTATCTCCAATTTTCACACTATGTATATCTTTTATACCTGCAACCAGATAGCCAACTTCGCCAGCCTCCAGGCTTGGGGCAGATACCATCTTTAAATGGAATACGCCAAGTTCAGTAACTTCGAAAACTTTTCCTGTGGACAACATTTCTATTTTCATTCCCGGTCTTAAGGTGCCATCGAATACTCTTACATAGATAACTGCCCCCCGATAAGGGTCGAACACCGAGTCAAACACCAATGCGGAAAGTGGACTATTAGGAGAGCCTGCGGGAGGAGGGATCTGGCGAACAATCGCTTCCAGCACTTCTTTAATGCCTATTCCTAACTTAGCGCTTGTCTCAAGAATATCACTCTCCTTAACATTGATAATCTCCATAATTTGACGCTTTACATTCTCTTTATCTGCGTTTGGTAAATCGATTTTGTTTATCACAGGAATAATTTTTAAATTATTTTCCCGGGCGAGATAAACATTTGCTAATGTCTGCGCCTCAACCCCCTGGCAAGCATCAACAACCAGAAGAGTCCCTTCACAAGCAGCAAGACTCCGTGCCACTTCATAGGTGAAATCGACATGTCCCGGAGTATCAATTAGATTGAAAGTATATTTCTTACCATCACTGGCAACATAATCCAATCTGATTGCTTTTGCTTTTATGGTAATTCCCTTTTCCCTCTCAAGCTCCATATCGTCCAGAACCTGGTCCCTCATCTCCCTTGCACTTACAGCCTTGGTAAGCTCTAAAATCCTATCGGCAAGAGTAGACTTTCCATGGTCTATATGCGCAATGATAGAAAAGTTCCTTATATCTTCCCTCAATGTAGAATCTCTCCTGTGGCAAATCTGCAAGTTACACCGCTAATCCTGACAGAAATCAATCTATTCAACTCATCATCGCTTGCCGGGGCGACGACTCTGATGTAGTTACTGGAGAAACCAGAATAGAAGGCTGTTCCGTTCTCCCTTTTCTCCCGCACCTTTCTTTCAAAGAGAACCTCTAACTCCTTATTCAAATACTGCCGATAAAATTTTTCTCTTAGCTCTTTTTCTAAACTATCGAGCATTTTGCTGCGCCATCTCACTTCAGAAGCAGAGACCCTACCAGGCAATCTACTCGCCAGAGTCCCCGGCCTGGGAGAGAACCTGAATATGTGAATTTTAGAGAAATCCATTTTCTTCACGAAGTCGTAAGTATTACAAAAACTTCTCTCTGTTTCACCAGGAAATCCCACAATCAAATCGGTAGAAATCCCCACATCAGGGATACTTTTCCGCACCATTTCTATAACCTCTTGATAATCCTGGGTCATATACTTCCGATTCATCAGCTTCAAGATATGGTCATCGCCACTCTGAACAGGGATATGGAGATGGTGGCATATTTTGGAAACAGATTTCATTGCTCCAATAAATTCTTCGTTAATATGCAAAGGCTCAATTGAACTGATTCTTATTCTCTGAAGCCCCTGTAAAGAGTTGAGCTTTTCCAGAAGAGGAATGAGTTTATGATAATTTCCCAAATTGATGCCGCAAAGAACAATCTCTTTATATCCGGAATCCAACAGACTCCTGGCTTCGCTTAACACCTCATCGATAGGTCTGGATGAGACCTTATTTCTCACATAGGGAACGATGCAGTAGGAACAGAAATTGTTACAGCCGTCTTGAATCTTTACAAAGGCGCGGGTGTGGCCAGGAAACCTGCTTATCAACGTATACTTCTCGGCAAATTCTCCGGGCTCTTCTATTACAAAAGCTTCCTTTGCTAAATATTTTGCAATGTCCCTCTTTTGGTAGTTATCAAAGACTTGACATTGGGAAGAAATTTTTTTTAACTCATCGGGACCCCTTTCAGCATAACAGCCCGTAACAACTATTTTTGCCATTCGGTTTCTTCTCAGAGCAGAACGGATATACTGGCGACACTTCTGGTCAGTCCTCAGCGTGACGGTGCAAGTGTTAATCAGATAATAATCGGCAGTTTGAGAAAATGGAACTATCTTAAACCCCTTCTCCTCCAACTCTTTTTCAATAAGGGCTGTTTCATACTGGTTAACCTTACATCCCACAGTATATGTTGCGACACTCTTATGTCCCATGTTTACCTAGCCATGCAGTAACGGTTTTTGTCGCGTAGGGGCGACCTTTATGGTCGCCCAGGGCTTTATCCCCGTAATTTGGATTTTGGAATTTGAAATTTGAAATTTATATTCTTAATTCAATGGTGACCTTTTCTGAAAAGGTCGAGGAACTTATCCTCATATTCCCTATATATGTCCCATCTATCCAGTTCTGTTTTTAATTCTCTCGCTTTGGAGAGGTCTTTTTTCGCTTCCCGAAAGAGCCTTTCAATCTTCTCCTTAGCAGAATCTGGAATCCTGGTGTGGGCATTAAGACTCTCTTTTATCTTCTTAATCTCCTCGTCGCTTATTGGTTGCTTTGGCTCATGTTGTCCAGGAAGCTTAAAGTAATCGACAAATTTCTCAATCTCCTCTTCTATTTGCTTCGCTTGGTAGTCGAGCTCTGAGGTGTCTACTTCGATTCCCAGCATGTTACACAGGACCTCCAAAACAGCCTTAGAGGATTTGGGATTATCTATCTGTATAGTATAGTAGGGGAGTTCACCTAACAAGCAGATACCCTGAAATCCTTTCTCTTTTGCCACTGCCAACAATAACCCATTCATACCGCTGATTTGACCCTCGTTCATCAAAGAAACTCCGTAATCTGCTAAATCTTTTACCAGTGAAGTATGAGTTACAACTCCCCAAACTTTGGGCTCGTGGGTATGTTCCATAACAGAAGGCATGGCTGCAAAAGTATAGACTCTCTCTACCCCAAACTTTCCTACCAAATCCAAAATTTCACGAGCAAATTCATACTCTTTTTCCAGGGACGGTTGAGCTTCGCCCAAAAAGATTACCAGGTCATGGAGAGACCTACTATCCACCCAGTAGTAGAACTTGCTCTTTGGGAATTTCGGTATCTCTATGATATTACCTTTGATAGAGGCACCCACGGGGTGGAAGAATCCAGCAGGTTCAATCTCTGCGAATTCCTCTGCCCTTAACTTTTCCCTTAGATAAGTGACTGCTCTTAATGCCACATTCCCCATACCGGGCCATGCTGCAACCATATATGGACTTTTCAACTTAGGCTCCTTTTGAAGTTCTACCATTCTTTTCTCCTTTCAAAATGTATTGACTAAAGTTAACAAATTGCTTTAAAAACTTTTTGAAAACCTAATAAATTTCTATATATTTTAAAACTTAAGAAAATGCTTTAAATTACGTTTTTCCCAGGTAGCGGGAAAACTTTTTCTTTCTTATGTAGGGGCTCAATTAATTGAGCCCGCTTTTTCCAATCGGGTTCGATAAATCGAACCCCTACAGTTCCCACTATTTGGGAAAAGCTTTTACCACAATCAGCCAAGGTCTAATGATTCATAAAGGGCTACCGTGGCAACAACCAGTCCTGCGGTTTCCGCGCGGAGTATCCTGGAGCCCAAACTGACCGGGACGACTCCCACTCTCTTTGCCTTTTCCACTTCCTCTGGAGTAAAACCACCTTCAGGACCAATAAATACAGCCAGATGGAAATGGGAAATTCCGCATCCTACACTACTTCTCAGCACCTCTCTTAAGCGGTTCTTCTCTTCCATTTCCCAGGCGATTATGCCCATCTGGGGCTTTCTCTCTGAAAATTCTTTCAATGCCTGGGAGAAATCTAAGACAGGAGCCACTTTGGGTATGGAGTTTCTCCTCGCTTGTTTCGCCGCTTCCTGGGCAATCTTCTGCCAGCGAAGAACTCTCTCTCTTATTCTCTTACAATCGAGTTTTACTATTGTTCTTTCAGTAGTTATGGGCACTATTTCTGAAACGCCAATCTCCGTAGACTTCTGAATAATGAAGTCTATCCTGTTCCCTTTAGGGATGGACTGGAAGAGCGTTATCTTGAGTTTCGGTTCTGTTTCCCTTCTTCTTTGGGTAACTATATTTGCTTTTATTGTGGGAAACCTTCCAGATCTATCTATCTCCAAAATTCTAACTCTAAATTCATTCCCATACCCATCAAATATCTCTATCTCATCCCCTTTCATCTTTCTGAGAACAGTTACAATATGCTTCGCTTCACCGCCTCTAATCAAAACTTCGTTGCCTTTTATATCTTTTGGTGATACAAAAAAATGGGGCATTGTTAAACACCCCTTTAAAAAGTCATAAAGTTTGAAACTTCAAGCTTTATAAGTCTCGGACATTCATTGCCCAAACATTTTTTTAAAAATTCCCTTATTGCGTTCGTGTTCCAGACGTTCGAATTCCTCCAGCAATTTCTTCTCTTGAGAGGTGAGCTTGGTCGGCACCTGGATAATCACTCTAACATACTCATCGCCCTGACCTCTCTCATGAAGGCTGGGCATCCCTTTTCCCCTGAGCTTAAATACTTTACCCGTGGGTGTGCCTGGGGGAACACGCATCTTTACACTACTTCTTAGCGTGGGAACTTCAATCTCGCCACCGAGGCAAGCTGTGGTGAAGAATAGGGGAACCTCTGTATAGAGGTCATCTCCTTCACGCCTAAATATCCTATGGGGCTTTACCTGGATTACCACATAGAGGTCTCCACTGGGGCCCCCGAGTTCTCCTGCTTCGCCTTTTCCCCGCACCCTTATGCTTGTTCCAGTATCCACTCCCGGAGGAATCTTTAAAGAAATAGAAGAACTCTTCTTAACTTTACCTCTGCCATTACATACCAGACAGGGCGTCTCGATAACTTCACCTGAGCCGCCACAGCGACTACAGGTCTGAGAAAAACTGAAAGTAAAGAATCCTCCGCGGGCATAACTGACCTGTCCTGTACCTTGACACTGGGGACAAGTCTTCCTTCCTGTTCCCGGCTTGGCGCCAGTTCCTCCACATTTGGAACAGGCGACTGTATGGAAAATCTCTATCTCTTTCTCTGTCCCTGTGGCTGCCTCTTCAAGGGTTACACTTTGAACATATTCGAGATCTGCGCCTCTGGTTGCTCTTTTCCTCCTTCCCCTGCCTGTGCCAAAGAAATCGAAAAGGTCGCCAAATATTGAATCGCCAAAACCGAAACCACGGAAAATATCTTCAAAGCCAGTAAAATCTGCTCCACGGAAAATGTCTTCATAGGTGTAAGCCGCATCAATTCCAGCATGTCCGAACTGGTCATACTGGGCTCTCTTGTTTGCGTCAGAAAGGACGGCATATGCCTCCGATATTTCTTTAAACTTCTCTTCTGCCTCTTTCTTTTCATCTGGGGGGACTCTATCAGGATGATATTGAAAAGCCAAACTACGATATGCTTTCTTTATCTCATCTGGAGAAGCATCCCTATCTATGCCCAAGACCTCATAGTAATCCTTCTTAGCCAAATTTTCCTACCCCCCGCAAGAATCGCCAGAGCACAGATTGAATCTGTGCCTACAATAATGTTGGAGTAGCAGGTTTTAACCTGCGTTATTAAAGTGGAGTAGCAAGTTTTAACCTGCATCTTAAAACGCGGACTAAAGTCCGCTATTCCAAGGAAATCCAGATTCAATCTGTGTCTATCCCGATTTTCAATCGGGAACGTCCGTAGGCACAATTTCAATTTTTTTTCTGTTCACCCTCGTCTTTTTCTTCGTACTCAGCTTCAATTACATCTTCTTTCTTCTCTTCTTCCTTTGTTTTTGCCTCTTTTTCTTCTCCCGGCTTTGCCTCCCTCTTTTTGGCCGCCTCTTTGTAGACCTCCTCAGCCAATCTATGGGAAGCCTTAGTTAGGTCTTCTCGAGTCTCTTTTATCTTCTCCAGGTCCTTTCCTGCCAAAGCTTCCTTTGCCTCTTTCAGGGCTTTCTCTATCTTTTCTCTCTCTTCTTTAGAGACTTTATCTCCATACTCCTTCAACGACTTCTCTGTGGAATAAACCAGCGTATCGACCTCATTTCTCAGCTCAGCTTCCTCTTTTCGCTTCTTATCCTCACTAGCAAATTTATCAGCTTCCTTAACCATCTTCTCTATCTTCTCTTCAGAGAGTTTCATAGGAGCCGTAATCCTCATACTCTGTTCTTTCCCTGTTCCCAGATCTTTTGCAGTTACATGAAGAATTCCATTTACGTCTATGTCAAAAGTTACCTCAATCCGTGGTACTCCGCGAGGAGCAAGGGGTATACCTACAAGCTGAAATGTCCCCAGTTCAGTATTATCCACAGCCATTGGACGCTCTCCCTGCAAGACGTGAATGTCGACTCCTGTCTGGTTATCTTCTGCTGTGGAGAAGATTTGGCTTCTCCTGGTAGGAATGGTGGTGTTCCTCTCAATCAATTTTGTAAATATTCCTCCCAGTGTTTCTATTCCCAGAGAAAGTGGCGTTACGTCCAAGAGGAGGACTTCCTTAACCTCTCCAGTAATAACGCCAGCCTGGATAGCAGCGCCCATAGCCACGCATTCCATAGGGTCAATCCCTCTTTCTACTTTTTTCCCGATAAGCTTCTCTACAAAGTGCTGAACAATGGGCATCCTTGTGGGACCTCCTACTAGAATTATGCGGTCGATTTCGTCGGGACTGAGTTTGGCGTCTTTAACGGCCTGGTCCACTGAGCCTCGGCACCTTTCCACAGTGGGATTAACCAGTTCTTCTAATTTCGCTCTACTTAGGCTCTTTATCAGGTGTTTTGGTCCGCTCGCATCGGCAGTAATGAAGGGAAGGTTTATTTCTGTGGTAAGCGTAGTAGAAAGTTCGATCTTCGCCTTTTCCGCAGCTTCCCTTAGCCTGTGAAAAGCCATTCTGTCCTTCCTCACATCTATCCCTGTTTCTTTCTTAAGTTCTTCTGCCAAATAGTCAATTATAGCATTATCCATGTCGGTCCCGCCAAGTTGAGTATCTCCCGCAGTTGCCTTCACTTCAAAGCCACTGGTCTGTTTTGCCTTATCAAAGAACATCTCCAGAATTGTAACGTCGAGTGTTCCTCCTCCAAAGTCGAAGACCATAATCTTCTGTTCCTTCCCCGCCTTGTCTATTCCATAAGCTAAAGAGGCTGCTGTTGGTTCATTAATAATCCGCTCCACATCTAATCCTGCAATTCTACCCGCATCCTTCGTAGCTTGTCTCTGATTATCATTAAAGTAGGCAGGGCAGCTAATTATGGCCTTCTCTATTTTTTCGCCGACAAATGCTTCTGCGTCCTCTCTTATCTTCTGGAGAATAAAGGCTGAAATCTCCTGGGGGGTATACTCTTTTCCGAAAATCTTATATTTATGGTCAGTACCCATCTTTCTTTTTGCAGCATAAACTGTCCCTTCTGGATTGGAGACTGCTTGTCTCCTGGCAGGCTCTCCTACAAGTCGCTGTCCATCTTTTGTGAAAGCGACATAAGAAGGGAAAGCCTTCCCCCCCAGGGTAGTACCTTCAGCACTGGGAATAATTGTAGGTTTTCCTCCAATCATAACTGCCGCTGCGGAATTAGAAGTTCCTAGATCAATGCCTATTATCTTTGCCATTTCTTAACCTCCTTTATTAAGTCTACGAACCACGACCTGTTATGTGCTAAACCACATAGCTTCCTGACAAAGCTATGCCGTGAATAGTATAATTGATTACATCTTAACCTTTATGCCTGCTTTCAACCAGGGCCCTTTTCCCCACCCAATATCCCAAGATTTGAAAAAATAGTTTGCGAAGAACTTTAGGAATTTTAGCCAAAAAACGAGGACAACCAATCACTCTTTCAAGCAAATCGTTGTCTGACGAGTCCCGATTTATCGGGACGAGGAGTTTCGATTTGTGCCCGGCAAAGTCCGAAGTTTTTTGGCGTCAAGAAATTCGTCAGTGATAAGCAAATTATTTTTCAAGTTCACTGACTGAGCGACTCCGAAAACTATCCCTTCATCCCAACTACTCCGAGAGATTTCTGACGCGAAGCTTCGCTTCGCTACTCCTTTCGACAAACGGGTTCGATGAATCGAACCCCTACATTTACTCAACTTCACAACCAACTATTATCTCAAAACCTCCCTTTCGGGAGCACTCCAAAACATTATGGAATCCTTTATTTATCTTCTTTTTTAGCCTTGGCTACTACTACCATTGCAGGCCTTATAACTCTCTCGTAGAGAAGGTAACCAGGACGTATTTCCTCTAATATCACGTTATCATTATGCTTATCCGATTCTTGATACTCAACCGCATAATGTAAATTCGGGTCAAACTTCTCTCCCTGAACCTCCAGCTTCTTTACCCCCTCTTTTTCCAGTACTTCTCTAAACTGCTTGTGGATTAACTCTACTCCTTCCCTAATCGATTTATGTTCATTCTTTTCATCCTTAGTTGAACTCAAAGCGAGATCCAGACTATCCAGTATGTCGAGTAGCTTAACCACCAGTTCTTCTTTACCAAACTTAATCAACTCTTCTTTCTCTTTTTCGATCCTCTTTCGATAATTGTCAAACTCCGCCTTAAGCCTCAAAAGCTGGTCGTAATAGCTATCAGCCAATTTCTTCTTCTCTTCAAATGACTGTCTCAATATCTCCAGTTCGCTTAGTTTATTTTCCAAACGAACATCCAGCACTGGTTCTTGAGGTTTCTCTTCTTTCATTAAATATTTATCCTCCTTCCGAGTTGAATATATTATTAACAACTTTGGCTATGAAATCAACTAAAGCTACCATCCTGGGATACTCCATTCTTTTAGGCCCGATAATTCCCAGTGCACCCACTACCTTATTTCCAGAATTATAAGTAGAACTGACTACACTGAAATCATTCATTTCGGGATATAAATTCTCCCTTCCAATTAATACTTTTACGCCATCACTCTTGACAAGTCTTCTCACAATATCGAGAATAATCCTTTTCTCTTCTAAAGCCCGAAAAATAGACCTCACCCCTGCATAATCATATGAATCTTCTTTAGCAGATGCCAGAATATTAGCCGAACCCTCCAGATAAATGTCAGACTCTTCAGAAACGAAAGCTTGACCTATCAAAACCTTTGCAGCTTGTAATAAATTGAGGTATTGGTTAGATTCCTGTTCAATTATCCTATTTATCGCTTCTTTCACCTGTGACAACGGCAAACCAGATAGTTTCTCGTTTAATAACTTTGAAATTTTATATAGTTGACTCCCTTTCAACTCATAGTTGAGCTGGATAGTCTTATGTTTTATTAACCCGGCCCGAGTAACAAGAACAGCCAATATCCTCTTCTCTCCTAACGGCACGAATTCAATATGCTTAAGGAAACTTCCATCCAGCGTAGGAGTCAATATAAAGCCAGCATGGTGAGAAATAAGAGACAACATTTTGCTCGTCTGTCGCATGACCTCTTCCAGTCCTCTTCTTTTAGCTTGATACTCACTTTCGATTCGCCGTTCCTCTTCCCGAGTCAACTGTTGTACCTCCATCAGGCGATCAACATAAAAACGGTAACCTTTATCTGTGGGAATTCGACCTGCCGAAGTATACGGATGAGTCAAATATCCCTCCTCTTCTAACTTTGCC
>Ga0315314_1002846_pt1 | contig 14007 bp, 16 predicted proteins | sample TDP9_MG_FD_203631 | JGI IMG/M metagenome (GOLD analysis project Ga0315314, IMG submission 203631) | Freshwater sediment microbial communities from Lake Towuti, South Sulawesi, Indonesia - TDP9 | ecosystem: Environmental > Aquatic > Freshwater > Lake > Sediment | place: Indonesia: South Sulawesi...
AACCGCATAATGTATCGAATCGGAGCCGCAGCAAGGCGACTAAACCTCCTGCCTGAAGCAAGCGTCATCATGGGAATTCCAGTCTCTGCAAAGGGGAAGAGCATATACTTTGATAGAAAAAGTTAATTATAAGGCAATACTTTAAATATAGCGGAGCCTACTTTTTAAAACAAAAAACGGAGGCGATGAAGCTGACCAGAAAAAGAAAATATGAGATAACAGAGAACGAAGTCATCGAACGCTGGGCAAAGGATTATCCAAAAGTTATGACGTGGATTGGAAAGTTACAGAAGAAGAAGCAAAACGCGTGGTTATTATGGTTATTCTGTAAAATCGTAGGAAAAAATCCAGATGAATTGTTGGCTCTTAAAGATGATCCAAGAAGCAGAGAAGCAGAATATCTGTTAGATCAATTTGTAACAAATGAGGATTTAGAAATAACGGATTCGATTAAAGGAACCATAGTAATCGCCGTCAAATCTTTCTTTAAGCATAATTATAGAGACCTAGCTAAAGCCAGCGGACAAATATCTTTTATAAAGCAAAAACCTTACCGAAGGCATAGCAAAGATGAGTTATTGAAAATCTATCGCGCAGCTCAAAATCCTCGGGATAGATCACTTATAACATTTACATGGTCAACCGCCATAGCTAAAGAGACGTTAAGCAAAATTCAATGGAAACATTTAGATCTCGATTGGGAAAAGCAGGAGATTCCTCATATCGCCTTACCAGATGTTCTTATTAAAGGACATGGTAGAGGCAAATATAAAGGCGTGGAACAACACACATTCCTTACACCTGAAGCCAAACGTGATTTAATTGATTACAAGGATTATTTAGAGAGAGTTAAGGGCCTAAAATTAACCCTCGAAAACCACATCTGGATTCAAATAAATGCTCCGTTTGAACGTCTTGGCTATGACGCATTTTCAAAAATCGCGGAAGCTCTTGGTCAGCGTTCAGGCGTTATTTTCGGTTGGCATGATGCGAGGAGATACGTGGAGACGGCGCTTGAAGAAATAAAAATTCACCCGAATTGGGCAAGGAAAATACGAGGACGAAAAGTTAAAGGTGAAGAAGCTCCATACAGCAGGCCGGCGATTGAACAATTACGTGCAGCGTATAAAGAAGCCGTGCCGTTGCTTGAATTTACGCAACCAACACAAATTACGGAATTGCAACGAAGACAAGAAATAGCGGAAATGTTAACCGATAAATTGATACGAGGCGAACCCTTAACCGCAGAAGATTATGGAAACATAAAACGCTACAATATACGATTGATGAGGAAAGGTGCAATTAAAGAACGATCTATGGATTGCCAAAAGATTGTTAGCGAAGAGGAATTAGAACGCCATTTGGCAAGCGGATGGCAGGTTAAAGCCGTCTTACCAAGCGGAAGGGTTGTTATCTCCAATGAAAGGTAATAATCTTATACCTTACCATTTTTCCGTGAACCTATATAGAGAAAACGCTATACACTTAAGGCCCTTAATTAATTAAAGGCCTCCATCGTTCACGTGAAGGCTTGTGAGCTTTAACATTGTTTTAACTATAATTCACCTTGACCGCACCCTCCTTTCTCTAACCTTCCAGGCGATTAGTTTCTGATAATCTCCGTCGTTTCGCGATTTGATTTGCGTACTCTTTTCAAAAACTCCCAACGTTCAGACTGTCGCCTATCACGTTCCGCCACGTTCCGCAAAATTCTTGAAACAGAAACGGACCAGTATCGGATAATCTCGGAAAATTCCCGCAGAGGATAACGTACTTTTGAGATCACGATTATTCTTCCGATTCCTCGCGTAAGTGTCTCAGCATCTCAAGTGTCTCACGGGTTTCCGCATTCTGTAATTTTTCCCCTCTTGAAATGTAATCCTCGAGAACTCGTGAGATGGTTGAGACGGTGAGATGTTAACTTCTGGATCCTCGCGAAGAGATTTCAACATTTCAGTCATTTCACGGGTTTCCAACTCATCCCGTTTTTCTCCTTGCAAAATATACTTCTCGAAAAGTCGTGAAATCTCTGAAATGACGAAATGTCTTGTTTCTGGATCTTCAAGCTTTTAACGCTTAGAAACATCTGAAAATTCTTCCAACGTACGTTCACCATCTATGTTGGACTTTCCGTGCGGTTGTTCTGGTTGCTTTTCTGGTTCTTTTTTTACTTCAGGTTTATCCACTAATTCGCTTAGCGCAAGTTTTCCCGCATGGACTTTTTTCGTAGAGATTGATTCACCGGTAATCGGATCAACGATTCGTATGCGTCGGGAAAATTCCGTGCGGCTGATTCCATGTTTGATACACCAATTTTCGTACGCTGTTTCTAAATTAGCGTATAAAATCGGTTTTGTTTCGCGCATCGCATTTCTAACATTGATCGCACTTTTCTTGAAGATCCATGTGCCGCCCTCTTTTCTTCCTAAAATTAGACCTTTTTCAGCGAAATCCTCCAATCTTTTATTTCGACGTTCAACTTGGTCAGGACGTTCAGGTGATTCACTACTGTTTAAATCATTAGTTCTTTTACTCTCGAGTTCAGTACAGTTATTAGATAGACCTACGTCTTGATCGTCTTGATCGCCGTTTGTTAAAAGTTTAAGATCCCGATAGGCCCTCGTTTTCCAGCAATCTTCAATAATTCATCGATGAGACTTTGCAGGCCTCGATGCCAATTATCTTTATCCGTATCCCAAAAGTGTTGCCGCTTACCCCCGGGAAACCCTGTTCGATCGGGCGCTTTGATAACGTCTTCACCGTGGATCCATACGCATCGGTCAGCGAGCGGTAGGTCTTCCCGTTCCATGCTGTACCCAAAGAACGCTGGGGCATCCAAATTATTATTCCCCTAATTTAGAGTTCAGCTTTTTGAACATTCTGATCCTTACGATTACTTATTAAAGGTTTTAAATAGAGTTTTTTTACGAAAAACAATAAGCACCCTATCATTCTGAAATATTGGATGGGACACAGGATGAGCATGTCTGACATGTATAAAATAGAAGCCATACCGTAGCTTTACAAGAGCACAACGTGAACGAGTAGATTCAAACTCTTTTATAGAGTGCAGCCCTATGCGTGAAACTATCGATTTTGTTTGGAGCTTTTCTTCTTCTTGCATGGCAGTTCTTAATCTTTTTATTGAGCTATAAGATGTTCATATGATAAGTATAGGTGTTGATTCTTGTGTATAGGCTATTCAGAAAAATCCGTGATATCGACCCAGACATCTTGAAACAAAAGTCGCAGTATATCGCAGGATTAATGGACGGAGAAGGGGCATTCATGATCAAGTTCACTGCGGGCAAAAAGCGACCCTACTTTCAACCGCTTTTAGTCCTTGCGATGAATCACGAGGAGACTATCAGATTCGTGGCGGACAAATTTGGTGTTAGTTCTGCACCTGTTTTAAGGAAGCGAAAAAGTCAGGTTGGGAGAGAAGTGAAGGTAGTGGTGAAAACGACTTATCGCACACTTGTTTCAGTGGAAGACGATATAAAAAAAGTGCTGAAGACATTGTTGCCCTCGCTAATCACAAAGAAAAAGCAGGCAGAGCTGATTTTGGAGTTTATTCGTATTAAGCAAAACTTTTCGGGAACGAAAGGCGAGCTTAGAGATTGGTTTCTGAAGCAAGCTGAAATATACTCGAAAGTGAGAAGTTTGAATCCGAAGGGTCATTTTGATTACGACAAATTCCGCAAGAAGTTCGACGCAACAATGCAAAAAATGGAGGACACGATACAATTCCAATAATAGCGGAGACCACCGCCCAAATGCTGTTGTCAACAGCGCTAGTGGGCTTAGCCTACATAGTGAGCCAAGGAAACATAACGGCAACAATCATATGGGCTGCCATAACAACAGGTGTAACCGCAGGACTAAGCTACTACAAAGAAAAACAATAGTCAGCTGTTGATTTGTTAAGCTTTGACGAAGCCTTTAACTTTCTTAAGTCTCAGCGTGAAGATGTGTTTTCCAGCCTGACTGTATTCTCTGAACACCGTGCCACAGTTATTGCATGAGTAGGTTTGCACCTTGAATATTCCATAGGTCCAAGTTTTATCAGGTTCGGAGATTTTTGCCAAACAACAAACAAGCCAACAAACAACAAACCTTAAATTCTCATCAGGGCATAAGATTTTTCATGCCAGAAGAAGCACAAAAGTGCCCGAAGTGCATGTCACAAAGAGTCTGGAAGTACGGGTCCCGCAGGACTGAGCATGGGATTTTGAAAAAGTTTCTGTGTCCTGCCTGTGGACATGTTTGGGAAGTTCCGGTTCTAAAGGTTCAGAGTGTCACTCCTGAGCTCTTCAAACCGATCATGAAGCTCATGGAAAGAGCGATCGGGGATGCCGAGAGGGGGGGTGCAGTAAGAAACAGGGGTTGGGAGGAATTCGATGGGCAGACAGCGACAGCGCTCCTCGAGACAGGTCTCTGCGAGCGGAACTCAAAGACCGGCAAAATAAGAATATCCCCGTCAGCGGAGCTTCCGGAAGACCTTGCCACACTTGGAACGGCAAAGATGTTTTTGGATGTGCGCAGAGCGGAAAAAATCGCTCAGGAACTCAAGATTGTTTGGAAAGATCAAGGAAGATATGAGGCTGTGTTACAGGGGTTGAGCCGGATGCTCGAAAGCGGGGTTCGAACTATGTCGCCGGTGCGCCTCACGTTCGTGAGAAAGGACGAAAAGATGTTCACATGGGATTGGTTTTCCCTCGCCCACAAAGCTGTGAACTCTCTGGTTCTAACCGCTGTGGATGAGATGTGGAAGGACCAGGGCGAGAAGGTGCAGATGGCTAGGAGACTTCTTGGGGACGTGGTGCAGATGACTGATGATGTGGAGAAGGTTCTGCAATGGAAGGATGTCGTGAGTAAGCTTGGAGGAGAAACACTCGAAGCACTTGGATTCCTGTGGTTCGCCGATTTGCGCCTACACGAGATCGAAAGTTCCGTGGGAAAAAAGGTCGCCCAGAGGGCTCTGCTCTCGATGGTTGGAGTGGAAACGCCGAAAAAAATAGAGAAAGTTCTTTCAGAGGTGGGGGTCAACTATGTCAACTTCCCTTGGTGGTAGGCAGATAAGGCCACCGGTCAAGAGATGGCCACCAATAAGAATGAAGACTCTTTTGGAGAAAGAGTACAAAGCGGATCACCCTCCGTTCGGGCCTTTCCCGACCATCACAAGCATAGTCAACGCGGCTCTGTGTCCGGTTGCGGCTGTTCACGACCTCCTTTACGGCATCGACAACGCCCGCATAAGACCCGAAGGGTGGGGAGCTGGATCACTTTTCCATGAGTTCATAGCCCACCTCAAAACCTCGCTTTCAGACGGTTCGTGCATGCCGGGCGGAGAGAAACGGCTCTACTACGAGTTTGCCGAAAAAAGGTATGACGCGGCAAAAGAGGAAGGTTGGATATACGTCCGATATTGGCTGGACAGAAAGAGGCCGGAGCTGAGGAGGCTCGATAGGGATAGCAGAACCTACTTTGAGGTCTACGTCGCAAACGACAGCGTCAAGATAGACGGGGGTTACTGCTCCTATCCCCTCAGGGGAGAGATCGACGAACTCGATACAGTAAACAAAAGGGTGATAGAGAGAACCATCCTCGGGACGGATTCTGAAAGGTACGCGCCCGCTCTCAAGGACTTCCAGTTATGGTTGCTTTGGAAGCTGCTGTGCTCCGTGCGGAGAAAGGATAGGCCGCAGGTGTGGAGGGACGAAGACTTTGAGAGCTACGAGCTTATAGTTGAAACTCCCTACAGGGACTTCGTGGTTCCTAAGAACAGTAGGGACTTTGAGGTGATGGCGCATGGCGCGTTCAGCTGGGTTCATGATATCTCTTCAGAGCGTTTCAAGTACGCCATTTGGGAAGCATGGCAGCAGGCGTCCTGTTCCTACGACTCTAGGAATCCCACATGCACACTTGGTGAGAGATACTGTTACCGAGCAAAGCTCAAGTACCCAGAGGGGAGGAAGGTGATCCATGCAGACATGAGAAGGTTCTACATATCCCTCCTAAGCGAGAAGATGTGGTCCCACGATCTTCTGATGTACCAGCTAACGAAGCTTCCTGTCGATGTGCTTTCTGGGTGGAAAATAGTACGCGGCAACATCGAGACCTCCGGTGACAGAATTGTGGTTAGCGTAGATGAGCGTCGACCACTTTTGGAGAGAGCTGAAGAAGGGGAGAAGACGCGAGAGGTGACCGTGATATTTGGAACTTTAAAGCTCGGTCTGCATAGAAGAGCCGAGGTCGAACCAAAGGACGACAAGTTTGAGTTAAAAATATGGGGAAGGGAACCATTACCGAAGAGTGTCAACATAATTCTTCCTGAGGTATCGTTTTTCAGGGAGGAACCCTGGTTTTTGAAAAGGCATCTACAGAGGGAAGCATACAACTTTGAACTGTGGGGATTGGAGAAGGAGGAAAGGGCGAGAAGGCACTCTGTGATTCAGCTTGTCGACGCTATCTTTTGGGACAAAGATCTCATGGTGGAAAGACCCGCGAAAACAAGGAGAGATGGAGGCATTGTCTCTACAGACAAAAGTTGAGCAGGAATACCACAGACTACATCCCAGGCAGAAGAGTGCTGTCGATGCGATGCTGGAAGACTGCATCGGAGACACCTATTTTGTGTTGCCAATAGTGGATGGGCCTCCAGGTACCGGCAAGACCCATACTGGGACGGTAGCAACCGGCAAGTACGTACTCCAAGATGTATACAAACATAAGGTCCTATACACGGCATACACGAACTTTGCGCTAGACAATGCTAAAGAGGCGTTAGAGAAGCTTAAATTTCCCAAGCATGACGTCGTGAGACTTCTTCCGTTGCCTGGGCTGAGGGACTGGGCGAATGGAAGAGTAGGATGCAGATGGGATCTCCTTGATTTAAGCTACAATGACATAAGGAGGCTACAGGAAGCCCCTGTCATTTTGTGCACTCCATATATGCTCGGGAGGATGGAGCGACTTGGAGTGAGGAGGAAGATAATTGTCGATGAATTCAGCCAAATAGATGTTCCCACTTTTATCATGATTTTGAGCCAAACCAAGAAATTCAATCCGGACGGTTTTGCTCTCCTTGGTGACCCACTTCAGCTTCCAGTCGTTACGACTCAGGAAGACCTTCATGAGAACATTGTGAAGTTTATAAGGACGAAGAAGAGCTTTGAGCCACACACTTTATTGGTACAGCACAGGATGCATGAAGCAATATGTGACGCCGTGAACAACATGAGACGGGAGCTCGCTTCGGAATTTTCAGCTTCATCTCCTCAGGATCTCGTCCCGAGCGATGATGTGAAAGAACGGGGAATGAAGGACCTCGGGTACAAATGGGATGAGCGCGAGGCTGGGGAGTTCGGGCAGGTACTTGATCCCTCTTTCCCACTCGTCATATACAACACCGACGGGCATGAATACGAAGAGCAGTCAAGAACGGGTTCTTGGTACCATCAGGGGGAGGCCGAGCTTGCAGTCAAGATAGCAAAGGCGGCGTATAGGTCCTACACCAAGGACGGGGGACACCTCGTCCCGAAGATCATTTCGCCGTACTCTGCACAAGTCTATCGGATAAAGGATATACTAAAGACGCTACCGGAGGCCACCACGACCGTGTACAGATTTCAGGGAAGGGAACATTCATTGGTCATTGTGTCCATGGTTAGAAATAACGCGAAGGGAGACATCGGGTTCCTTGACATGCCCATGCTTAGGGGTCAGGGATATGTCTCCGTGTCGAGAGCCCAAGCCAAAATGATAGTTCTCATGTCCAAGCACACTTTTTCTTCCCATCCAATCTTCGATGCTCTCGCGAAAACGAAGTCAGACGGTTGCCTGAAGGTGGGGTGGTAATGCCGCAGCCTAGGGGATTTGCAATACTTGTGCCGAGTAGGGGTGACATACAGCTTAAGAAAAAGAGCGTGACCCTTGCCGAATTGAAGAGTTTTCCTGGGAGCTGGAAGGTTAAGGGACTGGACAGGATAATTAGTGGGGTGCTGCGCCTTTACTCCGAAACCGAGGATTTAAGACACTTTAGCGTGGAGATGGAGTATATGCAATGGAGAGTCATCGCGAAGAGCGCGGAGAAGGTGTCGGGGAAGTTTGACATCTGGCAGCGCAGGGGTGGTTACGCGGTGGCTGTGGACTGCCATAGGTTTTTGGTGGATGCAGCAGCAACGCTCCTCTCCCTCTCTATTTACGGTGAGCTCGGCGGGTTCAGTGGTAGGAACCTGAAAAAAGAAGACTTCATCTCAATACAAAAGCACGCGTTCAGCTTAGGGGGTAAGATGGCGGCTCTGCACCTGAGAAACATCAGGGTGGAGGACTCTGAGATGTCAGTTTATAACATAACGGGGAAAAACATCGGGAACCCCCAAAAGCTGATCAGGGCGGCTAAAAAGGTTAAACGAATGGGGTTCCGGTTCCCGCGCCTAGGCGATTCAGAGTTCCATTTCTGGGTTGCGGACTGGGGAGGCGGAACCCTTTACCAACCGTCGCAGTTCCTTCCGCACCAAGTAATGACACTTGCCAAATTCTTCGAGGAGTCCCTGAGAAGCTAGCCTTTCCCGGTACAGGGCGCCATCCTTGACCTGTAAAAGTGCTCGAGCATCTCTTTGTTTGAAACCATTCGGTTCAGGAGCTCGTAGAGCTTCGGGTTTACCCTCATGAGATTCTCCCTCCAACCCACGAACGCAGTGCAAGGCCAACACCCGTTCCTGTCTATCTTCTCGTAGATGGGGTTGACAGTGATGTTGTTCTCGACTATGTAGTCACTGACCCTCCTCGTGCTCCAGAAAGCTAGTGGATGGTACTTCCAGACGCCTTCAGACTTTACGAAGTAAAACTGAGCACCCTTTTGCCTGAGGATGAGTGCCCTCACCCTGCTCTCAGCCGCTCTCATTCCGGTTATAAATGCTTCAACTCCGCTCTCCTCGGCGAACTTCCTGACAGGCTTTTTTTTCAGCCACCTGCAGCAGGGAGGTATGTCACCAGACCTCTTTCTCTTTTTGCCGTCGCCTGGCTTCCTCGGGCTTGGAAAACCATGGTCCTTCACTATATCCCAGAATGTCCTTTCGGGCTTCATAATGGTAATGTTAAGATGCCACTCTTTGCTCGTTCTCTCAACGTATCTGACGGTTTCTGGGAACTCCACCCCTGTGTTGACGAACATGACCTTTATATCCGGGTCCACTTTCAGTGCCATGTGAAGTATTACCGTTGAGCACCTTCCGCCGGACCAGGCCACGGCCACGCTTTCCCCGTGGTTTTTTATCGCCTTTCTGATTATTTGCATGGGGTGAGGTGCGATAGCACCGTGCCTCGCAAACCTTATGAGAAACTGCTCTTGGGCCTCTGTCTTGAAGCTCAGGGAGGTACGATACATTCTTCAACCCTCTTTTACTGCTCGACGTTTCTTTAATCCGTCTCTCAGCAACCGTTCTGCTAACTCGCCTATCTTCATTCCTCGTTTCGCTGCCTCAATCTTAAGCTCTCGGTGAAGCTCGGGATCTATGTTCAGCGTAGCTTTTCCCTTTCCCATATTGAACCAAATCCTAAATCCCTTTTCCCCTATTTACCTTTTTCCCTATACAGGTATTTAGGAAAATAATGATACCCGAACGCTACCGATAAAATTGTTTCTGGATACGAAATTGATGAAAAATAGACGAAAAACAGTCAGGATATCAACCTTACTATTGACCTGTCTCTGAGGTTTAGGCTATCTCAAGTAAGATTGTTGAGTCACATTCGTTGATATTTCTTCTTTCGTTGAGCCCCATGCTTCTCTTAGGAATGTTGTTAGTGCCCAGCCTTTGCCCACTTTCTGAGCCGCTTTTCGACCGATTAGGCGGTGTGTGCGCTGAGTTACATTCCGAGGCTTTAGCATGCAATGTTCGGCGAAGCATTAACGTGCCTTTGGCCCCTCAGATGTACTACAGAAAACAGAGAGAAACACGTACTATATACTATACTTGGTTCCCTCAATTTCCCATAGTACATCTCAATGCTGTGACTTTCTTAAAGGGCACATGCGGTTTCGGTAAACTACACAGAGATTAAAGACATAGAGTATGAGAAATTGAAGGCCCTCTTTGAAGCCACCCTCCTCAAAGATTTAGAAGTTTACAAGGAATTTCATGCGTTAATCGAGAAGCTGGGAAAAACATATTGTAAGGCTAAACCACGCTGCTACGAGTGCCCTATAGCAAATGATTATATTTTTACCTAAACAGAGGTCAATAATAAGGTCGATATCCAGATTGTTTCGCCCGGTAAAACTCGTCCAGCTCATATCTTGTAGCAACTCTATCAGTGGCGTTTGCACGCACATAAGGTCCCTTCCCTCTCGCGGTGTAGGGCCTGTCTTTCCCTTTCTCAACACGTAGATGTAAAGGCCCAAGAGCTGAAAATAACAAAGTTTTATTACTTGCTTTTGTAATCCGTGTGATGATTAATGATATTTTAGAGGTGATGTATGTGTATGAGGAAAAAATCAAAATTTGGGATGAAGAGCATAGAGAAGTTAAAGAGTTGTCTGTTGAAGACTTAGAAGATCAATTGGAGAAGATAAAAAAGGTCTTGGAGAAATGTTTAGAGAAGCTTAAAGGCGTCCGAGACTATGATTTAAATAGTTTTGAAGTTGGCTTATCCCTAAGAGCTGGATTTTTCATTATAACCGCAGAGGGCTCAATAACACTTACCTACGAGAAAAAATAAAGAGTTGCGTAAACTTACGATAATAGGCTAATCTCTATTCTTTCCTTTCCCTTTCCGGGTTTCTTTCCTCTCTTTACTTTAATCTCCCCGATCTCACTCGTATTCTTAACATGGCACCTCCTCCAACGCGTTCTTATCGAAGTCGCTGATCTTGCGCGGCACACCAACCGTGATTGGACATCGTGTAGCCGAATCGATCTTTATTTCGGCCACGTCCAAGGCTTGTTTCATGCACACAACAATCTTGGGCATTCCAAAGCCACCCGAATCATTCCTTTGTAATTCACATTTACCTATGCTCTACAAGATAAAACCAAATTAAATTTTTTGGTTCCCGGAAGAAGCGCCACAATTCTCGCCTTATTAAGGTTTAAACAGAGTGGCGGTTAGAAAAATTTATATTGTAATGCTGTTTTCTAGTGTTCCGACAAAAGTTAGGAGGATTGTTTGAGGTTGTCCTCAGAACTTGCTGGAACCCCTGTTCTTATATTGCGGGAGGGAGCCGCTCGGTCTCGAGGAAGAGAGGCTCAGCATGCAAACATCATGGCGGCTCGAATCGTAGCGGAGGCGGTGAAAAGCTCTCTTGGGCCGAAGGGCATGGACAAGATGCTGGTGGATAGCATGGGCGACGTTACCATCACCGGCGATGGCCACACAGTCCTCAAGGAGATGGATATACAGCATCCAGCTGCGAAGATGATGGTGGAGGTAGCTAAGACCACAGATGATGAGGTAGGCGATGGGACAACCAGCGCTGTTGTCATAGCTGGAGAACTTCTAGGGAAGGCTGAAGATCTTATTGAAAAGAACGTCCACCCAACCATCCTTATCGATGGTTACCGGAGGGCTGCTGATAAGGCCCTTGAAACCTTAGAGAAGATCGCCATCCCTGTGAAGCCCACCGATAAGGAGTTCTTGAAGAAAGTGGCCACGACCTCCCTAAGTGGTAAGCTTGTCACCGAGAACAGAGAAAATTTGGCTGACGTAGCGGCTTCGGCGATTCTTCATGCTGCCACGGAAGCCGAAGAGCAGTATAAAGTGGATTTAGACGACATTATGGTCGAGAAGAAGCCCGGTGAATCCCTCGCAGAAACTAAGCTCATCGAGGGCATAGTGCTCGACAAGGATGTGGTTCACCCGGGCATGCCTAAACGCGTGGAGAACGCGAAGATCGCTTTGCTCGACTGTGCCCTAGAAGTAAAGAAGACCGAATTTGACGCAAAACTCAACATCGAGAGACCTGAAGAGATGGAGGCCTTCCTTCAAGAAGAGGAGAGCATGCTCAAAGACATGGTGGAAAAGGTAGCCAAGACAGGTGCCAACGTAATCATATGCCAGAAAGGCGTCGATGACTTAGCTCAGCATTTCCTAGCTCGGAAAGGCGTTCTTGCTGTGCGCCGAGCTAAGAGGTCAGACATGGAGAAACTCGCAAAAGCCACCGGCGGAAAGCTTGTCACAAACCTAGACGACATGACTAAAAACGACCTTGGCCATGCCAAACTTGTAGAAGAAAGAAAGATAGGTGACGACAAGATGACCTTCATCGAAGGATGCAAGGATCCTCGAGCTGTAGCCATCCTCATACGCGGTGGAACTCAACGCATTATCGAAGAGGCGGAGCGGTCAATACACGACGCTTTATGCGTTGTCCGCGATGTAGTGCAAGAGCCAAAGATTGTAGCCGGCGGCGGCGCACCAGAGCTAGAAATTGCAAAGGCCATTAAACATTATGCGGAGGCGCTTCCAGGTAAAGAGCAACTTGCAATACAAGCCTATGCCGAAGCCCTTGAGATTATACCCACAACCTTAGCGGAGAACGCAGGCTTAGACCCTATCGACATCTTGTCAGAGCTTAGGGCTCGTCACGAGAAGGGCGAAACATGGGCTGGAGTGGGTGTTCTTGAAGCAAAGGTCAAGGACATGGAGCAGCTTGAAGTCTTAGAGCCGCTATCAGTTAAGAAACAGATCATCAAATCTGCCACAGAGGCCGCGTCCATGATCCTAAAGATCGACGATGTAATTGCGGCTGGCAAAATGAAGGCCCCGCCAACACCGCCTAAGGGTCCCGGAGGAGAATACGGCGGGATGCCCCCAGAATACTGAGAACAAAAAGTAACTAAAAAGGAAAAATGGAAGTTCGTCCCAACTGTGGCGACAAAGTTGTTTGTGCTGGAAAATACGAGCCATGCGCCACTTGCAGCTGAGTGCAAATATAGGATTCAAAGCTTTTGGGGAAGGTTGAATTGAGCATTGCGCCAGCAAGTTCGAAACAACTTTAACTTTATAATTTCGAGGAGGATTGAAATGCCTCGACATAAAGCGATGAGCAAGAAAACAACGAAAAAGAAACAGAGAAGAGAAAAACAAAGAAGAGAGCATAGAAGAAAGAAAGCCCAATAACTAGAGATAGTTTAAATTATCTAAGAAATAAATATTGCATATTATGTTATGGTTAATGACGTCAATTCTTTTAATGTGGTTTGCCTGCTCAATTTATAGCGTTCCACAGCCCATCATAGCCTTCATAATCGTAAAGGCCTTCATCGAAGTATTAATCCCGGGTACTCTCATAGAATTTATTTTTTAAAGCGTGGAGTTAAGAATCTCCTCTCGACATTTAAAACATAACTTCCCCGATTATGAGGATTAATAGACGATGAAAACGAGCTTATTGATTTTAAAGGATACTTTAATCGTGTTTTCTCTGCACCATCAGATTTTAACCAGATGGTGCTTGAGCCAACAGAAATGGTTTCAAGTAGGAGACCACTGGACTTACGATTTCATAGTTCCGAAGGAAATCAGCGTACTATCCTTTTATTTAGATAGGAAAGGGGAGAGACGAGGAAAGTTTATAGTAAAAAATTTAAAAGAGTTTAAAACTCGGGTCGAAAAATTAGAAAAATGTGAGGCACGCTAGTTGAGGCGCTTAGGAAGTTTGCATAGTAGCGCTGTGACATGGATAAGTTCTGCGAAAGGAAGATTCTGATATGTGCTAGCTCTGGCTTTTCTCAACGAGGTCAAGGATTATGGGCAGGCTTAGTTCTGAATGCGGGCAAAAACAATAAGGGCGGCTAACAATGTTTCCATTACTGAGGGGGCCAGGGTTGGCTGGCAGGGTTAGGAGGCGTAGACCCTTCGAAAGCGCGGAGTGTAGGGTCTGCTCCCTAAAAGGAAGCGCCTACTGCTGGAGGCAGTGCCCTTACAACCTATGGCGACAACAACAAATCGAGTGACGGCCTTGCGGGGAAAAACTGCAGGGAGCCGTTTCCCTGGGAATCA
>Ga0315314_1002847_pt1 | contig 14001 bp, 12 predicted proteins | sample TDP9_MG_FD_203631 | JGI IMG/M metagenome (GOLD analysis project Ga0315314, IMG submission 203631) | Freshwater sediment microbial communities from Lake Towuti, South Sulawesi, Indonesia - TDP9 | ecosystem: Environmental > Aquatic > Freshwater > Lake > Sediment | place: Indonesia: South Sulawesi...
CCTGGTGAGACACGGATTTCGCCGAGGACGTTACTTTGGCCAGGCCAAGGTGAAACTTCAACTCCTCTGGGTGGCGGCAGTGGTCAACCTACAACGGCTGATGGCTCTGATGGTCGACAAATGGGCCCCGAAACCCTCCGTTCACACTGCCTAAGCGCGGCTACGTCCCATCATCTGCTCGCCATTCTTCTCAAACGCCATCTTCAGTTGATAAGGTGCGGACCTAAGCGCTTCACAACTGCTACAGAGCCACTTTTTCAACGCGTTCCTAGATGTGATCGAGACAGCCATAATTGACCGGGAGTGGGAGGGGTGGGAAGGGGAGATAAAGGGGATGCTGCTGCAACGCATTCGTCGGGAGCGTCCGGATTTCCCTTCTGAGGGCATCTCTTGGGGTAGGGTCGGAAAGGGATCTCCGGCCCACACCCTGGCCTGGTTAACCTCGCATGGGAAGCGTGCTCCCGACAGAATCATTAGTGTGGAGGAGTTGGTCAGGGCTGGCTGAAAAGGAAAAAGATCAGGTGGGCACCTGTCTCAGGGTGCTCGCAGACGGGCTACACCACGGACTGGCTACCGCTGGATTCACCACGTCCACCCGATCTGGAATCATTTTACCACCGAGTTGATCTTGTGTCAAATCATGTGGCTTTCTACCTCCCGGTCTGTCTCTTTGAACGCTCGGGCTATCTTCGACAGGGTGATGAGGCCTTGGGATTATCTTCCGGCACCACTATAAGCAGGGTCCCTTTCTGGCAAGTGTTGGCCAACTCGCTCTACTCACTCCTCTTCTCAAAGAGCGAAAGGGTGGTTAGCTCCATGTCTCTTGGTAGGTTTGCTTACTTCTCTTGGATGCTACGCAGGGTGGCCAACTCCTCCGTTAAATTTTGAGGTTATATAGCAGGCTTCGTATAGCCAATTATCTATTCCGCCCCAAGCCATCTGCGGGATGCAAAGAAGGTGTAACAATCATTACGTGAGAAAGAGGCGTAGTGACAAAATCTGACCAACTGGAGGGACCTCGGAATCCTCCGTTGCGCGGAAGCTGTGTCTAGACGAGGGCTATCTTCTCCACCTCCCGTTGCAGGTCTTGCTCGGAGGGTGTAGTATAGATCCTGGTTGTATCCACACTCTCATGGCCCAGAAGCTGAGCCACCCGGTCCAACGGCACTCCAGCATCCACCAGGTTCTTTCCGAAGGTATGACGCAGGGTGTGGGGCGTCACATCCTCCAGCCGGGCATCATAGGCATACCGCCCGACCAGATAGTAGATCCCCGAGGGCTGGAGCGACTCTCCTCGTTGGCCCATGAAGAGGTAGTCTCCATCATCCACCTCAGGCCGTTCCTCTTCTAGATAGTCCCGGATCGCCTTCCGCGCATCCACATTCAATGGGACGCTTCTAAACTTCTCTCCCTTCCCCCCGCGCACCATCACCGAGCCCTTCCGGGGCGAGATCTCGACATCGCTCATCTTCAAGTTTGACACCTCACTCACCCTGAGGCCTGTGTTAAGCATCAGCGTGATCAGGGCGATGTCCCTTCTCCTCCCCTTCTCCTGCACCGCCCGAAGAAGGGCGTACTGCTCATTCTTACCCAGCCACTTAGGCGCAGGCCTCACCTGCTCCACCAGAGAGATCCCCTTGGTGGGATTGGCGGGGATGAGGTCTGCATCACGAGCCCAGTTGCAGAAGGCGGAGAGGCTGGCCAGCTTTCGGTTCACTGTCGCCGGTTTGTAGCTTTTGACTTTCAGGAGATGGGTTCGGTACTCGCGGATGTCGATGGGGGTGATGGCTTGAGGAGAGAGGGCCTTGCCATTCGTGTGGAGGAACCACTGGGAAAAGAGACGTACGTCACGAGTGTAGGCCTGGATGGTGTTGGCGCTCTTCCCCGTGGCCACGAGGTGGCTTTCGAAGCGCGCTAAATCATTTGTCAGAGGATCTTGAGTGTCCATGGTACCCCCTTCGACCTGCTCAGCAGAGGTCCCCTGTATGGGAAGGATTCCCGGCCAACTCGGTTATGTGGTGAGAGATTTCGCCCCTACACTCCCATTTTACCATGTTATGCTGGGAAATCAAGGAGATAGTCAGAGGGTGATGATTCTTCTGTGACGAGTCATGGACAGGGGAGCAAGGAGCCTCAATTAGTGCCAAATGGGAAGAGGGGTATAATAGACATATATCCAAACTTGTTGCATATGAGCTGTTACTGCCATTGCCATGTAGGGCTGAATGAGCATGCCACTCCTGGCCACTAAGGTCTATAGTCCGCCGCTGCTTCCTAACCTGGTGCCCGCGTCCTGGACTGATCAAGCAGCTTGATGAGGGGCTGCGCCTGGGCCACCGGCTGACGCTCGTCTCCGCCCCGGCCGACTTTGGCAAGACGACGCTGGTCACAGAATGGCTGAAACAGTGCGGGGCGTCCCTTCACCTGGCTCTGCCTCGACGAGGGGGGGACATGGGCGGACAGGATGAGGGAAGCCCCCATCAAGCACTTGGAGGAGCTGCTGGGCTGAGTACCATAGATCAGCCCAATTGCGAAAGGAGGTCTCAACATGAGAGAGCTAAGGATTTCCAGGGAGTTCTATAGGCCCCTTGTGAGGGCTGGGGCCACATTGGTGATGCTGTGGATAATCGGGGTGGTCCTCAAGAGATTACCAATGCTCCAGGAGCTCAGGTTGCCTGGGGTACCCCTATCAGGGGCTGCGATTGCGGGGATGGTCATCTCCCTGTTGATGGTGGGCATCCTTGTCAGTTTCGCCATGGAGTTCGGGCGCCAACTGAGGGTGGCATTGACTCAGTTCCCAGAGAGTGGGGTAGTTGTAGCTTCACTGGTGTACCTCATTGCCATAGTGGTTGCTTACAATGCCCTCTCCCCCCTGGGTCGGCTCCTCTTGAGGGAGGATGTCTGGGTCTATCAGCTGGGTTTCCTGGTGCTGGCGATTGTCCCCCTATATGTGGGTGGGCTCACCCTGTACAGGAATGCTGATAAGATCGCCGATCTGGTCCCCACAAGGATAGGCAAAGTTACCGGTGAGGCGGCAACCTGTCCTCAGTGCGGGGCATCGAACGAGCCGGATGCTAAGTTCTGCATCAACTGCGGTGCTGAGCTGGCAGTCCCGGAGAAACCCGAGGTTATGGTCTGCCCTGAGTGTGGTGCGGAGAATAAGCCGGAGGCTAAGTTTTGCTTCCAATGCGGTGCGGAGTTGGCAGCACCCAAGGAAGCCAGAGGTATGACCTGCCCTGAGTGTGGAGCAGAGAATGAACCGAGGTCGAAGTTCTGCATCCAGTGCGGGGCCAAGCTACTCCCAACCGAGGGCTGAAGCCACCTCCCCTTTGCTATTTGTGATGCTACCCTGCTCCAAGCTGATAGATCAGCTCCCCTAAGCATCTGGTCTTTGAACCCCTGTGCCCTGTGGAGAGAGGAAAGTAGAGCGAGCATCTCAGTCAGGGAGCCTGGGCCAGTCCCCAGGATGGCGGTGAATCTTTCTCCAGGGGGGTGGGCTGGCGTCCCCCCACCAGCAAAATCTGAGGAGGTCAGAGATGGATGAATTCCTAAGAATATTCCATCCGGCATTGTCCTGCTGGAGATGGAAAGCGCTTCTGATTATGATCACGGGCATTCTGCTGCTGGCCGGCTGCGGCACCGCAGACACCGAGGTCATCTTTTACGAAGGGGAGAGGTGGCATTGTGTAACGCGCCTGGTCGTCCCAATGGAGTTAGTGGAGATGGCAGGCGGGGAGGAAGCCGCAGAAAGAGAATTGCTATCCCAGTACCAGAAGGAGGCCCCAAGGGTTAAGGCATCCTGGGATAAAGAGTACGAAGGTCGAAATGTGGTTTATCATTTCACACTCGACGGAACAGGGTGGGAAACCCTTAATCGGATCGTCTTCGATGGAAATGCCACCATCAATAGGGAGAAAGACCAGGTACGCATCCGCTATCCCACCTCGTGGGGGGCTGAGTTGGTGATCTCTTCCTTAACGCTGAAAGGGGACAAGGTCATCTCCAGCAACGCCGACGAGACCACCAACGGGAGTGCTATCTGGTACCACCCTACAGGCACCATCGAAGCGGTCTTGGTTGAGAAGGGCCATATCAATTGGCCTGTGATCTTGCCCTTCGTCTTGGCTTTCTTGGTAGCGGGGATAATGATTCTGAGATCGCTACGCCGGCTATAGGCGGGCCGCCGCACACGTCTTCGCGGAGGATTCCAATGATACAGGAGCCGCGGACGTATTAGCCCCGAGATTGGCGCCAGTCTCGCCCCCTCCCTCGCCGACAGTGCCAGACCCTCCGAGCCCCACTGTTATGATACCGACGGCCGTCCCAACACTTTTGCCGACAACTGAGTTGTCCCATCAGGCATTGTGGGGCTGGGGAATCTGGGATCGGTGTTAATTGCCGCCTTCATTCGGCTCGGGAGGAAAGGACGGATGGATGTTAAGGGAGCTATTGGAAGTAGCCATGAGATAGAGGAGTGTATCATCTTCGCTCAGCTTGAGCGAATCCTCGGCAGCTATGCAAGAGCACTAGTGGAAAGGAGGAAATCATGTTCTGTCCGAAATGTGGTACTGAAAACAAAGACACGGCCACGTTCTGCAAGGAGTGCGGTGCCCAATTGCGCCAGGTACCGGGACCTGTGTTGTCTGCTGGCCTCCCTGCTTCGCTGAGCGGCGGAATTGCTCGCCAGCGTAGACGAGGCTGGCCTATCAGTGGCATTGGCGCGTTGTTAGCGTTAATTTGCTTCTTCCTGCCCTGGATCACTGTATCTTGCGGCGGCGCGCGAGTTCTGGAAGTGAGTGGGCAAGAGCTAGCCGCCGGCTCCACCTTCTATGGCGAAAAGGTTTTCGGCTATCCGCAGCTATGGGTGACGTTACTAGTGCCCCTGATTTGCCTGATCATTGTGGGCGTCGCCTACAGCAAGGGCAACATGAGCCGGGGTGGGGCGGTGGGGCAGATTGTGCTCACGGGGGCGGGGTTGATCCCCATCCTTACTACCTTTCTAGATCTGACATCACAATCTGGATCGGATGAGTGGATTTCTGAGGGGTTAGTGACTGTCAGCACTAAGATCGGTCTCTGGGGTACCTTCCTGGGATACCTGGGCATCGTCGCTGGTGCCATTCTAGACTTGCAAGCAGGCTCAAGGATGGAACGAACCACCAGGGAAGTGGAGGCGAAGAGGGAAATTGCATGTTCCGAATGCGGGACGGCAAATCCACTCGATGCCAAGTTCTGCAAGCACTGCGGGGCGAATCTGCCCTCCACCGAAGAATGAAGAGGCCAACGCGATCCCTGACGCCATTGGGCTGGACGTCTTCCAGACCAGAGGGGATTGGTATGGCGGCAAGAATTCCGCGACCGACACCGGGCCAGGTCGTGGACATCGTGTCTTCTCATCCCAGAATCCTCGTGGTCCGAAAACGGATAAAGGGACCTCTGGTGACCTTCTGCCTCGTGATCGCTCTGCTCGCGTTAGCAATGGGGTGTTCAACCCCTTCGTTGCAAGGACCGAAGCCTCCTCAGCCCACCAGAACACCGAGGTCAGACATGGCTAGCGCGACCTCAATAGGTTCATTAACACCCTCTGTTCCACGCGTTATGACTACGCCCACTCTATTCCATCCTACCCTTCAGAGCGGGCCTACGGAAGTGATCACTACGGAGCCACTACGGACCAGGGTGGATTCGCTGTTGGCCCGGATGACCATAGAGGAAAAAGTGGGCCAGCTCTTGATGGTGTATTTCACCGATCCCTTTTTCTCGCCCGCCCTGGAACGTATGATCACCCAATATCACGTCGGTGGAATCCTTATCTTCAACCGTAACGTGCGGTCGATGATCGAGTTAGCCCAACTCATCAAGAGGGCGCAGGCAGCAGCCATTAGCGATGGGGCTGGGATTCCCCTGTTTGTTGCCGTTGACCAGGAAGGGGGTCCCATCGTGCGGCTAACGGAAGGGGCTACCGTGTTCCCCAGCAACATGGCCGTCGGTGCTACCGGGTCCGCTGCCGATGCCCGGTTAATGGCCCAGGTTATGGCGGCGGAGATGAAGGCTATGGGGATCAACATGAACCTGGCCCCTGTGCTGGATGTGAACAACAATCCCGACAACCCTGTCATCGGCATCCGTTCTTTCAGTTCCTCCCCTGAGCTGGTGGCCAAGATGGGTGTGGCTATGATTCAGGCCTATCAGGACAGTGGCGTTATTGCCACCGCCAAACATTTTCCAGGCCACGGCGACACAAATCTGGACTCCCACACTGTCCTGCCACGGGTGGATCGCGACCTGGCACACCTGGAGGGGATGGAGCTGGTGCCCTTTCGGGCGGCGATTGGTGCTGGTGTTGATGCAATCATGACAGCGCATGTCGTGTTCCCGGCTCTGGATCCGACACCGGATCGGCCGGCGACCCTCTCACCAGCCGTGCTCCAGGGCCTGCTGCGAGATAGGATGGGCTTCGAGGGCCTCATCGCCACGGATTCACTGGGGATGGGAGCGATTGATGAACGCTACGGAGTTACGAACGCTGCTGCCCTTTCCTTTCAGGCGGGGGCAGATCTGCTCCTTTTTGGAAACGATCCAGGTCATAGCCCAGCCGAGCAGCCCCCCGCCTATGAACGTATCCTGAGCCTCGTTAAAGGGGGAACCATCCCCATGCATCGGCTTGATGACTGTGTCCGGCGGATCCTTGTGATCAAGGCGAAATATGGCCTCCTGGATCGGCCGCCTGTCTCAGTGAAGGACATCCCCCACGTGGTAGGCACGACTGAGCACCAGGCATTTGCCCAACAGGTGGCCCAGGACTCGATCACCCTGGTGAAAGATGATCAGCGACTATTGCCCCTCGACCCAGAGGCCAGCATTGTGGCTATCTATCCCCGAAGCATCGTGGCACTGGGACCTGCCTTAGGACAATTCAGCCCTGATCTTCGCACGATGGGAATCGGGATCGATCCTACAGCGGCGGACATAGACAAAGCGCAGCGGCTTGTTGCTGGCGTAGATGTTGTGATCCTTGGCACTCTCGATGCTCGCTGGCACCCGGCGCAGGTTCAGCTGCTGAAAGCCTTATCCAGATACCCCTTGATTGTGGTGGATCTAGGCGCGCCCTATGACTTGCTCGCCCTTCCTGAGCTCGGCACTTACTTGGTTACATATGGCGATGTGCCGGTCTCGCTGAGAGCTGTAGCCAGGGTGATCTTTGGCCTGGAGAAACCCAAGGGCCATCTGCCGGTTGAGCTGCCGGGATTGTATCCACTGGGTCACGGTCTGACTGGATTCCCACGACTGGAAGAGTAGGACCAGGAGACTCCACATGCGTGGGCAACGCACAAAAGCAGCAGCGCTGAGTCCCATGCTCATCCTTATCGTTCTTCAAATGCTGAGGCCAGCACCTGTCCACGCGGCTGGTCCCAACCCGCTCCTCGTGCAACTCCAGATCGATCCCCGGCCTGTCGCCCCAGGGCAGTCGTTCTATGTGACTCTCATTGCCCGAAACGATGGGGATTTGGCCTGGGATGGATACATCACTATGGGCTTCCCCGACAATCCATCTTTGCGCATTCACAAGCACGATGGCACCTGCCCAGCCGACAATACTTTCCTGGGTCCAGCCTATATCGTTCACCCTGGAGAGGACCTCCTCCACTACCGTGCGAGGGAGGCTGTGACCGCTGTCTATCCTATCGCTGAGGCCTGTTATCGCGATTGGCAGAAGGGGGTCACACACTATCTGCGGGTGGAAGTCACGCCTCGTGATTACTCGCGCCCGACGCTGGTGTATGTTCGGATCTCGATGCGAGGCTATGCCGGCGATCGTCGGGCCAAGGAAATCGTTACCTATCCTCCTGCATCGAGTCAGTTCGACCAGCAGGGGTTTCCTGTCCGTGTCGAGGTGGTCGAGGTTCTGGAGCCGCCGACGCCGACATCTCCACCACCCACCCCAACGGTGGTGATACAAGCCCCGAGGCTGGTGATGGTACAAGAGTCGCCGACGGCTGTACCCCCAACACCCACGCCAACCTCGCTCCCACCCTCGCCAACGGTGCCAGCCCCTCCCAGCCCCACTGTCCTGATGCCGACGGCAATCCCGACACCTTTACCCACAACCGAACCGCCTGATCGGGTATTGTGGGGCTGGGGAATCCTGGGGTTGGTGCTATTCACTGCCCTCGTTGTGGGGGCTGCTGTGATGAAACTTGGTCCGCCTCATCGACGCCGTGCTCGGGAAGCCGCAGGCGAGATGAGAACCTGCCCCGGGTGTGGGGCCTTAAATGAACTGGATGCTAGCTTCTGCGTTAACTGCGGCGCGGAGCTGGCAGACCCGGAGAAGGCGGGGGTCATTATGTGTTCAAAGTGTGGTGCAGAGAATAGGCCGAGGGCGAGGTTCTGCTCCCAATGTGCTTCGGAATTGACGCCACCTGAGGAAGGCGGGGTTATCACCTGCCCCAAGTGCGGAGTGGAGAACGAACCAGGGGCGAAGTTCTGCATCCAGTGCGGGACCAAGCTACGGTCTTCTTGAAATTGCATCTTGGGCTTCAACCCATGAGGGATAATAACCAGTCCGATAGTGACAGGATATGCTGATAGAGAGGACTAAAGGAAAGATGCTCAACAAATGGGTACTCTTAGGCGTTGCTCTAGCAATGGTATTCGGCTCCCTTTCCTGCGGGCCAGGGCCGGAAGGGAGAACGAGAGCCAGCATTTCTGGCACATACATGAACCGGGACAACCCAGATGAATACTTGGAGCTTAGAGCCGATGGAACCTTCTACTTGAAGGAGATAGAGGCGGGTTTTGTTGGGGAATGGGATATCAAGGGGGATGTATTGACACTTTCATTTCCGCTCGGCCTTGCAGCGAGGGGGAGAGTAGAGGGCGACACCGTAGTTGATGAGGAGGGGAAAACCTGGGTGAAGAAGGAAGAAAAGCCGATTACACGAATAGCTCCTGTGCGTTCCCCGGTGGTCATCGAGAGGCACGTAGTGGTCACCCAAGAGCCGCAGATCATCGAGGTGGTGAAGGAGGTCCCGGTCGAGAAGGTGGTGAAGGAGACCGTCATTGTCGAGAAGGTGATCAAGGCGACGCCGATGGTCATCGAGGTGATGAAGGAAGTCCCGGTCGAGAAGGTCGTCGAGAAGGAGGTGATCAAGGAGGTTCCAGTCGTTGTCACGGCCACGCCCGCACCGCCAACGGCGACCCCGACCTGCCGGCCCATCGTGGTGGACCCTCAACTAAGTGGTGCATGGGATCAAGGTAAGTTTGGTTGCCCCATGGCCCAGGCCAACGTCATCTGGGCTGCCTGGCAGCCTTTTGAACGGGGCCATATGCTCTGGCCCAGCGACACGCAGCGCGTTATTGCGTTCCACGATGATGGCATCTGGACAGAATTCGCCGACCAGTGGGCGGAAGGAACGCCCATCCCATCACGGGGCACTCCGCCTCCTGGACGGGTTGCCCCGGTTCGCGGGTTTGGTTATCTCTGGGGCACGTATGACGAAGTGGCGGAGCGCCTCGGCTGGGCGTTGGAGGAGGAGAAAGGGCTCTGCATTAACATCCAACGGTTTGAACAGGGCTTCATCTTCCACAGTAGCGATGTACCGTGCACGGATGAGTTTAACTGGGCGACGAGCCCTGATTTTGCCCCTCTTTTCATCGCTGTGCATGGGGATGGGACTTGGCGACGGCATAAATGAAGAGGAGGCGGGGTGAGATGATCGAAGGGAGCGCGGAAATGCTCAAGAAAGGGGTGCTCTTAGTTATTGCTCTGGCAATGGTATGTGGCCTCTCGGCGTGTGATCACGAACCGGCAGGAGATCAACGGCCCGATATAATCGCTGAACTGAGAGAAAGCTTCGGGATCAGCTATGAAGAGGCCAGCGATGAGGAGCTGAGGAGGTTTCTGGAGGATGAGAACAATCTGCTTTTCGCCGGAGCCATGCTGAGGCAAATAAGACATGGCCAGGAGATCGAGCGATTCCTGGGTGGTGGCTCACTTACCGAGTTACCAGATGTGGAAAAGGAATGTCTCGGCTATCTGACCAAGAAGTTGGTGATAGGGGCATTGGAAGCGACGGGGATCCCCTTTCTGAGGGCAACTGCCCCGCTCATCGGGGTGCTGTCTACGATTTCAAAAGGAATCCAGATTTACTACAAATTGGCTGACGCCATGCGCGAATTCGACACAAGATTCCTTATGAACGAGTATATGAGCTTGCGAGAGCAGGGGAACAATCCGAGGGAAGCGTTCAAAGAGTTATACGAGTTTTTTGAGCCATCCATTAGCAAGGTAATCCGCCTGAGTAAGGGGCTGTCAGTACTAGAAGGGATGGAGGTCACAGAGCAGGACAAGGAGGATTTTGCCACCTATCTCGAGTTTTGCTACCAGTCATGGAAGCTGGCAAGCGACCCGGAGCGGAAAAGAGCCGTCAAACTGTACATCTTGGGCGAGACCGTCATACCCACGTTAACTCCTTCTCCAACACCAGCATTTACCCCGCCGCCTGAGGGCTGGCAGGGCCCTGCCATCGAGTGGAGCAGAACCTTTGGAGGCCCAAAGCATGATCTAGGTCATTCGGTCCAGCAGACATCTGACGGCGGGTATATCTTAGTTGGCCATACAGAATCCTATGGAGCCGGCGAAGAGGATGTGTGGCTCATAGAGACCGATGCCAATGGCAATAAGGTATGGGAAAGGACTTTTGGAGGCGCGGATGAGGATCAGGGCTATTCAGTTCGACAGACATCCGATGGCGGGTACATCGTAGTTGGCTATACATACGAGGATGTCTGGCTCATAAAGACCGATGCCGAGGGCAACGTGGCATGGGATCGAACATTTGGAGAGCGAGGCCCGGATGAGAAAGGCTACTCAGTTCAGCGGACATCGGAGGGCGGCTATATTATAGTTGGTATGACAACTAATGGCTATGGCTATGGTGAGGATGGCAAGAAGAAACCTGACGCGCTGCTCATGAAGACCGATGCTGAGGGCAACAAGATATGGAGCAGGACCCTGGGGGATGCAGAGTGGGATGAGGGCCACTCAGTCCAGCAGACATCAGACGGCGGGTACATTATTGCTGGCGAGACATGGTCTCTTCCTCGAGGTACTGATTACGCTGATTACGATGTCTGGCTGATAAAGGCCGATCCTAACGGCAACAAGGTATGGGATAGGAGCTTCGGGGAGCCAGGCCGACATGAGCTCGCCAGTTCGGTCCAGCAGACAGCAGATGGAGGGTACATCATAATTGGTGGTACAGGGAAATTTGCTGATGAAAACAGCGATGTCTGGCTTATAAAGACTGATGCCAGAGGCAACAAGGTATGGGACAGGACTTTTGGCGGAGCGGGTTACGATGTTGGCTCCTCTTTCCAGCAGACATCGGATGGGGGATACATCATAGTGGGCTATACAGAATCCTATGGAGCCGGCAAAGGGGATGTCTGGCTTATAAAGACTGATGCCAGAGGCAACAAAGTATGGGACAAGACCTTCGGCGGTGCAGGTGGTGATTTTGGCCTCTCAATCCAGGAGGCATCAGATGGTGGATATATCATCGTCGGCGCAACGGAATCCTATGGCGCTGGCCAAATGGATATCTGGCTCATCAAGGTGGGGATAGGAGCGCCGTCAAGCGGTGGCCACGTGCCACGCCCGGGTGCGATCATTACACCCTCACTGACAGCTTCCGCTGTCAGCGAGGTTCAGCAGGCCAAGCCCCAAACCAAACGCTTGCAATGGGATAAGCCTCCGGCGATGCAGATTGACCCCAACAAGCAGTACTTCGCTACACTCAAAACCGAGAAGGGCGACATCCGCATCCAACTTTTCACCAACAAGGCCCCCAGGACGGTAAACAACTTCGTGTTCCTGGCCCGCCAGGGCTTCTACGACAACATCACCTTCCACCGTGTCATCCCCGGCTTCATAGCCCAGACAGGCGATCCCACAGGGACGGGAGGCGGTGGGCCGGGATACACCATCAAGGACGAGTTCAGCCCCGATCTCAGGCACGACCAGCCCGGGACGGTGTCCATGGCCAACAAGGGCCAGCCCCACACCGGTGGCAGCCAGTTCTTCATCACCTATGTCCCCACGCCACATCTGGACGATCACCACACCGTATTCGGCCGGGTGGTGGAGGGAATGGATGTGCTGGAGCAGCTCATGGAGCGGCAGCCCAGCCAGGATCCTAACGTCCCGCCGGGTGATAAACTGCTGTCGGTAGAGATCAAACAAATCCCGAAGCGATGCGGTAATCTGTCAAGTTCGACATAAGGCCTGTTGGGGCCGTTTTCGAGGCGTGGTGAACTGGACCTGCTGCTGCAAGCACATTTCCAACCGCAAGTGGCGGATCAGGCTTTGGCTGAGCAATTGGCTGCCCAGATGGAGGGGTGTGTGCTAGACTAACACCTCCTTGGCTGATACGGCTGGTTCGTCGTCAGCAGCCGAACGACCAGTCGCACCAGCTTGCGGGCGGTGAGCAGCATGGCCCGCTTGTGTTGGTGCTTGCGTATCTCATCATACTTGCGCTGGTAATAGATGGCATACTCCCTGTCGCTCCTGCGAACCGCATTGGCTGCTTCGCAGAAGTAGTAGCGCAAGTAGCGGTTGCCGCTGCGGGTGAGGCGCGTTTCATCGGCCTCGAAGTCGGCGGACTGGCGTTTGCGCCACTTAAAGCCAGCGAACTTAGCCACCTTGGCCTGGTTGTAGTCAAAACGCTCGATGTCACCAATCTCGGAGATGATGCCCCCGGAGAAGACGGGGCCGAAGCCGGGTATGGTATCCAGAGTGTGGGGGATCGTTTCCATGTGTTGGGCGATGGCGGTGTTGAGTCGCTTCTCCTGCCTCTCCAGAAAGGTGATGTGCCGTAGCGTGAGGCCTAAGATCACGTTGATGGGCTGTTGCAAGGCCTCAGGCAGATGGTAGGAATCGCGTGCCACGAGATGGAGCCTACGGGCGTTCTCACTGGGATCGGGGAAGCGCCGCTTGCCTTTGGCATCAATGAACTCCACCAATTCGTCGAAGGGGAGGGCGGCAATCTCTTCCATGGAGGCGAATTCTCGGAGCACAGCCTGGCTGGCAGCACCGAAGACATTGGAGAAAGGCTTCTTGTCTTTGCGAGTGTACTCGCTGGCTTTGAGGTACAGATAAGCCAGGCAATAAGCCTTCTCTCTAGCCAGGTTGTGGATCAGGTGGTAACGATAGCGAGTGAGAAGCCGCAGGGGGAAGTAGCGCTCTTCGTAGTGGAAAGGCGCAGGCAGATCCCGGCCTAGCCGGAGCCGGTCAGCGGCCACAAAGGCGTCGATGGGGTCTGTGTGGTCCAGATCCACATAGGTCTTCTTGAAGTTGGCCGTCAAGCGAGGGTTGAAGGGGTACAACTCCAGCGGCCACTGGCTCAACAGCGGGTCCCGGTCCAGGGTCTGCAAGAAATGGAACCAGTACCAGCCAGTGGCTTCAGCAGCGATCTTGACCGCGTCGAAGTTACCGGCAACAACCTGCTGAGCGACCCGTTGGATGAGGGCCTCAGTACCAGGGCTGTTGTTGTCCACAGTGAAGCGTGGACCCGCCTCTTGACCCTGGCTATCCATCAGGCAAACGGTGTTGGTCTTGCGGTGGACGTCGACGCCCACCAGTAGAGGATTGAACATGATGTTTCCTCCTCAGGATGGTGTGGTGGTTATCGTCCGCCCAGTAGAGGTGGAATCCCTGGCACCCGATGAGAGCAACAGCCTCGCGATCAATGAGAACTCCTCCCATTGGGGAGATCCCCCGGGTCTGCTGCCCCGGGCCACAGTGGGTTAGGAACAAGATGCGGGTTAGAAGTGCCCATCAGGGCGAGGGGCGCACGCTTCCGTAGAAGTCACCCCGAAGGGTGCAACAAGGAGGTGCAGCGCTATCCTCCCTGGGCCAGCCCCCAGGATGCCAGGGATTCCTCAAGCCGTCAAGTGGGCGGCGGACTGGCGCTCGCACACCAACATATTATACGAGGAGGT
>Ga0315314_1002848_pt1 | contig 13996 bp, 13 predicted proteins | sample TDP9_MG_FD_203631 | JGI IMG/M metagenome (GOLD analysis project Ga0315314, IMG submission 203631) | Freshwater sediment microbial communities from Lake Towuti, South Sulawesi, Indonesia - TDP9 | ecosystem: Environmental > Aquatic > Freshwater > Lake > Sediment | place: Indonesia: South Sulawesi...
GACAAAAGAAGTCAACAATGTAATCACCAATGGGTTTCTGCCGGTAGAACTGGCATCCATGTAGTTGTTTCATTCTTATCTTCGCCCAGAGACGCCTTTCCGCGTCGGTCATGTTACTCCTGAATCGTCTGGAAATCTGTTTCAGGTTTTCATTGTAGGGTAGCATAAATCCCCCTCTTACATGTCATTGTCACTCCGTTTCCCCATCACCATCTCTAAAAACTCTTTAAATAGGTAGGTGCTGTCCCAGGGGCCGGGGGAGGCTTCGGAGTGGTACTGGATGCAGAAGACGGGTAGCTCTTTGTGGCGCAAGCCCTCCACCGTGCCATCGTTAACATTTAGATAGGTGACCTCCAGCCCATCTTTGACAGTGTCGGGGTCAACGGCATAGCCATGGTTTTGAGCGGTGATGTAGACTCTGCCGGTAGCCAGGTCTCGGACGGGGTGGTTGCCGCCACGGTGCCCGAACTTCAGCTTAAAGGTCTTGGCACCAAAGGCGCGGGCAATGAGTTGATTACCAAGGCAGATGCCCATCATCGGCTTGGTGCCAGCGAGTCCCTTAACCGTATCTACAATATAGTCCAGCAGTTCCGGGTTGCCCGGACCGGGTGAGAGGATAATGCCATCGGGTTCTAGCTCCAAAATTTCCCCGGTGGGCATGGTGGCGGGGACAGCCGTCATCTGACATCCCAGACCTCTCATGGTGCGCAGGATAGAGTATTTTAAGCCGCAGTCAAGAACAACTATTTTACATAAAATTTCAGGGGCGTCTTTATTTGATTCCGGCTCCCACTGGTAGGGGACGTCAGTGGTAACCTCCTTGACAAAGTCAATTGTCCCGTAGCTGGGCAGTTCTTTTAATTGCTTCAGAGCCGGCTCGGGAGTCTCATCGTCGGTGATAACGCCCATCATTACCCCTGCCGAGCGCAGTCGGCGGGTAAGGGCTCGGGTGTCCACGCCGTAAATCCCGGATACACCATACTCCTTTAGAAATTGGTCCAGGGTGCCGGCGCTGAGGTAGTGGTTGGGCTCAAGGCACTCCTCCCTGACCACAAAGCCCCGTACCTGGACTCGGTTAGATTCAAAGTCCTGCTTATTTATTCCGTAGTTGCCGATAAGGGGGTAGGTGGGGACGACAATCTGTCCGGCATATGAGGGGTCGGTCAGCATCTCCTGATAGCCCGCCATGCTGGTGTTAAACACGACCTCACCGTAGGCACTAGCCTCAGCCCCAAAGGCATAGCCCTGGTAAACCGAGCCGTCTTCTAAGACTAGCATTGACTTTTTGGTCATTTTATCAACCCTATCCCCTTTATCCCCTTCCCCTTAGTAAGGGGAAGGGGAAGATTTTCTGTAAAGAGGGGCGTAGCCCCTCTTCAACTCCCCCTTTAACTTTCTTTTTCTAGAAACTCTTTTATATCCTTTAGCTGAGGCAGCAAATTCCCCAAAATAATGCCTTTCGTTGCGTTAATATTAGTAGAGCGGGTTTCTTTTATATCAATTCCAAGAGTTCCATAAATTGGGCCAATCCCAAATTTTAGTTCCTCTATCCTTCGTAAGAGATTATTCACAATGGCAATGTAGAAATAGGATTCTTGTATTTTGCTAATAACCTTAGAATTTCTACGCAAGATAACTGCTTTCCATACTTCCCAAGCTGATTCATTAAAGGGTAGATAAGGCGTATAAAGCATTTTACCTTCCATCAAAAAATTCAAGTCGCTATCTATCAATTTGCAATTTTGGTCACAAATCTGAATGTTAGTAGTAATCTCATCCTTTAAGCTTCTAATAGCTTTACGGTATTCACTTTTCCTAGCTAACCAGTGGGAAAACCAAACCGCGCTTAAGGCTACGAAAAGCGAGGTAATGATTGATGGGAAGTATTCCCACATCTTAACTTACTCTCCTTCATCCTTATAGACTAGCCTTCCCTGGGCGATAGTTGCCACTGCCTTGCCTTTGAGCCTGGAGCCAGCTAGAGGAGTATTCTTGCCTTTAGAGGCAAAAGCCTTGGGGTCAACTACCCACTCCATATTGGGGTCAAAGATAGTAACATCGGCTGGAACTCCAACTTCAAAGCTGCCCAACTTCCCATATTTGTCTCCGATAATCTTTGCCGGTTCGTAGGTAAGTTTGGAGATAAGGGTATTCAGGCTTAGCTGTCCATTGTGCACCAAACTCAAGAGGCTACCCAGGGCAGTTTCAAAGCTACTGATGCCAAAGGGAGCCAGAGCAAAGTCAACCAGCTTATCGGCTTCGGTGTGGGGGGCATGGTCGGTAGCAATGGCATCAATTACATTTTCCTTAAGCCCCTGGAGCAAGGCTTGGGTATCCCGTTTAGTCCTCAGCGGCGGATTCACCTTAGCGTTGGTGTTGTAGCCGATGACCTTCTCTTCGGTCAGGGTCAGGTGGTGTGGCGTAACCTCAGCGGTAACCCTTGTCCCTTTCTCCTTGGCATGGCGAATAAGTTCAACCGAGCCTTCGGTAGAAACATGGGCGATATGCAGTCTGGCTCCAGTCAGATGAGCCAGAATCAGGTCGCGGGCAATCATAATCTCCTCAGCCGCCGCCGGTATCCCTTTAAGGCCCAACCTGGTTGATATTTCGCCTTCATTCATCAGCCCGCCCTCAGTGAGGAAAGTATCCTCGCTGTGGTCAATAATGGGCAGGTCAAGGACACGGCTGTAGTCTAGTGCCTGGCGCATCAGGTTTGAGTTCAGGACTGGCTTACCATCGTCGCTGTAAGCAATCACCCCGGCTGAAGCCAGCTCAGCCATCGGGGCTAGCTCTTCCCCCTTTCTACCCTTGGAGATACAGCCGATAGGCAGGATGCGGGCCATGCCTTCTGACGCCGCCGTGGACTTTACATAATCTATAGTAGCCCGACTATCCAGGGGTGGGCTGGTATTGGGCATGCAACAGATAGTGGTAAAGCCGCCCCTGGCTGCCGCCTGGCTCCCGGTAGCGATGGTCTCCTTGTCCTCAAAACCGGGCTGTCTCAGGTGGCAGTGGAGGTCAATAAGTCCAGGACAGACGATTAGCCCCTGGGCGTCAATGACATCACAACCCGGCTGAGGCAGGGCCCCTTTGCTTAGCCCCGAGATTTTGCCCTCGGCGATAAGCAAACTGCCAATTTCATCTATCCCCTGACCGGGGTCTATTATGCGACCACCCTGAATAAGCAGTGGCTTCATCATGTCTAATGCCTCACTCCAGCGTAGTGGCTGGGCTTGAAACCATGAGCCTCGGCTTCACTTTCTGAGTCGAAAATAATCAGGTTCTCGGATTTAATCTTTCTCGTCAGGTGGCTATCAGCGCTGTGGTATTTTTTGGTATCCAATCTCCCTTCATGCCAGTCTGAACTGGCGATATACCGCGGGTGGACTTCGTGTTCACAGTAGGCACACCTTAAAGTTAACGGCTGGGTGTTTACTATTTTGAATTCGGGCTTAATGTATTTGGTTTCACCTTTCTGCGTGGTCACGCATTTTGGGTTAGGACACCTGACGCCAAACTCTCGCCTATACACCGGGTAGGCTATTTTGGGGATAAAGGAGACCTCTTCTTTTGGCACCGAGATTTCCTTAGTTCCTAGTAAGAAGGCGATAAGCGCCATCCTAATCGGTACCCCACGTGCTGCTTGTTTAAAGTACATACTCCTCGGGTCGGCATCTACTTCGTAGGCTAATTCATCAATGCGGGGTAGGGGGTGCATAACCAGCGTTCGCTTAAACTCCTTCCCTTTGAGGAGTTTCTTATCTACCACCGGGTAGCGCTCTTTTAGCTCTCGTCTTTTAGCCTTAGCCGGAAGTCTTTCTGTCTGAAGCCGTGTAACGTAGAGGGCGTCAACGCCGGTCTTTAGTTCGACCTGGATACTCACGTCGGGCATCATTGCCAGTTGATGCGGACTACTTGGCGTTATGTATATCGCATCTAAGGGGAAAAGCCCGCCTTTAACTGCTTGGTCTAAAGCTTCAGACCTTATTAGCTCACCTCCATATTCGGTGGTTAGTTTCCTGATAACGTGCGCTGGTAGCTCAAGACCCGGTCCGGGGCGGAGGAGAATAGTAGCCCCGAATCTAGCCAGGGCGTAGGTTAGAGAATGGGTGGCTCGTCCATATTTTAGGTCTCCCCACAGGGCAATCTTTAGCCCCTTGATGGTTTGTCTCTCCTTCTTGATGGTGTAAAGGTCGCATAAGGTCTGGGTTGGATGTTCATGACCTCCGTCACCAGCATTTATTACCGGTACGCCAGCGTAGTCGGCAACCACCTTGGCTGCCCCCTCCCAAGGGTGGCGGATGACGATTATATCGGCGTAACTTCCGACCACCCTTGCCATATCAGCAATGCTTTCGCCTTTAGCCAGCGAGGTTGCCTTCACATCTGCGGCACTTATGACCCTGCCCCCGAGCCGGTTCATGGCTGTCTCAAATGACAGCCGTGTCCTGGTGCTGGGCTCGAAAAATAGGCTGGCCATAACCTTACCGCGACAAACCCCAAACTGCTCATTCATTGAGTCTGACATCTCGTCAGCTAATGAAAACAGCGCCTCTATTTCCCCGTTGGATAAATCGTCTATGGTAACTAAACTTCTACTTGCCATAGCCATGGCTACTCCTTTTGAGTTGTCTTACTTTCCTCAATTCACCTTGGGGATGCTCATTAGCTACGCTGGTGATGGCGACTTCATCTATGCCGTCGGTCTCAACTAATCGGACGTGTATTTCCTCATGTCTTGAGCTTGGTATATTCTTGCCCACATAATTAGCCCGTATCGGCATCTCCCGATGGCCACGGTCAACAAGGACAGCCAGCTGGATTAAATTTGGTCGTCCCAGGTCAATGAGGGCGTCCATAGCGGCACGAGTGCTGCGTCCGGTATAAAGGACGTCATCAACCAGGACTACGGACTTGCCCTCAATACTGACTGGCATGTCGGTGCGTGGGGCAATGGGTTGCAGATTTAATGAGGAAAGGTCATCTCGATACGGGCTGGGGTCCAGAGCGCCAACCGGTACCTTCAATCCGGCAAAGTGTTCTATGAAGCCAGCTAACCGCCTGGCTAAAGGCACGCCGCGGGTACGTATGCCAACCAATATAAGGTGTTCAAGAGGCTTATTTTGCTCTATGATTTCATGAGCAATGCGCTCCAGAGTCCTGGTTATATCCTCCGGGGCCATTATGATTTTCTTAGCCATAAAAAAACCTCCTGCCATTTTGCTGGCAAGAGGTCTTGCACTTAATCTTATCCCTTTCCCTTGCCAGCCTCTCTGGACTAGCTTAAAGGTTCTTGCTTATTAACTTATCTATTATATCACACTTGGTTAGATTATTGCAACATTTTATATCTGAGGTTGTTTATAACCTTTCTCCATCTTTGCCTCAAATTTAGTTTATGATTAAGTTTGGACCTCGGCTCTTAGTTTCCTCATCGTTTCTCTTAGTTCCTCAATGGTCATAAAGGAAATTGCCTCAGCCGGGCAAAGTTTGGCGCAGGTGCTACACCCTAAAACACAGTTATAAGGATTTTTTACAATCGGTCTATCTTCAGCTTTGTCCCAGATAAATACATCATTTTTACAAAAGTTGTAGCATTCCATGTCGCCGGTGCACTTATCATAATCAATGATTGGATACCAGGGGATTTTTTCCCTCGTGATTTCTGTGGTGCTCATTTTTACCCCACTTTCACTTTGTTTAAGCCTTCAAACGCAGCCTTTACTTTGCTTATTGCCTCTTCGGTGGTTATATTACGAAGGTCAAGAGGAATTACCTGTTTATCAAAGTCAACGCCTTTTTTCTCGAATGCATTGCGGAACATCTTCTTCTGCATTCTCGGGTCACAACCACCAACTACATACACTAACTCAGGCTTTAAGATATCTTCCCAGAAACGGTCTCCGTCATCGACGCAAAGTTGCGGATGGATAATGGCATATTCTGATTCTAACTCATTCCTGACATAATTCAGGAGTTTCCAGAAGTTCACATCTTTGAACCCTGGGCACTCACCGGTGCAATTGCACATTATGAATCTAGGTTTTCCTGATATTTTGGCTCCTTTCTGTTCTTCGCGCATAACCTGGTCCTACCCGCTCTGCTTTCCTCAACCTTTGTCTGTCCTCTGCCACCACCTTATTGCCTTGTAGTGCCTTTCTTACCGCCTCAACGAGGTTAGTGTAATATTCTTCCATCGCATCTTTATCTATGGAATATAGCGACCACAGCCCATCCTTCCTTAGCCGGAGGAAGCCGGCGTCGTAAAGGGCACTCAGGTTGCGAGAGGCCCGGCTCTGTGAAATATTTAGTGCCTGTGTCACTTCACAGACACAACACTCCCTCTCCAGAAGCAGGTTTAGAATCCTGAGCTTGGTCTCATCAGAGAGTGCTTTTAGGGCTTTAATTAGGTTCTCCACGGCTCCCTTCCAGATTGTATGCGTATATGCGTATATTCACATATATTATACCGTCTTTTCTTCTATCCGTCGACCCTGCCTCACATTTCTATAGGTGCTCCTTTGAACCAGTCTGCGGCGGTGCGATATAATAAGTTTTAGGATGGATATTTTGGCGGAGCTTAACCCAGCGCAAAGGGAGGCGGTGGAGGCGATTAGCGGTCCGGTGCTGATTTTAGCCGGTCCGGGCAGTGGTAAGACCAGGGTTATCACCCATCGGGTTGCCTATCTGATTAAGGTTTGTGGAATTAGCCCTCGCCGTATTATGGCGGTTACCTTCACCAATAAGGCTGCCAGGGAGATGAAGGAAAGGCTCTACCATCTTGTCGGCAGTCAGTTAAAGGATTTAACCCTAGGCACCTTTCACGCTATTTGTGCTCGCATCCTTCGTATGGAGGGCAAGGGGATGGGCATTGACCCCAGGTTTGTCATCTATGATGAGGAAGACCAGGAAAGCTTACTGAAGCGTAGTATCGGGGAGGTAGGGCTTGACCCTAAACAATATGTCCCCCGGGCTATAGCCTCAGCCATTAGTGCGGCTAAGGTTCGGGTACTAACCCCGAAAGACTATGTTGAGCGCAGCCGCAGCTATTTTGAAGAGGTAGTCAGCCGGGTCTATGAACGCTATCAGCAGCTATTAACCGAAAGTAATGCCCTAGACTTTGATGACCTGCTAATGAAGGCGGTGCAGCTATTTAGGAATAGCCCAGAGACCTTGTCTAGATACCAGGAGAGATACCAGCACATCCAAGTTGATGAGTTTCAGGATACTAACCTGGTTCAGTATGAGCTGATAAAGCAACTGGGCGGGAAGTATGGCAATATATGTGTTGTCGGCGACCCTGACCAGTCAATCTACTCGTGGCGGTTTGCCGACCTGCGCAATATCCTTAGCTTTGAGAAGGATTACCCCAAGGCTAAATTGGTGCTGCTGGAGCAGAACTATCGGTCGACGAAAAAGATTCTGGAAACAGCATTCCATATAATCTCGGCTAGCCCGGGGCGCAAACCTAAAGGGCTGTGGACCGAAAACGAACCGGGTGAGCTGACTACGGTGGTTGAGACCTATACCGAGCAGGAGGAAGCCCAGTTTGTGGTTAATGAGATTGAGCACCTGGTGAACCAGGGGAAGGCTAACCTGGGCGACTGTGCGGTAATGTATCGGACTAATGCCCAGTCGCGGGCTCTTGAGGAGGCTTTTGTTCGCTACGGGACGCCCTATAAGCTGGTGGCGGGCACCCGCTTCTACCAGAGACGAGAGGTTAAGGATATTATTGCCTATCTCAAGCTTATCCAGAACCCGAATGATACGGTTAGCCTGCTTAGAACAATCAATGTCCCACAGCGTGGCATTGGTCAGCAAACCCTAGCCAAGCTATCTGGCTGGGCAAAGTCTATGGGTGTATCTCAGTATGAAGCGTTACGCTCTATAAGTGAGCTAAAAGAAGACAAGCAGTTCTTTAGTCCTCACATCACCAGGGCGTTAGTTGGCTTTCTAAACTTGGTGGATGAATTCATCGCCCGCAGTCAGCAACTCAACCTAGTTGATTTACTTGATTTGGTTGTTGAGCGCTCTGGCTATAAGGGGTATATATTAGGTCAACCTGATGGGGAGGAGCGGTGGGAAAATATCCTGGAGCTTCGCACCGTTGCCCAGCAATATCGTGATTTGAAACCCCCCGAAGGCTTGTCTGCCTTTTTGGAGGGGGTAACCCTGGTATCTGATGTGGATGGGCTTGATGAGACGGTAGATGCGGTAACCCTGATTACCCTGCACCAGGCTAAAGGGTTGGAGTTTCCGGTGGCGTTTATCGTTGGTATGGAGGATGGCATCCTGCCCCATATTAAGTCATTTGACGACCCCGAGCAGATGGAGGAGGAGCGGCGGCTGTGTTACGTCGGTATAACCAGAGCCAAGCAGAGGGTTTATCTGGTTCGTGCCTTCCGCCGCAGTCTGATGGGCTCAAGCACAGTAAATAAGCCATCGCGCTACCTAAGCGATATACCCCAGCACTTGATTTCTAGTGGTGGTTGGTGGCAGGGGGAGGGGAGCCGAATAGCTGTCGCTATCTACTCCTGGGATAAACCTTCAGCTCCCAGCCCAATTACTCGGGAGTTTAAGGCTGGCGACCATGTCCGCCACGACCAGTTTGGTGATGGGGTGGTGGTAAGCTGCCAGCCGGTAAAGGATGACACCGAGGTAGTGGTTGTTTTCAAGGGGGTAGGAATTAAAAAGCTCTCGCTGAGCTTTGCTAAGCTGGAGAAGATAGAATAATTTTCTTTAAAAACTACTTGACAATTTACACGGAATCGTGTATGATATAAGGTATAGAAAAACAATTAACATTTGGGCTAAAATGGTAGCGAGGTAACGGAAGACAAATGCATCCAAATGAAATGCCCAGCTACTCTCAAGTATTCGAGGGAGACTGTCTTCGGCATCTTAACGATGGCTCTATTAATGGTATATCCCTCACATTTGTTGACCCGCCTTTCAGACAAGGCAAGGATTATAGATTTTTTGACGATAATCAGCCTGATAACAAATATTGGGCATGGTTAAAGGAAGTCTTATCAAAAATCTATGAGGCAACTGTTGAAGGTGGGGCAGTCTATTTTATGCAAAGGGAAAAGAATGCTGAAGAGGTGCTGAAAGTTCTCAGAGAGACTGATTGGAAATTCCAAAACCTGATTATCTGGAAGAAGAAAACATCTGCAGTCCCAAGTGAATTTAGGTTTTCCAAGCAACATCAGATAATTGTATTTGCTACTAGGGGATCCAAGCCAAGGGTTTTTAACAAACTACGTATTGATTTGCCTCTGGCGCCGGGGCAAAAATATGAAAGAGCAAATGGGGTTTACCTATCGGATGTCTGGGATGATATTAGAGAGCTAACATCAGGCTACTTTGCCGGAGACGAAGCAATACGAATGCGCAATGGCGATAGATTTCACACTCAGCAATCACCGGTTGCATTGTTATTACGAATTATATTGTCCTCTACCCTACCTGACGATGTTGTGTTTGACCCCTTTGCTGGTACGGGTACAACGCTGGTGGTTGCCCATCAACTACAACGCAATTCTATAGGCATTGAAATAGACCCCAAAAACGTTGAGATTATCAAGTCACGTTTGGAATTTTTAAGACCTGCCGACAAGGTACTACCGCATTTGCATTACTATAGATTCACTCCGAATCTAACAGCTATTTGGCCACTTAATGAACTTCTTGTTGAGCAAAGGGCACTTTTTGATGTATGAATTCACTGATGTTATAGATTTCTTCATTGGGGCAGTAAACAGCCTAAAAGCGGGTATACTTGGTCTACGCTCTCCTTTGGAAGAAATAGTGCTAAAAGTAAGCGCGAGAAATTTGGCTTATATTGATAATCGTAGAGACGCCAAAGACAAGTATGGATACGATTTCTGGGAAGGCTATGAATCAGCCTTAAAGCTCGCAGGGCTAAAAAAGACGCTCTTGTATTCACAATCAGCTCAGTTTCCCGACTTTATCTTTAAGTCAAGATGGCACGAGAACCACCTGACCTGCGGTAGTCTACTAGAGCTAAAGGATTCCAAGGGTGGAAATATATCTTCTTTTAACTCTACGCTGCCTACCAAGAGTAAAAGCTTGGAAGAGGTAGATACGGTTAACGGAATTCCTCTTGTTTCGAAAATCACCTCAATTAAGGACGGCCAGCTTGTTGAAGTTGATAATTATCGCACTTATCAAAGAAAAAGCTTCTACCTAATAAGAACTTACAGAGACGATTACAGGGTTAAGATTTCTCTGGTAGACGGTTCGTTTTTCGAGACTATACCGAAAGACTATCTTATTTACCAGATGTTCTTAAAGATTTTACAGAACCATATAAATAAAAGGGACGTAAAGGTCTCGACTGAAAGGCTTACAGAATTTCAAGAACTCCTTTCCCATATTACCGACCAGACTATAATCGCAAGTTCTCAAACCATAGAGAAAGCGTCGGTGAGACCTCGGTTAAGAATCATGGCCGAGGTGCACTCGGAAGGAAACCCTCATAGTAGCTTTTACCCTGAAATCCGAGATGGTAGCTTTAATCTAATCATCCAAGAAACTCTTTTCACGAAGGAACTTGAGGAGAAGCTGCATCTAGAGGTGTCTGAAGCTGAGAAGTTATCTATCCATCATAAGCGGAACGGCGAGCATGTAGTTTTCCAATTTAAGGTTTAACATGCCGATTAGAGTTTTAGACCCCCAAGTAGTATCTCGGATTGCCGCTGGGGAGGTGGTGGAGAGACCAGCATCGGTGGTGAAAGAGCTGGTGGAGAATTCACTGGATGCTGGTGCCAGCCAGATTTCGGTTGAGGTCAGGGGTGGCGGGGTGAGCCTGATACGGGTAATGGATAACGGGTCGGGAATCCCATCAGCCGATGTCGGGCTTGCCTTTGACAGGTATGCTACCAGCAAGATAAGCAGTCTGGACGACTTGGAGGCTATTTCCAGCCTTGGCTTTCGTGGTGAGGCACTGCCCAGCATTGCCGCTGTCGCCCAGGTTGATATTGCTACCCGGGCGGCTGGTGAGCCAGTAGGCACTTACCTCAGTTGGCAGGATGGGGCGGTGGCTAACCGAGAGAGTCACGGGCGCTCTCAGGGGACTACGGTTACGGTTAAGGGTCTCTTCCGTAAGGTTCCGGCGAGGTTAAAATTTCTCAAGTCGCTGGCTACCGAAAATAGCCATATTGCCAATGTGGTCAGCCGGTATGCCCTTGCCTTCCCCGAGGTTAAGTTTGCTCTGTTCATTGATGGCCGGGCGGTGTTAACGACACCGGGCAGCGGTCGGCTAATAGACAGCATAATTGAGGTTTACGGCTTAGAAGTAGCCCGGAATATGCTGGAGATTGAGGACAAGGGGTGGGAAGGTGGGACAGGAATGTCATCGGTTGTGGTAACCGGCATGGTCGGCTCACCGGGAATAAGCCGTTCCAGTCGGGATTACTTCAGCCTCTTTGTCAATCGCCGCTGGACAAGCAGCCGTTGGCTAGCCTGGGCGGTGGAGGAGGCTTATCACGGGCTGTTGATGGTGGGGAAACACCCGGTGGCCATTATTAACCTTTCCCTCTCCCCTAAAGAGGTGGATGTTAATATCCACCCGACAAAAAGTGAAGTGAAATTTCAAAACGAGCACGCTGTCTTTAGTGCTGTCCAGAAGGCAGTTCGGCAGACTTTAATCAGACTGATGCCAGTGCCTAAAATTGAGGAGGTAGCTACTGCCTACGGGGCGCCTTCAGTACCAAGGCAGGAGTTACCGGTATCGGCTGAGGGCATTGTTACCCCTTCGCCACTGTTAGCTCCTCAGACCCCGGCGGTAACCCTGCCGGCGTTACGGGTATTAGGTCAGCTCTCAAGTAGCTATATTATAGCTGAGGGACCCGATGGGTTATATCTTATCGACCAGCATGCTGCCCACGAGCGTATCCTGTTTGAAAGGATTAAAGACCAGAGGTCACGGCAGGAAATAAAGGTTCAAGGGCTGCTTCAGCCGTTAACATTTGAGGTTAACCCCAGACAAGAGGAAGTCTTGAAAGCCCAGTGTGAAAACCTAGCCCAATTTGGTTTCTCTATCGAGCCTTTTGGTGAAAGAACCTTTTTAGTCCGGGCAGTGCCGGCTTTGCTGGCTAATAAGGACTGGACAGAAATGGTGAGGGAATTGTTAGATTCTGGGGGGGAGGGGGGTGATTGGGGGGAAAGGATAGCCATATCTATTGCCTGCCACAGTGCGGTGAAAGCCGGGCAGGTATTAACTGATAACGAAATGCGGGAGCTGGTGCGGCAGCTGGAGCAAATAACAACCCCTCACACCTGCCCCCATGGTCGACCAACGATGGTTCGACTCAGCTTAGGGCAGCTGAGGAATGAGTTCGGTCGTAGATAATTGTTCTTGCAACGGGTAATTAGGGGCGAGCCCCCATTCACTCGGTGGCCAGATTGATAGCCAAGCCTTGCCGATTATGTCTCTGCGTTTTACCGTCCAGTTATTATGGGAGTCGTTGCTGTTATTGCGGTTATCACCAAGGACAAAGTAATTATTGGCTGGAACTATTTCCTCACCAAGGGTATACCTGGGGGGGCCTTCAATATATGGCTCGTATAGTTCGGAACCATTAACGTACACCGCTCCCTCTTTTATCTCAACAGTGTCGCCGGGTAAAGCAATGATGCGCTTAATGTAGTCAGCTCGCTGGTTATGAGGTGGGCGAAACACAATTACATCACCCCGCTGAGGTTCACGGAAATGATAGATAGCTTTGTTAATTAATAGTCGTTGTCCTTCCTCAAAACTGGGTTCCATGCTGGCGCCGATGACGACAAAACTCTGGATGGCGGTTCGCGAGACAACAAAGACTGCTATAGCCACGGCGACAATAATCAAAGCTTCGCGGAGAAAACCTCTCATTTATTAGTTTTTCCTTTTCTAGATTTAATAATTAGAATTACTAAGCAGGGTTTTATTATACCCTATCTGCCCTTATCCTTCTAGTCCTGTTTAATTTGCACTTTTTTGAAGGGAGATGCTAGAATGAGGGTAATATGGACTATATGGAGCAGGCACTCTCCCTGGCTAGGTTAGCCCTGGGCCAGGTTAGTCCTAACCCTGCGGTTGGAGCCGTAATTGTTAAGGATGATGAGGTTGTGGGGCAAGGTTATACCCAACCGCCAGGTTCCCCCCATGCTGAGATAGTCGCCTTAAAGCAGGCAAGTGAGCGAGCTCGAGGCAGCGTAATGTATGTTACCTTAGAACCGTGCTGCCATTATGGTCGGACCCCTCCGTGTACTCAGGCAATCATTGCTGCCGGTATCGCTGAGGTCCATTTGGCTATGCTTGACCCTAACCCGCTAGTTTCAGGGCGAGGCAAAGACGAACTGGAGGGAGAAGGCATAAAGACTTACGCTGGTGAGCATGAGACGGAGGCAAAACAGATTAACGAGGCTTATACTAAATTCATCACTACCGGCATGCCCTTTGTTACTGCCAAGTTTGCTATAAGCCTGGACGGGAAGATTGCTACCAGGAGTGGCGATTCTAAGTGGATTAGCGGCGAGGCAGCTAGGAAGCAGGTTCATAATCTGCGTTGCGCCACTGATTGTGTCATGGCCGGGGTAAATACGGTTCTGGTTGACGACCCCCGCCTTACCATTAGGAGTTGTGGCGGCAAGGGAGGAACAGCTAAGGTGCAACCACTTCGGGTAATTGTGGATAGTAAAGGACGTACGCCGTTAACTGCCCGGGTATTTAGTGAACCGGGTAGAACGCTGCTGGCATCGGCTAAATCTGTCAGCCCAGAGGAGAAGCAGGCTTATGCTCAGGCTGGTGCTGAGTTATTACAATTGCCCTCACCAGAAGGATGGGTTGACCTACATAAGTTACTAAAAGAATTAGGGCAGCGGGAAATTACCAGCGTTTTGGTCGAGGGCGGTGGCATTCTCTTTGGCTCTCTATTTGACCATGGGCTGGTAGATAAGGTTATTGTTTTTGTTGCCCCGATTATCATTG
>Ga0315314_1002849_pt1 | contig 13995 bp, 17 predicted proteins | sample TDP9_MG_FD_203631 | JGI IMG/M metagenome (GOLD analysis project Ga0315314, IMG submission 203631) | Freshwater sediment microbial communities from Lake Towuti, South Sulawesi, Indonesia - TDP9 | ecosystem: Environmental > Aquatic > Freshwater > Lake > Sediment | place: Indonesia: South Sulawesi...
GCTTGAGACAACCCACCCACCATACGCGAAACGTTTCCTCAACGCTCGAACCCCGAGACATAGAATTATATAGAGACTGGGATTGTGACCAATCCAATCGAGTTTAAGACGTATTTGAGTATTTTAGAATGGTGCCGTCACCCAAGACTTGCTGACTCATCTTCGAAACCGAGTCAACTGGGATAAGTTTGTTCGAGCAGTTAAGCAGGCGTCGAGCAATCCATCCTACGAAAATTTCATAGCTCTTCGAGATTCATGCAATCAGCCAAGAGGATTTGCAACGCCTATTACCGTCTTACCTTTCTACAAACCAACCAAATATCCGATGGTGGACAAGCATATTGCCGGTTGGTGGGCTGAAGCCAACTCGTGTCCTTGAAGATCCTGCTCGACCTACTGAAGATCTTTCTCATCGACCCAACAAGCTCACCGGTTCCGACCGTTTTCTCTATAGTTTCCCTTCTCTCCTTCTCCCTCTCAACCTCAGCCAACCCTTCAGCAGGACGCTTAACGCTCTTCCACAACTCTACGAGGGCCTTCCTAAGCTATCGGCTGGTTCTTAGCAAGTCTCTTGATGGTGATGATGGGAGCTCCCGTCTAGGCTTCATCACGATCCATACGGTGTCGTAAATCTGCCAAGAAATTGGAGATAGATTTATAGATTTTGACATACTATTTAGGTCATATGACATCTAGAATAGATAGATTATTCGGCTCGAAGACGAGAGTCGCCTTGCTATCTAGACTAATGATGAACCCTGATAGGAGTTTCTTTATACGCGAGCTGTCCAGGGAGCTGAAGATACCGTACAGCATGCTCTACAAGGAAGAGAAGAACCTCGTCTCTTTGGGTATACTGACCGAGGAGAAGAGGGGCAAGGTAACACTTGTATCCGTGAACAAGAAGCTTCCATACTTCGCTGAAATTAGACGTCTGATAACCAAGACTACTGGCTTAGCCGATTTGATGAAGAGTGCACTCTCAAGATTGAGAGGAATAAGGTACGCTCTCATCTATGGTTCCTTCGCAAGCGGAGAGGAGTCAGAGTCGAGCGACATCGATCTACTGGTTATAGGCGATGTGGATGAAGAGAAAGTTCTCAACGCTATCAGCGAGACCGAAAAAGAGGTGGGAAGGGAGATCAACTACATACTCTGGAGTGAAGAAGAGTTCACGAAGAGAGTCAAAAGTAAGCATCACCTCTTGACGGACATCGTAAGCAAACCGCTTATCATCCTTGTTGGTGAAGAAGACGAGTTTAGAAGAACTGCTGAGAAATAGAGCCATAAGCAGAATAAGGCCGAGCCATAAGTTAGCGCAGAACACTATTAGCCGCGCAAGGAGAGATGTAGACACAGCCAAGACCCTGGTTGCAAACGAGAAATTCGACTGGTCTCTAGCCGCCTCATACAATGCAATGCTACTCGCCGGAAGGGCGCTGATGCTTGACCGAGGCTATCGACCATCCAGCACCAAAGGCCACGTAGCGGTAGTGAGTTTTCTTCATGCAACACTTGGAACAGGAATAAGCGACAGGATGATAATTGTAATGAACGGTATGCGAAAGAAGAGACACAGAATAATCTATGAAGAGATGGACATAGTTTCCAAAGATGAAGCAGAACAAGCAGTCAGATGGGCTGAAGAATTCGTGAACAGGGTAGATAAACTAATTCACCAAACGAAAAGCCTGAATAGGAGAAGAATGAACGCGTCCAAGAGCGCATAAGTGTATGCGAAAGGCTTACCCACCGCCTGATCGAGTCTTCTTCCTCCCAGCGACCTTCCTTCAAACTTGAGTTTATCGCATTTTCTACTTCCAGCCATAGTAGTCTTCTTCAGCTTCGTAAACCTCTTCGCAGTCTGAGCATACACCGAGCTCCTTCACCGTTCCGTCTTTCTCAGCGCATTTCTCACAGTACGTCTTTCCACACTCAATGCATCTCAAGATCAAACGCTCCAAAACCTCGTTCACTTTCTTGTAACCGCTTACATCACAAAGTAGCTTGAAGCTGAAACTGCTAGGAGAAGGCTGACGACCGACGCCTATCATCTCCCCAAAATGCAATAGCAAGAATGTTGAACAAGGAGCTTTCAGGTTAGGTTAAGGCTGAGGAACCTATGAAGTAGATGCCGAGACACACTAGGAAGAGTGCGCTTCCGACGATCAGATAGCGTAGGAAGCGGTCGCTCATGAATCTCCTGCCTCTATCAACGCAGTATGCTATCGAGCTGAACCATCCCATATCCGCTGCACCATGCCCAATCAGGAATAGAGCGAACCCGAGGATGCCTGCGATTTCTAAACTCTGATACATGATTGGAACGCCGATCGCAAGCCACCATAACGGAACGTAAGGGTTGCTGCAGCTCGTCAAGAACCCAGACACTATTGAGCCGTACGAAGAGAATCTATGGCTCCCACTTCTATCCGCTTCAAGGCGAACGTTTCTTGAGGACCATGCGAGATAGACGCCCATCGAGATCAATGCAGCTCCGCCTCCATATCCAATCGCCATCCTCGCCTGTTCAGAGGCGAGAAGAGATCCCAACCCGATAAAGAGAACTGAAACTATAATCGCTTCTAGGATGAAGTGGCCTGTAACTATCAACGGTCCAGCTCGGTAGCCTCTCTTAGCCGATTCGGCAACGGTCACAGCGAAGACTGGGCCGGGTGAGACTGCGCCTGCCAGCGCAGCGAGGAATGAGGCGACCAGTAAACCCAGAAGCTGGAGCATAACGAATTCTCCTTATGCGGCTGATGTTTCACTACTTTTGAGAGCTTTCATTCGTCCTCCCTATTCTTAAAGTGGATTGTATAGGAGAAGCGCATTCTTCAAGAATTTTAGGGTAGATCGCGATGATAGGCGATACTGTCTGAGCCGACGCGCTAACGCTGAACCCTGCAAGGAACATAGTGAAAACAGGAAACTTCTCGTTCCGCTTAAACGCCTCATATCCTCCTCCAGAGTCTAATTAGCTTCTCCTTGGTCAGAAGAGCATAGTCTCTATCTGTTGAGAAAACTTCCACTGTAATGGTTCCATCGTAGCATTTCTTCAGGCACTTCAGTGTGTTCTCCCAGTCTATGTCACCGCATCCCATTGGCAAGTGCAAATCCAAGTTCTTGAGATTGTCATGTAAATGAACGTGCTTGAGCTTCTCGTGGAATTTCATGATAAACTCTTCAGGTCTTCTTCCAAAAAGGTTGGCATGACCTAGGTCGATATGGAGGAAGAGGCCGGGAACGCTCTCGAGAATAGTCGAAACATTCTCAACACTGTCTCTCACTCCGTCCGTGGGTTCATACATCACCTTCAAATCAAATCTCTCCGCTTCCTTGACCAGCTTTCTCAAAGCCTCCACCTGAAATCCAATTCCTTCCTCTGCGGAGAATAGACCGGTCGGCCAGTTTGCGTGAACCGTGACAAGTTCGGCTTCAAGCTTTCGGAGAACGTCAAAGCATCGCAGTGCTTCATTAACGGCGGTTTCGCGCAAAGCCTTGACCTGAGAACCGATCGGCAGGTACCAAGCAGTATGTCCGACGATATCGAGCCTGTACTTCTGGAGAAGCCCTTTCGTCTGTTCAATGTCGATCTTCTCAGGGGTGGCCTGATCTTCTTCCAAGAACAGATCCACAAAGTCAAACTCATTCCTCCCTATCCATTCTATCTCCTCAAGCACAGGTTTTCTTGGATGATTCGGGTAACCTATCTTCATATCGTTGACTCACTCTGCTCTAGATGTTCATACACATCCCTTCTTGATCTATCATGAAGACAGATGATGAGGTGTTTCTCACCATCACCCATACCGGAACCTCAAGGTTATCACAGTTCTTCTTACTCGACAGTCTTAAAATTTAGCTAAATTTGGCGTCGACATAGAACCAAGGGATCGGATTTGAGTTCTAAAATAGGCCCCGGACCATCGAGTGAATCTTCCTTCTTCTCAATTTCTACAGCCAAGTCCTCGATAGCTTCAAGTTTAATAAACTCCGCAGCCTTGATCCAATTTGGTGAGAAAAGATAGCGCTTTCCCAAATTTGCAGAGTTATCAGCCTATCTCTTAATATGAGAAACTTTTCGAACCTGACTGGCTTAAACTAAGGTCAGATGATGTATATGGAAGCAGAGAAGAAAAACCAGTTGAAGAGACTTCTAATGCTCTTAATACAGACGATTTCAGTAAAGTAGGATAGCCGCCCGTAGCCTGCTTGGATTTCTTAATCACTACCTTAAGGGTCCACGGAGTATTTCAAACGTCCCATGGGTCAGCTTCTTATAATCTCTAGGCGGCATCTTTGGACCTAGTAGAACTTCTAATAGTTTATCGTAGCTTTCGACCTCAAACACACTAACAAAGTGATATTTCCTGTTGTCTGGTGCTTAACGCCCTTTATAATCAACCCCGTCCGCTTCAGCACAGGCAGCTTTCACTTTTTCATCCAACTCCTTAAGCTCTTCAGCAGTTCCAAACCAGTCGAAATACAATAATACTATCACGGCTTCTCACCTCCTTCTCTTCTTCTTGGTACTTGTATAGCTCCCACCTCAGCAAAACATTTACCCTCGAGCACGTTTTATCAGCTTGAGCCGCGGGGGGAAGGCATATAGGAAAAGCCTTATACAGATTCTTTTCGAGCGGTTTCGCTTGATCGAAGTTGAGTTAGGTGACCTCGAGAAAGTCGGTAAGGAGATCTCCAACCGCTTGGAGAACAAGTTGGGAGCCGAGGTGGTTTTGAAGGGGAGCAGATTGATTGTGTCTGACAAGAAGGATGGCTCAAGGTTTGGGGTCAAGGATGTAAAGATTCAGCTGAAGCGTGTTCTATATCACCTCGGCCTCTCCGATAAGTATAGGGTATTGGCAGAGCACCATGAAATCCGAATCGTTAGAGAGAAGGAGAAACCTAGACAGGCGCCGGAGAGAAGAGGCGTGGCTCCTCCACCATCACAATCTCTGCCCTACCTTTTTCCCTAGACAATTCTTTGAATAGTCGCTTCAAACTAGCTAGTCATTGTCCATCCGGTGATGTGCCGAACCATATGAGTTGAAATCTCGGATCAATATACAACGTATCATTGTGATAAGGGACTCGTAGTATTCATTCGAGTGTCAAGGGAGAAGCAAATTTGATCATAACGGTAAAGCGGATACTGGTAGACGGAATCTTGGCCTATTCAAGAGATATGCACCCAAAAGAGATTCTACTTCTCCTAAGAGGAGAGCGAGACAATGGCTTTCAGATAAATGAGTTTGTTATACCTCCTTCAGCAATACATGGCCTAGGGTTCTCCACGTTCAAGCCTGATATGATTCCATTCGATCTTTCCATCCTCGGTACAGTTCATTCACATCCTTCAGGAGGATTAAGACCCTCCACGCATGATCTCAACCACTTCTATGGAAGAATAATGATGATCATTGCCTACCCATACAGTTCAACTGAAGACATCGCAATCTATGATGGAAGAGGGAGGACAGTTCCATTCAAGATAATACCATGAATTTGCTGTGGAGCACCAAAACGGCGGAAGAAGCGAAGGGCCTCATAGATCATGGCTTTGAGTATGTCTGCGCGGTCGAGAATGCCATGATAAATGTTAGGAGAAATCCGCATGAAAGCTAGATGGGAGATACGGCATCGTATTAAGCCAGGGGATATAGGTTATCTCACTTATCTCCACGGGATCTTATATGCAAAAGAATATGGCTACGACGAAACATTCGAAGCCTATGTTGCTTCTGGAATTGCAGAATTTGTCCAATCGTTCAGTCCTGATAAAGATCGAATTTGGCTAGCAGAGACAAACGGTCGGATTATCGGTTCCATCGCCATCGTCGGACATTCAAAAGTAGAGGCGCAACTTCGCTGGTTCCTTGTTCATCCCGACTATCGAAGGCTCGGTATTGGGAAAGAACTCCTGCAGGAAGCACTTCACTTCTGCAAGGAGCATAAGTACAAGATCATATTCCTTTGGACCACAAGCGAATTATCGGCAGCGGGTCATCTTTACACATGCTTCGGCTTCAGAAAAACTGAAGAGAAAACGCACGAGATTTGGGGAAAAAGGGTCACAGAAGAAAAGTATTGTCTATATCTATGAATGCGCGCGCTTTTTCCACATGTGATGCGGGGGCGAGATTTGAACCCGCCGCACCGAGGAGATGTCCAAATCCCTTTTTTCCTAGAGGAGCAGCATCGAGTTCGTTAAACAATAAAAATGGAGCCGCTGACAGATTTCTACAAGAGAGTCAATAAATGAACGGGTCTTAGAAGCTGAGTTTATGAATACCCGATTGTTGAAAACTGCGGCTATACCTAGCTGAAGAAAGACTTCGCAAGACATATAAAGCGAGAGTCGGCGAACCGATTCTATTGCTGAAAAAGAGAGGTTAAACTGAAATTGTCGAGGCTGAAAATACTTTTCGTTTTGACGGTTGTACTCGTTCTGGCTGTTGCGCCTATTCAAGTCTGGGCGGTCAAACCTGAATCCAAACTGCTCAAAGGAGCCTATCTGATCGACACGAATGGTTGGCATTACGTGCATCTGGAAGGAAACCCGTATCAGATAGGATACCAACACGGCTATTTGCTCGCAGATAACCTTGACGTATCTTGGAAGGCTTGTATTCACGTCTACTGGTCAGAGAACTACTTCGGCGACTGGTGGTACGCTGCAAGGGAAATATCGATGTGGTACATATGGCCCAAGGTAACCGATGAAATGAAGCTGGAGATGGAAGGCATAGCTGACGGAGTTAAAGCGAAGGGGCTTCAATGGGACATATGGGATATCGTCGCTTTCAACGCTTGGGCTGATATCGACGCATACTGGGAGCTCTGGGAGAAGGAGACGCGGCATTCGATAAGCGAATACGTCTCACTCTCGCATGTTGAGAAAGGCTGCAGCGCCTTCATCGCGACAGGTTCCTACACGAAAGGCGGCAAGATTGTAATTGGGCATAACACATGGGCTGGTTACGCTGGCGACGGATACTGGAACGTCATATTCGACTTGAAACCGGACAAGGGGCATAGAATAGTCTACCAGAGTACTGGAGGATGCATCTGGAGCGGCCAAGACTGGATCTACAATGACGCAGGTCTCATGGTATGTGAGACAACCCTGCCAGGTATGGGAACCTACAATGTCAACGGTATCCCAGTCTTCGTTCGAATTAGAAATGCCATGCAATACGGAAGCTCGATCGACGACTTCATCGGAATAATGACCTACCAGAACAACGGTGCATACTCAAACGAATGGCTCATCGGAGACGCGAAGACCGGCGAGATCTGCTCTCTCCAGCTCGGATGCTACAAATGGGACATAGAGCGGACACGCGACGGTTTTATCGGCTCATGCAACTACCCGAAAGGCCGCAACGTACGGCGTGAAACAACCTTCAATTGGAACATACCGTGGACGAGCAGCTACTGCAGAAACGAAAGATGGAATGAACTGAAATCCTACTACACAGCTAATTCAGGCTTGATCGACTGCTCAGTTGGCATGACATTCCTTTCCGACCACAAAGATATGTGGACCGGCGCGTTTGAGGCAAGTTCAAGGACCCTCTGCGGCCATTGCGAGGCGGAGACGAATGTCCGTCCCGGCGACCTTCCTGACCCCAGCGGAGCCTACGACGGCAAGGTCACCTGTAGCGACCTAGTGCTGAATAAGATGGGAATGTGGGGTCGCTGGGGCCACCCATGCGGAACACCATTCATCGCAAGCGACTTTCTGACTCTGCATCCTGAATACGCATGGCAACTTCCCTACCTACATGACATACCAGAAACACCGGTTCCTTGGACATACTTCACAAAAGATATGTGACGCTATAAAAGGCGAGTTAAACCGCAATAACCTCCTCCTTTTTCTCCTAGAATTTCTCAGATCGGCTACACGAAAGAAAGACAACGCACATGTCATCGAGAACAGTTGGCCGGCTATCCGAGCGGCATAAGCTTTAGAGCCTTTGAAGAGAGACTTCGCCCAACGGCAGATACTGAGAGCGGGAAAAGGTCGGCGCTTATATTGCATTTAATCATTTATTAAAGGTGGCAGAGAAGATAAAGAAGATCGGAGTGATTGAGATTCTAAAGCTGGTAGTAAGCGTACTGATCTGCCAGTTTGCAGGCTTCATCGGTTCAGTTTTCACTGCCCCTTCAATCCCGACGTGGTACGCAACCTTGAATAAACCTTTGTTCACACCGCCGAACTGGCTGTTCGCCCCGGTTTGGGTAACCTTGTATACGCTAATGGGGATCTCAGCGTTCCTCGTTTGGCGCAAAGGACTGAGCGATCAACATGTAAGAACAGGTTTAATCGTATTCGCAGTCCAGTTGATTCTCAACGTCTCGTGGTCAGCTGTCTTCTTCGGACTTAGATCCATTCTTGCCGGGCTCATCGTAATTGCGATCCTCTGGATTGCGATACTGTTGACCATACTAAATTTCTATAAGACATCAAAGACCGCCGGGCTACTACTCATACCCTACATCCTATGGGTAAGCATCGCCGCCAGCCTAAACTTCTCAGTACTGCTCTTGAATCCCTAATCAAAGTCAAGAGGCGAGCTCTGAGAGAAGGCGCTTTCTCTATACTCGAAGAGCCAACGGTTTCACGTTAACGTGTTAAAGACGCATTACCCGACTATCTATGACAATGCGGATGGTAATTTGATGGTTTTTGTTGCTGAGTCGTATTGCTGATTCTCGTTGCTCTCGACCTAGACCGTTCCCTGTACAATGCTCGAAGGGAGCAGCTAGCTTTATATGTACAATAATTGTGCATAGAATATCCCGTCGCTGTTAGGGTATAAGCCGAGGAGGTCGCTGAAACGATGGGCTTCGTTAGGGTAGAGAAGCGCGGTCGCAATGATGCTTTGTACTACTATCTATGCTCATACGATCGTAAGACGAGGAATGTTCGCAGACGCTATCTGGGTCCGGTTGACAGCGCTGAGGCTCAGAGGAAGGCGGGCTTCTTCAAATGGCTCAATTCATTGGATCAACAAGAGGTCAAAAGGCTCAGGAATGAGAGCGTGGCTGCGGAAAGATCAGGACTGAGTTTTCATGCCTCGTTAGAAAGAGTTCTTGAACTCGGTCAATTTTCAAGGTCGTCATAGGTTTTGGCCAAGCGTTTTCCTCAACTGACAAGGCTCAAGGTAAGCGCCGAAAGATTCCTAAAGGTGCTCAGTAGACTGGGCATCGACTATGTAATGATCGGAGGAATACCCGTAGGATTCTACGGTGAACCAAGGTTTACACAGGATTTGGACTTCGCAGTTGACCCCAGAGTCTTTGCTAGCAGGTTCGCCGAATTCCTCCAAGAAACAGAGAGAGCAAACTTCTTGTTATCCTCTAGTCTTCCTACGATGGAAGAGTTGAAGAGCACCACGTCCTTGAGATTCATAGACCTGCGAAATAGGACAATTATCGACCTAGTGCTTCACCCGAAGGGTTTCAATTGGGATCGTGATATTCTGAAAAACAGACGTGAACTGAAGCTTCTACCCGGTAGAGGAAAGATATGGTGCATATCCTTAGAAGACCTGATCGTGATGAAGATCGCAAACGGAGAACCTCAAGACTACAAGGATCTTGAGAGGATAATTTCCCGTCGATTCAAGGAGATCGACTGGAGCTACTTGCGTAAACGCGCCGAGAAATTCGATCTAAGAGAAGAAGTTGAAGAGATCTACAAAAGGTTCAGCATTAGCTGAGACAAAGAAGCAGCGGGTTCGCATGAAGGGTCTATAAGAGCCCCCACACTTCGAGCAGACAATTCCACTTGGAGCTGAACGGCTCTTCACATACTTGTAGACTAGCGCTAAAGTCGCTCTTGGAAAAGAATTTTTTTGTAGATCCCTTGGTGCGCACACACAAAATAATCACCTAATATCAGGGGAAGAATCTTTAGGGTTGCGTCCTCTTACTGATGTGAGGAGGTGCGGAATATCGTTTATCATCCTTTTGACACGAAAGGCTGGATCAAGGTTTCGTCGATTGGTTTCTTCGCGTCCTATGCTATTGCAGCCGTCTTAGGCTTGGCTTTCCCCAGCCAGATCAGCGGGTTGACGCAAGCCTATATCAGGTTTCTAGGGGGGTCCAAGGGCGGGATCTGGACTAGTGAGCAGATATTCTGGTATGTGCTTGGCTGGAACACCCTAGTGGTTTGTATCATTCTCGTCATGGGGGTTCTTGCGCTGAGCTTCGCCTATCCTATATACTTCGGATTCTTCGTTGGCTTGATAGCGGGAACTTGGTGTTACCGTCGCGGAGTTCCTCTCAATCCTTGGACGCTGGTGATGATTCCGTGGGGAACGCATGGATGGATAGAAGTAGCCTACATAATCTTCGCCAGCAGCATTAGCATGAAGATCGGAATAGAGATGTTCGGGATAAGGAATAGAAGTGACCACCTCAAACACATGCTCTCTACACCACGGCCTATACCCGGCTGGAAGAAAACTTCAAAACCGATAATGAAGAAAGCCCTGATCCTATACCTATGCGTCATAATCCCGGCAGTCGTTTTCGGCGCATTCTTCGAAGCCTACGTGACCAGTCTGATTTTCTACTGGTTCTATCCCGCTTGAAGCATTGCGTTAGCGAGCAGAATGCGAAAGAAAGAGGGGTTATAGGGGATTCTTCCCCTAATGTGAGGAAATGAATTATGTGTGCGCACCAAGGGCCACCCACCACTGCAGCTACTTGAACTCGACTCTGAGCTTCTCAACTTCAGTCCAGACTTCTCCTTTCTTGGACCCAGGAACAATCAGGGCATCCCACTTCGGGAACCACTCATCCATGAGTTTCACAAGTTCCGGGTCTTCACGCACAGCCTTCATCCATTTGTCGTAATCTTCACGATGCTCATACTCGTCTAGGAACATCCAGCTTTCCTCAGACGACCCCTCTTCCGTGAAGGTGAAGAAGCGAGACCTAGTATAGTAGACCTTCTCCGGATAAGACTTCTGGTAGTCCATCATTTCACGCCAGACCTCAAATTGCTCACTGCTGTTCTCTTTCAGAACACGCCATCTAACGATATTAATCAACAAACTAGTTCGCCTCCGTTTTCACTTCTTTCAGATAGATATCGAGCAGCCGTTTCAGATTAATCCTTTCTTATGTCCGCTCCAGAATCTAGTCAGATCGTTATTTTCGTTTTGTGTGTGTCCCTTGGTGCGGCCAGTGAAATTTGAACCAAGACCATTATTAGCGTGCCAATGAATCACTGAACCGTGATATGTCGGATGCTTGCAGAATTTCTCTTCTCACTACTATTTCATTGAAATCTACGAATCCTCCGTTAACCATTTTGAGTTTTGCCTCGACCTTCCCTTTCTTAATGGTTATCACATTGTAGGAGTTGCAGAAGAATCCTCTAAGTTTCTCACATGATACACTGCCCGCATGCACTACCAGCATTTTTTCTATTCTCCATCTCCATGGTCTGTGTCTATGTCCACAAAGAACAAGGTCGACCTTCGACTTGACAAGGCTTCTTAGGACATCACCTGCATCTATTACTGTTATTTGGTCAGCTCCAGTATCTGGAACCGGAATTATGTGATGATGTATCGCAACAATTTTCACTTTATCCTTGTATTTTTCAAGCGCTCGTTCAAGCCAAATGTTTTGTCTGTGACCGACTTCCCCGTCATCTCTGTCCGGTCTCGCCGAGCTAAGAACCGTTATTACAGCATCATCGAGCTCTGTTACTTGCGAGAAGGGAAAGAACTCTCTGAATAATAGATATCCTGTTGAGCGGTAGTCGTGATTTCCACTCACATAGATAATCTTTCCCGCTTCAAGTTTCCTTAACTCTCTCGCCGCTGTCTTAAACTCTGACAGAAGACCGTTCTCTGTCAGGTCACCTGTAACCAACACGACATCAGCGGACATATCATTAATCTCTTTGACTGCGGTTCCGAAAGTCTCATCAACGAATTGTGGACCGCAGTGAATGTCTGAGATTTGGACAAGTAGCATTTTTCTCACTAATGCATCTTGATTGATGTTGATTGACTAGTTAATATGGTTTGGCCAAATTGAGATACAACGCTGTTTAAGAATTTGAAAAATGTTCTATGTCTTCAAACGCCTGCAAAACAAAGATCGAAAACACAAGCGGCCGCCTTCCGCAACTTTCAATCCGATTATGTCTTTCTTCATAGGCAATAGATAACGGATAAGAAAGTAGGGGTTAAGGGGGATATCTCCCTGATGTAAGGGAATGAATTATTGTGTGTGAATCCCTTGGTGTGCGCATCCTAATTTGAACCACTTCAAGACGGCTCGGTCCCTCTAGTTTTTGTTACACTGAACAGCTTCAATACTTATGGTAGCCTTGCGGAAATCCGTTAGAGGTTCTCGACCACTTCTCCATTCTCGAGCCTGATTATATGTTTGACCTGTTCATCCAGTCCGCCGATATGGCTGACTAAGAATATCTGCTTGAAGCTTTGAGAAAGCTCCGTGTTCAAGAGATTCAAGATCCCTTCCCTCCGCGCGTCATCAGAGCTTCCGAGAGGCTCATCCAAGAACATAAATTCAGGATGCATCCCCTTGACTTCAGGCAGTAATGCTAAGGCGAAGGCAAGCCTCATCGATAGAAGGAACTGATCCTCTGTCCCACCTGAGAAGACATCCCTCTCCTTGAACTCCCCAGCTTCAGGGTCCCAGACCCTCAGCCTATACTCCTCGTCGAGTTGAACCGCTTTGTATCTCCCAAGGGTTATGATTGGTAGGATGTGGCCCATATACCTCTCCACGTTCGGCCTTACCCTTTCTCGAAGAGCCTCAGCTGTCTTCTCGACTCCTTCAAGCGCGAGTTTAACCACTTTAAGCCTCTTCTCAAGTTCCGCAACCTTAGACGCCTGAGCCTTGACTCTCTCCTCAACGTCCTTATGCTCTTCTAGAAACCTCTTTCCTTCACTGTGCCTCTCTTGCTCCGACTTCAAGGTCGCTCCCTTCGCTGAGATCTCTTGCAGAAGCTTCTCCCTCTCCTCCCTCGTCTTGCTCAGCAGTTCGCTTGAGAAAGAGATCTCTCCAAGCTCTGGAAGCCTAATCTCCATGAAGCTCCTCCGAAGCTGCAAGGCCTTCTCATCCGTCTCCTTAAGCCTCGTCTCTGTCTCAGGCTTAGTCGCGATCTGCGTTGACAGGCCTCTGGCTCTCTCCTCAAGGACGCTCTCCTCCTTCCTGTCGGCTTCAAGTTGACTTGCCATCGCTGCCACAACAGACTTTATTCCAGATGAGATGTTCTGAACATAGATGCTTGAGTACCTCTCTATGCCCTTGCAGAGTTGGTTGAGCTCCCCTTCTGTGGACCTGAACTTCCCGTAGGATTGCTGGATTGCTGCATCTAGGCTTGAACCTTCCTGCGTCAACCTAGCTAGGAGTTCTCTCTCCGTCAGGTACGCTCTAGCTCCACGTTCTTGAGAGGATTTCAAGACGAGGTACAGAATGATTCCTACTATAGCGATAAACCCTGCATAAAGCCCAATGATAGTGAACGATAGCGCAGAAGCCAGAAGGCAGATTACTAGAGCAATCAGTGGAGCCTTCGACGGTTTGATTTGTGCCTTGATCTTCTCCGACCTCTGGTACATTTCAGACGCCAGCGTCTGCCGCCTCTCCTGTTGACTCTTGATGGCTGCGTCAAGTTCCGTCAGCTCACGGAGGCGTTCATCGCATCTCGCCATAGCCTCCTCGACCTTCTCGAGGTCTGAGAACTCCCTAAGCTTCGTACGGGTGTTCTCTAGATCTTTTCCAGCGGTTTCCGCCTGAGCGATCTGTCTCTTCAAGTCCTCGATGAGAGGTTTCATCGCATCCAATTGAGCTGAGAGATTCTCTCTATCCTTCAGAGCCTTATCGTATGATTCGAGCTTCGCGAAGAGCTGGTCCGTTGTAGTGTACTTGTTCCTGATTTCTTTGATGTCTATCTCCAGTTTCCCTATGCTCTTCTCGATCTCTTCA
>Ga0315314_1002850_pt1 | contig 13994 bp, 15 predicted proteins | sample TDP9_MG_FD_203631 | JGI IMG/M metagenome (GOLD analysis project Ga0315314, IMG submission 203631) | Freshwater sediment microbial communities from Lake Towuti, South Sulawesi, Indonesia - TDP9 | ecosystem: Environmental > Aquatic > Freshwater > Lake > Sediment | place: Indonesia: South Sulawesi...
AAATAACTCCTGGAAAATATGACTGGAAGCTCGTTGGTATATGGGTTTTCCTAACGGACTCCGTAACATGGCTATAGACCTATCTATCTCCCCCTCTTTTTTGTGTGATGATCATGGAAAACGTGCTTGTCGTTAAAGGCGTTAGAAAGACCTTTGGAGGCCTGGTTGCCCTAGACGACGTCAACATGGACGTCAAAAAGGGACTCATGACTATGCTCATTGGCCCCAACGGGAGCGGCAAAACAACCCTCATAAACGTTGTCACCGGATTCTACAAGCCAGACAGAGGCAGAGTCTGGTTTAACGGCAAGGAAATCACCAGATGGCCACCGCATAAGGTATACGACGAGGGCGTCGTAAGGACCTTTCAGATTCCACAGCCCTTCCAAAAGCTCACCGTCCTAGAGAACCTACTCACAGCCTATCGGGGAAACCCTGGCGAAAGCTTCTTGAGAGCTCCCCTTAAAAAATCGTGGGTTAGCGAAGAGGAGAAAGCCACGGAGATGGCCTTCAAGTTTCTAGAGCTCCTCAACCTTGACCACATGTGGGAAAGACCGGCAACCCATCTAAGCGGGGGACAGATGAAGCTGGTGGAGGCTGGAAGAGCCATCATGAGCGGGGCAAGGATGATCCTCATGGACGAACCAGCTTCAGGCATCTATCCAAAACTAGCCCACGAGGTCTTCTACTACCTTACCGAGATGAAAAAGAAACTCGGAGTTACTTTCCTGATCATAGAGCATCGACTCGAGCTAGTCCTACCATACGTTGACCATGTCTACGCCATGGCAAGAGGAGGCATCGTCTCAGAGGGAAAACCAGAAAAAGTCTTAAGCGACCCAATCGTAATAGAAAGTTACTTGGGCGAATGAGCAATGCTAGAAATCGAGGATGTTAATGCTGGTTACGGAAGACTTCACGTGCTCTTCGACATCAAAACGAAGGTGAAAGACAAGGAGATCACAGTGCTCGTGGGTCCCAACGGAAGCGGCAAGAGCACCTTGCTAAAAACAATCATGGGAATAACACAAGTGTACTCCGGAAAAATACTCTTCAACGGGAACAACATACTAGGACTACCACCTCACGCGGTGACCAAACTGGGCATAGCATACCTACCTCAAGTTGACAACGTCTTCGCAAACCTTAAGGTTAGGGAAAACCTGCTCATGGCGGGCTACATTTTAGGCAGGGATGAGGCGAAGGAACGCGCTAAAGAGGTCTTAGGGGACTTCCCAGTGCTAAATGAATACATGGATCGAAAGGCAGGCACCCTTAGCGGTGGAGAAAGACAGATGCTGGCAATGGCGATGGCAATGATGAGAAGGCCCCAAATTATGCTTTTCGATGAGCCCACGGGCAGCCTCGCCCCAAAGATGGCCCTTGAAGTACTTGACAAGATAATAAGCCTAAGAGACAACTATGGAATGACCATCGTGCTGGCTGAACAGAACGCTAGAAGGGCCCTTGAACACGGGGACGAAGCCGTCCTTCTCATCAGCGGAAAAGTAACGTATGAGGGCGGCTCACAAGAGCTTCTGAACCACCCAGAGCTGGGCAAAGTCTACCTAGGCATCAAAACTGCATGAGTTCTTCCTTTAACACAATCGAGAAGCCAAATCATTTCTTAGCTAAGGCTTATTTTCTTCAAATTTTACTCTAGCTTAGTGTTCCCCGTTTGAGGCTAGTTCATGGGTGCCATGGTAGCTGTTGTCAGCAAGAAAAATGAAAACGTTGTCTCTAAAGTGGCTCCCATGCTCCACGAGTTATTGCACCGAGGAGCCGACGCCCATGGTGTTGCCTCGCCCAATCAACTAATCATCGTCAAGTCAATAAAAGAATTAACGGACGAAAGGGTTACTTCTAGCATAGCTCTGGGCCACAACCTTTCCCGCATCCTTCCGAGGGATTGTCCACAGCCAGTTCAAGGGAAAGGCTTTTCCCTCGTGTTTGAGGGACGACTGTTTCCACCCCCCGACATATCTGAGGTTGAGAAGGTGATGGAGGGGCTTAAGCCTAACCATCAGAACGTTGCCCACTTGATTGAGAAACTTAACGGGTCATACACGTTTGCCATCTCCTGTCCCGACAGGGTAATCGCTGGACGAGATACCATGGGAACAGACCCACTTTACTACGGCGAGAATGAAACAACTTGCGCAGTAGCGTCGGAACGCAAAGCCTTGTGGGCGCTGGGGATAAAAAACGTGAAATCGTTTCCACCGGGAAATCTGGCCATCATCAACGCGCACGGCTTCTTATTTCAACCCGTCAAAACGGTAACACAACCTCCTTTAGAACCCGTGCAGATGGAGACCGCGGCTAAGCTTCTGCAAAGCCTTTTATTGAAATCGACGAGAGACAGGGTTGTTGATGTAGAGAAAGTTTCTGTAGCCTTTTCAGGCGGCTTAGACAGTAGCGTCATCGCGGTGTTAGCTAAAATCTGCGGAATCGACCCGCATCTCATTTCGGTGGGGTTGGAAGACCAACCTGAGGTTCGATATGCAGAAGCAGCGGCTGACGCGTTGGGACTGCCTCTCCATCTTCAAACGTATACGATAAGTGATGTGGAAAAGGTTCTCTCACAAGTTCTGTGGTTAATCGAGGAAACCGACGTAGTGAAGGTTGGCGTCGCCATTCCGTTTTATTGGACCGCTGAAATCACTTCAAAACTGGGACGCAACATCCTCCTGGCTGGACAGGGAGGCGACGAGCTTTTTGGAGGCTACCGAAGGTATCTGAAAGAATACACACAGTCTGGTGTTTTAGCGGTGCAAGACGCTATGTACCGGGACGTAGCCTCATCCTACGAGACAAACTTTCAAAGAGACAATCAAGTCTGCTCCTTTCACAAGGTGGAGCTAAGGCTTCCCTTCGCCGATCGTGAAGTTGCACATTTTTCATTAGGCCTGCCCCTTAGCGTAAAGATTGATTCCATGGATGATCCTCTTCGAAAAAGGGTGTTACGACGAGTGGCTCAAAGTCTTGGCATGCCCCATTTTATTGTCAATAAAACCAAGAAGGCTGTTCAGTACGCGACTGGAGTGGATAAAGCTCTTCGAAGGCTTGCGAGAAAGAAAGGGTTAACTTTGCAGAGTATGTTGAAAGCAGCCTTTCATGAGGTGTATCCAAACGTGGGAGGATAAAGGACACGAACAGTCGGAGCTATGAAAGCTAGGAAAATTTTAACAACAGATCGCTCGTAAAATAGATGTTAAACTGGGATTCTCAGTGAGAGGACGAGACAGAGGAGGCAAACTGGATGAGGGATTCTAATGTCTAAGGAAAGGTTAGAAGCATACCTTAAGGAGAAGGGTGTCACAAGCGCTAGGATTTTAACCTTTGAAAGGCCAACAATAACGGTTGAAGACGCAGAAAAACAACTTGGAACTTCAAGAGAGAAAATCATCAAGAGCATGATTTTCATAGACGAAAACGGGGTGCCTGTCGTGGGCATCGTGACGGGAGATAAAATGGTTGATGAAGAAAAATTAACGAAAGCTTGCGAAGCCAAGAGAATTAAGATTGCTCGTCCTAGCGCCGTAAAGAATTTGACGGGCTATGAGGTAGGAGCCATGCCTCCAGTTGGCTTTAAGAAGCCAATTCGAACTTTCATCGACCCAAAGGTGCTATCTTTTGATAAAGTATACGGAGGCGGCGGAGCGATAAACGCTCTTTTAGAGATCGACCCTAAAGACGTTAAGAAATTGATTAGCGGAAAAGTAGTTGACATAAGCAAATGATGGTTTTGATTCTTGTGGGAACCTCCTCTTTTACCTGAAAAAATCTAGTATAGAAAGCATTACTTACATGGGCAAGTTGAGAAAAAGGATGGAAAGGGATCATTCGATGATTTCAATGGCACTGTTGGGACATTGTACCTCGCAGGCTCTACAAATAAGACACTCGTCGGGGTTTATCACGACGGATTTCTCTTCCCGAATCTCGAAGACGTTTACGGGGCATGTGTCCACGCAAGTTCCGCATCCGTCGCATTTTTCTTTATCAACCTTAACTTCAACCATGACGTAATCGTCCTCCTTTAGATTTTAATGAAGTTAATATCGGAAGATAAAAACGTTTGGATGCTTAGCGGGTTTCCTCTCGAAGTCTCAAGAGAACTTCGTCGATTGTGGTTTTCGCTCGATCTCTCCTTCGATGGTATTCCTCAAGAAGCTTACGGTACGCCGAAGTGGAAATCTCCCCGCGACGATATCGAGCTTCCACTCTTCGAAGGTCCGTTTCCACCCCTTCAAGTTCAGTTTCAGAGACCTCAATCTGTCTCATTATGTTTGCGTACCGTGGACTTGCGGTTCGTATTTTTTCTCGAAGATCGGTTATGTTTCGAGAGAGCACAGAAAGGCGGCCCTCCAGCGTTCTTTTTCGCACCTTGTACCGGCGTCTTGGAATCTTCCCCTTCCGCACCTGCTGCTCTGTCAATTCAAGCTCTGAGAGAATCCTCCTTTTTTCATCATAGGAGGCAACGAAGCTTCTCAGATCCTCTGGAGGGATGGGAGTTATGGGAACAGGAGGTCTAGGGGCTTTCCAAACAAGAGCTATGGCACACGAAATGACGATTAGGGTTCCTATCCACAGGGTTGGACGAAAAGAAGCCCAAAATATGAGATATCCGTATGAAAAGGAAAATTTCAGGTCATGAAACGGCGTAACGTCGTAGAGAACAAAGGTCACGATTTCTTGGAAAACACTTTTTTGAACGCTGTAAGGCTTTATCGAAGAGGATTGAAACTCGGCTCCCTCGGGAAGATTTATGGTCACGGCTAGTTTTCTTATCCTCCAGTCGAAGCGTTCAAAGAGGGTGAAAGTCAGATTAAAGTCGCGCCAACTGCCTTGGTTAACATAGTCTTTCCAGGGGAGCCAATAGGTCACTGTGAATTTCCCCGCTTCACCCTTTTTTAAAGCTACTCTGAGGTTTACCGTTGCATTTGTGTACGTGGTTGCGTTTCCTCCTTCTGAAACCACCGATAAGTCACCCAATACGTCCTGCGCAGAAATGCCATAAGCACCCCGAGGCAATTGGATTTTAATCTCAGCAAATTCCTCTTCTGCTTCGTTGGTTAAGTGATAAAAGTCGGACAAGAGGAGGATGTGCCCCCACTCGTTTAGGGTTATTTGTCGCTTCACCTCGTTGTAGCTGATTAGGTGGAAAGGAATAGGGTTTTCCATCTCTTTCCCACCCAATTGAAACTCTAGCCAGGCGGGCTCGTAGGCGAAGCTCTCCAGTGAAGTCTTTGCATGAGTCAAGGTTTGGTAATAATGCGGCATCCCAACTTTAGGAGGATATATAAACCATTTTGAGGTTTCGTTGAAATTATGACTGCTATCCGTGCGATTGGCGTCGGGTGGAAGATTAACTGTCACGTTACAAACTGAAGCCTCTTGAGTTAGGCTAGGATACATGGGAAAGTCGAGTTTAAAGGAGGTTAGCGCTGTGGATGATACGAGGTTGGAGAAGACAAAAACCACCGTGAAGTTGTATGACTTACCGTCGCTTATGTCGATTGGCTTATAGAAGACCACATCGATTCCATAAAAGCCGACCTTCCCTAAGCCAACGTCAGACATCACCTCAAACCGTAAACTAGGATTCGAGGTGTCATAGGCGAAACAGTAATCGAGACTAGACCCGAACTGATATGGAAAACCCATCGGAAAATTCTTTAAGGGCTCAACTTTTTCGCCCGGTTTTGTAGAAAGCCTAACAGTATCGTTGATGAGAACCAGTCCGCCGTCTCGGATTTGGACCGCGTGGTCTACTTGAATGCTTAATACTGTTGAAGCCTCGAGTTTGGTATGACCGGTTACTACGTGAGCATGCAATGGAGTAAGAGCTATCAAGAAAAGAGAAAACGTAAAGAGGATAAACGGCAACCATGCTTTCTTCAAATCGAACACCGTACTAGCCGTTAAGTTCCCTCACCTCAGCTTCCGTATTTATTTTCAATTACCCTTATTTATTTTTAGAGTATTCTGTTAACCTTTTATCCTTTAACTCCACGTATGGGTTTACTCTTCGAGCCAAGTGGACTCCAACGATTCGTTCAAGGTCTGCGGTAAACTGAATCTTGATGTTTGTTCGCGCTTTTATGATTTTTCTTGCTGTGATTGGGCCAATATGGGGGATTCGAACAATTTCGTGATAGGTCGCAGTGTTTAAGTTGACGGAAAAGATATCAGAATTTGTCTTGGCAAACGCTAACTTGGGGTCGATGTTGGGCAAAAAACCTTCATCGTCCACGATCTGGGCGAAGTGGTCAGCTCTGAATCCATAGTCTCGTAGGAGAAAAGACGACTGATACAGTCGATACTCTCGAGAAGGCAGACACGCAGCCCGCTTTTCCAGCGGCGTCTGGGCTATCGGCTCAAAGCCACTGTAATACACTCTTCTTAAACCCTGCTGTTTATAGAGCCACTCCGTGATTTGGAGGTACTGCCAGTCGTTGTCCTCCACTGCACCAACGATCATCTGGGTGTCGACACCAGCCTTAGCGAAGCCAAACCTCGATTGGGCGGCTTGAGGTTTCACTCTTTGAACCTCGTTTATGACCCATTTTAGGCGTTTGAGAACCGCTTCCTTAAACCCTCCCTTGTCTGGGCAAAGTTCATCGAAGACATCTTTGTTAGGAGCCTCAAGGTTCACTCCAACCCTATCTGCTAACTCCACAGCCTCCCTTATGTGATTTTGACTTAGTCCGGGCATAAACCTAAGATGAACGTATCCCGGGTATCCCATCTTCCTGAGAATGCGAAGAACCTCGAGCTGTTGTTCAGTTATGAAGTCAGGGTCCTTAAAAACTGAAGAGCTTAAGAAAAGCCCCATGATTTTCCCCTCCCTCCAAAGATGCTTCGTTATTTCCGCCAATTTTTTAGGCTCCCATGTCGCTCGTGAACATCTTCGGCCAGCTCGAAAAGCACAGTAAACGCAATCGTTTCTACAATAGCTGGTGAGGAGGGTTTTTAAGAGAGGAATGCATCTTCCACGAGCGGCAACCTCGTAGATGGGCACTACGCTGCGGTCCCAACGAGCGTCCAGCCTCAAAAAGTACCACTTATCCCTCCTTCGTATCGACTTAGACACCATATCGCCATCAATAACTGATGGGTTGAGGAGGAAATACCTTTCTCATACAACAACCGATTTAGTTATTTCATATCGGCTAACAACATGCTTAGTCACGTGGACATGGCAGCAAGGGGACTTAGATTTCCCCATGTTTAAGGTAGTAGTCTTCTTCTTTCTTCGACCCGAAGCTTCTTACACCCTTCTCTTTCAGCTGTTTCTTAAGCCTTTGAGCATACTCGTGGCTGATTTCTCCCCTTCTCTCCAGATATCTGATGATTTCTTCTCCTTGTTGCTCATCGTCACATCGCCGTAGGAAATCGATTACATCCGGCACATACCCGGCAAACTTCTTTGAAAAAGCGTTTTCCCCGGTTTGGATGTCAGATCTAACCGAAGTTATCTTTATTTTATGTTCTTTAGCCTCCAGCTCTTTAGCCAGGTGCGGAAACATCCTCTTAAACCGCTCTTTTTCAATCTCCATCTTCGCTCATGTACTCCACGCCATGTGCACGATTTCCTTTGTGGGTCTCCAATCTTTTTATGAAACAACACCTATTTAAGTCGATGTGAAACATAGCTCTAAAAAAGATGGGAAACGTTTAAGAGCCTTTGACTTAAAATTGGTTGACTTGTTAGAGAAGAGGTATGGCCCACTTTGCCATGGCCAGAGAACCGCTTTTCTGAAGACTCTTTCAAGAACTTAATCATCGCAGTTCTTTCTCAGAAGAGAAGACGAAACCTGAAGCGTGAGCCATTATCCCTGTTTTGGCATAAACTTTTGAAGCGGGTTTTCTTCCAGTATTCTCCGAAGCTGAGGATAGCCTAATCCAGTCACAAGGTCACCATATATTTCACATTTATCGAATAGACTCATTTTTTCTGGGCTACGAACCACGACTTCCGCTTCATCGCCAGAGGGGAGAGCAAGGTGGATGTGAAACGATGATTCCTTTTTACCTCGTTTTGTCACTGCGCTCCATTCAGCTCTTGCGATTCTGAAGTTGCTTTTTTGAAGTTGAGCCAGCACAGCCGTTGGGTCCGAGGAAAACGTGAGGATGTCTATGTCGCTGTTTTGATGGGCGGTTCCTCGCCAAACACTTCCCACCAATCTAGGGTGGAAATCCCTTAAGGCTTCCATTGTGTGGAGAGCTTCTCTCCGCATTCGCAGCAGCCGTTCTTGTCTTGATGGTCCCTCCATCTCTTCAGCAATTTTGTCCAGCTCCTCTGCCACCTCCAGGTTGCTGGGAAGAACTCTCACGCCCAGCGTTTGCGTCGCTCTTTTCTTTGCTTGTTTATACTCCTTCTCCTGTGATGTGTAAAGCAGGGTAGCGGCTTCCCTTGCGACTCGCTTTCTTAAACCTATCAAGTGGGTTCTCAAAGTTTTTCCTCTAAGGGTGCGGTGGTCCTAGGGTAAAACTGGAGCATAGTTATGCAGCAATCATAGGCTGGGAGGTAAGCTTGGACTTTCTTATGCCTATGTGACGCATGGGCGCTATCTTCTTTGCCTCGTTATAAATGTCAGAAGCGATTTTTCCTAGGACTGTTTCTTGAACAAACTGATCGAACGTGAGGGAACCTGCCTTCTCCTCCACGAGCTTTTTCATGACTTTACGTATCGCTTGTTCTTGTGTAGTCTTGATTCGAGCGAGGGTGAGGGCGCAAACCGCCAGTCTCAGTCGGTAGCCGTCTTTTGTCGTAACGTTGATAATCGCATCAACTCGGGTGGTTCTTCTTCGAACGAGGCTCCTTAGGTAGTCCCGGGAGTATTCATGCCCCTTGAAGATGGTTTGAGCAGTTTTCCCTTCTATGTCGGTAACTTGAAAGTACATTTTTAGATATTGATGGGCGAAGTCATCGGTGATATCATAAAGGGTAGCGTCTATAACCCTTCCCACCAGTTTTTGTGGGTCCTCTGACGGAACAGTTCCCAGCTCAACTCCGCCAAAGTAAGAAGGAGACATCACTACGTACCAGTCCTTGCCCCGCCACTTATCCCGTACACGCCTCTTCGAAGACACAGCAAACCTCCGCCACGACTGGAGAAATTTCGCACGGTAATATTAAAAGCTTTAGCGTTCATGACCTAACGTCATTCTATCCTTTCTATTCCGCCCATAAACGACCTCAAAACTTTGGGGATTACGACAGAGCCATCCCTTTGTTGATAATTCTCTAAGATGGCAACTATGGTTCTACCAGTAGCGATGGCAGTAGAGTTCAGAGTGTGGACAAAACCTTTCGGTGCTTCGCCTTCCTTTTCTCTATACCGTATGTTTAGTCTCCTTGCTTGATAGTCGGTGCAGTTACTGCAAGAGATGATCTCCCGATATTGATTTTGCGCTGGCATCCACACTTCCAGGTCGTATTTCTTTGCAGCAACGGTTCCAATATCCCCTGTGCAAACGTTGACGACCCGGTAGGGCAACTCCAGCTTTTGAACGATTTCCTCGGCGTTTCTTATCAACTCTTCATGGATTTCCCACGAGTTCGCTGGTTTGCAGAAAACGAACTGCTCGACCTTGTTGAACTGATGGGTTCTGAAGATGCCTCTCGTATCTTTACCATGTGCCCCCGCTTCTTTTCTAAAACAAGCACTAACCCCAACATACTTCATTGGCAATTCGTTGACGTTCAAGACTTCATCCATAAGCATGGCTGCTATAGGGTGTTCAGAGGTAGCAATTAAATACAAGTCCTCCCCCTCCACCTTATACAACATTTCCTGGAAATCGCCGAGGTCCGTAACCCCCTCGTAGGGTTTTCCCCTCATCATGAACGGGGGCTCAATCGGAATATACCCTTTCTTTCTCAACTCTTCTAAAGCGAAATTCATCAAAGCCATGTCAAGCATTACAGCTTCGTTCTTGAGATAATAGAATCGAGCTCCAGAAACCTTCGCCGCCCTTTCAATTTCCATTATACCCAGGTCTAGCGCCAAATCGATATGGTCCTTGACCGCAAAATCGAATTTTGGAATTTCACCCCATACCCGGATGGGCACGTTGTCGTTTTCGTCCTTACCTGTGGGAACTGATTCATGCAAAATATTGGGAAGCCTCAACAAAATATAATCTATGTTTCTTCGGTACTCATCAACCCGCTCCCCTAATATCTTTATCTGATCCGATATTTCTTTGACTTCCTCAATCTGCTTATCAGCCCTCTCCCCCAGTTTCTTTATTCTCGCGATCTCAGCGGTGATAAGATTCATCTTATGTCTTAATCCATTTAACTTTGTTAAAGCTTGTCTCCATTTCTTATCGCATTCAATCAAATCGTCGAGCATCTTCAGCTTTTCAGTGGCTTCTCTCTTCTTCAAATTGTCTCTTACAACATCAGGGTGTTCTCGGACTAGTTTTATATCTAACATGCTAACACTCCTACGTTTTTTCAGAGTCTCTGCTTAAAGCAAGAGCACTCGTCAATTTCATCCTCGTTTCCTGCTGCAAACCTTCGCCGTGTCCTCCGAATCGTTGAATAACTTAAAGACGCATAATGTGCGCCTTTAGGTTTAACATGAAATCAAATATTTAACTTTATACGACATGCAAAGAGTTTTTCACTGCCCAAAAATAGCTGTTATTGAATGTGTGAGAGCCCAAAGTAGATTAATAAAGGGTTAGGGCGTAGATTGCCTAGGGACCTTAAACTCCTTTGCCGCTGAAAGGGCTTTTTCTGCGATGGAGATGCAGCATAAAAGATCGTCGATCGTTGCCATAAAGGTTTGAAATCTTGTTTCACATCTAACGTAGGTGAAAACCTTGGAGCCTCTTTTCACTGTTTTGATGGACAAGCCCAGAGGAACTTTTACGTTATCCGGCAAAACAGCTTTAGCAACTGCCTCTGCCTCCCTTTCATTTTTGTACGAAAGCAAGATTTCAGCCTCCAATAGGAGTTTCCCCCAGTTGCTTTTTGACCAGTTCATCCACGAGCTTGATGAAAGATTCTACGTGCTGAATAGGAACTTGAGCTCCGGCGGCGATATCGTGTCCTCCCCCTCTGCCTAAGTGTTTTTCGGCGGCAACACGCAAAATCTCCCCGAGGTTGAGGCCCCTACTTATCAAGAGGTCTAGCGCCCTAGCCGAGACCTTCGCTAAGTCTTCTTTTGAGACTGTGGAGTAGGCGATGATGGGTTTTTCTGGCTTAGGAAGGCTCGTTGATAGGATGGATGAAACGGTCCCGATCACTCTTTCGTCGATAAAATCCTCCCCTCGCACTACATAGATGCCGCTTAACTCTTCGATGCGGCCGGGCTTCTCATTCAACCAGCCTAAGTATTTAGTGATGGTTCGCCGGTACTCCTCTAGAACAGTATTTGCTTGCTCAAGGGCAACTCCTCTGTCTCCCATGCAGATGGCCACGCCGAGACTTGGCTTGTCCATTCGTCCCGTGGCATTAAGCAGAACTGCAAACTCTCGAGCGTCCTTAAGCGGGGTCCAAGGCTCCTCGTGAGTTAGCGTGTAGACGCTTCCAATCAAGCCTAACGCGACGTTGCTTGGAAACCCCTTTGAAGCCAGGTAGTCAGCCAGTGCAGAAAACAGCTTCTTTTTCTCCTCTTCTGAAAGGTCTCTTAACGCCCGCCACTTATCCTCTCGTTTTGGTGTGATCCCTAGGCTTGCGAGGAAAGCTAGGCTTTTGTCTTCCTCCCCGCTTATGCCCGATATAAACGGGTTCGTGGTGCAAGCCAGTGCCTTATGAATCGGACGCGTTTCCCTTCCGAAAAAAAGGAGATCGGTTTCAAGTTTCAGGTAACCAGCGTTTACGGCATCCTCCACCACCATTTCGTTGACGCCTCCCAGTTTTCTTTGAGTATACTTGTCTTGTAGGTCTCCAAGGGCTCCCACCGTGGCGAGACAAGCTAGGTCGATGTTCGTTCCGCTGAGAGCTTTCGCGACAGAGTACGCCACTCCAGCACCGCTAAGGTCGCGGGACCCATCGATTCCATGAAGATGAGGGTTGACATGTGTGAAGTTTGGGGAGGCTTCTCCGACGGGTTGATGATGATCAAGGATGACCACGCGGTGGTTGGAGAGCCGTTCACTTATTAGGTTGAGATAACCGCCTCCTAAATCAGTGAATATGGTTAGGGGAGGCTTCTCCGCGGCTACTTCGTCGACTATGTCCTCGTCAATCCACTTTTCGATTTGAATTCGAATTTTTCCTCCTAACCTAGCCAAGGATGTTCCGATGATTCCCGCCGCTGCTAGTCCATCTGCGTCAAAGTGGGAGACAACGTGGATGGTTTCTTCTTCCTCAGCATACTTTAAAATGAGGCTGGCTGCTTTAGAGGCGACATCTAAGAAGGCTTCAACCTGTTCCTTTTTGATAAACATGCAAACCCCTAGATGAGCGAGGCGGCTTTTACGTCGTACTTCCAGTCCGGTGGCAATATGCCCCTGCGTTTATAGTATCGCGAGAGCTTGTGAATCTTAGCTTCGATGAGTTGAAGAGGCCGTTTATTATGCAAATCCTCTTTGTTCTTTTCAAGATGAACATGAAGGCGAGCAGCCTTTTTCAGCAGTGTTTCCAGGTCCTCGGGGATGGGAGGAGCCAGCCCCGCATCTTTTAAAATTTGAGAAATGGTCCTTCCCACGATCGGCTTAGTGAGGGGTATGCCATGCTGGTCACGCAAAATGGTCCCGATTTTGCTGGGGTTATACCCCTCCTTTGCGAGTTTGATAACTATGGCCTCTACCTCTTCAGGCTTATACTTACACCAGGTGGGGGGCCTCTTGCTAACTGGTCGGGTAGAATGCGAAGTTCTCTTCTCTCTTTTTGGCAACTAATTGTCCTCCAAAGACTCTTTAAGAGCGAGATGTTGCTAATATTTAAAAGCTTCGTTAAAAAGCTGACGTATACCATCGAGCGAATTTTCGCAAGGCTCGAGCCCGATGCGAATACCTGTTTTTCTCTTTCGTACTCATTTCCGCAAAGGTTTTACCTCGACCGTCTGAAGGCTCAAAGACGGGGTCGAATCCAAAGCCTAGGTTTCCCCGCTCCTTTTGGGAAATTTTTCCTTTAACCTTACCGTGAAAACATTTTGGAGGCTTTTCTGAGCTGGAGAACGCAACTACTGAATGGAAGTAGCTGTCTCGTTTTTTCACTTTATCCATCAATTTGAGGACTCCTTGAGGGCCTATGGTTCGATAAACATAGGAGGAGTAGGGTCCGGGGAAGCCTCCTAACGCATCGATGAAGAGTCCGGCGTCCTCCACGAAGACCGGCAGACCACATTTTACCACGGCGTCTATGGCGCTAGCCTTCGCAATACTTTCTATGTTGTCGTCTTGAATTTCGAGAGCTTTTATGTTAAGAAGAGCAGTTGCAACCTTGTATTCAGCTAGTACATGGCGGGCTTCATCAAATTTATGGATGTTGCTTGTTACAAAAAAGGCCACCCTGCTTCTTGGAAAAAAGCTCATAGCGTTTCACCTTTTCTCCATATTTATATTTTTAATTATCTCCTAGAGTATAACATTATCATATTATTCACGTTCTCCCGCTTCTTATGAGGGTGAGGCTTCATTTTTAGCTCTGCATGGCGAAACTACTAAAAATTTAATCCTCTCCCTTTTTCTTTTCGAACTTCTTAAAGACTATTCAAGAAAGATCGGGATAGATCAACGCCAAAAGTAGTCCGTGCGAGGCTTTCGGATCAGTAAGGGACCTGGTTGGGGCCAGGGAGATGGAAATTCAAGTTGAGACGGGCGGCACGATAAGACACACACTAGAGTGCTAATGAAGAAATGTGGAAAGGCCCTTTAAGATTACATCTTGGATTCTGGCACAAAGGAGCTGCGACCCCACATCAGAGCATTATTAAACGGTCAAAACATCGACCTTCTGGAGGATTGGAAACCAAAGTTAACGATGGAAGCATATAGCGATCTTCACACTCGCTGGAAAGGTG
>Ga0315314_1002851_pt1 | contig 13991 bp, 16 predicted proteins | sample TDP9_MG_FD_203631 | JGI IMG/M metagenome (GOLD analysis project Ga0315314, IMG submission 203631) | Freshwater sediment microbial communities from Lake Towuti, South Sulawesi, Indonesia - TDP9 | ecosystem: Environmental > Aquatic > Freshwater > Lake > Sediment | place: Indonesia: South Sulawesi...
ATGCTTCGTTGGCAAAACAGCGATACGGTGTTGATGATTTAGAAGAATACCTAGATAGATGGCAATGGAGTGAAGGTTCTTACTTAAGAGGTGTTTTTGATTGCAGTGAGATGAGCGCATACATTGAGTGGAGACTTGAGAATGAGGGATACCACGCCTACATAGTATGCGGAGAAGCGCCTTGGGGTGGAGAGCGCCATGCATGGTTGCTTGTTGAGACAAGTGCTGGATATTACATGCCGGTCGAAGCAACTACTTTTGATTTAGTTAAATGGGATAACCCATACTTTGATAACTACTTTGAATACGACCGCATATTTGAAACCATTCAAGATGCGTTAGAGTATAATTACGAAGAATATGATTGGTGGGATTGATGTAAACTCATGTGTATGTCGTTGTAGCCGAGGGAGACCATCGCCCGAGCGATAATTTATACCGCCTGACTGTCAGTCTTAACATTCACTAGCTCCCTCCTCATCATGACCTTCAAGGCCGTGCTCAGCTCCCAAGCTCTATTCCTGATCGATGGGCCTTAACTTCAAAACCTTGTTCTCAGGGTCTATCTCGACCGTGATCTCCCCGTCCTCTTTAAAGGGAAACTGGCTGTCTAGGACTATGTCTGCGGGGATGTAGATCCTGGCGCCTCCCCTCATGGTCTTCTTGGGAAGCCATATTCTGCCCTTAGACTTGAGAACCATCTTCACACCCATGGGTACAACACCCCACTCCGTATTTTAGCCGATATGTGAAGGATAATGACACACATGTTTATATACATGGTGTGAACAAAGTTGAGAACATAGTCTGGGTGTTGAGAAGGGAGGTGGGAGCATGACGCCCATCGGTTGGGGACTACTCGTCTTCATCGCCAGCGGCCTAGTCTGGGTGATATCGTCCTTGGGGGCGGTTTCGCAGCAGTTTACAGGGAAGGCGGTAACCGCAGCGCCGTGGTCTACCTCTCAGGGGCCATCTTCTTCAGCCTGCCAAGTGGCCATCGTGGCGGAGATAGTGCGATGGCGGAGGCGAAGACAGAGAAGGGAATAAACGAGGAAGTGAAACCGTGACTAGGTTCCAAGCGGTTAAGATCAAACTCATCGAGCAGTTGAGGGAAGCGGGCTACAGCGACCAGGCGATCCGCCACATCTTAAGGTGGTATAGGAGGTGAATCCATGCAGGTGAAAAAGCTAGCCTTCATTGTGGCCCGGCTCGTTGGGGAGGAGGAAGCCTATGAGAGCAAGACCAACCATGACGTGGAGAAGGAGATCCTCGAGGAGATGCCGGTTATTCCATACGTGGCCAAGATAGACAAGGTCACCGTTCTTGACTGCTGAACAAGGCCTCCTTAAAGCTGTGTCACTCGAGATGATCTCCCCCCGGGCTACCATTACATGTGTAAGAGAATACTTCCCCCAATTTTTAGCTGAAATTAGTCTTAAGTTAGCTTAGTTACCGCGGTAGTGACCTACAGGTCTCCCCTCCCCTCTTTTATAAGCACTTTTTTAATCTTCTGCATGAGCGATCTGCCTCTCTTAAGCAGCTCCCACGCCGTTGCGCCGACAACTCCGCTCAGTATCCAGTCCCAAGGGTGTGACTCCCATGGTGCGGGAGGCGAGGGGCTCTCCCATTCAACATAAACTGCCTTAAACTCAACAGGGGCAGCGAAAAACCCACCCCATGCATGATTTGGTGCAACTCTTGTCATGTCAGAATCCCCAACTTTAGCTATTCGTAGGGATTCCACTTGGCTTATAGTTACGTCAAAGAAGATAAACGTTCCATTCGCAGAAGAATGGAATGCCATTCTAAAGAATCGGCTTTTTCCAATTTTTCCAACTCCACCCAGCATGGCAAAAGCAAGACGGATCTGCCCTCTCACAACAATTTCTTTCGCCTCGGCAATGTCATCCTTGAAGGGCACTCGTGAGAGAAAGTTTCTTTGGGAATTAAGGGTCAGATCGGTTAGGTTTAGCAAGTAAATTGCCTGAGTAGATTGCTTGTCATATTTGTCCGACAAGGCAGGAGAGAAGACGCTTTGTATCGCGCCGCTAGGGAATACGTAGAAACGGCGCGTCCCATTAGGATGTTGTATGTAGAAGCTGTCTATTACAATCAACGCCGGAGTGTACTCTGCTAGTCGAGTACCGTAACCGTTGACCGTAAAGCTCATAATTGGCGCTAGTCCTTTCGTCTCAAAGACGATATGGCTCTCAATACGTAAGTCCTCCTCTTCAACCGTGATCAGCGTGTTAAGCGTGGCTAGCACCAGATCGCCATGAGCCTGAACGACGATTGCCCATTCGGGTCCTTGAATTTCGTTCAGGCGTATTGAGCTGAACAATATAAGCAACGCGACAATAAGAATACAAGCCGAGCGTTGCAAGTTACTAGGCCTAAATGTCATTCTTCTCATACATTCTCGCCTCTGATAATTTGTTTTCAAAGTTTTCTGTAGCCAGTGGAGATGCCCCCGCAAATCCCCTCTTTTTCGATCTGGTTTCTGCCAGTTTCACGAATATAATGGTTGCTCAGTCGGCCCGAATTTTTGCGTAGCGTCCCTTGTGTTTGTCTCTCTGAATCAAGCATGAGGAGGACGATATTCTATGGTGAATGGTCCCCTTTTTCTCTTAATGAAGGTATCGAAATTAAGGGGTGAGTAACATAATCTTTCTCTTGGCACTTTGGAAAGGTCTTCCAATTCAGAAGGAACATATGAGGGTGACCATGGGTTTTCAATTAGACAGTAGCGAAGTGGCGCAAATATAGGTGAAAGGGGTAAGGCACTTACACCTATCATGACTCCGCATAGTTTTGGAAATTCCTTCCCAGAATTTTGAAGAATATTTACTAATTCCAGATGCAGAGTAGATAAGTCAAACCCGAGGGTTCTGGCATCAAGAATAATGACTCCTTTCTTGCTTTGTCTTAGATGGGCGTATTCTTTACTAAGTTTGTTGTAGATTTTCGGCCTCAAAGCAGAGATGTCAAAATGTTGCCGTATTATTGCGGTGTTTATCTGACAACTTCTTTTCCTAACGACTTGAGCTTGGAGCCTAGAATTATGCCTATAAAACAAGACATCGATGTCTAGCCCCATTCTTCTGAGTCGCGACGAAAGGTCTCTTAGATAGGGTGAGTTTATGTAACCGTACAGACTTGAAACTTCGTATCCCGTTCCTTGTGAGATGTAGTCTGGCACCTGAACATATAGTTGGTTTGACCTTCGACCACGATGAATAGGTATCCCTCTGTTCAAGAGAAAAATCCCCGCTTGAATTTCTGCTTGTTTATCGAGTTCAGGCTGAGTCCAGATTTTTCTCATCGTTATTCGTCCTAGTGTTATGGCAAATGACTATAATAAGAAGATTACGAAGCCTCATTAATAGGTAATTTTATTTTTAGAAATATCTATAATGCTCACAAGTTGGTAAGACTAATGTCAGTAGTAGCAATTGACGCAAAGGGTTTCTTCAGGAGGGGTTTTCGATCATTAAATGGAAAGTACAGTGAATTTAGAGCTGTTTTGGGAACGGCTATAAAGATCAAACACGAAGACGACTTCAAGAAAAAGTATGATCATATAGTCAGTAGACTTTGCAAGAAACACAAGATGATTAGAAAACATAAAATCCTAAAATCTTATGAGATTCTTTCAACCTTGAGATATCCTCGAGGACCGGAGTTTTTGGAGAACTTTTTCAAAGTTGTCAAAGATCTATTAGAGAGGATAACTATTTACTACACGACCATCCCTTCGACTAAGGTTCCTCAAATAAAGAAGTACGGAGCAGACAAAACTGGAGTGGAGCTAGTTGATCCAATAACATTCCTTAAGGATTTGGAGCCTTCTTACCCACATTGTTGCGCGTGGAAGTACGTGCAAGATCACCCAGAAGATGCGATGACACCGCTTCATATAGACTACTTCGAGGGCGAGTTAACTGATGCTTGGAAACAGATCAGAACTCTCCCAAACATCAGAATATATACTGCTGGAGATGAATGCAATTGCTACATCTCGACAGCAGATATGATAACGAAACTTGTTGACCAACGTCTTTTCAAGAAAAGAATGACCCTCTACATAACATGTATCAAGGATTGTTTTTCTGATTTCCCTTGCGACATACGCTTCATAGATCAACTAAAGTTTATTACTCCAATATCTAGGGAAAAGTTAGATGTCAGTAGCAAGCTTGCTCATCCCATAATTTTCATATTAAAAGAAGGACTATACCCGGAAGTTGTGGGGCCAGCGAAAGAAAGAGAGGTTATCGCCTCATCGCCATTAATGAGTAAGGTGCTAGATAAAGCATATGAGATTGATGGATGCCCCAGGTTTTTTGACGTGAATAAAGATCAGAAGCTGATAGAAAAAGGAGATTATTTCTTATATTTAGGCGACAAGGGGTTGGAGACAGCGAATTATCTGCGTAAGCTCGGGTATGATATAAACATAGTGTCGAGCAGTGAATTGTGAGAAAAAATTATTTTAAATAATATCAAACAGTGCGCGAATGGACATATTCTCTGGGATAAGAATATGCCCGCAGTAATTAATTGTCACTTATTCCTTAAAAAGTTTTATGAAATAAGACTCTAGAAGAAGACCCCTAACTGTCTCTTACTTCTTCGGAGGAGGATTTTGCATATTTTATAAGAATAATCCATTAAGGGGCGCGAGTCACGATTTTGCCGCATCGAGGACAATGGACGTGGCGCATATTATGCTCTGCGTTATGTCCGGATATTGGGACGCTGTCTTTACGAAACAAAAGACCGCACCTGGTGCAGTGGTGATACTCGCCCCAGCCTTAGTCGGCGCCATAAGACACGAAAACAATAAGTTTGTCATATTAAAAGGAGCTTGGAGCTTAGAAAGCGCTTTAGGCGAGTTAAGAAAAAGAAAAGGAGAATACGGCATAAAGGATGTTTTAATACGATAATCTCCTTTTTCACATGTTCCCTATCTTTGATAGGGTCTAAATTTTTGTTATCACAGAAAGGCTAGCTGAGGCTCAAACGAATCTACGACAAAGCTGGGCTACAAGTGCTCGGCTAGCGCCTCTATTTTCTTTTTCTTTATATATTAATGAACGTGAAATATCTTTTGGGTGTGTGATATAAGCAAGAAAGAGTTAAATGAGGAAAAGATGCGATCATTTGTCTTATTTAGCATGGTACAAGCACTAAAGAAGAGTGCCGAAGTTGCGTCTTCACGTTTTGCTCCTTCCTACGAAGAAGCGAAAGCGGTATATACTCAATATCATGCGCTTCGTAACAGTCTGATTTCGATTGATGCGAAAGCTGGTTCTTTTATTCCAAAGATCGAATTTCGTGCTTCAGCAGATGTACTTTTAGAAAAGACAAAAATTGCAATCGATCAAATGTTAGGTTATCTATATCCGAGGATTTTTCCTGAATTGATCAACCTTGCAGAATGGGCTAAAGAGTTCGGCATTTTACGTATAGAGGAACCCATGTCAAAGTTATCGCCCATTCTCGTAGCATTAGGATTATCGAATAATTGGGCTGTAGCCGCTTCAGCCTTATGTTTAATTGAAGTTTTGGTCAATCGCAAGCTTATGGAGTTAGGTCTGAGTTCTAAAGGAAAATTTGAAGATAGGGTTAAACGCCTCAGTTCTAAAGCAAAGGAGAAAAGTGTAGATCTTCCAGACCTACTAGCACCCGCTTTTTACAATGTTAGAAGCAAAGTTATTCATGGAGGAAAGGAACCAACGCCAGATGAACTTAATACAATACTTCAATTTCTAAACTCATTTCTCCAAAAGACTACCAAACTGAAAACTTGAGACATATCTTATTTCAGCAGAAAATTTCGTAGTAATCTCCCGTGAGCTTACCTTTCTCTCGAATTATTTTCATAAGCCTTGATATTTACCTATAAAAAACAAATATTTTCTGAAAAGAACCTTAAATTAGCTTTGCTCTACTGTAAGTCACTTAGGCAAACTTGATTCCAGTTTTGACAGAAAATTGTCGTTCCAGTTTAGTAAAATGTCCCAGTTGTTCTTTAGTGCTTGCATTTTTCTTATTGACCTTGATTCTCCCCCTTTCTCAATAAAAGTGGGGAAGTCCAGAAAACATAGCTGTTACTGAGATCATGCAGAGCTTTCACTATATGTACAAGAATGTCCTATTCGCAACTCCTAGACGTGGGCTAATTGTGGGAGGCATTGTCTTCTTATTCATAGGCATAGTTATGATGAGGTCAGGAAGGAGAAACCAGAAACGAATATAGTTGTTCTCCGTTTGCTTGTTTTTTAAGGTAAATAAAGATTATATTTCCTCCTTTACTTCCCATAAACGAGGAAAGACATATATCTTAACCGAGTCTCGTAAATTATACGAGAATAAAAAATGCACGCTTATTGGGGATACGGAAACAAGCTAATCAATGAAAGGTTGAAGAAAAACCCTAACTTAGGACCAAAAATCCAAACTCTATGGCTTAACGCACAAGAAAAAATTCACGGATGTCAGAAAGGGAAGACTGTTCAGGATACTCTGCACTGTCTAAGAGTCGAGGACAACCTTGGGATACTTCTGGAAAAGAACTTAAGAAAATTTAAAGATGAGGATCTTTTTATTTTGTCCTCAGCGTGTGCACTCCACGACATCGCCAAGATAGTTATTAGAATGGACAAAGAACATAATCACGGACGCAAAGGGGCGAGGATGCTCAGACAGGAAGATGTCTGGTCTGAATTCCTTTGGGATGAAAGGTTTGCTGATGCGATTGCGCATGTTATAGAAGCTCACAATGATGGATTATTTGAGAGTATTCCCGACGAGGAGTTTGTAATAGGGGCACCTCCTGGATTGTTCCTGAGAGAACTCGCTGCCATTTTCCGATTAGCGGATATGCTTGACACGAGTTATCGCAGAGTGCCCCAGATACTAGCCAAGATAGGCGCTAAAAGATTTCGGGAAAATAAAGAATTGTGGCTTGCACGTGGATATATAGGAGGATGGAAGCCTTACCACGATGGCAAAACTATCCACCTTCACATCAAAGTTAGAGATTACGATCAAGCAATGTTAGTCCAGAAATATGTAAGTTTACTGAATGAAGCTGTTACAGAAGATCAGAAAAAATATCTTATGAACGCTAGGACAATATGTTTTGACTGTGAAAAAGGGGAGTTGCGAGAAGACGTTATTCATTTACCTTATAGATTCGAAATTAACCCTGATGATCTTAAGAAATTGAGAGAGGTATCGTTAATGAGGTTAACGACACTTGATGACGAGGATAGGGGTTTGATCGAAAAATATGATTTAAAACAGTACATCATGAATAATCCTAATTACATTACCTTTGTTTCGAAAATGAAGAAGGCAGTCTTAGACGCAGGCTTATTAGTTGAAATCGCACAGATTTTCATCGAGAACGACAATAATTTCCTAAAATACTTAAATGAAATAAATGAAAAGCTTACCGGTGGGAAGGTGTTATCTGGAATGAAGCGGAAACGACTTTGCCGTGTGTTATCATGTATCTTGATTACTGAAAGGTGGGACCAGTAATGGGTGAATCTGAAAGAGGTATTAAACCTTCTAAATTCGAAAGAGACGCATTAGACCTAGGAATAATAAGCTCACCGCTATCTAAAAAAGATCGATTGCTAGTAATAACTATCCCGAAGGTTTGGGAGCTCCTTAAGAGTTTTAAGGAACGTTGCCAATCAAGGGGATGGAAAACCTCTAAACACGAAGACTGGGTTAAGGTAGGCAACGAATATCACAACCTTCTTTGGGTTCGAATGATTCGTCCCTCAGTCTTCGAAAAGGTTGCCACGAGGCACAGGTGCGCCATTCGCGAGGGCACCTCTTATCAGGTGGTGGACGTTTCATACACGGCCTGGTTGCTTCCAGAGACGCCACCTAAAAAAATGATACAAATGGTTACAGAAAACCCCGAAATCTCAAAAAGAACCGCCCTATACGACTTAAGTTATGTGTATGAGGGCAAGCCGATCTGCTTAAAGCTAAACAAAACGGATAGCATAGTCTTTCAAGAGTTCGAAAACTTCTTAGAGGACAAATGGGGAGTCGAACTCAAACCAGCTTACAAGTGAATCGGAGAAAAGGTAAGTCATAACAGATTTAGCGCGTCAGGCATAGCTGCATGATTTGGTGAAAGACCTTTGTTCTTGGAGAAAATGAAAGGAACGTTCATCAATAATGACTCGTGTAAAAAAGCCGACTCGCATAGAGTGAAAGGTTTTCTCATTTTAGGCTTATTCAATCGTTTTGGGCTTTGTTTATCCATCTTCATCCGTGGGGATCGATAATTACCGATAAAGAAAAATAGGGAAAGGAATTGATCGTTTCGACAACGCAACTAACATTACGATCTTTTCTTTCTTGATCTTTTCTTAATCGTTCCGCGTGTGTTCATTATCCCAATTCCCGTGTCTTCAAGTATTTCTCTTGCTTTCGGGATCAAAGGCGTCGGAACTACCATATACTTTCTTTCGGCTCTCGATCGCTTAAGTTGACCAACTGATTGACGCAAATCTTCTTCAGTAACTGCAACTTCCATTGATCTATCCTTAAAAACAATATCAACTCCTTTGGGTCTATGCTTTGTACCGAACTTCTTAGCAAGACTATCAGCTATTTCATCATGATCGTAACTCATTCTTCTTCTCCTCACTTAACGCATTTCTGAGAATCCCCAACCATTTAAAAAACGAGATCAGAGGACTCCTAAAATCTATGATGCCTAGCATGACTTACTAGTATAAGGCTTACTTTTATAAACATATATGAAGTATCTCTCCTTCTAAAGTATCCTCAACATTGTTTTCATCCCTGCACTAAATAACATTTCTAAATCCTTTATGAATGCGTCATTAGGTTCTCGAACAAGTATTCCCATCTCTTCGAGCCTCTCTTTCTTTCCGTTTATAATAAAGTCATTCTCATTCAAAGTCAAAAAATAATCTAAACCCGCATACGCATGAGCCTCAAGTGCTCTTACATCATTTTTCTCATTCTCAGTTAATTCACTCCAACTTTTGTTTGGAAAACAAATTTTCGCTATCTGGCCGATTTTTCGTTGTGATTCTTCAGTGACAAATCTGACTCCGCCTTTAAATGAGAAAGGAAATATGGTTGTCTCCGATATAGGCTTTGTTTCTTCCAATCTTTTCTGATATCGTTCACGATATGGGTCTTTTATTTCAGGTCTAATTTGTTCCCTCCATACCGTTCCTGATGAAAAAACCTCTATCTTCCTCTGCTCTTCTAACTTTCTAAGTTTATTCAAAATCCGATGTTGATGCCAGATATTTAAACAACTTGAATCTAAAGATATTCGCACAACCATGTTTCCACCAATTAATCTCGAGAATTGCAATCAAAAAACCTTCCCCTTCCCTCCAGGTATGTTTACTATTTAATCTGCAAAAGATGGGTTTGAAAGATTAAAAGCAAGTTAACTTTAGATAGGACATGAGCAGGAAGGATATTAAGCGGAATCCATATGAAGAAAAGACTCAGAATGAAATGTTCAAACTGCGGTCATTGGAATAAGGTTCCAGTAAATAAGGTTTTCATTAAACAGAACACTCCAGAGCCCGAAGTTAAGTAAGGCTTACGTCCCCATGTATAACCCAACGGAAACTGTCAAGTGCAAGAAATGCGGAAAAGTAATAGCAGAACCAAAAGAATTAATCAGAATCGTAAAACAATCTTGGACTGCGGAAGAAAGTTTCCGATAATAACTTTACTGGTGTTGTTATAACTTTGCCTTTCCCATACAACATTCTGATAGTGATAAATAGTGCCATGACTGGGATTGTCGAGATATTTGTAGGAGCACTAATTGATATGCATGCAAAATGATTAAGAGAAACAGTCTTTGTTTCATTTTAAAAGTTTAATCTTGCACACATAATTGAAACAGTTAACCCAAAAAATTAATTGGCCGGATCATCAGCTATTTACAAGAGTGCCATGTCAGCTTCGTTAATAAGCCAATTATTTTCTTCTCTATTTTCTTTGGTCAAAGAAGAAGCGAAGGTCAAAAGGAAAATGACCAAAACCAGAGCTGGACATCTCTTTGAGGATGTTACAGCTCAGAAGATATATTCTCACGCTAGAAGTCTTGGTCTAAGACCTAATCCACCTCGACATACGCTAAATTATCCAACTTTCAGTGGAGATTCTTATCAGTTTGATGCTTCATTTAGTCTGGGTGACGATATTTATGTAATTGAATGTAAGAGGACTAAGATGCCGGCAAAGGTGCATATACACTATTTTAATTCTCAAATCTTTGACTATTTACTTGGAGCAAAGATACGAAAACAGAATTTGCTTATGAAGGGAATCTTTTTGTCAACAGTTAAAGTTAGAGAAAGTTCTATGATTTATGCTATTGCTAATGGGATCACGGTTATTGATCCGGTATCGCCACCTATGGAATACATGGTGTCCACCCTAAAAGAAGGATCTGTTCTCTCAAAGGCGATGAAAGAATTGCTTGATAAGTTGCCAGATTCGAGTTCCATTCTTGATTTTGATCGTGTTCGTCGATGGTCGGCTTCGGATCTGTTTAAGGAATATCGTTTTCTCTGTAAGAGATGGAGGGATGAGCTTGAAACACGTACGTATGCCCAGAGTTAGCAGAGTTGAATATCTCCTGGATTTTTTGAAAGTTGTGGAGCAAGGATATGACCGAAAGCTTGCCGAGCAAAAGTTGGCAGAGAGGAAGAGAATCTTTGAGGCTGAGAAGAGTAGGGCGTTGGGTAGAGGAAGGCCGTTTATGGAAAAGCTTAGGCGGACTAGGAGTTTGAGAGAGGATTGTCAAACTCTTAGCACTCGGTTAGGTTTCGTTCGTGTGGAGGATAAACTCAATGTAGAGCTCACTGAAAGTGGAGAGACATTTTTGAACGTGGATGAAGTTGAAAAAAGAAAGGTTCTCGCTCAAGGCCTTTTGAACACACATACCGCTTTTTCACACGTTCTATTGACTGTTGCTAGTTTACCCGGGGCTGAGGTGGCCTTGCCTATGGAAAGAGACAACAGATCCTTTGTTCAAAAAGCTGTTCCGTATGGTATTGAAGTCAGCCAAACAGATTTTGACATTGTTTGTGAATTGGCGTCACAACTCGAGCTTGTCAATTGGTTTCCATTCAATACGAATTTGGGTCGCTATAAGCGGGTTTATCTAACCAGTGTAATCTATGAGAATGTCAAAACAATAAATGCAGAAAAAGAATCTCTATTACATTTTACCTATGATGGTAAGAGTTTTTGGATCACCCCAACTCCAACGCGTGTAAGGAAGGATAAGTTCAAAGAGATCTTGTGGGAAGAGTATTTAAGAGCAACTAAGTACGTCCCCAGACGTCCAGTTTTCTATTCACAGTTGAGATCTTATGTTTGCTATAGACTAAAAATAAGTGATCGGGTTTTTGACATGTATGCTCAAGAAATTATGGGGTCGGATGAAACCTATAGGTTAGTCGGATCCGGAGGAAGCCTGCCTTACAGCCGGGATATGGCTAGTCTTCTCAAAAGTTTACCCATTAAAACGGAAAGAGGGGAATATATAGTATATTTAAAGATGGATAAGAAACAAGGTGTTTGAGTTTGGAAGACTATTCACGATATTTTCTCTTAGACAATCCATTTCCGTCCGCGGCTGTTGTGAACCCTCGTAGTGATGACCCTAGAATAAATGGAACCATTTTCAACAAAGATATCTTTGAAGAGGAAATAGCGCTGCTTAGGCAGAAGATTGGTTCTAGAACGAATATGATTTACGTGGCAGGGCTTAAGTTTGATAAAGGTATAGGAAAATCTGCATTAATAGCCCATGAGTGGAGACAGTTAACAACAGCTCAGAACGCAACAAGCATATATGTAAGATGTAAACCAAGAGAGGACCCAGGAGACTTTTGTAGAGCCATAGTGATGGAGTGGCATCATCTTGGACATTTGTGGCTAGCGTTTAGAAAAATTCTTTTGCAATATGCAGATGAAAAAGGCAGCTTAAGATTGTCGAAGGAATCTGTGGAGACGCTTTTCAATGTCTACAAGATTCCACCGGAGACGTTGCCCTTGACACTCTACACTCACGTAACTAGTCCTTCGTCATTGTCAAAAGATCTTACAAGCTGGCTTTCAGACAAACTTGGCGTAAGCAAGGAACCTATTTCGATTATAATGGACACGTATTTGACCTGCCCTTCCAGCCTGTCAGAGAAATTAGCAAAGGCCCGCTTAGATGAAATAAACATGCTCAAGGACATCCTATCTCTTTTGGCATTTTCAGGCTTCGAACAACATTACTTTTTCTTGGATCAGATGGAAGATGCGATAATGGCTACTTCTACTAGTAAACTACATGAATTTTGCGTGGACATGCGCCGTATGCTAGAGGTTTGTATGGACAAGGCTACAATAATTGTTACGCTTCACCCCGATTCGGAAATGAAGTTGGATACACAACACGCAAAGGATCTCTTGGGCTTGGCCCCACTCGATCTCACGCACAGGGTTGACGTCATGTCTATGGAGGCTGGCAGCAAGCTTGCAGTTGACTTGAGTCTGGAGTATCTCCATCATTTTCGTACCTCTGATCCACCTTCCCCCACATTTCCCTTTACTCCAGAAGTTATTAGATACGTCTGCTATCTTAAGGACGGAAACATTAGGGCTATTCTTCAACAACTCCATGAATGCCTGAAATTTGGAGCAATTGCCAGAAGCCCACTAATAGATATAGAGTTCATTTTAAGGCATCCACGCGAAACACTCGGAGCATTAGTTGACGAACAGCAACTACATGAGTTCCAAGTCCGATTGAAAGGTGAAACGAAATGAACGATGTATATGAGAATATTTTTAAAGAGTTATCAAAGAAATTGCCTAGGAAAGAGGACATCGATTTGCTTAAAACGCTACTAGATATTCAAAGAGAAGGTGGCGGAGAAGCTGTTAAGAAGAAGATCAAGACGCTTATACAAGAGATAGCAGGTGAGTAAAAATGCCCTACATCATAGATGACGTTTCTATCGAAGGGTTCAGAGGGATAAACAAGAAGTTTAAGCTAAAGATGCACGAAGGCGTCTGCCTTTTGTATGGAAGAAACGGCACTGGAAAAACTAGCGTCCTGCAAGCAATAGAATGGTGTTTGACGGGAAAGCTGCCGTATCTTAGGGGAAGGGAATGCGGTTTCGAAGACGCTATCGTAAATTTGTTCCATCCACAAGAAACTGCTCTTGTGTCGATTGTCCTAAAAGATGGAAATGGAAAGGCGTTAACTGTAACCCGACGAAGAAAGATGGCAAAGTCGACCACCCGGGGCAAGTCCTACTTGCAAGTTGAAACAGAGGGGGAGTTATTGAAGGATGACGAGGGCCAGCAGAAACTTGAACAAATCCTTGGGATTACCTCCGAGGATTTTCCTAAAATTGTGTATCTGCATCAGGAGGCTATCAGAGATATAGTTACAGCGGATCCAAAGGAGATGAGCCAAACTATAGATAGGCTCCTTGGCACATTTGAGCTACGAGAACTAGCTGTAGCTTTGGACATGGGGCGAATCATAAGGGGAAACATGAAAAATCTGAGAGAACGAGTAGACACTCTTGAAAGGGATAAGATTGTATTCGTCGTCCGCATGAGGGAGAGGCTTAACCAGGGGAAGGAGGCGCTATTAAAGAAGGGGTATGCAGAAGATCAACTTGCTGTGGAAAACGTTGCAAACAAGGTGAAAGGCCTAATTGAAGACATCAAGGGAATAGCAACCCAACTTGGTTCACCGGCACCAATTATAGAAGCTCCGGAGTTAAGCTCTGAATCAATTGCTGATACTGTAGATGAGGCTGAGAAAGAGCTTAAGACGCTGGACAGATTCAGGACCACAGCGTACTCGCAACAAGAAAAAATGAGGCTTAATCTAGAGAATTTGAGAAGGCAACGCGAGGAAGCGGAAAAAAGTCTTCAAG
>Ga0315314_1002852_pt1 | contig 13991 bp, 11 predicted proteins | sample TDP9_MG_FD_203631 | JGI IMG/M metagenome (GOLD analysis project Ga0315314, IMG submission 203631) | Freshwater sediment microbial communities from Lake Towuti, South Sulawesi, Indonesia - TDP9 | ecosystem: Environmental > Aquatic > Freshwater > Lake > Sediment | place: Indonesia: South Sulawesi...
TTGAGATAGGGTTATGTAGGTGATGGCGGCGGCTGTTGTGGATGAAAGGAGGATTTTTGTTGATGAGGGCCAGTCGACTGTAGTGCCGTAGTGCTTTTTGATCCATGAGAGACCTATGATTAGGCTTGGAATTCCAGTTGCGAGGTTTGTAGCGATTAGGCCTGTGATTCTGAGTTTTTGGGATCAGCAGTAGGCTTAAGGGTAATCCTGTTGTTGTGATCAGTGTTAGTTTTGGGGTGACTTTTGTTTCTCCTTGTCCGTTTAGCAGTTTTCCTAGGCTTGGGCTTCCGAGTGCTGAGCACATGTAGCTGATGGCGATTGGGATTAGAAATAGTGGTGCGTAGTTGTGTTTTTCTCGGAATAGTGTGGAGATGGCTGGTTGTGATAGGGCTATTGCGGCGGTTGCTGCTTGTACATCTAGGAATGCTGCGTATTCCACTGAAAACTGGAAGACGCTTCTTGATTTTTCCGTTTCTTTTTGTGGGTTTAACTTGGAGAAGGCTGGAAACAGTACGGTGGCTGTTGGTGTAGTGAAGCTGGCTGGCGGTGGAAACTCGTTGAGCATATGGGCCAGATTGGATGGTTTACAAAGTGGGAAGGAGATTCAATGGTTTACTTCAACTATATTCGAGAAATGGTCTGGTTCTGAGTTGATAACTAGTGAATTCGACAATGCTCCAGATGAAGATTTTCAAAGAACGGTTCCTAAAGAAACCTAGCTAAGGCAATCTTTCTAGGTCTCCTAGCTACGTCTCTTTTGTGAACAGCGAGATGCACAAGTGTAAGCTCCAGCCGACTAAGGTCAAGACTAGGTTGTTGAGAGACATATCGATCGTTCTTCAGCATGGTTACGGACTAAAAAGAGCTGGGTTGAAAAAACCGCTATGGAGGAGATCGATAAAACCCTATCAACAGTAGGCGCGAAGATCAGAATATCCATCATAAACCTCCTATAGCCGAGATAGAATGGTATTCCAATCAAGTTTGCAGCAAAAATTGTTGGCCTGAGGGCTTAACCTTCCGTTTAAAGATAATTGCATTGATCTGATAGTATCCTTTCAAGTCATAGAACACATCAATCCAAAAATCGTAAGGGAGTATTTAAAAGAGATAAAGCCTGTTTTGAAAGAGCTAGCTAGCTACCTAATCGAATATAACAGAGTAATACAAAACCTTTACTTGTATATATCCTAAACCCCTTCCAGAATTCTTCTGGCGAATCATACCTTTCTTTCAGGAAGAACAAAGATCCCTTTAATACACTAGTCAATAGCAAATGCCCTCCATAGAGTTACTCAATCGTTCCAAGATCAGATAATTCGTTCCAGGATACGAACAGTCTCACGTGCTGTTCTTTCCCATGTTAAGTCCCTCTCCACTAAAGTTCTCCTTGCTTCAATTCCGATTCTTTCTCCGAATCCCTCATCTTCAATAGTAGCGGAGATCTTGTTATGGAGATCTTTCACATCGAAAGGACGGAACATTAACCCATTCCTGCCATCAGTGATCACTTCTGGTGCACCACCAGCCCAAGTGCATACCACGGGTCTTGCGCAACACATAGCTTCTAAGGTGGTGTTTCCAAGCGAATCGTTCGGAGAAGCATTCACAAAAACATCTGCATTCCTATAGAAAGCTGACATAAACCTACGATGCACATTCCTGAAAAAGAGGACATTCTTCTTGATTCCTAGAGCCCCCGACAACTCCACTAGATGTGATAGCTCTTCGTCAGACCCGTAACCGGCTACTACCAGTTTCACCTCTCTCAGGACAGAAACCAATCTTCTGAAGGCATGCATTAGATATTTGGTCCCCTTTTCGGAGCCATATGCTCCAAAATGAAGGACAAGCTTGTGATGGCCTCTTATTCGTTGCAGGTATTCATGGCAACCAGCATTGATGGCGTCAAGTTCATAAGGATTTACCCCGTTGTAGATGACACTTACTTTGTCTGCCGATGCTCGGTACGTTTTGACAAGCTTCCTCTTCATGAAGTGGTTGATAACTATTATCTGATCTGAGTGTTGTAGCATCTGATGCAACATCAACAGATAGCGAGTCCAATTCAGTGGACCCAACAACATCTGCATGTAATCCGACCGGAATGTACCTTTGTACACCCTGCAATCCAGAACTTGCCTTAGACTAGAGATGTAGTAGTTCTCAAACAGACCGTGTAGCTTCGTAACTAATGGTTCTCGTATTGTTCCTATGCCCTTTAAATACGCGAAAAAGAAAGCGCTTGCTTGACTTGCATGTATTATATGTGGTTTTATCTGACACCTGAACTTCTGAAACAATTTCGAGGCCTTCAGCGAGAAATCAGTATCTCCAAATATCAAGCCTTTCAAGATCGACGGGAAGAAGGGTATAGAATAGACTAGAATGCCATGTTCCTGATACAATCGCTTCAATTCTCCGCTGGGCAATATGTCATGTGTTATAACGCTGACCTCATGACCTAATCTACTCAATGACAAACTCAGATTGTATATATGGGTTGATACTCCGCCCTGTGAGGCCCTGTAATGTGGGGAAATCAGTAGAATCCTCAGGCTTTCCATTGGTAGCCTCTTCTACTGAAGTTATGTGAAAGGGGCAACAAGAGTAAGAAGGAAACCAGCAACCAATGAAGATTCTCATAGAGTGACTTTAGTTCATCCCAGCGTAGAAGAGGCGGCTCTCTCCGGAGGTCTCCGAACCATGAGAAATCGGAGAGAGCGACATATGACGCGTCGCCGCGCTGGACTTTGAATTCTATCGTTCCATTTATCTCTATCTTCCGTGGATAAATGCCTACTCGAGAACTCAAAGAGGGGAGATAGACATATTGAGTCTCTATTTCTGCCGTTCCTTCAACATACAGGTGAGGTTGCTTCATCATAGCCTCAGCGAAACCACTTTGCCTCGCCGAAGTCAGCTTCAACTGGGAGGTAGGGAACCGGATTATCTTACCAGATTCCAAGAAGGTCACAGTCATATCTGTTCCGACAAATGTGATGTTATAAACGCCTGAAATGGTCAGATACGAATACGTGCTTATTTCAATGTGATTTGCTTCAATAACAGCGGACTTATAGTGTGTGACCAACACGGGCCCTATGTCTAGTTCAGGAGAGATGCCACTGTCCGTCTGCAATGTCGTACCGTTAATATGAAGCAACAACAAATCTGTTGAATTCACCATGATCTTACCATGCAAAATCAGACGCTTGGATATGACATCGATTCGAGGACTTTGGCTCAGTGCATGCGAGTAATTCCCAATAAATCTTTGGATGACATCTACGAGTAAGCGAATAGTAAAGGAATCGTTGCTCAGCTTTGCCAATGGAAAGATATTGACATACAATATCTCACGATCACGCGACTGATACAGTATTAGGAAAGGCGAAAGAGGTTTCCTGTTGTGATCGCAATAGTACATTAATACCTTACCGGCAATATTAAAGACCTTCTGGCTTTCTATAGGTTGCGGCAATTTCACATCCGTCATATTCGAGCCACAAATTGACTCAATTAGGGCCGTCTCATTCTCTAGCCGAACAAGTGAATTAGCAAATGTGCCACAACCCTCAAAGTTTGTTACAATGAGCTTCTCAAGCGATTCGGAATCAGTTAGCGGGGCGAATCCGGTAACGTTGTTGACCGCAAGATAGTTCTCAAGAATTTGATAATCGCTAAGGGGCTCTCGCAATATCATCAGTGACTTTATTCGCCCTACGAAGGCCCTATAGCTAGTATTCACTAGACCTCCCACAACGAGAGTATTCATCCATTTGTCCGTTTTCACCCCCTTTGTAGACACCGATGATACCATTTGCCCATTGACATACAACTTACAGATGCCATTGTCCCTATACACGAACACCAAGTGGTACCAATTGCCAGGGACATACCTGCCACCCTTAAGCAAAACCGCAGAAGAAGCACCAAAGTAAGCGGAGAATTCCCCAGTGTCTGTTGTGGATAAGTGGAGTTCCTGTTCGGCCCCGAAACCGTCACCCTTTGGTTCACCTATCCAGATAATATGGCCCGTTCGTTGGCTCGATGGATTGACCCAGAGCTGAATTGTGCCCCCATTTCTGGAAATGAGATCGCCGTCCAGATAATACATTCTTGATGGTGACAATTCAACTTCTTCACTTCCCAGAGCCCTCTCTATTACACCTCTGATAATGGGATCTTCTCGGAGCTGTCCTTCGCTGTCTGATACGATTCCTATTCCGATTCTATTCAAGGAACCTGAATATTTATTCACAAAATCGAATGCCACTTCAGAACGAAGTAACGCAGTGAACGTAGCATAGTCACGTCCGTCTGTGATCAGAACTATGTTCGAAGCGCTGTCCAAGTGACCAAGCTTGGGAACCTTATAGACGATAAACTCCGAATTGTTGAAAGTTGGAGACAAGGAATCGAGAAAATACGCAAGATAACCTTTACTCTTCATTAAGGACGACAGTTCCTCTGCCCTGAGAACAATGTAGCTAGGATATGGTGATGATAGAATGCTCGCCACCGAATCTGGACTAGTTGAAGATAGGAGCAAGATGTTCTTCGTGTTAGGAAGAAAGGTAGGATATGAAAGTGCAACAATCCCAGCGGAGGATTGACTTGCGTAGAAGACGGCCGAAGCATTGCCTGTTATCTCATGGTCTAAGTAGGCTAAGAGCTCGTACTCTTGTTGTGACACCGTGTGCGTGCGTTCCGCCAACATTAGACCGTATCTATACCCCAGGAATGTAGATAGCGAACCCCCGAGTATAACAGCAACTATCAACATCGTCTTTACGAGCCTGGACAACAGGGGTTCGACTCGCAAGTCTTCTAGTAGGCTCGACATACCAAACCCCCCAATTACAGATGTGGCAAGTCCTAGGAAGAAAGCCATTCGGATCTCCCAAAAAGGGACGATGAAAAAGCTCACTGAGAAAAAGCTTATGAGCTTCCCCCAGAGGAACGAAAACAGCCCCAAAAGCAAGAAGAAAGTAGTAGCATGTCTAACAGACGGTTGCTTTGCTTTGTTTAGTCCAATCACAGAAAGGAATCCTTTAACCCCTAAGAGAGCTCCATAGAAAATCAATGGAACGTAGTATATGTCTGAAATGTTGGGCGCATTGATACTATCCCAATTTGTTACCCAAGAAAGATAAGCTGCTAATAGTAGCCATAGAATGATATTGGCTATTGCAGGCAGGCGCTTTGAAACGAAATTGAGGAAGCTTCTAGCGCGGCCGATTACCGGATTGTCGAGAATCACCAAGATCAACATTGCCATTAGCACAGCGGCTATTACGAGCAGAACACTATTTCGAGACAAAAAAAGAAAAACGATTGAACCAAAGATCCCTCCTGTCGAGCAAACAGCTATCCTCCGTCTGGCCTTGGAGTCTCCCTCCAGGATCGAGTATGTAGACATGAAAATTGAAAGAAAGACAAGCTCCGGCAGATGAAGAAATACGAGCAAGAAGCCCGACAGCAACAGAATCAACAATACATCTCTTTCCACGCGTTCCTTGTCGAAATAGAGAGCAATGATGAACATAAGGATAGCATAGGCCGAAATCGCAGGGACATGGCCTGTGATGCAGAATAATTGACCGTAGGTGGTCAATGAATAGGTTCTCTCTTTTATGAAATCCAAGGTGTAGTCTAACTGCCAACCCGGATGGTCGAGTTGTTGCTTCAGGAAATAGACCCAAGCAAAACCCGAGAAGAACGTGAAGAGCAATGTTATCGCTAAGGCAATTCTATGGTGTTCCCTCCCAAAGACAGAGAATGATAATTCATATATTGTCAGTATGGGAATGAAATTGAGGAACGATAGAAGGAGTTGCAGAGTTGGCATACCGCCTACCACTACTCCCACATCATCGATCATAGCTGCCTGGAGAGAGTGATAAGCCAAGTACTGATAGTACTCATATGCCTGAGGAACCCTATAAAGTATCACGCTCTGCCACAAATGATCGAAGGAATCAACATAGAAGTTCGTCGCTAGCCTTGGGACGGTCTGAAGAATCCCTGACACAAGAACAAAGAAAAAGACGAACATGACCAATATGTCATTGAGGTTAAGCACGACGAGAGCATTAGTGTCAGTGCTACTCCTAAGGATGGCTTTCGCTATGAGGAGCAATCCAATGGACGACTGAACGAGTAGCCGGGCCGCTCTATATGCTGGCTGAAAAGCTACTAAGGAGACCAGAACAATATTCAGAGAAAGACTGAGGAGATAGGAGAAAAGAATCAAGCCAGAAAAATCCTTGGCTTTGATGTCTAGAAGATAAACAAGGCCGTAGCCAATAACAAATGTGTTAACAAGAAAACTGATAAAAATCCTTACCGCCTGGTCCAGCCAGCCCCAGGCAGGGCTGATTCTTAGTAGAACCGAAATCAGCACGAATGAGCCAACAGCAACATTTAGGGATTTGGCAAAGCCTAGTTGCACTTTTACTCTTCTCATAATTGATTTCTTGCGATCGAAGTTTTGCATGCGCAAGTTTCGCAAAGACAAGTCATTACCTTCTCTATTAGCTAGCTAAATAATTTAAAGCTTTTTCATGAGAGACAAATCCTGTAATAACATAATCAACGTGGTTTGTTTCACATATTTCCACAACTTTTTCACGTATAGATCCATCACCAACAATAAATAATTCAATGTCGGGCATCTTCTTATTATTATCGAAACTGCATGAGCTAATAGATCAGCTCCCCGCCACCATGCTAGAGAACCTAAAAAGCCTATTCTTATTTTATTACTCTTAATGCTTTTCTGATTCGCAATATTTCTGATTTTATCTAGATTTATGCCAACAGGACATAGCAATATTCTACTTTTGACATTATATCTTCTTCCAATAAATTCTTTCATTGTTAAACTTGATAATAGAATCAAGTCACCACGACGCAATAACTAATTGTCAACTAGTGACTCGAGTATTGAAAAAGCTTTTCTTACTTGAGGAAAGCGATTATTAGGTGGCAATTCGTCAGCTACAAAACCTGCAAATTTAATTATAGTAGGATCCTTAACAAGAGTTTTCAGCATAACACGGATACTCCAAAATATCTATTTTAAATATAGGTAATCTTTAGATTAAGTAAACTTTTAACTATTAAGCAAAAGGTGCTGATTAAGGTATAATAAAAGGTGGTGATCGGTAAGAAAATGATAGGTAAAGGAAGCCCCGGCATATTAGCACATATGTGGCGGATATGCCTACGGTTCTGTGTGAGGTAATCGGTGGTGCAAAAGTGAGCATAAGTGAGGTTAACATAGGCCATTCGAGCCATGTATTCAAAGAATGAAAGTTGAATAGCCTTAAGAGAACATATCCCGGAAGGAAAAAAGAAACGACTATGGCAAAAATCAGGTTAAGAATACTGTTCGATCCGAGTGTACTAAGCACTGTTAATGCGATTGGTGTGGTTAAATGATGTAATCAATTCTTGTTGCTAGGTCTAGTTTAGTCACAAGCCTTATTTTCTTAAAGTTTCCAGATAGGCACTGATACAGTATTAAGATTAAGGCGACTTCAAAGAGGTAAGGTATGTACTATAACTGGGATTCAAGTAACCATAAAGTTACAGAAGGCACAACAAACGCTAGGATTAACAACGATGTAGAAATTCTCTTCACAGCTTTAGCACTCTCATGATTTTGGGAATTTGGCTTTTGAGAGTGAAGCAGTGAAAGATTTGACGCTGTTCATTGTGAAGACGAGTGGATGACGTAAACTTATATTGAAAATAAAATTGAAAAAGTTCGCTTAGCCAAATTTCCTTGCCCCTCTTTTTCAAAGCGTTTTATAGCTGAAAGTTCCCAGGACCCCAATTGAATGTCAACTTTTGGACTAGGCTTGAGCGAAGAACCCTATCCTAGTCCAAGCAGAGCTTGGGAAGGGATTCGGATGGTCTAGGAAAAAGATTATTTTAGACATTGACCTTCAACAGCATGGACTATATGTGGTATGTGTTCATATCAGCAGTTCGTCGCCATTGTGGAGGGGGCATGTACTACACCTAAACTATGCGTTGCAGAAGCAAAAATAAGTGTTATTTAAGCCAATTACACATCCGTTTCTGAAATGTCGAGATGTCCATGCGATATAGATGGCATAACTGAGATACTCTAGCCTTTTTGTTTAAGGAATATCATGTAGAATGACATAGAATTCTGTTTCAAGAAAGACTTATCGAGGTGATCTATGCCGTCAATTGTTCTGCGTATAAATCCATTTTTGTAAAAATCAAAACCTGTGAGCTTACTTAACAAGTAAACAATAGCGCTACGAATCTGCTTTAGAAACATGCCTAGATGATCATAATACTCAAGCTGGACGCAAATCAATCCTCTAGTTAGACATCTTCTAAGTAATTCAGATGGAAGATAACCGTCCCTTACATGTAACGGATGAAATCCAAGCATACGATCCGTAAATATAAAAAGAGGGTGTAACTTCCTAGTTTTATTCGGGCTGGCTATACATAGAAAACCTCCTTTACGCATTATACGGCTAACTTCATCGAAAACTCTATCATCATTAGTTACATGCTCTAAGACGTGAATTAATAAAACAAGATCAGTAGCTCCACATCTCAGTGGCAATGCGTCAATAGAACTACACACATTATACACTTCATAGGATTCTTTTGCTATCTTCAATCCCTCTAATGAGAGATCTATATTAACAGGGAGAACCTTTTTCTTGGATAAAAAATCCAAAAGAAGTCTCAAGTTTATACCAGTGCCTCCTCCTAAGTCCAAAATTAATATATTGTCATAATGTTGCCGGATTAAATATTTAGATATTAGTGCCAAAGCCCTAAGGGGAATATTGCTTGGCTTTAAATTCTTTTCTTGGGCGCGTTGGGCATACGTTTTATCAAATGCTAAGGCCTGCCTCAAACCTTCTACCGGCAATGTCGCATCAACCTCATTACTTATAGAGACGGTCCATAGCCATCTCCCATTTTTTCGCCAATACATCTTCTGAAATCTTTTTAATCCATAAAAGGGCGTTTTTACTAACTTTCACAAGGAGTTTCGGCTCATTCAGTAGGTAACATATTCTTTCAGCAATTTCTCCTGGCTCATTTGTTACCAGAAAGCCTGTTTCACCATCCTTTAAAATGTCAGGTATGCCACCTACTCTGGAAGCTAGAATAGGTGTGCCACAAGCCATCGATTCTAGAACAATTCGTGGCACACCTTCATGATAGGAGGGTAAAACTAAAAGCTTGATGTCGTTTAGATATTCTGAAAGTAATTCATGCTTAACAGTTCCAAGCAAATCCACTAAACCTTCGAGTTCGCCATCTTCCATCAAACTCCTTATCCTATTTTCAAGTGAGCCTGAACCGATTATTAGTGCCTTGAAGTTCCTGAATCTATTCAGATATTTCTGCTTTATGATTCTTAGTGCATAGACAAATTGGATTATTCCTTTTTCTACACTTAATCTTCCAACATATCCTACATGATACCTGCGCTCAGGTAGTCGCTTATCCGCATGAAACAACTCGGTATCTATAGGGGGAAGTATAGCAGCTGTTTTTCCTTTTATTCTTCCAAGATTAGCATAGTAACCGAGTACATTTGGACTCTCTACAATAATTAATCTCGAAAGAAAAAGCGTAGACATCTCCGCCACATAACAAAATATGCTCAGCATCTTTCCTCTTTGTTCCTTTACCACAGGATAAGTAGGTCCTGTTACAACCGACAACGTATTTGTTCCTACTAACCTAGCAACTAGAATAGGTAAAATGAGTGTAGTTCCATCGATGATTGATATCACGATAGAAATTCTTTTTCTTAATTTGAACACAATAATAGCCATTGTTAATTGCATCATGAGATGATCGAGTAAACCGAATAGTCTTGATCTATGATAGTTTGTCCTAATAGAGATGATAGTTAATCGTTTTTTATACAGATATCTAAATCTGATTGAGTGCTCAGAGGCAGGGGAAACTAGGTATATTTTATTAGTCAGATTACTCATAATTTCAATAAAATCTCTAAAATAGGCATATGAAGAGGGATTATGTAAATATGCCGTTGTTAAGATAAGCATGCTTCTCACTTTCTTATATGTCGACTTAAAATCTCCCCGTTGGTTGCATATTCGACACCATGTCGGCTTGAGATGTATTGTAGCACTCGTTGCAATTTAGACCAATTATCCTGTTTATCTATCTCCCACGAGTGCCCCCAGATGTGATATATTCCTCCCGTTTTAAGGAAGAGATCGAATAATAATTTTGCACGTAGTTCCCAGTCAAATATTGCTTTTATAGAAATTTTCGATTTCATCCAAATTCGTAACGTCGTAAGGGGGGAGCCGTTAGAAGCATGTAAGGATATCTGCCATTCATATGGATTTTTAGGAGGTTCAAGGCTTCCATGATTGCATGTTCTAGCACCCAAAAAACCGCTCTTTTCAACGATCTCCATAATTTCTCTATTATAGTGCCCTTTCGGATAAGAAAACATATTTATTTCATGACTTAGCACCTTCTCTAAGTAAAGTTTTGAACCTTCTATTTCTTCCTTAGCCTGATCCAAGGCTATTGAAGTTAAATCTACATGCGTAAGGGTGTGAGCCCCGATTTCGTGATATGCATCGAGTTCTTGTATTTCAGCTTCTGTAAGCGTATTTGAAAAATAGAATTGGCTAATATAAAATGTTCCCTTAACATCGTATTTCTGCAATAGCCGAGCGAGTTTTATGTCTAATTTATGTCCGTCGTCCCAACTTGTTGTTACGATGTACGATTTCATGAATGGCTCCTTACAAGATCAGAATATCATTCGTCTACCCATTTTCTGAAGGATGGCCTGTGGAAGTTTCTTTCTCACATTAAGTTTCTTGGCTAACTGCAATAAACCTCTTTCGATTAGCAAACATCTTAATCTTGAACGAAAATATGCGTAGTCGTTAAATGGAATCATAGATCCGCCGAATCGAGCCTTAAAGAAATGATGCCCGTCGGATGCCTGCAAAGGAGTGGGGCCAAAGTCCAAATATCTGTACCCCTTATTTACCACCTCTTCTGCAAGTTTCCAGTAAAGAAACTCATTCGGGTTTAGATATAAAAACTGAGAGAGCGATGAATTATACCAAACGTGAACCTTGTCTCTGAACAAAAATGCCATTATCCCCCCTATGGGTTCACCTTCGAACATAGCCGTTAATGTCACAAATTCCTTTTTAGGCGTTAATTCTTTCCAGATCAATCTAAACAATTTTATTCTCTTTTCATTCAAAATTCCTTTGCTTCTCACCATGGTGTTTTTATAAAGCTTCCAGTAAGTTTCCACGCTTGGCAGATCTTTATTTACTTCTACGCCTAGCTTGACCGCTTTTCTAATAGAGGTCCTTGTTTTCTTATGTATTCTATCTTTGAATATTCTTTCGGTCCCTTCTGATAAATCGAGAACGAATGTGCAATATTCAGTATATTTTACATACCGGTTTGGCATAAATGAGTTCGAAGGAGATGAAGCCTGAAGCCTCAACTTCGAGAAAGAAACATTGTGTTTTTCAGCTTCCTCTTCCAATCTTTGTAGTAGCCTTACAAAATAATCTTTATGGCCTTTAACATTCTGCAGTAAAGGTCCATTGCAATCTGAGAGGGAGGTTAATCCTCTTCCGACAGGAAAGATATCGACGAAGTATAAAGGCAAAACTCCAATAATATCACCAGAATCTTCCAGCAACAAATAGAATGGTCCTCCAAACCCGTAGTCCCTTAAAATCTTCATCCATTTTATGGTGTGAAAAAAAGTGGCATCTTGATGATTTAATATAAATGAGTCCCATTGAGCATATCTATCTGATGACAGCTTACATATCCTCAATTTTAAACGATCCTTTTAGATGTACATTCATTTTGTACAAGACGTTGTTTTTGTAGCCTCAGAAGATTGGCTTAATGCAACATCCTTGTAAAGATCCTCAATCCTATCTACAACCTTTTCTATGGTCAAGTTTTTCTTTACGAACTGCCTACCTTTTAGACCCATTTCATAGGCTCCACAATCGCCATCTAACAAAGACTGTAAAGAACGTGCCAGCTGCTTCACATCTCCAGGCTTAACCAAGAAACCTGTTACTCCATCGACCACTAGATGTTTCAGACCTCCAACCATGGAGGCAATTACAGGCTTGCCGCAAGCATAAGCCTCAAGCAGACCCATAGGAAATGTCTCGTATCTTGAAGGCAGAACGTATACATCTGCGTCTACGTATGCCTCAAGCTTATCCTTACTGTATAAGGGACCTAAAATTAACACGTTATCCCATCTCCTCTCGCAGAATACGCTAGGTAAGTTCTTTTGTTGGTGTGCTTGTTCGTTTTTGAACCCGATCTGCGCGTTTGAGGCAATATCAGTCTACGATACACCGTTTTCCAAATAACTTTGAAACGATTTTTCCGTCGTTTTCTTCTTCTAAGTTGTACTTTGCTATATGTGGATAATACTTCTTCAAGTTCTTTATCGCAAACAAATCATTAAGAGGAGCCCACTTCTCAGGCTTCCTCCCTTGAACCAATATCGTGTCTCTAAAGCCCGGAAATGACTGCGACACCAGATCATACATTCTAATGAAAATTTTCTTTAAGCCTTTACTCTCACATAACAGCTCCTTAACCGAAGTATTCAGCGTCTTAACTCTTAGTGTAGTCAAACCAATTGACTTAAGCATATACAACAGCTCAGATATGGTATATTCTTTTATGTGGCTCCGATATTCGCCCAAATTGAAGAAGATGAAACCAACCTCAGGGTAAACAGATTTGCCAAACAGTAACCTAACTCTTTTTGCCAATGCAGTATGGTTTGGAGTTTCGATGAGAAGCAATCGGTTTGGTTTCAACGCCGAAATGACACGATTTAAAAGGTTGCGCGGGGTAGTTGTGTGTTCGATAACATCTATTAGCAGTGCTGCATCAAATTCATTCTCCCTTAGATGCACCGTTTCTATTCGTTCAGTTATTAATTTAATGTCAAATTTTTTCGCGAATTTTCTTATTCTTTCCAGATTATTGCCTATTAAGTGCCAAGGGTCCCCAAAATCGTCAACGCCAGTTAGGTCCCATCCTATTTTAGACAATATCGCTGCTAGATCGCAAGGCCCACATCCAACATCTAAGATTTTCGACCCCAAAGAGATTTCATTTTTAATAATTTGGGTGATAAGGACATATTTGTGAAGTTTATAACGCATGTAATCTTGAAAAGGAAATTCTTTCTGAACATCCAGAAATGCCTTAATTACTTTACGGTCAATTTCCTTACCCATTTTGAAGTCTGCCATCTCGTTCAATCAAACCAAAGGTGATTCAAGTATGCTGTTGTAGATTTGCTCAAGTTGGTCGGTAACTTTTTCTATGGAAAAGCACTCTTTCACGAGCCTTATACCCTCCAATCCCATCTTCTTAGCTACATTAGCATTATTTAAAATTGAGAATACGCAATATGTTAGATCTTCAACAACTTCAGGTTTAACAAGCAAACCTGTGACTCCGTTTATCACCAACTCTCTTAGACCGCCAACATCAGAAGCAATTACAGGCTTGCCGCAGGCATAAGCCTCAAGCAAACCGATAGGAAAAGTCTCGTACCTTGAAGGCAGAACGTATACATCCGCGTCAACATATGCCTCAAGCTTACCCCTACCATACAAGGGACCTGAAACTAACACTTTATCCTCTAACTTCAAAGCCCTTATCAAAGCTTCAAGTTCACGGAGATATCCATCATCAGGACCCACAATGACAAGTTTAACATCATCCAGCTTTTCAGCGATATATGCGAAGGCCCTAACAAGAATGTCTATCCCTTTTATTTTGTGTATCCTGCCCAAGTATAATACTATTTTCTCTTCTTCCTTTATGCAGAACTTTTTCTTGAAGGAAGCTTTAGGCGGTAGGTTAGCGTACTCCGACAAGTCAATTCCATTGGGTATGAT
>Ga0315314_1002853_pt1 | contig 13990 bp, 18 predicted proteins | sample TDP9_MG_FD_203631 | JGI IMG/M metagenome (GOLD analysis project Ga0315314, IMG submission 203631) | Freshwater sediment microbial communities from Lake Towuti, South Sulawesi, Indonesia - TDP9 | ecosystem: Environmental > Aquatic > Freshwater > Lake > Sediment | place: Indonesia: South Sulawesi...
CCATCTTAGAGGGAGCCTTGTTTGAAGTAGTAGTTTTCCTGTTTCTTTGATCCGAAGCTTCTTAAACCCTTTTCCTTGAGCTGTTTCCTAAGTCTGCTAGCATATTTACGACTGATTTCTCCTCTTCTCTCCATATAGCTAATGACTTCTTCTGCCTGCTCTTCCTCGTCGCATCGGCGGATGAAGTCGATGACGTCTGGCATGTAGCTGGCAAACTTCTTTGAAGAAGCATTCTCCCCTGTTTCGGTGTCTGATCGCACTGAGGTTATCGCTATCTTGTGTTCTTCATTCTCCAGCTCTTCCGCTAGGTGAGGGAACATCTTTCTGAACTTTTCCTTGTCAATCTCCATTTCATTTCGACCTCACTGTAAGCAGCTACCTCTTCAAGCGCTCATTATTTTCTATGACTAAACCTCTATTTAAGCCAGCTCAAACGTGACCTCAACGCGGAGATCCTCGTTGAGGCGCTTTCTCAACAGGCGTAGACACCTTCAGATGAGACGTATACTCCGTGGGAGAAAACCAAGTTTATTGAGGGATATGCTGAGTTTCGAAATATATCGGGGGTTGAAATAAGTCATATATTAAATCACACGATACAATATGTATCTGGATGTGACCGTATGTCAGAAGATCCCGGGCAGATTTTGGAAACCATAAGAAGGCGTGAACTGGACATAGAAATAATGCAGTTGCAGTTGAAACACAACCTAACAAAGAAAAGGGCGGAATCCAAACTCATGATTATGTACTACAAGGCCTGCAACGCCGTATCAAGAGCCAAACTCATGATGTACGGAATTAACGGTTACGACATCAAGGCACCGCAACCGCCAAATTCGGTCAATCAGTTGAATGACCCTCAACAAAAGAGATTCTAACTTGACCTTTTGTAAACCTATTGCTTTGCGACGTGCAACCAAGCAAAGTTCTTTTCTTTTCCATTTCTACGTTGGCAAAAACTTCTGAAGAGGGTTTTCCTCTAGAACTCTCTTAAGCTGAGGGTAGCTCAAGCCAGTTACAAGGTCTCCGTATATTTCGCATCGCTCTTTGAGTCCGAGTCTTTCAGGAGTTCGAACGACAACCTCTACTTCGTTGCCAGACGGAAGAGCGAGGTGGATGTGGAATGATGCTTCTTTCCTACCTCTTTTTGTCACGGAGAGCCACTCAGCTTTCGATATCTTGAAGCCACTTTTCTGGAGTTGGGCGAGAACAGATTTTGGGGCTGGGGAAAATGTGACTATGTCTATGTCACTGTTTTTGCGGGCTGTTCCTCTCCAAACGCTTCCTATCAGTTTCGGGTGAAACTTTTCTAAGAGCTCCATTACTTGGAGAGCTTCCCTCCGCATTTGAAGCAGTAGCTCCTGCCTCCACTGTCCTTCCCTCTCCTGGGCGATGTCGTCCAACTCCTCCGCAACCTCAAGGTTGCTGGGAAGAACCCGAGCTCCTAATATTTTAGCTGCCCTCGTTTTTGCCTGCTTGTACTCCTTTTCCTGCGATGTGTAGAGTAGAATGGCGGCTTCCCGGGCGATTCGCTTCTTCAAATCCGATGAGCGGCTGTCTTTCAAGGTTATTTTCACCGGAGTATTCTAGGAAAGGCGGAATGTTGTTATGCGGCGATGGGAGGTCGGAGGGTAAGCTTGGATTTTCGGATGCCCACGTGGCGCAGGGGAGCTATCTTCTTTGCCTCGTTGTAAATGTCAGACGCGATTTTCTGCAGAACCACCTCTTGAACAAACTGGTCGAACGTGAGGGCGCTGGCCTTTTCTTGAATAATTTTGTTCATAATTTCGCGTATCGCCTTTTCCTGTGAGGTTCTGATGCGCGCGAGAGTGAAAGCGCAAACTCCTAGTCTCAGTTGGTAACCATCCTTCGTCGTAACACCGATGATGGTATCAACTCGCGTGGTCTTCCTTCGAACGAGGCTTCTCAAATAGTCACGGGCGTATTCGTGTCCCTTAAAGATGGTTCGGGCGTTTTTACCTTCTACATCAGTGACCTGAAAATACATCTTTAGATACTGGTGTGCAAAATCGTCGGTGAGGTCGTAGAGCGTGGCGTCTACTGTCCTTCCCACCAGTTTCTCCGGATCGTCGGATGGTACAGCTCCCAGCTCAACCCCTCCGAAGTAGGAGGGAGAAACTACCATGTACCAGTTTTTGCCACGCCACTTATCCCTTACACGCTTCTTCTTTGATGACACGCTGGTCCTCCGTTGCAACTGAAAGTCTACGTTGCGGTATTAAAAGTTTTAGCGCGGCTCTAGCTTTTCTATCCCGCCCATGAACGGTCTCAAAATCTCAGGAATTGTGACAGAACCGTCCCCTTGTTGGAACTGCTCTAAGATAGCCATCATTGTGCGGCTGGTTGCGAGGGCTGTGTTGTTCAGGGTGTGTACGAAACCAGCTGGAGCTTGTCCCTCCTTCTCTCTGAATCTTATGTTCAATCTCCTTGCTTGGTAATCCGTGCAGTTGGAATTGGAGCCCACTTCCCTGTATTCTCCGTCTGCCATCCAAACTTCTATGTCATACTTCTTCGCCGCTATCGTTCCAATGTCTCCAGTACAGACGTTAACAACCCTGAAGTGTAGTCCCAAACTCTTGTAAAGATCCTCAGCGTTCCTTTGCAGCTCCTCATGGAACTTCCAAGAGTCTTCTGACAGACAGAAGATGAATTGCTCAACCTTGTTGAACTGGTGCATCCTGAAAAACCCCTTGGTGTATTTGCCGTGCGCCCCAACTTCCTTCCTGAAGCATGGGCTGACTCCGACGAATTTTACTGGTAAATCCTCCTTATTGATGATTTCGTCCATGAAGATTGCGGCCATGGGATGTTCGCTGGTCGCTATTAGGTAGAGGTCTTCCTTCTCTATCTTGTAGAGTTGGTCTCCGAAGAATTCTAGGTCCGTAACCCCCAGATAGGGCTTCTTGCGCATCATGAAAGGTGGCTCCATGAGCAGATAGCCCCTCTTTCTCATGAAGTCTATTGTGTAGTTTAAAATCGCATAGTCCAGCAGAGCCATCTCTCCTTTGAGGTAGTAGAAGCCGTGACCAGCAACCTTAGCGGCTCGCTCAGCGTCTATCAAACCTAAGTTCAGAGCTATTTCCAGATGGTTTTTGGGTTCAAAATCAAATTTTGGAGGCTCACCGCAGGTCTTCACAACAACATTTTCAGTATCATCCACGCCGACAGGAACCGACTCGTGCAGAATGTTGGGAAGCCCCATCAGAATACGATTCGCTCTCTCCCTGCACCTCTCAGCCTGCTTTTCTAACCTCTCAATTTTTTCGGGTATCTTTCGTGCTTCTTCAAGTTTTTTGCTAACGTCTTCACCTTTCTTCTTCAGGTTTGCAATTTCGGCGGTTATCACCTTTCTTCGATGTCTGAGTTGATTTACCTCCGTTAGCAGTTGCCTCCACTTTTTGTCGCGTTCGATCAGGTCATCGAGCATCTTGAGCTTTTCAACGGCTCCCCTCTTCTCTAAATTAGCCCTCACCACTTCCGGATGCTCTCGGATCAACCTTATGTCTAACATGTTAACGTGTCATCCTCGTTTCAACTGTAAACGTGCGCGCTGCCCAACATCGTCAGTTTTAACATGGAATTCAACTATTTAACACCTATGCGACATCACCATCTTTTCCATCCGTTACTTACGTTTAAAAATATACGTTTTCGACTCAACTAGGGAATCGTCTCGCAGTTTTCCTTTTTTCTATTTTGGTTCAATGAATTGAGTTTGCGTGCGCGCATTCCGTGAATTCGATTTAAAAGTTAGGATGAAGCTCCCTGGGAACGTTTCTCTAATCTCTTTGCGGCCGAAAAAGCCTTTTCCGCAGTTGAGACGCAACACAAGAGGTCGTCAATTGTTGCCATAAGAGTTTCAAGCCTCAGTTCACATCGGATCTGCGTCAAAACCTCGGATCCGCTCCGCGTTGTTTTGATGAACAAGCCGTGAGGGACCTTCACGTTGTCCGGCGAAACAGCTTGTACAACTGCCTCTGCCTCTTTTTCGTTTTCGTAGGAGATCTTCACCTCAGCCTCCAAGCGACTTCTCCTCCAACCACTTCTTAACAAGCTCGCCCACGAGTTCTACAAAAGGTTTCATGTTTTTGATGGGAACTTGGGCTCCAGCAGCGACATCGTGTCCTCCTCCCTTGCCAGAATGTTTTTCGGCGGCAATCCGCAGAATCTCTCCAAGGTTTAGACCTCTGGCTGTCAAAGTGTCTAGCGCCCTTGCTGAGACCTTGACTAAGCCTTCCCCAGAGACGACGGAGTAGGCGATGATGGGTTTTTCATGTTTAGGGAGACTGGTGGACAGGATAGAAGAAACCGTTCCTATCATATTTTCGTGGATGAAATTTCCTCCCCGTACCACATAGATGCTTTCTAACTCCCGTATGCGGCCGGGTTTCTCGTACAACCAGTTTAAGCACTTGGTAATGGTTCGACGATATTCCTCCAGCGCGTTGCTAGCCTGCTCAAGGGCAGTTGCTCTGTCCCCCATACAGACAGCCACGCCGAGACTCGGCTTCTCCATTCGCCCTGTGGCGTTAAGCAGAACCGCGAACTCTCTGGCGTCTCTGAGCTGAGTCCATGGTTCTTCTTGGGCGAGGGTGTAAACGTTTCCAATCAGGCTTAAGGCTGTATCGCTTGACAGTCCTTTAGATGCCAAGTGGTCGGCGAGGGCGGAGAACAGCCTTTTTTTCTCCTCCTCTGAGAGGTCTCTTAACGCCAGCCACTTTTCCTTGATCTTCGGCTTGATTCCCACGCGCTGGACTAGGAAAGCGTAGCTTGCGTCTTCTTCTCCGCTTATGCTAGGGATGAACGGGTTTGTGGTGAGGGCTAACGCCTTGTGGATGGGGCGTGTCTCCCTTCCGAAAAAGAGGAGGTCGTTTTCGAGCTTCAGAAGGCCAGAGTTCACAGCATCCTCCACAATTGTTTCGTTGACGCCTCCCAATCCCCGATGCTCATACTTGTCCTGAAGGTCCCCGAGAGCCCCAACCGTGGCAACACAAGCCAAATCAACGTTGGTCTCGTCAAGAGACTTAGCCACGAGATATGCCACCCCGGCCCCGCTGAGGTCACGGGACCCGTCGATTCCGTGGAGGTGAGGGTTCACGTGGATGAAGCCTGTTGGAGTTTCTCCTACGGGCTGATGATGATCGAGAATTATTGCACGGCGGTTAGACAGTCCTTCGGCTAGAAGGTTGAGGTCTCCGCTCCCGAAGTCAGTGAGTATGGTTAGGGCGGTTTTTTCAATGGTAGCTATCTCGTCAACCACCTTCTTATCTAACCATCTTTCAATTCGAACGCGAAACCTTCCTCCCAATCTAACCAAACATTTTCCAATAACCCCAGCCGCGGCCAACCCGTCCGCATCATAGTGGGAAGCCACATGGATGGTTCTCTCTTCATCAACGCACTCATGGATTAGGCTAGCTGCCTCAGAGGCGCTTTTCAAAAGGTCGTTGATCTGCTCTTTCTTCACAGTCATGGAAACCCCAAAATCAGATGAGGGATGCGGCTTTTGCCTTGTACTTCCAGTCCGGCGGTAGCACTCCTTCACGTTTATAGTACTTTGAAAGTTTGTGAATTTTGGCTTCGATGATCTGGAGAGCCGTCTTGTTGCGGGAGTCCTTCTTGTTCTTTTCGAGATGAACATGAAGGCGCGCGGCTTTTTTCAGCAAAGTTTCTAGGTCTTCGGGGAGGGAAGGCGCCAACCCTGCATCCTTCAGAATCTTGGTGATGGTTTTACCTGTGATAGGTTTGGTTAGGGGGATGCCATGCTGGTCGCGTAGAATTGTCCCGATCTTGCTGGAGGCGTGTCCCTCTTTTGCAAGCTTGACAACCAAAGCTTCCACTTCCTCCGGCTTGTACTTACACCAGACTGGAGGCCTCTTGCTTACAGGGCGAGTAGGGTGCGAACTTCCCTTTCGTCTTGGCAATTTTTATCCTTCCGAACAACTTCTAAGAGCGAGCGTTTGCTCATATTTAAAATCTTCGTTAAGGGCTGATGTGTACCATCTAGCAAATTTTCCTATGGCCTCAGCCCGATGTGAATACTTGTTTTTTTGCATCAAGGTCATCTCTGCAAAGGTTTTGCCGTTACCAGCGGAAGGTTCAAATATGGGGTCGAAGCCAAAGCCGAGATTCCCTCGTTTTTCAAGAGCGATTTTTCCCTCCACCCTGCCGTGAAAACATCTTGAAGGTTCATCTGGACCGCAGAAGGCTACAACAGAGCGGAAGTGGGCGTCTCGCTTTTTCGTGTTTTTCATTAGCTTGAGGATTCCTTCGGTTCCTATCGTTCGATATACGTAGGAGGAGTAGGGGCCTGGAAAGCCGTTTAAAGCCTCTATGAAGAGTCCAGCGTCCTCTACAATGATGGGTAGGTTGCACTTTTTCACGGCTTCTATAGCGGTGGCTTTCGCTATTTTCTCTACGTTGTCGTCTTGAATCTCAACGGTTTTCACCCTGAGGAGGGCGGTTGCAATCCCATGCTTTGCCAGAACCTGTCGGGCTTCATTAAACTTGTGAATGTTGCCTGTTACGAAAAAGGCTACTCTACCCCTAGGAAAACGCTCCGTAGACTTCAATTCTTGTTTTTTCTCCCTTTCCTTTTCATAGCCAACTATCTATAGTAATGGAGAACTCTCTATTTATTTTGCCTCAACTCTTCTGCTAAATTATCGGATGACTGAAACTTCTGTGGTTTTTCCTTGTATTCGAGGTTTTTCGAACTTCTTCCAAACTCAAAGCCTAAAACAAATCTTCTCAGTCCAGCCTATCTAGAGCCGTTTCTCCTACAGAAATCAAAGATAATTTTATAAAGCCAACAGAGTACATCGTTCAAAAGCAGGGGTGTGGTTCATGACAAAAGCATTCGTGTTAATAAACGCAGAAACGGGCTCTGAAAAAGAAGTTGTGGAAAAAGTGAGATCTCTGAAGAACGTTAAGGAAGCCTACTTTGTTTTCGGAGTCTACGATGTCATAGTGGTTGTTGAAGCCCCAAACGTAGACGAACTCAGGAACACCATACACAACGCAATGAGACAGGTAAAAGGAATCCGATCAACCTGCACCATGGTCGTCATAAAATAACTACCTCTCAGAAACATAACGCCCCCTCCTCTCTATCTCCCCAATTTTCCTCAAAACCTCTTCAGCCACTTTATATCCGACAGCCCTAGTGTATCCCTCAATAACCGCGTCAAAACACTCTTTCGCATATCTAAAATGAGTGCTCTGAAATGCTCTTTTCATGAGGTGCAGGTCCACCCCCCTAACCTCCAACTCCATAGATCGCTCGCTCAGGCCAAAGTCCACGAAAACAACTCTACCCTGCGGGGTGAGGATCATGTTGGAGGTGGTGAGGTCGCTATGGATTATTCCATTGTTGTGGAGTCGACCAATCAACTCGCCGATGTGGCGACATAGGCGTTGCCTCTCTTCAGGAGGGAGATCGTCGAGGATCTGTTTAACTTGCTTTCCCTCGACATACTCCATAACAATTGTTGTCCCTGCAGTGTCAACCATAAAAATTGTGGGAGTTGGAACCCCTGCCTCCTTCGCGCTATGAATATGTTGGGGCTCATGTATTGTTCTGTAAAAACGAATCTCCTTGTCCAGCTTGGGAACACGATATTTTTTCGACAATCGCCGCTTCGCGATCACTTTTCGGCCATGCCAATCTTCTAGATAAAGGTTGGCTTCTGCTCCCTTCTTTATGAGCACGGTTCAGCCCCCAACCCAGGGCACCGGGACATCCTCCAGTCGCCATCTCAGTTTGACGAAACTTTTCTCTAGAGGAAGCGTTACATTGTGCTTGTAAGCGAGAATTCCTGTCCAAGCAATCATGGCTCCGTTGTCTAGGGCGTACTGCTTAGGAACCACGCAAAATCGAGCGTTGTGCTCCTCGGCAATAGACTCAAGCATGGACTGAAGTCTCTTATTGGCTGCAACCCCGCCTGTTAATAGAACCTCTGGCTTCTCAGTGTGAGCCAGCGCCCTCTCCGTAACCTCTGTCAGCATGGAGAACGCGACTTCCTGAACGCTAAAGCACAAGTCTTCGAGGCTTTGCTTTCCCTCACGAAGCAACCGAACAGCCGCTGTGAGAAATCCGCTGAAGGATAAATCCATACCCTTCACCGTGTAAGGAAGAGGAACGAGCGTCTGACCGCGACTTGCCAACTGTTCAACCAGTGCGCCGAGAGGCGTCCCCTCCTTCTCTTGCAGTTCAGCTTCCCGAGCGAAAACGTCGAGGCAGTTTCCCACCGCTATGTCTAAGGTCTCGCCGAAAACGCGGTATCGTCCTGCATCGAAAGCAGAGACTAAGGTGTTTCCTCCCGAAACATAGAGGGTGATCGGGTCCACAGCTCCAGCCACAAACTTTCCTATTTCGATGTGCGCCACGCAGTGATTAACCCCCACTAGAGGAACTCCCAGATAAGAGGCTAAGGCGCGAGCTGCGGTCGCGCCGGTGCGGAGGCAAGGACCCAAGCCGGGACCTTGAGAAAAGGCGACAACGTGAATCTCTCGAGGCTTTACACCAGCCTTCTGAAAGGCTTCTTCTAAGACTTTTCCAGCCACCTTCGCGTGGTGCCTAGCTGCTTCACGCGGGTGAATGCCTCCCTTCTCGGGCACGTATGCGCTGATCACGTTGGCAAGAACCTTGCCATCGAAGGAGAGGATGCCCACGCTGAAGTCGTCGGCTGTGGATTCGATGCCCAAGCAGTAAGAAGCGACTGAACGGCGCTTAAGCAACGTTCTCAGCTCCTCTCGCAGTTTTTGGGAGGTTTAACACGAGTTGCAGCTGTGTAAAGTCTTTGCACGACTGCTTAAAATAGTTGTGACCACTTTCTCTTTCTATTCTTCTCGCTTTTTTGGTTCATGCACAAGCAGAGTTATGATAAATGAGGGAACTATGAACACCAACGTGAAGAAAAATGGAAGTTGAGGTTTCTTTTCATAGAGTATGCCTCCCGCCAGTTGACCTATAGCCATAATGATATAGGTGGCAAAGTTTGTAAGTCCTATCACTTTTCCTCTCTTTTTTAGGGGAACAAGGTCTGCTCGTAACGATTCGTAAGCAGAAAAGAAGAGCATGTCACCTATTCCTACCAGCGGAAGGGCTATGAAAAGTCTCAACAAGTCTCCGTACACGAAGAGCAGCACAGCTGGAAAAAAGATTATGTAAGACACCAAGAGTGGGATTTTTCTGCCAATTTTGTCGATGAACTTACCCATGGGAATAGCTGAAACTATCATTGTGACGAATAGAGCGGTAGATACAAGTGCCCAATCAAACTCGGTAATAAATAAGACACTTCTGCTTCCTTCAATAGCATAAACAGCGTAGTAGAGGTAACCCAAAGAGAAAGCCAAACTTGTTGTGAGGTTGGCGAAGAAAAGGTAAAGCATCGAATGTGGTAACGTTTTCCAGACGCCAATACTTTCTCTGAGTGCCTGAGGATAAGAATTCAAAAGGTCTCCGAACCGAATCTTTCCGGGCTGGGCAACAGTTTCTTTGAGTTTGACACGCAAAGTCGCCGCAATCAAGAAAAAAACAACCACTATTGCGTAGGCTATTCTCATGCCGTTTGCGCGTGCAAACACTGCAACAAGCAGACCGGCAAAAATTGGCGCTGGAGTCGTGGCAACCTTAGTTATGAGCGTTATTATGGAGAACCCCATGCCTCGCCTTTCGGACGGCGTTGAATCTGCAAACATGGCTTCGAGAGCTGGTAGATAGAAACAGCAGAGGTTTCCTAAAACGGTCCCGATCAAAATCCAGTGCCAGCTTGAAGCTAGCATAAAGAAAATGTATGAAAGCGCTAATCCAAAGGTCATAGTTGAAACCAGCCATCTTCTCCCATACTTGTCTGCCCAATATCCTCCTGGAAACTGAACTAAAGCCAAAACTATCAGGGAAACAAATCCTATGAGCCCTAAGATTGTTTCTGTAGCACCGAGATCATACAAAACAAAAGGGCCATAGTAAGTTGCCTGCAATTCCATGGCAAAATCAATTAGAATCCAGCTCATGACGATAATTAGGTAATTCCCACGAATGAAATAGAATTCCTCTCTAAGTTTAGCTATGATTTGCAATTCCTCTTTCTCTTTTTCTACGGAAACTTGCGTTGAGACTAATAAGTTTTAACGCTCTCTCTTAGACGGTTGGAGAAGATGAGAAGTGTTATTATGATTTTCTAACTCTAGCTGAGATGCAATTTACTAGTAGATGTTAAACAAGACGGGTTTCAGCTTTCCCAAGCATGTACATGTTGAACACGTATGTTTTTATGTTTGAAAGCACCATATTTACTGAGGAACCTCTAAGGATCGATGGGGTATGCCAAGGCGTAATGATCTGGAGCACAAGGCTCTACAGTTCATCGTAAACGTGGGAGGTGGAGGTGTGCTTCAGTCTGAACTCTGGCGAAAACTGGACGCCAGCAGCAGAGAAGGCTCACGGATAGCCATAAAGCTGGAAGGCAAGGGCTTGATTCACCGTGAGCGTGAGCTCTTCAAAGGAAGATGGACCTACCGACTGTACGCCAAGAGAAAACCAGCATCCATCAACTCCATCATCGACTGCCCCTGCCTAATGTGCCCGAACGACTCTCGATGCGGACCCTGGAGTACAACCTCACCCAACCAATGCGAAAAACTGACTGAGTGGCTTCTAAATCTCACAAACTAGTCCACCGGGTGACGATCAGTTTTGCCAAAGGCGTGGACCAGAGAACGAAAAAAAGAATACTATTACAGGAAGGCGAAAGAAGAGAAATTTCGGTCACGGGCAGCCTACAAGCTCCTCCAAGCGGTGGAAAAGCGTCAGTTCATCAAACCCGGCGACGCAGTGGTGGATCTAGGCGCGGCTCCAGGTGGCTGGATACAGGTATGTCGAAAAATCGTCGGTAGTAAGGGTTTTGTGCTTGGGGTAGACCTGAAACCCATCCAACCGATAGACCATCCCAACGTCCGCACCATTATCGGCGATGTGACAGACCACCAAACTGTCGAGCGGATTAGAGAGTTCTTACCCCGCCCAGCCGATACCGTAATTTCAGATGTTTCGCCAAGCATTTCAGGGATTTGGGAACTAGATCATGCCCGTCAGATAGACCTCGCTCGGCAATCTCTGCGAATTGCCACCTCTGTTCTGAGGTCTAGGGGAAACTTTTTCGTCAAGGTCTTTCAGGGCGACATGCTCAATGATTTCTTGGGGGAACTCAAGCAACATTTTGCCTTTGTCAAGTTGATCAAACCAAAGGCCAGCAGAGCGGGAAGCGCAGAGCTGTACATTCTTGGGATGAACTTGAGGCAAGTTGAATCAGAAGTCTAAGGCAGAGCAAGCACAAATAGGGAAAGGGCATGTGCGGAAGGTTTTTAGGTCGGATATTCCGTACGTCATATAGGTGATCTTATGAGCGGACCTTGGATTCAGGATTGTAAAAAAATCTTAGATCAAATGAAGAAGTTAGAGAAAACTAAAGGGCAAGATCGTCTAGACATGGTGCGAAAGATTAGGTTTACTCTATATGCGCTTCAACGCAGCGTGTCAGGCTGGACCGAGTGGATTAACAATCCAGACATTATGGCAAGCTTCTCTCTTGAAGAGCTGAAAGAAATAAGTGTAAACCTTGCTAAACTGACGCAGCCGTTCATAGAGTATGACTGTGAGATAACTTCGCATGCCCAAAAAGACTTGGCAATGAGAGAGCCTGAAACACGAAGAGAATCAACGGAAAAAGCAAAAGACAGAACAGAAGTTTTCTATGTAAAGTGACAAAGCCTTTGCAACTAATGACTTTTGAAAAATCTATTAGTTGGAAAATCTGTGTGTTTTCAGATACAGAGTCTCATCATCTCGGCTGGAAGCCTTCAGAGTAACTCTGAATCATCATCAACCTCAGAATAAGTCGATTGGAACATAAAAAGGTTCCCTTGGCGCCCTAAGTCAAGATTTGGTGGAGCGGAAAACACTTTAATGTGGTTAGATGTTTCACGTTATTGTTGCGCTGGCTCGCCTTGCAACTAACACGCTTAAAATACTAGCGTCCACAAGAATGGGTGTTCCATGATCACAAAGATGTTTGTGGTTGGGACTTTAGGCACAAACTGCTACGTTGTGAGCTGCACCGAAACCAGAGAGGCTCTCATAATAGATCCAGGATTTGAAACGGACCTTGACGCCAGGGCAGTCATGAAAGAAATTGACCAAAGCAAGTTGGATGTTAAATACATAGTTAATACTCACGGTCACTCCGACCATGTCGCTGGAAACGGAATTGTGAAAAGGTTGACCGGTGCGCCTATCCTTATTCATGAGTATGACGCGCCGATGCTAATAGACTCCACGGAAAACCTGTCTATGCTGTTCGGGCTTCGCGTTGCTTCTCTGCCTCCGGCCGATAGGATGCTTCATGATGGAGATGTCGTTCGGGTGGGCAACATAGGGCTTAGGGTTCTTCACACTCCGGGACACAGTAGAGGCAGCATATCTCTCCTAGGCGATGAAGTTGTTTTCACCGGGGACACCTTGTTCGCGGGCTCCATTGGTCGAACGGATCTCCCAGGCTCCTCTTACGAAGAGATGATGCTTTCTCTCAAGAAACTGATGACGCTGCCAGATCGCATGAGGGTGTGTCCTGGGCACTTTTCAACTTCCACAGTAGGGGAGGAAAAAAGACACAACCCCTTTCTGCAAGACCTTTCTACCTCGCCACAAGCGTTTTGACGAAGAAAACTTTTGGTTATATATTAGGGCTGAACTCAATAGTACATCAAATAAGGCGAACTCGTAAGGTAAGACGTTATGATGGAGATTTCGCTGGATCAATTGACGGCTCCATTCGATTTGGATCATACCCTAAGGAGTGGGCAGGCCTTTAGATGGGAGAAACTGAGTGGCTGGTGGTACGGCGTTGTTAAGGGGAAGGTTGTTAAGGTGAAGCAGGTCAGTGGCAAGCTACTTTTTCAAACTTTTCCTGAAAGGACAGAAGCCAATTTCGTGGAGAACTACTTCAGACTAGACGACAACTTGCCCCACATCCTATCAAAAATAAACAGAGACGAACACATAGGAAGGGCAATTCAACTCTTTCGCGGACTGAGAATCATGCGACAAGAGCCTTGGGAATGCCTAGCCTCATACATCTGCGCAACCAACAAGAATATCCCAGCCATCAAAAGCATGGTTCTAAATCTCTCCAAACAGTTTGGAAGAAAAATAATGTTTGAGGGCCGAGACTTCTATACGTTTCCCAAGCCCAGCGATCTGGCTGACGCCGACCTAAAACATGTGAAAGCGTGCAAACTTGGGTTTAGGGCAGAGAGAGTCTTAGAGACCTCCAGAATCATGCACAACAAAGAGCTAGATTTAGAAGCCCTGAGAAAAATGGATTATGGAAAAGCCAAACGCCAACTGTCATCGTTGCCAGGTGTTGGACAAAAGGTTGCAGACTGCGTCCTCCTCTTCTCCCTAGACAAACTAGAGGCTTTCCCAGTGGACATCTGGGTAAAACGCGCCGTCCTAGATTTGTATTCCAACCATTTTGAGGAGTCATTTATCAAGAAGATTTCGCACAGAACCTCACTCACACCAGGCGAATATGAGGAGATAAACTCCTTTGGACGAACATACTTTAGGGAATACGCGGGGTACGCACAGGAATACCTGTTCGCTTTATCAAGGAAGCAATAGCTTACATTCATAAGAGACCTTTCAAGCGTTTTAGATCTAAATTTCCTCCACTCAGTACACAGACAACTTGGGCTCCGCTTGGAACGTCGACTTTCTTGAAGAGGAGGGCTGCAAACCCTGCTGCCCCAGCTGGTTCCGTTAGAATCTTACACCGCTCTAGAATCAGGTGTAGACCCTGAATAATCTCACTATCGGAAACTAGAACAAGGTCATCAACATATCTTTTAACATGCGCTAGGGTGTACTCCCCTGCAGAGGGTGCTCCTAAGCCTTCCGCAA
>Ga0315314_1002854_pt1 | contig 13986 bp, 13 predicted proteins | sample TDP9_MG_FD_203631 | JGI IMG/M metagenome (GOLD analysis project Ga0315314, IMG submission 203631) | Freshwater sediment microbial communities from Lake Towuti, South Sulawesi, Indonesia - TDP9 | ecosystem: Environmental > Aquatic > Freshwater > Lake > Sediment | place: Indonesia: South Sulawesi...
ATCTGAGAGGTGCCTATAATGTTTGGCTAGAAATGCCCGATTGTAACCGAAATGCAAACATCGCTTTGCAATCATTGGCCAAGCAAAATGATCGAACCGCACTGTGTGAAAGACTCCTGCTCTTGGATTGTATACTATCTTCCCATTCGTGACTCTTCTTACTCTAAGAGACAGATCTATCTCCTCGGCTGCAACAAAAGCCCATTTCCCGCGGGTGAAGCCGGCCCTAAACCCTCCTCCTCTTGGGCCCAGACGAGCATCGTAACCACCGACCCTTAACAAGGCGTCTCGTCTGAAGGAGCAGTTCATTCCACCCACATTTCTTATCTCCCTGATAGTGCTCCAATCCCATACGGTACAACCGAATACGAAGTAAAGCTCTTTTGGGAACCACGCCATCCTTTCAACATCTTCCCACAGTGGGATAGCTGGACCGGTTACCCCAACATTACCATCGAGCTGACTCGCTATCATCTCTTCGGCCCAGTTTGGAAAAAGAAGAACATCATCATCCACAATGCCTACCACATCCCCCGTTGATGCCGCCACTCCGATATTTCTACAAGTATTCGCACCCATTTGATCCCGATTGACAAGCACTCTGAAGTTCCGGAAGCCCTGTTCGATGAGACATGTTTCTACTGCCGATGCGAGCTCGTCGGACTGATCAGCGACAAAAACAACTTCTATCTGCTGACAAGTCTGTCTCTTTATCGAGTGAAGCAGTTGGCGGATGCCCGCAAACCTGCTCGTGCTATAAGAAGTTATGACTATTGAGAGAGGCGGACGATCCGCGCTCTTCTGTTCACTTTGATCCCGGTCATTCATTGTACTCTTTAGCCAGCCAATCTCACTAGAGCTGCTCGGATGCTTCGGCAACTGGTGAGAATACGAGCAAGATTGCAAGGTCAAGAATCGCTCGCCGTTATTCTGTGACCTGCCCTATCAAGACTTTGCTACGACTTCGCGCCGATCTGTAGATTGCAGTTGATATTTGCAGTGCTTTCATGCCATCATTTCCGTTGCCGAGTGGTTGACGGTTCTCCGCGACCGCGTTCAGAAGTTCTTGCCACTCTTCGCGCAAAGAGACATCTTCTCCTCGAAACTCTATGCGCTGTTCTGAGAATGGTTCTCGGGCATGAGTTCTCTTTGCGAAACACAGGATCTCGGTTCCGTAGCTTCCACCCAAGCCACGTACCGCAGCGTAACCATCATCGCCAAGGATTTCAAGGGAGAAGAGATTCTTCCACTCTGCCCAACTTGCATGAAACGACGCGATCTGACCTTTGTTCGTTCTCATAAGAGCGAAGGCGTTATCCTCTACCGGAATCTTCCAAAAAGTTGTTGACACGAATCCTGCAACCTCAACAAATTCACCCATGAACCACCTACAGAGATCAATCGCATGCATACCTTGATCCATCAGCTGACCGCCACCAGAGATTTCTGGCTTGGCCCTCCATTCCTTTTCAAATCCTTCTCTGCCCGCATTGCCATACACGCAGCGAACACATGAAGGCATGCCTATGTTGCCTTCAGTAACTAGCTTGTGGGCGCGTGATATGGCAGGATGGTGCCGTAGGTTGAAGCCACACTTCAGTACCACTCTTTTGTTCTCCGCCATGGTCACCATGTTCCTCGCTTCCTCCAGATTCATGGCCAAGGGTTTCTCGCAAAGAACGTGCTTCTCCTCTCTAATCGCCGCAACAGCGATCTTTTCATGAAGGTTGTTCGGGGTGGATACAATTACTGCGTCCAAATCTCTGTTGTCTACTACTTCCCTCCAATCGGTCGTGGCAGCGCAACCCATCTCGTGAGCCAGACCTTTCCCCGCTACTTCATCCAAGTCAGCTACGATCATCAGTCTGCTTTCGTGAAACGCACGCAGCGCAAGAGCCCTACGCCTTCCCTGCAATCCTGCCCCAACGATTCCTACGAGCAAACTGAATTACTTCCTCACAATCCTTCTGAGAGTAAACAGATCGCTCGCCATTACCTCTGGAATCCTTCCACGCAGGCTCATCCAATCATCCCACACTGCGCTGATCAGTTTTCCCGACAACCCGTCAGATTCATCCGATGCTAGAAAGACGGCCAGCGACGCGGCTTTCTCAGGGGCCGCACCTCCTGCCTCCCTCTGTTTCTTCACAGCTTCCATTTCCCTACTTCCCGCCAGATTCCCGGCTGCAATAACTTGGTCCATGAGCCGCGTATTCACCGCGCCGGGCGCGATCGCATTCACCTGAATATTGAATTCCCTCGTCTCCTCCGCAAGTGTCTCGGTCAGCCTAATCACCGCTGCTTTGGAGGCGGCATATGCCGAGAAGAATGGACGCGGCGAAGTTGCTCCTCCACCGGACAAATTGACTATCTTTCCCTTCCGCTCCTTGATCATGAAGGGAAGAACCGCTCTGCAGCATAGGAAGGGTCCAATCAGATTGATGCGCACTGTGTCAACCCAACTATCAGGATCATTTTGTGGAAGTGGACCAATCGGCCCGAGAATGCCCGCATTGTTGACGAGAATGTCGATTCTGCCCAGCTTCTCAATTGCAAGTCTCACGATGCTCTCGACATCATCTCTTCTTGAGACGTCAGCCTTCGCAGGGTAACCTTGAACCCCGAGTCCTCGAGCCATCCTCGCGGTCTCATCAACCTCTTCAAATGTCCGCGATGCAAGAACCAGATTCGCGCCCTCCTCCGCGAAGGCAAGAGCTATCGCCCTTCCTATACCTCTTCCCGCCCCGGTAACTATCGCGACCTTACCCTTCAGCTTCATCCGCTGGATTCGCCCGTAATCTGCTGAAGCCATCTCTCAAGTCGCCTGATCTGAAAAGCGAGTGTCGAAACAATCATTCCCTGCCCTGCGAAGAGTAGCAACATACTCCCAAGCAGCGCCAAGCCCCAGCGAAACTCCGAGTAGAAGTAATTCAAGATTGCCGTGTAAATGAGGATTATCAAGGCGGGTATGATTGCCAAAGACGCTATTGTTGAAACCATTAGCATGGGATTGTAGGTTCGCGCCAATTCAAAGATAGTGTATAAAGCGCGAAAGCCTTGTCGCCAAGTAGGCGCCTTCGCCTTGCCAATCCTAGCCCTGTAGGCTATCGGAACAGATGTCAGTCTGCCGTGAATCAGGCTTTGTGCGGCGATCTCCTGATCTACGACGAACCCCGGCCTCTCTAGGAAGAAGTCTCGGACCTTCTTGGTCCGAAGCATATACATGCCTGAGCACGCATCGGGAATTCCGGATCCCATGAGAACGTTGAAAGCCGTTGTCAGAACCCAGTTGCCTAGTCTGTGAATCCTGCTCATGTTGGGAGACGATCTCGGCCTCGAGCCGATGATGTGGTCATAGTTCTCCATGAACGGAATGAACTTGTCTAAATCCGCGGGATCGTAACTGTGGTCGCCATCCATGATGACAAGGAATGGTGTATCAACTATCTCCCTCGCGGTTAGAACGGCTCCAGCCTTACCCTTCCCATGTTGCCCCACGACCCGCGCACCCAGACTCTCCGCGATCTCCCTTGTTCTGTCCTGGGAATACCCATCGACCACGACAATCTTCCTGTAGCCGCAAGTCTTGATCTCCTCGATCAGCTCCCCGATCGCCTCAGCTTCATTCAGAGTCGGTATGACCACAGTAACCTCGTCTCTGAGCTCGTGAAGCTCGCCAATCCTAGCACTAGAGGAGGGACCGTTCCAGGCGGTAGTCATTCAGTCACCCCTTTGGACCCGTGTGGTCTCACTACCCAGGGTCCATCTGATTGTTCGTCTAATTGCTTCCTCAGACGAAAGTCGGGGTTTCCATCCTAGCTTCTTTATTCTGTTCGTTGACAGCTCAACGATTGGGTTATCTCCAATCCAGCCGCGCGGACCACCTGTATACCTTCTTCTCACATTCTCGAGCCCCATCTCCTCGATCACAAGATCCGCAACCCTGTCCACAAGAGTCTGTTCGTCCGTGCCAAGATTGAAGATGTTGACCTCCTCTGAAGCCTTCTCATAACCCGCAATCATCGCTTCTAGGCAATCCTTCACGTACAGATACTCCTTACTCTGCTTTCCATCCCCAAGAATCTCCAGCTCCTTAGGGTTCTTCTGAAGCTTGTGGACGAAGTCCCAGATGACTCCCCTTCTACATCTCTCGCCAACGACATTTGCGAATCTGAAAGCCCAAAACTTGATGGGCGCGAACTGAGTGTAGGCTTCCGCATACGCTTCACACGCGAGCTTGGACGCCCCATAAACTGAGGTCTGAATCGGAGAATAGTCTTCGGGGGTTGGTCTTACCTCGACCTCCCCATAGAGAGCTGATGTCGAAGCGAACACCAAGTCATGGACACTGTTCCTTGCCATGCCCTCCAATATGTTGAGTGTTCCAATCACGTTATTGTTCAGATCGGCTCTGTGGTCTTCTAGGCTTGCCCTCATGTCGGCATGAGCCGCCATGTGGAAGACTGTTTCAAATGACTTCAGCAACTTCTGCAGTACGTCAGGATCTCTTATATCGGCTTCGTAAATCTTGAGCCGTTCATTGCCCTTGTGCTGCTGCAGATTGCTTCGATGCCCACACGTCATGTTGTCGATGACTGTCACAGACCAACCGTCGGCCAGCAGACGATCGACCAGGTGGCTCCCAATGAATCCCGCCCCTCCGGTCACCAAAGCCCTTCTAGACATGCCATTCTCCTGCGTAACCCTGCGTCCCGATGGGCAAACCTTGATACATATTTAGACAACCTCCGCTCCTTCGCCATCTGCTTCCGAGCCTCAGGCGTTGCCTTGTCTGGCTCCTCTCCAATCCCTGTTCCTTAATCTTAGGATAGGTTCACTTAGGGTCTTAGTGCACACCATGTGTCCAGCGTAGGATGGACGATGGTAAGTAGACACCCCTGCTAAGATCCACAGCATGTAGTAAAAAGGTCGCAGGATTTCTGGAATCTCACATGCTATCTTGCGATCTCCGGAAACGCCTCGTATACCCACTCCCTTGACTTCATAGCCAAGACGTTCGAGCTCTCTGGAGTTCCACGAGTGTCTATGTTCCTGAAACGGGTTGTCTTCATATGCTTGCTGCTCATACTGGCCCACAGGCGTCGTAATTATCACCTGCTTACGAGCCGCTTCCTCCATAACTTTCATCAACTCGATTCCTTCTGCCCTGTCAAGGTGTTCGAGCACCTCGCTGCAAAGAGCTACATCAACACTCTTTCTCCTTATGGGCAATTTTCTGACATCGCAAAGAACATAATCATCATGCGTTCTTGATTGCTTTGCCGTCAACAAATAGGGTTTGAAAATATCCAAACCAATCGCATAGAACCTCTTGTCTCTGTCGATAAACTTCATCGGTTCCCCTTTTCCACAACCTATGTCCAAGATGATGCGAGCCATCTTGTTCAGCTTCCTCCACAGAGTGTTCAAGTGCGTCAATGGCATGTATGCGCGGAACGTGCGCGCAAGCCCCGGAAGGGGGGTGAAAAAGTCGTCCCTACGTCGCCGCAAGGGCCTTCCGGGAGAAGTACTCGTCCGCAGCCTTGTACGACTCCAGCGTGCCAATGTCCCAAACGTAGTCCCGAAGCATACAGCCATACACATCTTCCTGCTTGCACAGCCACTCAATGAATCTCCCGGGCTCATCACGGGGCAAGCGTAACCCCGAATACTCCTCAAGCCTGCGATGAATTCGATGGGGGAAGGCGTAGATGCAACCTCCTACCAGAGTTTTCTTTGGCTCCGTCGGCTTCTCTACGAACTCCAAGATCCTGCCCTGATCGTCGAGTGTAACTTCCGAACCCCTCATCACTTCCTCAAGATTTATGGCGCGGTAAAGGGCCACCACTGGGGCAGCCTTCTCGCGAAAGAGATCGATGAGCCCTCTCAGATCATCCGCGAAGAGGCTGTCGGCAGCAGCGACCAGAAGATCACCATCTGTCTCTTCGGCTATCTCAGCAAGGGCGCCTATCGCGCCAGGCTTCTCCTCTTCACTCCTCGATCTATCTGGTAAAAGCTCGACATTGCGATACTCCTTTGCTTGCAACCATTCTTGAAATTGAGGTTGGAATCTCAAGTTCGTTGATACGATAACCCTGTTTATTGGAGGATTCAGCGCGGTTAGCTTCTCAGCTATGTAGTCCAGTACTGGTCGACCAGCCAGGGGTAAGAGAACCTTGGGCCTATCGTAGGTAAGAGGCCAGAGCCTTTTACCATATCCCCCCGCGAGGATTATGCCGATCATACTTCCATCATGCAAGTCATTGCTGCCGATCACACAGTTAGGAGATGTGATCATGAGTTAGTAGAATTGTATGCATATCTGTACGATTCATTCCTGCTTGAACAATCTTCCCAAGAGGACTTCCGCCGCAGTCGGGGAGTACGATCTCACCTTTTCCCTCTACGGCCAGAGAAGTGTGGTCCCGTTCGGCGGTGCTTACTGCGGAGGATCCGGGCAGCATCGCTCTCAATTTCTAAAGCTTAACTCCGGTTCCGGATCCCTGCTTGGCCTTCGTGAACTCCAGCCAGGCCTGGTCAAACTCTTTGATTGTCTCCTCAGTCTTCGGATGGTATGGCATTTGGATCAGGATTTTGTATGGGATGGTTACTATGTGAGCCCCCGCGATCGCCGCCTCGGTGACGTCTTCGGGCTTGCGGATGCTGCCCACAATCATGCGTGTGTCAGTAGCCATTCTGTCAAGCAGGGACCGCGACTCCTGAACGACCTTCTCAGGATTCCCTCCCGCATCCTTCACTCGGTTGTAAAATATGCTTGCAAATGTGGCGCCGGTTTTCGCCGCCAACATCACCTGATTAGTCGAAATCAACGCAGTCATATTAGTCTTCACGTTTCGCTTGCGAAGTTCCGTGACGATCCTTAGGCCTCTGCCGTCGCCGAACATGGGAACCTTGATGGTCATATTCTTCGGGTTCCAGCTTGAGTACTCAACAGCCTCGTTCAGCAGATCTTCATCGCTTCCCGTTGTCTTTGTGAGCTCTACGCTTACAGGTCCGTCGACAAGTGAAAGAATCTCCATCACGCGGTCCTTCAAGTTGCATCCTTTTTCGGCTAGGAATATGTTCTGATTGGTTGTCACGCCGCTTATGAAGCCCCATGGTAACACGTTCTTGATCTCCGACACACTGGCCGTGTCGATGAATATCTCCATACTATGTCACTCTCTCTTCAATCGCCCTTGCTACTTCGAGGAAGCTTGATAGGACGACGTCGGGACGTGCACTTTTCTCCTCCATCAGTTTGCACACCTCGCATCTAATGGGACCTATTAGGAATGTTGCGCATCCGACTGCCTTCCCTGCCTCAACATCAACAAGGCTGTCCCCGACCATGAACGACTCGCGCAAATTCAAGTCGAAATCCTTCGCCGCTCTAAGAAGTAGACCAGGCTTCGGCTTCCTGCAGTCGCAGTTTCCTCGGTACTCTTTCCTAGTAGCTGATGGATGGTGAAAGCAGTAATACTCTGCATCTATATGTGCATCCGCCTTTTCTAGCTCTCGGTTCATCTTGACTCGTATCTTCTCAAAATTGCTCTTCATCATTTTTCCCTTAGCAATTCCTGGTTGATTCGAAGCGACTACGACCTTCAAGCCGAGGTTGTTGAGAAGCCTGATGGCTTCGCCGGCCTCCGGCGTCAGCTTGAATTGTCTAGGGGTCAGCGGTGAATCTATGATCCCGGCGTCCTCAAAGTAGAAGAGTTCGTTGATTACGCCGTCTCTGTCGCGGAATACTGCCCTCAGCTTTGCTCAATTCTCTCCTTGAGGCAACTGCAGATGAGATGCTCGAGGGCTAGATGCCAAGATTCAACGTACGGAGTCGATTCAACTGGGACAACTATGCATGCGTCTGCAAGCTTCTTGAATGCTCCCCCGTCAAAGCCTGCGATGCCAATTGTCTTTGCTGAGTTCTCCTTTGCGTACTGGACGGCTGCGAGTAGGTTCTCTGACCACACCCCACCCTTGTCCTCGCCAGTGCCTCCGTGAACGCTGATGGCGATGACTACATCTCCTCTTTGAAGTAGGTTCTTCAACTGTTCCACGAAGATCGTGTTGAACCCGCTGTCATTGGTCAGGGCTGTGATCAAGGGAACGTTGTCGGTTAGGCTGATGGCTCTGAACCTCTTCTTTCCCTCTACTGAAGTTGCCTTCGCCAGGTCGCAGGCGAAATGCGTGGCCGTGGATGCGGATCCCCCATTGCCCATGATGAAGACGTTGTTTCCGTTCTTCCATGCTTCGAAGAGGGTATCGATCACCGCTTCGACATCGCTGACCGAGATCATCTGTGCTATCGTGCTGAATTCGTCAAGAAAGTTCTGGATGAATCGGTGACTGTTCAACTTCACTCGTGCCAGGCTCGGCTACAGGTTGAGTAAGACCTTGGAGCCCTCATAGTCGAACCTGAACCTGACTTCCTTCAGGCCTTCCCTCGTCATCACTTCTCTGAGCCTCCTTTTTTCTCCGGAATTTGCGTAGAACATTAAGAAGCCCCCTCCTCCTGCGCCCATTATCTTGCCGCCGATCGCCCCGTTGAGTTTCCCAGCGCCATACAATGCATCGATCCGTCCGCTGCTCACATCACTGCAGAGTTTCCTCTTTGTCTGCCAGTGAACATCAAGCAGCTCGCCGAAACGGCTCAGGTCCTCCGAGACGAGTGCATCTCTGATCTCATATCCGATCTCCTTGATCCTGTGCATCGCCTCGATGACTCGGCTGTCCTGATTCTCTTCGTCTGTCTTTATTCTACCCAAGATCCTTGATGCGTCTCTCGTTATTCCCGTGTAGAACAGAAGAATGTTGCTTTCAAGCTCGGCCTCAGCGTGACGTGAAATCCGGACGGCATGCACACGAACCCTGCCGTCTTGGCTTATTTCATACGAGTTTATTCCTCCGAAAGCTGCGACGTACTGGTCCTGCTTTCCGATAGGCTCCCTTAGGCGATCGATTTCTATTTGACAAGCCTCCTCGGCGAGGTTTTCACGTGTCACGTGATCTCTTCTGTACACGTGCAACGCGTTTAACACGCCAACCGCATAGCTGCTTGAGCCCCCCAACCCGGAGCGTCCAGGAACGTCCGCTATCGAAACGATCTCCAGGCCGTCGTTGATGCCCACTAGCTTGAGCGCTTCTCTGATGATCGGTTGCCGAATATCCTCGATCTTGTTAGTAATCTCAGTTGTCGAATAGCTGATCCTGAATCCGTCTTCGAATCTCGGCTTCACGGCGATGTAGTTGTACTTGCCTATTGCGGCGCTCACGAAGAATCCACCGAACCTAGAGTAGTAAGATGCTAGGTCTGTGCCGCCTCCGCCGAGAGGAAGCCTCGTCGGTGTCTGCGTGATTATCAATCCGAGTCCTCAACGATTCCTACGAGCAGAGGCGTCGAAGCCAAAGCATTCATATCCACTAGTTCTGAAGAATGTACGTCTCAGAACTCAAGATGCTCGACGTTGGGAGAGAAGAAACAGACGACGGGGTAAGAGACGGGCAAGCTATTGTCGCGCCGTCGCCACAGTCATGAACTTGCCGACATGTTGCGCCAGGGTTTGAACCAAACTCTCTGGTCGCAAGTCGAATGCCGTGAGACCCAATTCTTCTATGCGCCGCAAGATTCGGCTATTTCTCTGATATTCGACATATGCTTCCTCTGGGCTGCTGCGTAGTCTCCAGGCCGCGCCGATTTGCGCTATGATTGTGTGAACCCCCCGCTCTTGCTGGGCTGACGCCGCCTCCAAGAGAGCCTCATTGTTTGTCTGAAGGTCGGTCAAGACAATCATGAGGCACCGTCCGCCCATGAGCTTGGCTTCCTTCAAGGCCCTGTATACGCCGGTCTGTCGATAGCCTAAACCTAGCCTGAGCCTGAGTAATTGCACGAACGTGACTACTCGCTCGCTCATAAGGAGGGTACGCATTGAGGCAACTGGTGGACGTCTGTGGCCCGGGAGAGGTATGGGTGGCTCGACGCTTCCGTGTTCTACCTGGAGAGCGAGGGATAGCTCCCGAAGGCTTGTGAGTTGTTGCTCGCTGGCTGTGGGTCTCAAGGCTTTCGCCAGCCGGGACTCATTGTACACATAGATACCTACCTGCGTTCGCGATGCCGAAGCCGATTCGGTGAGTAGCCCTGCGACCGCGAGCGCCTCGTCGAGTCTGGTACCGACGTAGGATCTTTGCTGCATCGTTCTCCCAGCGTCGATCAGGATTTGCAGCGTGGTCTCCGTTTCTGGATGAAACTCCTCGACCATCAAGGTTCGAAGCCGCGCTGTGGCCTTCCATTCAATCCTGTGAAATTCGTCTCCTGGGGCGTATTGGCGGATTCCCGCGTAGTCGTCTCCTGACGGGGATCTAAGGAAGACTACACGACCACCGTAGAGGCGCAGCGGGGTTAGCGGCTCAGCCACTCCCGTGCTTGGGTAAACCTCAATCCAATCCGCCTGCGGCTGCCTGAGCTCGCCTGTGAAGAGGCCTTTGGGATCCGTGAGCGTTAACATGAATGCGGAGATCTGGAAACGTCCCCTCGCGAATGGTGTAATCATGAACCTTGAGCTTGCCGAACTTCCCGGTTGGAGTAGGCGATCGAGAGTAGACTGAAGCCGGAACGTTAACGTCTTCTCAAGGACTGGTTGAACTGTCAGAATCTGCGCTGTGATGCGACATGCATTGAGAATCTTCAACTCTCCCTCAAGGCTCTCCCCGAGGAAGACTTTGCTCCTCGAGAGGCGTTCTAGGACCTGAAGCCCACTTCGAAGGATTGAAAGTCGTCGGCTGAAGATGAAGCAGAGAGTCACCAGTGCGAAGGAGACCCCGGTGCCGACGGTCACAAAGATCCATTCTCTTGTAAGAATCCCGACAACGACTAGGGCGGTGCTGAACTCTATTAGCCAGCCTGCTTTCCACGTCGTGCGAATGGATGTTTTGGGGATTCTCATTTGGCGGGCTCTAGGGCTCTCATTCCAGGGATTGGAGTTTCGTCAACCATTCGGGCCACAACGTCGCTAATCTTCAATCCCTCGGTCTGGGCTTCCCTCGAGAGCCACATCCTATGATTTAGGATAGGCTCAATCAGATGCTTCACATCGTCTGGGATCGCGTAGTCTCTTCCCTCAACCAGAGCCCTGGCCCTACATGCCTTGTATAGATGGATCAGGGCACGGGGGCTTGCTCCAAGCTCAAGTTCTTTCAGGCCCCGTGTCTTCCTGACCAGATCAACCATGTACGCCTTCACGTCGTCGTTGACATGCACGTTGTTCGCATAGCCCGCGAGCTGACGCACGAGCTCCGCCGACGTGACCTGTTTGACGTTGAAGGCCTCAATGGTACTGAGCTTCTCGACCAGTTCCCGCTCTTCGTCGGCTGTTGGGTAGTCCACGTGGAGCCTGAACATGAAACGGTCTATCTGTACCTCCGTGAGCGGATAGACACCTTCCGCCTCGATAGGGTTCCTTGTAGCTATGACCATGAACGGTTGCTGAAGTCTGAAGGTTTGACCCTCGATGGTTACTTGGCGTTCCTGCATAACCTCTACCGTGCCCGACTGTGTTTTTGGCATCCCGCGGTTCACCTCGTCGATCAGCACTATGTTCGAGAAGATGGGTCCTCTTCGAAGCTTGAAATCCGAGGTTTTCTGGTCGAATACGAATGACCCGGTTATGTCCACGGGTAGCAGGTCGGGTGTGAATTGTATGCGCTTGAACTCGCAGCCTAGGATACTTGCAAAAGTCTTGGCGATGTGAGTCTTCGCCACGCCCGGCACACCTTCAAGGAGCACATGCCCTCCAGCGAGTAAGGCGATCAAGAGGTTCTTGACGATCTCACCCTTGCCCAGAATGAAGCGTGACGCCTCATCCAGGATTTGGGTTGGCACGTCGCTAGCCCAGTCAGGTAGCACTTCACGACTCTCCTTCATGCAATCGCCTCCACTTCATCGAGACTTCAAGCTCATGTGCCACATACTCTAGCTTTCTTCGATCCCAGGTAGGATGCAGCCGTAACACTGAATCGACATCAAATAGAGTAGCGATTCGCGGGGGCTCACGTTTCTCCACCATTCTAGGCGGGGGCTTTCGAGACATGAAGCGAGCCCCAATGATAGTTATCGCGAGCGCTGTCAGACCCAATTTTGCCGACAGCCACATCCTGCCCTGAAGGATCGCCATCACCAACCCTTGCGCCACCAGTTTAGGGGCCGTGAAAGGGGATGGCTCCAAATGCGTCTCGTCTAACAAGAGCACAGTTCCACGAGTAGGCTGAGATGCATGCTTTTTGATGTTCTCTAGCAGGATGTTATTGTTCGCCTCGTCGATGAGGCCGTTCGCAAGCGAGGCTGGACTGCTGAAGAGAACAACGATCCCCTTTCCTAGCGCAAGCTCGGCCAAGATTGGGAAAGGCCCCGGGGGCTCCTGCGGACTCTTCTCGCCATCGCCGTTTGAGTCTAGGAAACTGAATTGTGAGGAGCTTGCAAGGAGCTCAACCTTGCTTCCACGCTGGATTGCCAACACAGTAGCATAGTTTAGTACTACGTCGCCTACGCCGGCCGAAAACTCGGATGGTGGCAAGTCGAAGATGAGCGCGAAGACCGGTTGTTTGCGGTAGAATAGCGGATCGATCAGAACTCTGCCATCGAATCTGACCGGAAGGCCCAGAAGTCCCAGCAAACCATTCCCGGAACCAAAATTGTCGGCAATAACAAGTAGGCCTCCTGTGGCAACGAAGGCCCTTATGGAGTCCGCGTCTGCTTCTGTGAATTGACGGGTCGGCCCGGCAATGAGTAGAACCGCCGGAGGATTCGTCGATGAAAGCATCTTTCCAAGATCAGATCTCACGGCAACAAAACCTCTCCTAGCGAGTTCGCTCGTTCCGTTCCACTGCGGGTTCACGGTAGAGTAGGGATCGTCTACTGGGGAACTCGCAGCCCAAACTATTGAAAGCGTCAGCGCCACCAGGAATGGTACAACTAGTGGCCCTGACGCAAGCGTACGCAGTCTCAAGGTCTGACCTCTGCGCCCATCGCTTCGGCCACCAAGATCACATAGTTGATTCCTTCTTCAGCCTCCAAGCGGGAGAGAGCGTGTTGACTGTACTCGGCAACCTCGAAAAGCCGAGTCAGAGCTGAGAATGGAGAGGCGCCGTCGCCCAGTCTCGTGATGACTCGTGTCTCGTATTCTCTATGGGTCTCAGAGAGGCGTCCCCGGTCATGCAGAGCCTCTCCAAGCACGCGCCTGACTTCCCAGTAACTCTCTATGACGGATACACGGGCCTGCTCAATCTTCCTTAAACTACCCAGAGAACATATCAGAGCCGGTGGTGAGATCGCTTCCCGCTTCGCTTTTGGCTTCTCAACAGCAACCGCCTCAGTCTCTCGGCGCTTCTGCCGAGCCGCCCGCCCCTCCAATATTGAACGTAACTCAAGCGACCTCCCGGAAAGCATTGCGCCAACAGACGTGATGGCGCCAATCCCTAGACCTATCACTGCTGAATTCAGTACCTTCAGCACCACCGACGCCAGACTACTCGCAATCCATGGCTTGTCAGGAACCAAGACTATCTTGACGATGTTGTCGCCCGTGGTATCGAATGGAACACCAAGGGCCATGCTGAAGGCACCATCGGTTTCTGAGACTGCACGACCGAGCTCCCGTTCTCCGAGGGACGCGACAACCAAACCTTGGAAGGGCTTCGAATCGACTTCCAGGCGCCCTTCCAACTGCACACTTTGGCCTGAAAGAGCAAGAACTTCGGCGCTCACGAGGCTGATGGTGGGCTTCAGATAGTAGAGTTGGATTGCAATCTTCTCACTACTCGCAGATGCATAGATTCCCTGTCTCGGGTCAAACCGAGCGTACAATTGATGACTACCCTCCGGGGTCCCCAAAGGGAATGATACGACCATGCTGTATTGACCAGCAGCATCCGTGTCTGAGCTGCCTACTGGTCCACTGTCAATCAGCAACTGAACTCTCTCCCCCTCCAGCG
>Ga0315314_1002855_pt1 | contig 13985 bp, 14 predicted proteins | sample TDP9_MG_FD_203631 | JGI IMG/M metagenome (GOLD analysis project Ga0315314, IMG submission 203631) | Freshwater sediment microbial communities from Lake Towuti, South Sulawesi, Indonesia - TDP9 | ecosystem: Environmental > Aquatic > Freshwater > Lake > Sediment | place: Indonesia: South Sulawesi...
CATGGGAGTGGTCGCTTCCCCTCATCTTCACGACTTCTATTCTCCTTGTGCGTGTTCTAGTCCAAGACTTGCTCTCCTGCAGCAAGTTTCCGTTCACAGGGTTCTCGTCGAGAGTCGTCTCCTCAGAGATATTCTCATCCAGGGCATGGTGAAGCATTATTATGCCGTCGGTAACGAACTCCTCAACTCCATACCGGCTAGGCGTCTTCCCGTCAAATGACTCGGAGACAAGTAGAGAGGTGCATTCGAAAGACTTTAAAATCATAGTTAGCTTGAGAAGAGTCTTCCTAAATTCTTCCGGATCCTTAGCATGTAGACCCATCGCGTCCAGGCAGTCGATCACAACTCTCTTAGCTTTTACCTTCTCGATGCAGCGGTTAACCTCATAGAGCAGCGCATCCAAGGTGAACGGTCGAGGAACAATAGATTTCTCTTTGCTACCGAAACCAACCCTACTTGAAGACGCGTCTAGGAGGATCAACCTGCCCTCATTCTCAAGCTTCTTCAAATTCCATCCGAAGCTGAACAGGTCTCTCCTCAGCTGTTCAGGAGTCTCCTCCAGAGTCACGTAGACTCCGTTCTCTCCGTATTTAACGATTCCACTATGAATAAACTGCATTGAGAAGATTGTCTTGCCTGTCCCAGCTGAACCAGCCGTTAGATACGCTCTGTTCTTTATCAACCCTCCATTCGTCAATTCATCGAAACCTGGAATCCCAGATCGAGCGCGATTCGTGCCCCCACGTACGATTTGCGAGACTGCTTTTTCGCTCTTCTCAGCCATCTCATCTTCAGTGTTCATTTCCTTCTTCACCTCTTCCATGCTAGCTGGGGGTGTTGGTTCGAATTGCTACGAAAGGAATCGTGGCACCGTAGTCTTGGCCTTTGTACACGTAGTAGAAGCCCATCAAGACTAGATACACGTACTGTCCGTACCCGCCTCCGCCCGTGAAAAGACATTGAACAGTGGCTGTTCCCCAACTCTTAGCGCCGAACTTGATGGTGTTGGTTATGCCGCCTTGAGGGTTGTTTGGATCAGGGTTTTTAGGAAGTATATAAGGGTCGTTGACTTCATCGTAAGGAAACATCGTGCTGGCCCCTGGCCAGGTGCTGTCCTTGTCCACAATGAAGAATGAAGCTATCTTTCCACTAGCACCAGTGAACTCCATCTCAATGCAGTCGAAAACACAGTATTTCTTCAGTCTTATGTCATCGTCGCTCGCTGTGTTAATGACCGTCACAAAGAACATGATAGCTGTTCCGCCTGCATATGGACTGATTAACCAAGCTGGGGTAGGAACGATCCTTGATGGAGTTGTATAGTTTAGCGCGTAGTAGTCAAACTTGAACCTCAAAGGACCAACATCAATGAAGCCTACGTTTCCCGGCTTAGGTAGAATTGTTCTCGGGTAGACGGTGCTGAAAGTCCTCCCACGTTCAGTCGTCAAATATATAATGTATGGTCGGGATTCAGTCGCTTTCGACATGTCGAGAGTTGTCACTACACGTATCTTGTGGTTACTTTCGCCGGGGTTGATAAAGCCGTTCGTGAAGTAGTTGACCGAGATTCCGGCGGCGGCCTTTTCGATTATCTTCAGTGCGTTTGAAGAGGAATCTGAGTAGTTGTAGAAGTATAGGCGGGCTGTGTTTATTGTTATACCTCCTATGTTTCGAACAGTTAGATTGAAGCATTTGTACGCTCCTAGGGTTCCAATGTCGGTTATTCCAGGATCTATGAATTCTAGGTTCTCGCTTATTCTCTCTTGGTCAACTTGATTCATTTGGCTAACAAGTTGCTGGTAAGCGTCGTATTGAGTGACTTCCCACATTATGAGGTTGAATATAGCAAGCACTATTATGATGAAGTAGCCTGCGCCCAGTACGGTGCCTATCCCTTTCCTCCGCCCCACGAAGCGTTTCAACAATTCATATCACCTCAAAAAGGCGCCTGCCAATATCCTTTGACAACGTTTCCTCGCAAGGTGGCGACCGAGATGTATGTGACACAGCCTCGGCCCCATGAAGTTGTGAGAGTCAAGGAGATCTTGTCGACTTTACCGACATCGAGAGTCTTCGTTCCAGTCCAGACTTGAGTGCTGTTCACGTAGACAGCTGCGATCTTGAGCTCATTGGTTCCGACATTCCTTACGTAGATTGTAATGTTCTTGCGATCTTGACCCACAGCGTTTGTGAACCAAACTTCTTCTATAGCCAAACGCTCCTTCATCACTTCGCTTCTTGTCGAGAACCAGACTCCGGCTCCACCTTGGTACATCCCCATCACGCCTGTGGTCCATATGAAGAGCATTGTGCCGAGTGCGACGACCATAGTTACAACGAGAACGTTCGCTAGGAGCGTGCTTATGGCTCTTCTACTACTCATGAATCTAGGTATGGTTCTTCGATTTTTCTTCATCATGCTTCCTTCCGGCCTCGACGGGAACGACTTCCAAAAAATAGGGGGTTCTGGAACGTAACGAAGGGCTGCGTTACGCCCCACTCCTACACTTACAGCTAGTTGCTTAGGTAGCGATCACTGTGAAGGCGAATTGGGTACCTCTAGTCGTTACGACTTTGATTGTGTACGAATGCCCTGAAACCCAAGCGAAACCTGCCCCTGACGGAGTAACTAAGAGGTCTTTGACTTGGTTTACTGGGACCGTGAGACCTCCTGCTACTGTTTCAGGTCCAGATTTTGTCTGCCCTGCTTCCTCAACATAGTAGCTTTCTATGGTGACGTCGACAGTTCCGACATTTCTGAGGTAAAGTATCGGGTTGCCGCTTATGTCCCACTTGTAGCTGTCCATTGAAAGCCCTTCCTTCACGGAGGGAGAGCTGGGCATCAAGCCACCGAAGAGCCCTGTCGACCAAGCGTAGACTATTACTGAGGCCACGACTACGATGACGACTAGGAGTAGCGCTGCCAGTATGGTAGATATGCCCCTCTTTTCCTTCATTATTTTCTTCATTTTTGTTTCACCACTTGTGGTGTTCCCTTTTCGATGGTTGGGCTAACCTTTAGTCTGGTCCCCTGGTTCCCGCAATCTGTCAGTAGTGTTGCGTTTGGTATTTAACTGTTTCTGTGTGCCACACATCCACAATCTCTACCGCCCAAGGCCATCAAGAGGTGTCAATCTAATGCTCCACGTCTGTAATAAGCCGATTTTGATGTGATTTTGACGTTTCTTCAAATCTTGAAACCCTGACCCTCCAGATCCCTCTAGCGACAGATCACAGACGTGCAGTCAGCCCACCTCCTTGGTTATCGTATGACCATGCGTAGAGAAAACAGTGATGTAACTCACAAGGTGTAAAGGAGGTTACAAGATTAGATATCGTTCAACTCTAGCTTACAATTTGGCCTCCATCGGCAAATCAGTAATGATTTTAGCTAGATTTGATATGTAACTAGTCAACGGATTGAACAGTTACATTTCTATTGAGTGGAACACGTTAAGAGGGGCCACCGTTGGATTACCTGATCAACATCATCTCAATTCTTGTCGTACTCGTATTTCTCGGATATGGTTCGTGGAGTGATATCAAGACGCGGGAAGTCTCAAATATTGTTTGGCTGCTCTTCGCTCCGATAGGAGCGACTCTGACTGTCGCAAGACTATACTTGTCACCGGAGTTGCTGTGGATCTCTCTCGGTTCAATTATTGTCGCCGCATCCTTTGCTCTTCTGCTCTTCTATACTGGTGTATTCGGTGGAGCAGACGCCAAAGGTTTGATATGTATCGGTATAGCGATTCCTACCTTGCCCGAAAACATGCCCGCTTCTGTAAATTTCTTTCATCCGTTCCTTCCCGTTGTTATCCTCTCGAACTCGTTTCTAGTCGCAGTTTCGATGGCATTGTACATTCTTGTGCGTAACATGTTCTGGAGGTATTCTACCCGTGGAAGTCTGTTCTTAGGCTTGGAGAAAGAGCCTGCTTGGAAGAAGGCTTTCGCACTTGTTTCGGGATATAAGGCTGATTTTAAGGAGATTGAAGACAAGATGTACTTGTATCCGTTGGAGGAAGTCGTTGAATCGGGAGGCGCCGTGGAGAGAAGGCTCAACCTCTTCGTTGAGGCTGAAGTCGAAAGACAAGATCTCGTCGATAAATTGAGGCCATATGTGGAGAAGACGGTTATTCCGCGTGAAATCTGGGCTACTCCTGGACTACCTATGTTAGTGTTCGTAACCATCGGCTTCATGTTGGCGCTTGTACTAGGCGATCTTATCTTTTTAATAATATCCGCGTTCATAAGCATCTTCTAAACGGCGTCGGAACTCTCTAGGAGACGTTAAGCCGCGAGATCGCTATGTTACAATTATTAGTATCTTAATCGCTTTCAAGTAATGGCGGAGCGTTTGATTTTGAGCCAAGCTAGGGCGTATGTTACTTCACGAGATATGAGAAGGCTGGAGATTAACTCTGAGTATCTTGGTGTACTTCCTCTCCAGTTGATGGAGAACGCGGGCAAAGCGGTAGCGGACGAAATAGCTTCAAGGTTTAAGCCTGGGTCGCAGATAGTCTTTTTTTCCGGTACTGGTCGCAACGGCGGGGATGGGATGGTTGCGGCTAGGCATCTCGTTGCAGACGGTTTCAAAGTGAAGTTCATCTTGGTTGGGCGTGAAGCGGATATAAGCGATGAGATTGTGGTTCGGAACTGGAAGACTTTGAGAGAGATGGATTGGACTGTTGACATAAGCATCTTGAGCGACTCTAGTCTCATTCAACCCCTAAGCGCGAATGTACTTGTCGATGTGCTACTAGGGACGGGTGCTAAAGGAAAGTTGCGTCAACCTGTCCTTCAAGCTGTTCGAGCCTTGAATGATTCTGAAGGCTTCTGCGTAGCAGTTGATGTTCCTTCCGGGGTTGACGCGGATACGGGAGATGTCTTGGGGGAGGCTGTGAGAGCGGATTTGACTGTGACATTCCATAGAATGAAATCGGGACTAGAGAAAGCCGGAGAATATTGTGGAGAGATCAAAGTTGTTGAGATAGGGATTCCATATGAGGCTGAGCTCTACGCGGGTCCTGGAGATGTTGAGATCATCCCGAAGACTAGAGAGCCTCAATCTCATAAAGGGGATTTCGGTCGGCTTCTGGTTATTGGAGGGAGTGAAACTTTTTCCGGCGCTCCAGCTCTCGTAGCCTTGGCTGCACTCCGTACAGGGGTTGACCTAGCTTATGTTGCTGCGCCTGAGAGAACTGCTTACGCTATATCATCATTCTCGCCTGACCTCATCACCATTAAACTTAGTGGGGAACATCTTGCCGCTCAGAATGTTAGTCAACTGAAAGGCATGATCATCAAGGCTACTGCTGTTGTAGCGGGTCCTGGACTTGGCACTCACAAGGATAGTTTCATTGCAGTCGAGGAGTTACTGAAGGTTCTAGAGGAACTTAGAAAGCCTACTCTTCTTGACGCTGATGCGCTCAAGGCTTTCGGAGCCATTAGAAGAAAGGTCGGTTTCCCGTTTGTAGTCACCCCGCATTCTGGAGAGTTTGAAGCTGTCGCAGGCAGAAAGCCGTCATCAGATCTCCGCGCAAGAATTGAAGATGTCAAGTCGTTAGCGAGAGAAACAGGGTCCGTAGTGCTTCTGAAGGGTCATGTAGACATCGTGTCTGACGGTGAAAGGGTGAAGCTAAACTTCACGGGTAATCCAGGAATGACTGTTGGAGGGACGGGCGATGTGCTCTCGGGTATCGTTGGGGGGTTTATGGCTCAAGGAGTTGACCAGTTTGAGGCTGCTGTTGCAGGCGCTTTCATAAACGGTGCGGCGGGTGACTTCGTCTATCGTGACAAAGGTTTTCACATGACTCCGACGGATTTGATCGAGTATATTCCCAAAGTCATCATGAATCCAATGTCTCATAGAGATGTGAGGATCCATGAGAGATGAGAGACCTGTAAAGGTCTGTATCTTTCACATGAAACAAGATGACCCGAAGAAATGCACTTCAGCGAAACTCTTTCGCCTGCATCTGGCTAAGCCTATCTTCCGTTTATCTAATATTCCGAATAAGGCGATTGTTCTCAACCCGGTTGCAGAGCGGATATTGACCCGCAACGATAGGATGGTCCTTGAGGAGCGGGGTTTGGTCGCTGTAGATTGTTCATGGGAGAAGGCTGATCAAGTGTTTGATAGAAGTTTCCCCGGGGTTAACAGGCGGCTACCTCTGCTGCTGGCGGGTAACCCGACGAACTATGCGACTTTGTCGAAATTGAGCTCCCTTGAAGCTCTTGCCGCGGCTCTCTACATAACAGGCTTTAAAGCCCAAGCGCGAAGGTTTCTATCTATATTCAAGTGGGGATCAACATTCTTGAGTCTGAATGAACAGCCGTTAGACGAGTATAGTAAAGCTGAAGATCCTGAAAAGATAGTCGAGTTGGAAAGATCTTTCTTCCACTAATTCCGTCTATATCTGAGGATAGCTGCGATACCGTGAAATGATTCCTTCAGCATAACTCCTTCTTCAGTTTCCGTTGAAATGATCTCAACATTAATTCCCGCTTTCTCCGCTAGATCGACGAATTCGTCGATTAGATCCTTTGTCTCTGAGATAGCCAATGTGATGTTCGAGCATTTCCTGCATTGCGTATTGAGTAGACTCTGCTCGAACTTCGGAAGCTCATGAGGAACTAACAGTTTGTCTTCGCTATAGTGGCAGTTCTTACATTCTATGGTGACGTGAATTGTGTTGACTTTCTCTGAGACTAGAAGCGTCTCCACAAGCCCTTCCTTCAGATATCTCCTGACTTCGCTCTCGCCATAGACTCCGAGACCAGTGTCATGCCCTACTTCATATAGGAAGCGTTGAACCAGCTTCTTCTCTTCCATGTATCTTACTCCACGTAGAATGTCAGGACTCTTCTCAACGATCTCTTCTACTCCTGGTTCGCTGACGTAGGCTGTATCGATGGTGGCGATTATCTTCTGCTTGAGCTGGTAGTTGATGTAGTCTCCTTCTTGGAAGTCGTATTTTGTAGGGCCTGGGCCGCCTACTATTACACCTTTCAAATCTGAAATCTGCCCGAAGATCTCGTTAAGATGGTTCCCAATGCGCTTGTAATACTGATTGACCTCTGCTTCCCTAATTCTCTCGAACCTTCTAGCCGATTGACCTCCAGCCCTATGTTTTCCAGGAACACCTGAAGTGAACTCTTTCAGTACATCTACTCTCCTACCGTGAAGCGTAGCTAGAGTAGCTTCGCTTCCATCTATCACTAGGATGCCGTACGTCTCTTTCTCACGAATTATCTCCAGCAGAGGCTCGAGGTGGAACTTGTCGTCGCAACGATAGAAATAGACGTTTATCGGTTCCGGAGCCTCCAGCACGTAGATCTCCATCTTCTCTGTACCAGCGCCGTTCTGAGGAATCGCTCCGCAGAAGATGACTAAGCCTGTTGGAGGGGGTTCTTTGAACAGCTTCAATCTTTGACTTACTCTCTCGATAGCGTCTTGAACATTCTTTCTAGTCGTCCTCGACTTTATGTTCGATGCTGTTCCGTACTCTTCTCTTAGATTCGCCGTAACCTCGTGTATTTTCCGATCTGGGGGAACGTATAGGCTGATGAGTTCTGTTCCGCGACCCTCCTTCGAAGCTAGGAGGTCGAGGGTCCGTTTCAGTTTGAAACGCGAAACAGAATCAGGCTTTGCCACCCTGTTTTTCTCCTGCGGTTAAGCCTAACGAGGGACCGATTTATATAAACTAATTGCTGTAAGATAGCACTTCAGGTGCTCGCCTCTTGAAGCTCGTGCTGAAACTTGGAGGTTTCATCTTCCCAGCAGATCTCGACTCAAGAAAGATCAAACTCTACGCAGAATTGATTAAGAAATTGAGGAAGCAGAGACATAGGATGATAGTGGTCGCAGGCGGTGGCGAGAATGCAAGACGATATATTGAAGCAGCTAGAGCTCTTGGAGCAAGCGAATCGGTCTGCGACCAACTGGGCATATACGTCGCTCGACTTAACGCTCGCCTTCTGATCGAAGCGCTTCAAGAGGAGGCTTATCCTGAGGTTCCTGAAAATGTGGAAGAGTTGAGACGATTCTTCGCGTCAGGCAAGGTCGTTGCTATGGGAGGGCTTCAACCCGGACATTCAACGAATGCGGTTGCAGTAGTAGCGGCGGAGACTGTACATGCTGATGCTTTAGTTAATGTTACTGATGTTGAGGGTGTGTACACTCAAGATCCGACGAAGTATCCCAAAGCGAGAAAACTAGATCAGATCTCGACGAGAGAGCTACTCAGAATGGTTCTGAAAGGCGGTATCGGGGCTGGAGAGTATGAGTTAGTCGACCCACTTGCAGTGAGGATGATCAACAGGTCTCGTATACCCACATGGATAGTCTCAGGCAAAGACCCTAGCAACGTAGAAAGAGTTCTGCGCGGGGAGAAAGTTGGCACAAAGATCATCCCCTAAATGTGAGGCTACGTCTTGACAAGATTAAGCGATATCTTTCAATCTAAAGCTCAAGTCAAGGTTTTGGAGTATCTACTTGAGAATAGAAAGAAAGTCTTCAATCAATCTACGTTAGCTAGATTTCTAGATGTTTCTCCTTCCACCATCGCCAGAATAATTGAACCCCTAATCAGAGAGAAGATCTTGCTTTATGAACGGTTCGAGCAGGGAATGAAGATCATATGTTTGAATGAAGAGGAAGAGAAAACCAAGATTCTAATCGAGTTCTATGAGAAGATGAAGAATCTTTAGACAGAAGAGTTAAAACAGAGCCTACTCAGACTCTTTCTCAGATATAGATTTAAACTTCTCAGCAAGAGACTCACAGATCAGTGAGCAGACACGCCATTGACGGAGATTATAATTGATCCTCAGTTGCTCCATAGCCTCTAGAATTTTGTCCTCCTCCTCAGGGTTCAACCGCTCACCAGCATCCGAGTCATCTAGAGGACACCATATAAAAGCTTGATTATCTAGAGTTCACATTTGTGGCAAACTAGATCTACATCTCCATCCTTACAGGTAGATTGAGAGAGATGAAGATAATCCGGAAAGACTTGAAGCATGGTTCCATCAAAGCGTCGATAGATAACCTCGACGACCTCTGGACCATCTACAATGTGGTAGAGAAGAACGATAGGGTCTATGCGAAGACAACACGGGAAGTGAAGATGGAGGGTATCGGCAGACCGTCAAGCCGGAGAGTTCCGGTTTCACTTGGATTGAAAGTGGAGAAAGTGTACTTTGACAGAGAGATCAGTAGGCTTCGGGTTCACGGCATAGTTGTGGAAGGGCCGGAAGAACTGAACATTCAAGGAACACATCACACGATCAACTTGGCTGTTAATGACGCTCTAACGATTGTAAAAGAATACTGGTATAAACACCAGTTGGACAGGATGGAGAAGGCTGTTTCTGAAGAAGAGCCTGCCATCATAGTATCGATCGATTCAGATGAATGCTGCATAGCAATCTTAAGGGGCTACGGGCCGGATATCAAGGCTGAGATAGATTCTAGACTGCCTGGAAAGCTTGAACATCAGAAACGTGAGGAAGCTATGAAGAAATACTTCAACGATATCTCAAGGATCTTGGAGAGTATAATCAAAGACGCGGGTTACAAGACCATAGTTGTCGGGCCGGGTTTCGCTAAAGAGAACGTCATCAAGTTTCTGAAGAACAGTTCTCCGGAAGTTGCATCGAAAGTTGTAGCAGTGAAAACCGTCACTAGCGGCGGAGTTGCTGGCGTATATGAATCGATGCGCAGCGGAATTGTTGGCAAAGTTATGAAAGACGCAAGAGCTAGCAAAGAGGTTATGCTCGTAGAAGAGGTTCTCGCAAGACTAGGAGCAAGTCGAGGGGACGTTGTCTTCGGCTTGTCGCAGACTGAGGAAGATGCAAGCGCAGGAGCTGTGGAGACCCTACTCGTTTGTGACACGAAGTTAAGAGAAGCTGAGGAAGATGAGCGGAGGAGAATTGAGGAGATCATTAGAACTGTCGAGAAGAGAGCTGGGCGAATATTTATCGTCAGCAGTGAGCATGAGGGAGGAAAGAAGCTGGCATCTCTGGGGGGAATAGCCGCAACCCTCCGCTATTCCAGGCACTCCTAGTTTTCTCCTAAGGAATTGTATAGGATCAATATCGTAGCCGATCTACATTGTCTTTCAGGACTCTAATCTTCTCCTTAATGCTGGGCTGGTTCTTGCTATCTCCCTGACGATCGATTCGAATGTCTCGTCAGAGGATAGATCTCTCTCAAGAAATATGCCGGTTCTCCCGACCTTGTCCCTCTTCAGGAGAACGCGGACCCTCTCATTTACGATTTGACTGCTGACTCCGACAAGCTTGGAGACATAGGATTCTCGACCGATAATACTAGTTTCAACGTGCCCGTCGGGAGTAGGTTCTATCAACATCAACCGTTTGTCAACGCCCGGAACCCTCTTCTCCAATTTGATCTGTTCTAAAGTGATCTCTCCAGCAAACTTGTAGAATTCTCTCTCCGTTCTCTTCAGCTTCACTAGTGGAATCGAAACTGAAACAAACTCTTCTATCTCGAAGCACGCTTTTACCGCATAGGACGGTGTAGCTTGAACTAGAATGCGTCTTCGAGGCCTTATGTCCGCGCTCTCCAGAGCCATCTCAACCGCTACAGTCGATGCTGGTTCAGGAATGAAGACATCGATATCGCTTGACTTGCTGACATCTCCACGGGCAATACTCCCGTATGTTATCGGTGAAAAGTTGCTTGAGACTAAGACTTTCATTAATTCTGTCGCTTTGCGTCTCAAAGCAGCAAATTGACTCCATCTCTCTTCGCTGTATGCGACTTCAAGAAACTCCTTGCGCATTGTGGGTTTCTTCGCCAAAACTGCACCTTCTAGTCTTTTCTCACAGAATCCTCAAGCCACTTCAAGTAAGGTCTAGAGTCTTGCTTTATCTCAGTCGAAATAATCTCAGGAACTTCATAGCTGTGGAGATTCTTTATGCATAGGTTAACTTTCTTAAAGAGTGTTAAACTAGTTTTTATGACGAGAAGTTGCTCGTCAGATTCTTCTATCGATTTCTTCCATCGGAAGATGGAGTAGACTGGACAGATATTGATGCATGCTGCTAATCTCTTCTCGATTATTGCTTTGGCTATCTTCTTAGCTTCAGGTAGATCCGAACAAGTCGACAGCATAATGATATGTGACATAGATACCATCAAACCAAATATTTTAAAGTGACATCTTAAACTCTCTGCTAAAGTGATTAGATGGATAGCGCAACGACTCCACTGATATACCTTCTGGCGTGGTTCACCCTCTATATAATCTTCAGAATTTCGGGGTTGGAGAAGAGAGGACTGACGGCGAAACCTCTCTACTTCATCTACAGGAGTACTCGTTTGAACAAAGCCTTGGAGAGATTGGCTAGGAGGGGGAGAATGTTCTGGCGTGTCTCAGCAAACGTCGGGATAGCTTTCGGCGTGGGGCTAATGATTCTCGCTGTCTATTCGCTTGCGCGAGGTGCTTTCGCATTAGCATTCAAGACACCTGAAGCCACGCCTATTTCTGTCATGGTTCCTCTGCCAGGACTGACGATAAGCTGGGAGAACTCACCATACATAATGGTAGCCATAGTCATCCTCGCGGTAACTCATGAGCTGGCTCACGGAATCGCCAGTTTGATCGACGACGTCCCTTTAAAGTCTGCTGGAATATTCTCGCTCTTGTTTTTCTCAGCGGCTTTTGTTGAGATCGATGATCAGAAACTTGAGAAGACTGGACATTCAACTAGATTGCGGGTCTTCGCAGCAGGTTCATCCGTCAACCTTGTAACATGGCTTCTAGTCCTTATCCTAATGTATAACTTCATACCTTCCATAAGCCCGTTCTATGACACAGGCCCGTCTGGAGTCTTGATTACGGACCTCATCGAGGGCGGAGCTGCCCAGACGGCTGGGATTGAGAGGTGGGATGTCATCTACGCGTTCAATGGAACAGCGATAGCGGGGTATGAAGGACTATCAAGCTATCTCTCCAGCATCAAGCCGAATAGCGTTCTCGTTGCTTCAACGAATAGAGGAACGTTGACTATTGGTACTCGAACTCACCCGTCTAATTCTTCAAGGCCGTATCTAGGGGTGTCGGTATTCAACTATTATGCGCCTAAGCTCCCGGTATTTCCAGTAGCGCTTCCATTTCACCTCTACCAGCTTGAACGATGGATGGCGACGATCATGATAGCTGTCGCTCTGTTCAATATGCTTCCGATATTTCCTTTTGATGGTGACAAGTTCCTCGTATCGATTTTGAGAGCCTTCGGCGTTGGGAGGATAAAGGAGATGAGGACGCTAGCAAGTATGCTTTGCCTCTTTATTATAGGGTTGAATTTCGCACTCTCACTTTGGCGGTACGGCTCGATAGAGTTTCTGGGATGAATCTTTTGAGATGCAGCTTCTGTCGAAAGAATGAAGCTTTCTACTTCCGGAGCTACGAAGGAATCGGCTTATGCCGCAAATGCTTCAAGAAGAATATTGAGGATAGAGTTAGACGAACAATATCTAAGTACAAGATGCTCAAGCCCAATGATCACGTTGCTATAGCGGTCTCCGGAGGAAAAGACAGCCTATCTCTTCTAACCCTTTTCGGAAAGATCACGAAGAAATTTCCAAAGTCAAGGTTAACAGCTGTGACAGTGGATGAAGGAATAGCTGAATATAGAGATGAAGCCATAAGGATCGCGAAAAACTACTACAAGAAGCATTCTATAGACTATGCGATCGTCTCATTCGAAGACCTCTTCCAGATGAAATTGGATGAACTGGTTAAAAAGAAGAGAGAGCTTTCACCCTGCTCCTATTGTGGAGTGCTTAGAAGAAGAGCAATCAATCTCGCAGCGGGGAAGGTTGGAGCAGATGTAGTTGCGACTGCTCACAACTTAGATGATGAAGCCCAAACTGCCATGATAAATATTGTTCACGGAGATGTGACTAGGATCTCTAGGGTTGAGCCTGTCCTCGAAGACCCGAATGGAAGATTCTTGAGGCGTGTAAAACCGCTCTGCGAGATTCCTGAAAAGGAGGTAGCCCTGTACGCTTATGAGAGCGGAATCGAGTTTCAGAGCATCCCATGCCCATACATGGCGACTTCATTGAGGAATGATATGCGGTCCATGCTGAATAGAATGGAGATCAAGCATCCCGGAACCAAGTATACAGTTTTTAGGTCGATTGAGAAGTTGAGAAGTGCATTAAAGCGGTATGCAGGGAAGACCGAGTTGAAGAACTGCCAGTATTGCGGCGAGCCTACTACGACAGACATATGTCAAGTCTGCAAGATCCTGAAGAAAACTGTTCGATGAACGATTTCATCGAGACGTTTATATCGATTCCTTATTCAATTCTCTCTTGGCGGCGAGGTCTTAAGCGGGAGGCTAGGTCTCTCCTGAGGAGGTAAAACTCCGACCACAAATGATCTTTACGGTGGGCTGAAAGCTGTAGTGAGGCACTCACGGCTCGCTCGGGTCCAACCTGCCTGGCGCTGAGAGGCCGTCCTTTGGGGTTGGCGTAAGGTGAAGATCCTCTTCGAAGGAAGAGGACTATCATCCTCACTGGTCGAATCGGAGGAGGCTCGGAAGAGAACACTCCTAAGATCAGGCGTTGACGCTCAGAGGGGAGCGACCTTGAGCTCAGAGGACTGGATTCCGGGTGAGTGTCGAGGTGTCGATCTACTGCGATCTCGCCGCTACTCTCATTTTCCTCCTAAAAGCTTATATCGAAACTTGACTCCAACATACGAAGCCGTAAGATCTCAATGAGGAAGCTTAAGTCGATTGAGCAAAGAATCGAAGAAGATGCCTGAGATTAAGGTGTTCGGAAAGTGGAGCGTTGAAGGTCTAGAAGTCCACGATCAAGGCTTGAAAAAGTACGTTTCCTTGAAACCTTCTTTGACCCCTCAAACCGGAGGTAGGCATGAACATCAAAGGTTCAGGAAGTCAAGCATCAACATAGTTGAGCGACTGGTCAACAACATGATGCG
>Ga0315314_1002856_pt1 | contig 13983 bp, 9 predicted proteins | sample TDP9_MG_FD_203631 | JGI IMG/M metagenome (GOLD analysis project Ga0315314, IMG submission 203631) | Freshwater sediment microbial communities from Lake Towuti, South Sulawesi, Indonesia - TDP9 | ecosystem: Environmental > Aquatic > Freshwater > Lake > Sediment | place: Indonesia: South Sulawesi...
ACCATTTTCAGCTAGGTTCAATTTCTTTCCAATTCTCCACGGAGCATACTTCGGCATTAGGCGAGAATTGGCGTCTTTCGACGAAAACGCATTGACCGAAGACTTCGACATTTCTCTGAATCTAGCGTCCATAGGATACAGAATAGAGTTTGAACCTGAAGCCATCAGTTATGTTTCTCCACCATCTTCATTCTCCTTTTTCGCAGGACAAAGAGAGAGATGGATAAGAGGAGCCGTGCAGACATGTTTCAAGCACAAGGGATTCTCGAAAAGAGTGTTCCCACACATTGGTTTTTTAGGTCTGTTCTTGACAGCACTGGGGTATTTGTTGCCCTTAGTTTGGGCCGCCACCTTCACATTTATTTTGATTTGCTATTTTCTAGGGGAGTTCCTTCTGATGTATGTGGCACTTCTGGCTACGGCAATCTACACTACCATCGCTTTTCTTGCCAATTCTCATGCTCGAAGCAAAACAAAAGATATTTTAACATTGCCTTTTCTGGGCTATTTTTACTTCTTCTATGTTGTCCGGTTCTTCTTAAAAGCCGTCGTTCTTGAATATTTTGGATTCAAGCCAAAGTTTGACAAGATCCCGCACAAGTGATTCCTAACCGATGTGAACAAGGACCCGAGAGGAAAGCGACCTTCGGAACTTTCGCTTCACCTTTTTTATGGGTTCTCCCAGCAAAGATATCTGTTCTAGGCTGCATGTTCCGAGGCCTTTCTTCTCTGCTAGGCGTAGGTGTTTAACTTCTGTTGGCGGTATGCCCATCACCGCAGCGCCCACGGCGTCGACTGCCACAGGGTCTGTCCCCGCGATGACTAAGTCCATTTCTATGGGGTTTCCGCTGTTTTCATGTCCTTCGCTTGCAATTATTCCATCGATCACTGTTAATCTGGGCATTAGGACTGAGGCCAAGTCTGCGATGTTTTTGCTGAGGCTTCCCCTGTGCATAGTACCTTTTGAAGCCAAGGTACCCATTATGTTCTTCAAACCCAACGTAACCATGGTTATCTTGTGAAGCTTAAGCTTCGGAACACTGATAATCGTGCTTTCCACAGCAGTCTTGGCAACCTTAACCTTCTTAAGCGACAAAGGATTAGGCGGATAAACCTCCACAAACTCATCCTTGTTAAGGTCAACCAGCTTTACATTCCATCGTTCAGCAACATCAGTAACACCTGCAACCCTAAACGCCTCAAAAGTGTCAGCGAAACCGCTACCCTCTCCAATAGAAATGTCATCTATTTCACGCTCCTTCAGAAACCTGACAATGCCTTCTACTACTCTGCCATCCGTTGTAATTCCTGTTGAAGGATGCTTCGAATTCAAGTAGTTGGGCTTGATCAAAATCGGCTTTCTTTCAGAGAGGACGCTATCCACATCCGACCCTATCATTTCAAGAGCTTTAACGGTTATTTCAACAGGGTTTGTTCCCTTTACAATGGAGACTCTGCTCATTGAATCACACTTTGAAATGTCACATGTCATACGAAGATTTGAACCCATCGGTGGAGCGCCATATTTATTTTTCAAAGCATGAACTAATCTAAAGCAGTCAAACTGCCTAATGGAGGATGTTGAAAATGCCAATTGTTCAGATCCACATGATTGAAGGGAGAACAAACGAACAGAGAGAAAAAATAGCTAAAGCCTTCACGGAAACCCTCGTAGAGATTTTAGGCGTGCAAAAAAACAGTGTCTGGATAGAATTTATCGACATGCCCAATACACATTTCGCAGAAGGTGGCGTTCTCAGGAGCAAAAAATAATCCTGCTTAACCCTCTTTCTTTTTCTATTGTTTCTTTATTGTTACGATTCTGAATTGTGTTTTTGAGTTTCATAGCATCTGAAGCTTGGCGTATCAATTGTTGCTTTGGAGTACGTATGCCTCGGATTCCGAATTTGTAAAGAAGTGCATGGACGCCGAACAAGTCACATGGCTAGCACAGAGCTTCTAAACCGAATGGATACAAGCGAGCCTGGTTTCACCCTCAGAAGGCTTCGCTGGAAGGCGAAAAATACCTTGTTGAAGTGCAGGTTCAAAACCGAACAGCCACGGTGCAGGTTGACTTAGCAACAGGCGAAAATAAGGGATTTCAAATTGAAGAGTCAACAGGAGAATCAGGCTTCGCCTTTTCCAAAAGAATGCTACTCCTAATTGATGGCTGAGTCGCCATCGCAGTTGTCATAGTGGCCCTGAAGCTAATAGACATTTTTCTAAGCGCAAGGTTTGAGGATAACCATAATAAATCGCTTGACTCCTTCTAACAAGTCATGCGACTGTTCCTCAGCTGCGCCGAGCTAGGGTTGGGACACGTAACCCGAATCATACCACTCGGCAAAAAACTTGCAGAAAAAAGACATGAACTATTCTTCTTTTCAGGAGGAACAGCTTACAAACTGCTAAAAAAAGAGTTCGAAAACGTTTACCCTTGTACACCAGTCGCCTGGTATGAAACAACCCATGGTGTAATCGCCTCAGCTTCACTTCTGAACATACTGATTCCACTCCCATACTTCAATCATGACAAAAACGGGCTTGAAATTAAGAGCCCAAGTGCGGCGGAAACCGTCCATCGCTACTATGATCTTAGACGGAGAATTCGAAAAATCAAACCCGACCTAATTATTTCTGACGGCGACATGCACGCCCTGCGACTCGCACATAGATGGAAAATCCCCTCCGTTTACGTGACCAACATTATCCGACCAAGTTATCGTTTCTCCCCTCTCCTCACTCCAGGCGAGAGATTCACAGAACGCTACGTGAAAAAATGCACAAAGATTATTGTGCCCGACAACCCAGAACCATACACGATTTGCGAATACAGCCTCGGAAACCTCGACGAAATAGGAATTAGAGACAAAGTTGAATTTGTCGGCACTTTTCTCGACATGACTGCAGAGAAAGGTTCAGAGAAGCACATTTTCGCGCCTATAAGTGGACCCTTAGGCACGAGAGCCAAGCTTGCCAGGATGATAATTCCTGTGTTTTCACGTTTAGATACCAAGAGTATTGTCAGCCTAGGGGAGCCAGGCAACCAAGTTGCGAAGAAACATGGGAACTGCGAGGTTTACAGCTGGTTAAACAAGGAACAACGAGGCAAGTACATGAAGAACGCAAAAATGATAGTTTTCAGCGGCGGCCACGGAACCTGTTTCGAAGTCGTAAAATATAGAAAACCCAGCGTTTGCATTCCAACCCAGCCAGAACAGATGGGGAACGCCAAAAAACTACAGGAGCTGAGATGTTCAATATGCGTGGAAAATGAAACCCAACTGAAGACAGCCATTCATGAAATTGAAGAGAGAACAGAATTGTACAGGAAAAACGTGGAGAAGATAAGCAAGTATTCCATAAGGTTCAAAGGGTTAGACAACGCAATCAAAGCGATTGAAGACACACGATAGCTGTACTCTAGATAAACACTAGGGTTTCAGCACTTTTCAATCATTCTTGCGGATGTTCTGCCTCGGGATGTTCTCTTGCGTATTCTTCAAAGCCTTTTTTTGTCCAATAGTAAGACCACTTAACAATCACTACAATGATGACGACTACTATGAGGACAAACACCACTATACCAATTATTGGAGCTATGTCTCGCGGCGTAAGCAACCAACCAGTTAAAAATTGAAGCGAAAACAGAGCTTCAAGCAATGACGTACCTCCGTTGTTTACCATTCGTGACATATAAACTTAAAGCTTATCGGAAACGAAGTCACGAATCCTCGGTTTTAACGTGAATTATGAATTCATAAAGTTATTAGGATAAGTTTTGGTAATCGCTTTGCGAGTTGTCAACTATGGAAAGAAAAACATTGTTTGGAGCAATTCTTATTCTGCTCTTCGCTTTGACTGTCTGGATGAAACCATCATCCGCAGTTGATACATTGACGCCGGACGACTTTAAACTTAAAAGCTTCAGTAAAACCGTTGATTTCTTCAATTTTGCACGTTCATGGGCAGCGAGCCTAGGTAAACCAGTACCGCCCGCCAATTGGCACGCATACTTATACCAAAATTACATCAACATAAGCGGATTCCAACTCTTCTACAGTGGCTTAATCAACATTACAGCTGGACAGGGAGCGTTGACGATTCCGGTGCAGAGTTTCCTAGAACATTATAAGACTCCTGGAGGCAAAGACGTGCTCACAAGTTCATCCTTCATCATGTTGTTAGCCTTCAACGACACTGCCAGCTCTCGGCATCCTGATTCACCAGACATTAACGACAATCTTTACGCATCCTTCTCACTCGGGTTTGACCCCACCAATATAACGGGAAACTCCCAAAAACCAGCGTTGAGCAGTAAAACAACAGTTATACCATTAACTCATTCAAGTGACAATCTGACATGGGAATGGGGCATGCGTTACACCAACCTTACCGCTATCTGGTGGAGAATGTTCATAGATCCACTTAACTCAACGTATGAAACTTGGCCCATAGCCATCACAACCTATGAAGAATTGACGTTCACGTACAAGTTGACTATAAATCCGACAGACCACACAGCAAAGGTGACAGCCAACTACGTTATTGGAAGAATGACTAATCTATGGTTAATCTACTGGTTCTTTTTCATCCCAATAGTTGCACATTATAATAGCACAGGCACTTACCGACCAAACGGAGCCAAAATCTCCAATGAAACAATTTATCAATTCCTTGAGAGACAACACATCAAAATGAGCATAGTCTTATTCCAGAATTCACTCATCCTTGACCAAAAAACAAAGAGCATTAACGATGCTAATAACGCTAATGTTACAGACGCCGAAGAAGATGTAAGTAGCGGAGCAATATCAACAAAAGCAGAAGACAACGAAAAAATCTTTGAGGCAAACTTCGGAATAAAGAAACAATATCAGCTATACAATTACACAGCTGATCCAACTGAGACAGCATACAACACATATGACGCTGTAACCAGAACCACGCCCAGACCAGGATACGCAAAAAACCCGCTCTTCAGCATGCACGTAGCCCTGCTAAAATATGTACCGTTGATTGTAGCAAACATAGATCCACCTTTGTATCAAAAAGCCAAAGACCATATGTTAAACATGACATACGCCGACTACTTCTACGTTATATCCTATCCAGAGTACAGCGGCTTCAAAGTCAAACACGACCCAACTTATACCGCATACGTAGAAATAACTGGACCCACAACCGAGCAACCGAAACTCTCAGGACTCATATTAATAGGCGGCATAATTGCAGTAGTGATCATCGGAGCGGCGTTCTTCCTCAAGAGACGCGGTTCAAAAACTCAACCTGTACAACCCGTTCAACCCTCACCTCCAACAGTCACAACCACCTAAACCCTCTGTGTTTCTTCTTCAAAATTTTTTGGCTTTATTTATTCTTGTCCTGAGACAGAAGAGAAAAAGTTTGGAATGCCTGGCAAATGTTGAAAAGGACTAGGTAAAGTTTATTAGTGGGATGTGTGGTTTACGTTTTAGCCCCATATAATAATGGGGAAAGGCATCTGAAGACCCGATTTTTCGGGTCGGATGACACCGGCCCGTTGGAGGAACCTCTAAGTTTGAAAGAATTTCCCCTTATCCGTTCCCATGTAGATGTTCTTGTAAATGAGAGTTTGAGGAGAATGAAATAAGTTGGAAGTTTCGTTATCACAAGACGATTTGCTCATGATGCAGAAGTCCTTCTTTAAAGAGAAAGGCTTGGTTAGGCAGCACTTGGATTCATACAACGAGTTCATTGAGAAAGGCTTGCAAGAAGTAATCAACGAGATTGGTGAAATCGACATTGAAGTGCCCGAGCAACCCTACAAAATCAAACTCGGACAAATTTGGATTATCGACCCGCAATCTAAGATAAGCGGACCCTACATGACTGAGGTTGACGGCACTAAACATGAAATCTATCCACTTGAAGCTCGATTCCGCAGCCTATCCTATGCGGCCCCACTGTCGTTGGAAATGACACCAATCGTTGATGGAAGAGAGCAGGAAACCGAACTCGTTTTGATTGGCAACCTACCTGTAATGCTAAAATCAAAACTTTGTGTCTTGTCTCAACTCTTGCCTGAGGAATTGATTGCACACGGTGAAGACCCAAACGACCCAGGAGGCTATTTCGTTATCAATGGGTCCGAGAGAGTTATAGTGGCTCTTGAAGACCTAGCGCCTAACCGAATCTTAGTCGACATCGACACCCGTGGCGCAACACCAGTTTATCAATCCAAGATTTTCTCCACAACCGTGGGTTTCAGAGCCCGCATCGAACTGCGCCTAAAATCAGACGGCGCCGTCTATGTTTCTATGCCAGGTGTCCCAACAGAAATACCGTTCGTTATTGTCATGAGAGCCTTAGGACTGAAGTCAGACAAAGAAATTGCTGAAGCTGTTTCGCCGGAAAAAATTGTTCAAAGCGAGATTGAGGCATCCTATGAAAAAGCGCTAGGCATTGACACGGTTGCAGACGCCATCATGTATATTGGGAGCCGCGTGGCTCATGGACAAGTTGAAGAGTACAGGCGTCAAAAAGCCGAAAGTATACTTGATCGCAACTTCCTGCCCCATATTGGGCGGACTGTAGACAAGCGAAGAGATAAAGCACTGTTTCTTGGCGAGATGGCAAATCGCGTCATAGAATTAAGACTCGGCAAACGAAAGACTGACGACAAAGACCACTTCAAAAACAAACGCTTGAAACTGGCAGGACCATTACTCGCCGACTTGTTCCGTATCGCCTTCCGCAATCTTGCTCGAGACATAAAGTATCAACTTGAGCGCATGGGCGTCAAACGGCAGCTGCTCACGGTTTCGGTTGCAGTACGACCAGGCATCATCACCGAAAGGTTACAACACGCCCTTGCCACTGGTAACTGGGGGCGAGGACGCGTGGGAATTACACAGTTGCTTGACAGGACTAATCACACTTCTACCTTGAGCCATCTGAGGCGATTGCAGTCGCCTCTAAGTCGAAGTCAACCAAATTTTGAGGCTCGAGACCTTCACCCCACCCATTGGGGAAGACTGTGCCCTAACGAGACGCCAGAAGGTTCAAACTGTGGACTGGTCAAAAACCTCGCCCTTGGCTCCTGCATATCTGTAAGTGTGAACCCTGAAAAAGTAAAGCATGCTCTCTACAGAATGGGAGTCATCCCAATTCAAGATGTGAACAATTCCATTCGAATTTCAGGGGCCAAAGTCTTCGTTGACGGCAACATCGTGGGTTACAGTCTCACACCTGAAGAGTTGACCGCTGAAATAAGAATGAAACGACGAATGGGAGAAATTTCAACTGAAATAAACGTGGCACATTTCTCTAAGGAATATGGAAAAGAAAAGGACGAAATTTACATCAACTGTGATGAAGGTCGAGTACGTAGACCCTTGATAATTGTCGAAAATGGTGTTCCAAAACTAACATCTGAACACGTCGAAAAGATCCGCGCTGGTGAGTTGATTTGGGAAGACATGGTTAAGAACGGTGTTATGGAATACATTGACGCTGAAGAAGAAGAAAACCTCTACATTGCATTAAATTACAATGAAGTTAAGCGTGAGCACACTCACGTAGAAATCACCACGTATACTATTTTGGGAATATGTGCTTCTCTTATTCCATACCCTGAACACAACCAGTCTCCACGCAACTCCTACGAAGCAGCCATGGCTAAACAAGCCTTAGGAATACATTCAACTAATTTCTTGATGCGCGTTGACTCACGCTCTCACATTCTGCATTATCCACAGAAGCCACTGGTTGACACACGCTCCATGGACATAATTGGCTACGACCTCCATCCATCAGGACAAAACTGTGTTTTAGCGGTTGCGTCATTTCAAGGCTACAACATGGAAGATGCCCTTATATTCAATAAGGCCTCAATTGAACGAGGACTAGGACGCTCCACTTTCTACAGAATATACGAGGCTGAGTGCCGTCAATATTTAGGCGGATTAAAAGACAAATTCGTGTCACCTGAACCCGGTATAAGAGGTTACAGAGGCGAACAATATTATCGTCTATTAGAGTCAGACGGCATCATTGGCCTTGAATCTGAAGTAGTAAGCGGCGACGTGCTTATCGGACGCACGAGCCCACCTCGATTCCTCGAGGAATACAAGGAGTTCGAAGTCAAAGGACCCACAATGCGTGATACCTCGGTTGATATGCGACCAGCCGAAACAGGCGTCGTGGACCAAATTTTCATAACCGAAAGTCGTGAGGGAAGCAAACTAGTAAAAGTGCGAGTTCGAGACCAGCGCATTCCAGAGCTGGGCGACAAGTTTGCCTCAAGACATGGACAGAAGGGCGTCATCGGGATGATTATTCCTCAAGAGGACATGCCATTCAGTTCAGATGGCATCGTTCCCGATATCATAATCAACCCTCATGCTATGCCCTCACGAATGACCATTGGACAATTCTTGGAATCCATAGGGGGAAAAGTGGGTGCAGCAAGAGGTAGACCAGTGGATGGCACTCCTTTTGTCAATGAGAAACCAGATGAACTCAAGCGCATGCTTAAAGACTTGGGCTTCAGCCACACCGGCCGAGATATTTTGTATAATGGCATAACGGGAGAACGCTTCTCGGTAGACATATTCATGGGAGTGGTTTACTATCAAAAACTTCACCATATGGTTGCGGATAAGATTCACGCTAGGGCAAGAGGACAGGTACAGATGTTGACAAGGCAACCAACCGAAGGTAGGGCCAGAGGCGGCGGCCTGCGATTCGGTGAAATGGAACGAGATTGCCTAATAGGTCATGGTGCAGCTATGTTGCTGCGAGACCGTCTGTTAGAGGAGTCAGACAAATATCTTCTTTACGTGTGCGAAAATTGCGGTTACATCGCTTTCTATGACATCAAACAGCGTAAATACATATGTCGAGTGTGCGAAGACAAGGCTCATATTTCACCTGTCGTAGTATCGTACGCTTTCAAATTGCTTCTGCAAGAACTAATGAGCCTTTGTGTAACGCCTAAGCTCAGATTAAAGGAGAGAGCATAAGTATGGCAGTCGCAGAGGAAACGGTTCATAAGGTCGTTGACCAACTCTACTTCGGCATCATGTCACCTCAAGATATCCGCAGACTTTCGGTGGCTGAAATACAGACTGCCGATACCTATGATGAAGATGGGGCTCCAATCACATCAGGGCTTATGGACGGGCGTCTTGGTACACTAGAACCAAGGCAGAGATGCAAAACCTGTGGAAACACGGCTATAAGATGCCCGGGACATTTTGGACACATCGAACTCGCTGTGCCAATCATTCACGTGGAGTTTACAAAAATCATCTACGACGTGTTAAATTCTACATGCCGAAACTGCGGTCGCATATTGCTGTCTGAGTCCAGTGCTGCCAGATTAAGAATGAAAATTGAACATACACGCAAGTTGTTGGGAACGGTACCAGACGACCTCTACAAGCGGGTTTTTCAAAGGGCCAAAGGTAAACAGTGTCCCTACTGTAATGCTCCTCAGTATAAGATAGAGTTCACTAAACCCACAACTTTACACGAGATTTCTGAAGAAGGCGCACAAAGATTAACCCCGAGCATCATTCGAGAACGACTTGAACGTATACCCAACGAAGACCTTGAATTATTAGGTTTCAACCCGCAGACCGCGCGTCCAGAATGGATGATTCTGCAGGTATTACCAGTTCCTCCCGTCTACGTTAGGCCCTCTATAACTCTGGAATCTGGCATTCGTTCAGAGGATGATCTAACCCACAAACTTGTAGACATTATCCGCATTAATCAACGATTGAAGGAGAACATGGAAGCAGGCGCCCCAACGCTGATCATTCAAGACCTTTCTGAACTTCTTCAATATCATGTAACTACATATTTCAATAATGAGGCTTCCGGAATTCCACCAGCCAGACATCGTTCGGGAAGAGCCCTCAAGACACTATCACAACGACTTAAAGGAAAAGAGGGCAGGTTCAGAAGCAACCTTTCGGGCAAACGAGTGGACTTTTCAGCACGCACAGTGATCTCTCCAGACCCCAACCTTGACATAAGCGAGGTTGGAGTTCCCCTCGAAGTCGCTATGCGACTTTCCATGCCTGAAAAAGTCACTTCTTGGAACATCGAAGAGATGCGCAAACTTGTGATTAATGGTCCTGAGAAATATCCAGGTGCCCTCTACATTGTACGACCTGATGGCAAACGCATCCGCCTAGAGTTTGTCACTGACAGAGAGAAAATCGCTGAGGCTATTGAGCCAATGTTCATCATAGAACGCCATCTCATTGACGGAGACATAGCTCTCTTCAATCGACAGCCGTCGCTGCATCGAATGTCGATAATGGCGCACTATGTGAAGGTGCTTCCTCACAAAACTTTCCGCCTCCATCTCACGGTTTGTCCTCCATACAACGCTGACTTCGATGGAGACGAAATGAACCTCCACATACCTCAAAGCGAGGAGGCGCAGACTGAGTCGCGTTTATTAATGCAGGTTCAAGACCAAATTCTTTCACCTAGATTTGGCGGACCCATAATCGGCTGCAAAACAGATTTCATAACTGCGGCATACTTATTGACCAGACAGGCTACTTCACTCACTGAGGGAGAAGTGGGCAAGCTCATACTTGCAGCTGGATATAAGGGAGCTCTCCCGGAGCCAGAAATCAAGAAACCCGAAAAACGTTGGACAGGCAAACAGATTTTTGGTCTATTTATTCCCAAAGATCTTAATTATGCATTTAAGGCAAATACCTGTATCGCGTGTGCAAAGTGCCTGCGTGAAGAGTGCGAATACGATGCTTATGTTGTCATCAAGGACGGTGTTCTCCAAAAAGGAGTTATAGATCGCGCCGCAATTGGTGCTGAGCAGTCCGAGTCACTTCTCCACAGAATAATAAAGGACTATGGTTCGGTTGCTGGAAGGACATTCTTAAATCATGTATGTCGACTGCTCAACATGTTCATGACCATTCGAGGCTTCACGTATTCCTACGATGAATTGGAACTGCCAGCTTCAGCACAGAGAAAAATCCGTCAAACCATAAGCGAATCTGAGGAACGGATAAACAAGTTAATCAAAGACTACAGCGACAGAACCCTGCCGCGGCTTCCTGGCCAAACCCTCGCTGATTCCTTTGAAATCTACGTCATGAACGAGTTAGCTGAAGCCAGAGACAAGGCTGGAAGAACAGCCGAAAACTCCTTCGCCTCAGACAATTCTGGCATGATAATGACTAAAACAGGTGCCAGAGGCTCAAGCCTCAATATTGGTCAGATGACCGCCGTTGTTGGGCAACAGTCAGTAAGAGGAAAACGAATTATGCGTGGCTACTTAGAACGTGCCTTGCCTCACTTTAAATTGGGCGATCCGTCGCCTACAGCCCGTGGCTTCGTCGATGCCTCCTATCGCGAGGGTCTCGACCCTGTTGAGTTTTTCTTTCATTCGATGGGTGGGCGGGAAGGCCTCGTTGACACTGCCGTGCGAACTCAGCAGAGCGGTTACATGCAGAGACGATTAATCAATGCATTAGAGCATCTTCGTATAGAATACGACGGCACTGTGCGAAATTCAATCGGCGACATTATTCAATTTCGATACGGTGAGGACGGAGTGGATCCAGCCAAGAGTGACCACGGGAAAGCCGTCAATGTGGGCAGAATAGCAGAACAGATAAGAATCATGGTTGAGAAGGGAAAACCCGCGCTCAAGGAATATATTAGGGAAAAGGTTGATGAGGCAAAAGACAGAATCACACCGATTCTAGTTGATGAATTGAAAAGTGAAATGAGCAAAGAAGAGTTGACTCGGAAAGGCGTAGGCAAAGCGGTGGAATTAACTCTCGAAAACTACAAGCGGGCACTAGTTGAACCGGGAGAAGCTGTTGGAATCATAGCGGCTCAATCAATTGGTGAGCCTGGCACTCAAATGACCCTTAGAACATTCCATTATGCGGGTGTAAGAGAACAAAACGTTACGTTGGGTCTACCTCGACTCATAGAGATTGTTGACGCGCGAAGAATGCCTTCCACTCCCATCATGGCGATTTACCTGAACAAGGAGCACCGAGCCAGCAAAAACAGAGCTACAGAAGTGGCACGTGAAGTCATCTCAACCACCATGCAAGACATAACTAAGGCCATGTATGTGGAGTTAGAAGAGGTTGTCATTCAACTTGACCGAACCATGATGGAGGACCGAGGCGTAACACTCAACGAACTTCAAGATGTTTTGCGCCTACCAAACTGCACACTGAGAACTAAAGGGGACAAGTTGTATCTTAAACCGAAGAAGGTGGAACCCCGCAAACTTCTCAGCAAGGTTATCACTCATCATGTGAAGGGGATACCTGGCATTCGAAGAGTGCTGGTTACAGAGGAAAAGGGCGAATGGGTTGTCCGCACTGACGGTTCAAACCTCCCCAAAGTGTTGGAGATCGTGGGCATAGACCCAACTCGAACTATTACAAATCATATCCACGAGATCGCCAAGACCTTGGGAATTGAAGCCGCAAGAAGCGTCATCATCAAAGAAGCCATGGGCGTTCTTGAAGAACAAGGTTTAGATGTCGATATCCGCCACGTCATGCTTGTGGCCGACCAAATGACAGCCACGGGTGAGGTTCGCCAAATAGGAAGACACGGAATCAGCGGCGAAAAATCCAGCGTCCTCGCCAGGGCAGCGTTTGAAATAACTGTGCCAAACATAGTTGACGCCGCAATCAAAGGCGAGAGCGACCCATTAAAGGGTGTAACCGAAAACGTTATTGTTGGGCAGTCCATACCTATCGGCACGGGTCTGGTTGACCTTTACATGTCAACGCTTGCGAAGGGAAGCAGTCAATGATAGACGTGGACAAAGCCATTTCTACAACAGTTAAAACTGGCAAGGTGTTGTTCGGAGCTAATAATGCTGTAAAGAGTGCCAAACTGGGCCGAGCCAAACTTATCCTTGTGGCTTCCAACTGCCCCAAAAATGTCATGGCTGATATAGCATATTATGCAAATCTTTCGAGTGCCCCAGTAGTTATTTATAAAGGCTCCAGCATAGACTTAGGCGTAACCTGTGGTAAACCCTTCATGGTTTCCGCTTTGACAATTCGTGAACCCGGCGATTCAGACATCCTTAAGTTGAGCGAAAAAACTACGGAATCTCTTGAGGAATCAGAGATCGAGGCAGCGGAGGAAACCGATGAGTAGCGGTATTCGTTTGACCAGTATAGAGATGCGTTACATAGCGTTGTTTGAGAGCATTACAGGCGCAACAGTGAAAGACTGCATTGTAGACGACGAACAAAGCCGCATCATTTTTATTGTTAAAGAGGGCGACATTGGCGTTGCCATTGGCAAGGGCGGCAAAAACATTCGTTTGCTTGAGAGGATGACGAGTAAGAAACATGAAATTATCGAGCATTCTGTGAATCCAACACAGTTCATTAAGAACGCTTTGAAACCGGCACGCGTGAACGAAATTCGCATCACTGAGCGCCCAGATGGTAAGTCTATTGCGGTTGTTGCCGTAAACCCGCGAGACAAGGGTGTAGCAATAGGCAAAAATGGACGCAACGCCGAGCGGATAAGGTTTTTAGCCAAACGATATTTTCAGATTCAAAACGTGAGCATCACATAATCTGAGCTTTTTTCAGTTTGATTTCCACATCTTGCAGTCCCAATCTTTTTAGAGTTTCAGGTTTTGGCAGGCCGTTTTTGCCCCAGCCTACAGCCGCGTAGTATTCCTGCTTGGATTCTTCAAACGATTTCTCATCTGCTGCTTTCCCCTTGTAAGGTCCCGATGGTAAAGGCTCATAGAACCTTGAGGGATTTTCGTCATCTGCGTTGGCTTCCCATTTCAGATCTGGTCCCCCGAGCAGCAACATGGCTCTTTGTAGGTTGAGTATTTTCAATCCATTGGTTCCGTACCATTCTTGACGCAGTGTTTCCCAGCCTGTTACAGTTGTGAAAAAGCTCCAGATTAGGTCAATGTCCACAGAAAACGTGTTGAAATTGCAGTAG
>Ga0315314_1002857_pt1 | contig 13978 bp, 15 predicted proteins | sample TDP9_MG_FD_203631 | JGI IMG/M metagenome (GOLD analysis project Ga0315314, IMG submission 203631) | Freshwater sediment microbial communities from Lake Towuti, South Sulawesi, Indonesia - TDP9 | ecosystem: Environmental > Aquatic > Freshwater > Lake > Sediment | place: Indonesia: South Sulawesi...
GTTAAGGCAGAAAATGGCTGAGGCGCTGAAGGACAAGCGTCTGGCTGAACTCTTGCTTTCTGATGTTAGCCAAGCAACTGCAAAGGTCTTGGACGTCGTTTGGGAGGCAGCGAAACCTAACCTTATAGGCAGAGAACTCGCGGTCGTGGTGGCTCAAGACCTACCCAGCCTAAAGGTTCCGAGGGCTAAGTTAAGCAAGGCATATGAAATAGCTGAAGGTGCCGAAATCCCAGTCGCCACAGAAGACTATGACAGCGTTACTCTGACACCTAAAAAGTATGGTGTCCGCCCATTGATCAGCAAGGAGATGATTGAAGACGCCGAATGGGATGTCATCGAATATCAGTTGGCTGAAGCGGGCAGAGCAATGGCAGACTTGGAGACCGAAAAAATAATCTTAGAAATGATTTCTGACGCTGGCAACAGCGTTGCAGCAGGAACGAGTGGAACCTTAGCTTATGCGGATGTGGTAAACATACTTAAAGAGTGCTTGATAGATGACTTTGCGCCTGACGTTTTGGCGATTCATCCAAGCGAACTCGGAGACTTACTCAAAGACGCAGCCATACAGAAGGCTCTTGATTTTGGTGGTCCTGCTGTAGCTCCCACGGGCAGAATAGCAATGCTCTTGGGTATGCGTGTCTTAGTTTCAACGAAAGTCACTAGCGGAACAGCGCTAGTTGTGGACAGCAAGCATGCAGGTGTCCTATTCATCCGCAGAGACGTAACAGTGGAAGAGTACGAGGACCCAGTGAAAGACTTGGCAGGAGTCGCCGTAACTGCACGTTGGATATACGACACATTAAGAGCTAATGCAATCGGCAAGGTCACGAGCTGCTAGCGCCTTCCTTTTTCTCTTTGGAGGCTAACAGAATGGTCTTAGACAACGAACAGTTAGAGAAGCGAATCTTGGAGCTCGAAAAGCGAGTTGAAGCGCTAGAGAAGGGCATCTTATATGAAAGATCAAGAAAGAGACATCCTTCGCAAAACCATTCTTGAACTCGTCAAAAAGGGTCATGTGCACTACACGGACATTGAGAAAAAAGCTGTTGCAACATGCCTACGGTTCGCAACATCAAACACAGTTAGAAAACAATTCTATCACTATCTACATCCAAACGGCTACGTAGAACGGGTAAGTCGAGGAGTTTACAAGATCACACAAAAAGGAGAAAAACTCTTAGAAATATTGAGCTGAGTTTCAGGTTTTAAGAGTATGAGATGCATGCATTATGCTGGTTTCTTTCTCCTACCAATGAGTGTAGGAACAAGCGTTGTAGCAAGAAGACCGCCTAACAAAGCTTCTACGATGACAGTTAACATAATTCCATGTTGCTCGATGAACGTTGTACTCGTTAATTGTATGTAGTCAAAGTGATACGTCTCGTTGCAATCATTGGAGAATGCAATGTGACCAGGCGCATTGGACTCTGGATGTCCTGTTTGAGAGAAGTCGCCGAGGTCCGAACCTCGTGGTAGTCTGAGAGATACTTTGTTCCATTTGACACTCCCATCAAGTACCTTCACAAAATAGTTTTCGTGGTCGGGGCACCGAATCTGGAGAAGAAAACCATAATCTCCAATTTCTGTTCTGTACCAAAACTCAATAGACTCATAATCCTTAAGCCTAAATGGTGGCAAGCAACTATCGATGGCACCCCACCGTCCTTCTGGATTTCCTGGACAAGCATTCCTAACACTCCAAACCATATGCCAAGCGCCTTGCGGACTCAGTCGGGTTTCCTCGGTAATTGTCGAATTTACCCCAGGTCCACCCAGCGGAAACCATCCCCATGTTCCTGTTTCAAAGTCGTCTACAGTCAGGGGTTCATGATCGTTCTTGGAATAAGCCATCAACGGGAAAAAAGCGAGCGAAAAAAGGAGAAAAAACTGGATGAGGTTAACAATTGAAACTTGCTTTCTAGTAACCGCAGAAACGCTTGCCAAGACGGTTACATAAAGAAGTAGGCCAGCACCTATCTGCTCCCAGAACAGATCGTATCCTATATGACTCACGGCAATAAGTAAGAACATACACAAGGCACTTGAAAACAAGAACACAAGCGCACATTCTCGATTGGTGAAAGACTGATTCAATCCCAGTTGGCTCACCTTAAGTGATTTTCCTTGTTTCTTTCACTCTCCCCAGATAAAAGTCTTAATGTCAAAGTAACGACCAATAAATAGATAGTCTTCAACGATTATGAGGAAACAAGGTTCTTGCCAGACCGGCGACCGTGCGCACTTCCTAGGCAACATACCCAAAAACCAAAACGGCTGCAACGAAGTAGGCGACAAGCGAAAGCAAGATTATTATTCTATAAGAAAGGCGTTCTGGTAACTTCTTTAATCTCACGAGTGAGACAAAAGACGCCAACGCACCCAGTCCCTCAAAGAACAATATTGCAGCGAGTTTGGGCCACCCTATCCATACCCTTGCAACACCGGACAAGATCAGTTGAGATCCACCCCGTTTTCGAACAGTTACGTTATATGTTATTTCCCTTCTGAAGAACTGCAATGCTGGTACAACATTTGCATATAACTTTATTTTCTCCATTTGTTCACTATTTACCCAGACATGTTGTTGCATTCCTCCTTGAACAAAATCTGGAGACTCTATAGAGATGGTGTACTCGTTTAGTGTTTTCTCATTGTTTCTTATGACAACTTCTGCGCACTCACTCCCGCTCACAATCCAATCGGTAATGGAATTCAAGCTGATGTCTTCCTGTTGGGAAACTGGTACCCACACGAAAACCTTTCGACCAATCTCAAATCCGTGTAACTTGGAATATGTAACAATCTCGAAAGAAGCATTATTTGGGGTCTTCGCAACTACTAAACAGACGACCGTTTTACTCCCTTGAAACACTTCTTCGGACCCAATATACTCAACATCTCCTTCAAATGTGATATTGTATTTTGTTGGCAAGCCCAAACAATCGACTGAGATATGAAGTTCTCCAATACTATTATGGACAAGCGCATTATGCACTATTTCTATAGATGTGCCCAAGAATTCCGTGTAGAACGTTGCCAGAGTGATGCTGGTGTTGCTGTAAGATCCTGCGATGTTTATCAATTTTTTCCCGGGACTTACTCCCTTGAACAAGCTCTTTACAGTGCGTACTGACTCACCTTCAAACTCCATATCAATCGAATCTCCTTCAATCCCATTCCCGACGAAGGTAACCGTCAAGTTAGCAGACAAAGGATTGTTGTTTTCGATATTAAATCTGGCTTCCATCCATTTGTTCAAGGGAGCATATTGGGGACATATCAGTCCAGATAGGTGAAATGATTTCTTCAACCAAACGTCATCTAAAAGCCAAGTTCCGTTGTCATAGGTTGTGAAGGCAAGACGGCAAGCATCCAGTACTGGATTACCAACTTTCTGAAAGCTCCCATTTGTCTGACATGTGGGAAGTTGTAGGGTGATTTTTTCCCACCATGGCTTAACCACCTTTCCGACCCTAGCCTCATATCTATTCCACCAGTCTTCACCAAATATATAAACCACAAAATCCCATTCTTCAGGTCTGAAAGGCATTTCAAAAAGCAAGCGCCGTATATAAAATGTTAACACGTCAGAAGTTGTTAAGCTGATATAGGGGATGAAATCAAGGTAGACTGCATAAGCACTTGCATTATCTGAAGGATCAGCCAATCCAGGGTGTCCTTCGGTTGTCCAATTCAAAACCCACCCCCGTTGTTGTGAAACAATACTCAGTTCAATATTCATACCCGTTGGCTTCTCCGGGTCGACCTCAATGAACCATTTATCCCATTCCCTGCTCTCGAAATCGTCAATCAAATCACTAACTGGTTCGCTCAGGCTCCCGCTATTTTTCATTGTGCTTAAGAACAAAGCGACCATAAAGATTACAACTAAGCTCCATAACCTTAACGACAACCAAGGACTCCTTGTGAGCAAATCTGTCCACCGAATTTTGATCACAAACAGTTAGCTAGTTAAGCTGAACACAAAAATAAGCTTAGTGCCCATTCATAGTTATTTCTCTTGGACGCATGCATCTCAATTAACTAGAAAAGCGCGCCCCGCATGCATGCATGCATGGAGCATGGATCTACTAAGTCAGAAAAACACAGTCTTTAGGTTATGGTTCTTTTCACCAAAATAGGTTAAATTTGGCTTCTTTCCCGTTTTCTTTTGGGGCCAGAGTCTATTTGGCATCTGTTACTCCAGATCGTGTTCGTAACCGTGTTAATCTTTCAGCCTCAGACATCGCCGATTCCATTGTCACTCAATTTATTGAGGATGCTTGTGCTGAAGTCATGCTTGAGACTGGTCTCACCATTGATTATAACAGTTGCACACAAGCCGAAGCCTCTTGCATAACCGACCTTGCAGCCCTCTACTGTCTCACCTATCTAACCGGTGGATCCACATCTGGTACGAGCTTCACTCTCGGAGATCTAAGCGTAAGAGAGGTTACGGGTGGAGTTGAAACTCCTTCTCCCGCCTTCTTACAGCAGCGTGTTCTCAGTCTGATTGAGAAGCTGCGTCAGCCGTATCTTGGGAGGGTATAAACCATCGGAGCATTAGAAGACTATTACAATTTTGTCATGACCCATGCGCCCTATTTCTATTGGCTTCCAGAACAGAGCCAACATGACCCAACATGGGGTCGAGGGACTTTAGTTGCAGCTTTCGCGATTGACTTTCTTTACGAATGCTATAACGATTCACGGTTTGAGAGTGAGAAAACTAGCATCCATAACAAGATTGTCTCGCTTGCTGACTTCATTCTCACTCAGCAGTGCACAGATCCAGCGAAGAAGGCTTACGGGGGATTCAAGAGCGCCGAAGTAAGCGACTACTATTACGCCGTTGATGCTTGCCGGGTCATTCCATCACTTTTGAGGGCTTACGAACTAACAAACGACACAGACTATCTTAACTCCGCCAAACTCGCTGGAGCAACATTCCTCAAAACCATGCAGGACCAACAGACTTATGGCGGTTTCGCAAGAGCTGTCACAATCGCGGACGCTTGGCTTCTGCAAATGGACATTGAGTGTCTCTATGGTCTAATCGGTCTCAAGATGTTGTGTAGTTATGACCCAGATAACAAGAGCCAGTATGAATCGATGATGGCTAAGTTAGTGGAGTTCTTAAGAGAAGGCTTCGAAGGATATTGGCTCTACTACGACCCAGCAGACGATAACTGGCATCGAACAGGACTAGGTGAAACACAGATCTATGATGACCCATTCAGTTATGCCTTGCTTGGCCTCTACGATTACGAAGGCAGAAGCATAACAGTTGAGAAGGTTTACGAGTTCATCAACACAATAGGCGCGACCGTTGAATATCCTGGCTACAACCCATGCATCTGCTGGAGCGGCTACATCGATATTGTCACACGAAAAGCAGCTTGCGAATACTATGATGGTGTCACATCTGGAATCCTCTATAGAATCCGAAACGCTTTCGACAAGCCTTCTCTGGCGTTGAGCAAGCAGATCGTTGAGGACCATGCTGCAGAGTTCATGTATTGGGGCGTCAAATTCACCGATTTTAGTCCTATTGCTAATCAGCAATCCACGGTAACGGTCTCATGGCTCGGTCACATGCTTCTAAACTATGCACCGGCTCTTACTTCATTCACCAAGATTCTTAATCAGTATGGCGAGAATCTCGATCTCTTAATGATTGTTCAAGCTGGAGAGCCAACAAGCTACTTCGATCCCATTCCCATCGCGGGCGTAGTTCGTAATGTGCGACAAGATGAAATCATAATAGAGCCGGGGTACATGCTCACGGATTTCTTGACTGTCTACACGTTTCTTCCGGTCCGTCATCATGACAAGATTAGGCGTCATGGCGTCGATTACGAGGTGGCGCAGGTTGACTTGTTCCGACTCCAAGGTGAGCCATTATATTTTCGGTCTGTTGGTAGGAGGCTTCTGGGCTAATGGCAATCGAGGACCCTGTTACAACTCTTGTTCGTTTGATTAAGACAAAGATGTGGCTGGTCAAAGATGACGGCTCATTAGCTAACATTCACGTGGGAAAGGAATGGTACGACCGTGAACTTCTCAAGAACTATGAAGGACAAGTCACAGTGGGCCTGACGAGTAGCGATGATAGAAAGCTCGGCATGACTGGGAAAGACCGCCTGCGTGCAGGCCTTCTACAGGTTAACATTTGGGTTATCGACAAAGAGACGCCTAACATAGTCGGCAGGGATATGCGTGAGAAACTGAGAGAGGAGATCCTTCGCATAATTCGAGAAAATTGGACTAAGCCAAATGAAACGCTTTACAATTTTCTGGGTGTTGGTCCTCCAACTGGCACTCACAAGGCTTACTATGGAAAGTCAGCGACTGAATTAGTGCCTGGCGCGGCTGGATGGACCGAACTCTCGGCTGCTAATTATGAGAAGATTTGGCAAAGCGATGATAACCGCTATAGTTTTTCCCAATCCGAGAATGGCAAATACGGTATGATCTTGTTCCGTTTCAAAATCGGCTCTAAAAAGGATGTCGTCAGTAAGATTATTTTGAGATTTGAAGGCTACGGCACTGCTCCCGGTGGCAACGGTGTCACGATCAAAATTTGGAATTTTACGGCTTCTGCTTGGCAAAACGCCCAGACTGGCACAGGGGGAGCTGATGAATGGATATCTATTACGTTGACTTCTGATCTGACCAATTACATTGACTCAAACGGTTACATCTACTTACTCGCACGAACCACAAATCCAAGCGATGGCGCAACACCAGCCGTAATCTATTGTGATTGTGCAGATTCTGTCATAACCGTTAATGGAATCACGTATTGCGACATCGTCTCTTATCAAGATCAGGATGACGTGCGTGTTAAACCATTTTTGTGGCGCACTGAGTTCACGGTCAAGTCATGGTTGTTTGAAACAATACCGTTCTAAAAAGGAGGAAAAGAAAAAACATGAGCGTATATGGTGCGCATGAAGCGAAATTCTACTACGTCGAAGAAACCAACTACGGTGAAACACCGGCAAGTCCGAACATGCTTGGAATTGGACCCGTCGACAACGTTGAACCCGCAATAGATCCTGGGCTCATCAGAGTTCGTGGTATTGGGTCTGTAGATCTGCAAGCGATCAAAAAGGGTTTGAGAGAAGTCGCTGTTAAGGTTGCTTTTGCCATTCCAAGTGATGCCCCTATAAGCTTTATTCAGTGGGCGAAAGTTGAATTAAACAAAAGCTTGAGCGTTGAAGTTTTTTACGAAAAAACAAGCGGGATTATCTCACTGCTTCATAAAGGGTGCAAATTCAACCGCTTAACTGTAGGCTGCTCTATCGAAGACATCGTGAAAGCAGACGCAGAACTGTTAGGTCAAAACTTGGTTGTGGGAACTGCGAAAATCGGCGCAACCTATGGCGATCATCCATATGCAGTGCCTTTCTACGAAAGTTACGTCAAGAAGGGCGCAGTCACGCTGGAGCGTGTGACTGATTGGAAATGGACCATCGAGAATAATCTGAAACGCGTGCCCGTCATTAGAACGACTAGTGGAAACATTCTCAAGTTCCTGCCTCATCGGCATCGCAATCTCTCAGGCGAGGTAACGTTTGAGTTTGAGAGCAAGGATGAATTCGATGATGTCATTAATGATACCGAATTTACCCTAGAGTTTGGGCTAGGCGGAAGCAACAAGGCAGTGTTCAGCAACTGCAAATGGGAAAAAGTGAGCACGCCAACACGCATCGAAGATCTGGTCGCTTTGAAGGCGCCTTTTGTTGCAAGAACCGTAGCCATAAGCTGAGGTGATTGAAAATGCCATATTCTGTTCAAAGGAAGTTTTTCATCTCCATTCTAGTATTATCTATTGGCTTGGTCGCTGCGTCACTCGTGGCTTTTGCTATGATGCAGTGGAGCCACCGTATTCGAAACATTACAACCTTGAAAGTAGTTGGTGTCGGCGTCTACAAAGATGCAAACTTCACGCTCTTAGTGACAGAAATAGATTGGGGTGTGGTTGAGGCTGGGGAGACAAAGGATTTCAGTGTCTACATCAAGAATGAAAGCAATGTTCCGCTTAGCTTGGCGATGCGGACTGAGAGTTGGGAGCCTGCGAATGCTTCCTCTTTCGTTAGTCTTGCTTGGGATTACAGTGAAGAGTTGATTCCCGTTGATAGCTCGGTTCCTATGACCTTCACCCTCAGTGTGGATTCAGCGATTTCAGGCATTACAAGCTTCAGTTTCACGATCGTGATTATTGGAAGTGGATAGCATGGCTTCTGTGAAAGTTCTGAATTTTAGTCGCGTGGCTCAGTTGAAGCGAAAATGGAATCGGTTATGGGCTCAGATAGGCGAGCGAGTTCTAAGCTTGCCGCAGAGAGAACAGATCATTCTGCTTGAAGATTTCCAGACAGCGATTGAAAGCCGTCTTGTTGTCATGGAGAGGATAAACAATGCGAAAAAAGGAAATTGAATTAGACGATCGCTTCGGTGCAGAATTTCAGGGAAAGTATGTATTCTCTGAGATTTCATGGGCTAAGCGCAGTCGTATAATCCAAAGGCATACGAGGTATCATCCGATATCGGGACAGGTTGTCAGCAGCGATTATGTGGCAATCCAAGCGGAAACTATCTGGGCGAGCCTCAAGGAGCAACCACAAAACAAGCCTATTACTCTTGAGAAGCTGCTTAGCGAAGAAGACGGCATTCCGATAGAACTCGGCGAATTATTCTCCAAAATCGTGAATCAACTCTGCGGCTTAACAGTTGACGACCAGCGTTTTTTATCAGAGCCATCCGAAGAGGAAAATCTCACCCCAGCCTCACAACATTCAGGCTCTGCAAAGAGTTCGGTTGGACCCCAAAACAGCTCGAAAAGCAGCCAGCCAAAACCATCGAAGAGTTCATCGTGATCCTAAACGAAGTGGACCGCCAAACAGAGGAGGAAATGGAGAAGGCAAAGAGGCAAAGTCGCAATGTCCGTTAAAATGGAAATCCATGTTCAAGGTTTGCCAGAGATGCGGGAGAAACTCGCCAACTTAGGCGACGCCATGAAAGAGCGGGTGCATGAAGCCTTAGTTTTTGAGGGCGAAGCGATGAAGACTGTTGCCCAGAGTCTGGCACCAGTAAGAACTGGCTACTTATCCTCTACGATTTTTTCAAGAGTTGAGGATTTGATTCTTACGCTTGGGGCGACCGCGCCATATGCTGCCTATCAGGAGTTTGGAACACGATTCATTCGAGCAAGACGCTTTCTGAGTCATGCCATTGAACTTCGGATGCAGACTTTGATCAACCGAATTAACCATGCCATTGATGAAGCGAAAACGGAGGCTTCCCATTGAGTTTCCACGAAATAGCCATCGCCATAACAGCTCAAGATCAAGCAACTCCAGTCTTCACAGAGGTTCAGAGTCAAGGCGAAAGAACCGCTGTGAGTATGCGAACCTTAAGTATGGCTGTTGCAACCGTTGGAGCAGCTGGGTCCGCAATCATCGGTTTAGCATCAGACCTTGGGATCGTCGACAAGGAAAGCGCAAAATGGATGCGAACAATCTTATCTATCATTTCGGTTGTCTCAGTACTCATCCGCATGAACTATTATTTAGCCGCCATAACAGGCCAGTCCACAGCAGCCTTTGTAAGTAACACAGGAGCCCAGACCGCCAACGCTGGCGCCACCGTTGCAAACTCAGCTTCTAAGGCGGGTTATATCGCCTCAACGGGAACTGCCACTGCCGTAACGTGGGCTTTCAACGCAGCTCTTGCTGCGAAGATCGTTTTGTTGACTCTGGGTGTTGGAGCCGTTATTGTTGCAGCAGCTGCCATGGCATCTTTAGCGATGCAGACTCGAGCCGCAAGTGGGGCGCTACGAGACTACAATGCAGCAGTAGCTGAAACGCCCCGTTATACTCGTAGCATCCAGCGGGCTGGTGAGGAAGAACTCCGCAGACGGGGGATAGAAGGATGAGTGTCGAGATTCCGGTTGTGGCTGTTGTTTTCGGTTCTGTGACTCCTCCTCAAGGCGATATCCTCGAGTTAATGGTCCATTTGGGCTGCACGAAAGAGGTCAGCAGCTTCGAATGCCTGCTCCAAAACTTTAACAAGAAGTATAGTCCAGGTGGGACCTACCCAATAAACGTAGGCGACAACGGAAGCATAAGCATTGGCAGAGGAGTAAACTGTCCTCTGATCCTTACGCTTCGGGTTGAAGAGATCCAGCCAGAGTCGACACCAGTTGAAAATTACATTCGGGTTCAAGGACGTTGTTGGGGCGAGAAAATTTTTCGGAAAGTCGTCACAAAGACTTATGAGAATAAGAAGGGCGAAGCGATCGTCAGGGACCTAATCGATTATTATGTTGGTCTAAGCCATGTAAGAACAAACAGTGCCTTAACGTCTGACGCAGCTTCTGGACAGAAGAACTGTGTTGTGGCCAATGGCTCCCTCTTTACTGCTGGTATGCTCGTGAAAATCGAGGATAACAACAATTGGGAGTACAACGAGGTTGCTTCAGTCTTGGGAAACACTGTCACAATGGTGAATAATCTTGCCAACACTTACACGGTTGTTGCAAGCGGAAAAGTTTGGATTGCCCTCATTGAAAAAACCGACACAACGTATACACTATTAGAGTATGAGAACACCCCCGTTTTCGATGTTCTCAAATACATAGCTGAGAGCGCCGACAAGGCTGGTGTGATCGGATATGACTTCCGCGTGGAATACGATGGCAAATTCGCTTTCTTCCCAAAGAACAGCAAAACTTCGCCAATAAGTCTCTCCGAGCGGATTGAGGTTAGTCGTTACTCTAAGGACATCCACCGCATTCGAAATAAGATTACGGTTTATGGAGCTGCAGAGAAGGCTAGTCCAGCAAACAAGGATGCTTGGACCGAAACCTTAGACATCAACAATGATGCAACAAATGACTGGATCAGTGGAACAGGAACTGGAAGCGTATCCTTAGATGGCACAGACAAAATTGTCGGGTCTTACAGCATCAAGCATACTACGAGCACACCCGACTACTATGGATGCGCGGTTCTCACGTTTCCATCTGGCATGGAAGTTGACGGCAACAAGTATCCGAGCCTCTCATTCCAGATAAAAGAAGAGTCAGCCTTCAACGGAAACATAGGCTTAGAGCTTGAAGACTCTGCTGGCATGAAGGTTCGCAGAGAAATCGGGGTTTCGCCCAACAACAAGTGGAGCCTACAGACCCTTGCTGTAGGAAAGAAGAATAGTGATCAATGGACCCACAACATTTTCAACACACAACCCTTCAACTGGACAAGCGTCAAGAAGATACTCTGGTACGTCAATTTTGCCGGCACCGGCACAGGCAGTTTTTGGATCGACAATCTCTTTTTTAATCAGAAGCGATGGGAGGCAACGAGACAAAATTCATCGAGTCAAACCAACTATGGTTTAAGAGAACTCGTAGAAGTTGATGAGGAACTCCACAGCGACAATGAATGCGACTTAAGGGCAAAAGCCTTGTTAGATCACTTGAGCGAGCCTGCAGAGTTTCTAACTGTACGAACCACATGCTTGGACTACGGAACAAATCGCCTTTTGCCAGGAGATAAAATCCATGTTACATTACCAAACGAAAACATCGACTCAGACTTTCGCATCATAACTGTTGAGTATCGGGTAATCGCAAGCGAGCAAACGCTCGAGATCACTTTAGAGCTTGGGAAAGAAAAGCCATTGCTTGCCGATTATCTCTACGGTTTGAGGGCTACAACGGTTACAGTTGAAAAACTAATGCGTACAAAGGCTGGGGTCATTGGTTTTGGTGGTGGAGGCGGAGGTGGGGGCGGCATCGGTTTACACGCTCCTACCCATCAGAAAGGTGGGTCTGACCCTGTCGGGCATGTGGTAGCCATCAAGTTTGGTGCAGAAGGCGCCACAACCACATCCACGGCGTACGTTACTATCGCCAATTCTGACATAGCCTTGAACCCAGCCTTGTTCAAGGCAACAACCAAACTCTACATGAAAGTCATAGCGCATATCAAAAACAACACGTCTGGACAAACGACATATCTGCGCATTTATCGCCAAAACGCTGCAACAGTCGTAGCGGGCTCAGAGGTTTCTCAGGCTGGTCCAAACTGGGGAATCAAGGAGAGCGGATGGATCGACTGGTCAAACGAATCCGGGAATGAGAGTTATCAGGTTCAGATGCGGGTAACGGGAGGCACAGGAGAATACAATTCCATCTTGATGGTCCTAAGTCCAGTTCAACTATAGGTGGTTGCCATGAAAAAGAGGAAAATTGTTCAGTTTAAGTTTGCAATGGCTCAGGAAGGCGGTGGAGAAAGGGTGATGCGAGCCATCCGTGAGACATTGGGTGCTGAAATCTACACAATATTGAATGAAACTAAAGACAAGCGGATCAAAGAAATCAGCACGACTCTTGAAAGGCAAGTGGCGGCATTGATTGTTAAGGAGTGAGAATTATGTATCTATGCACTAAAGACGATATAATCAAGGATGAAAAACTCCGCTTTTTTATGAGTTTTAAAAAGCAGTTAGCGGAAAGCGACATAATAATAATACATGATGATCATGATGCAGTTTTCTTAGATGTATACAATAAACCCTCCATCTATTACTGCCACAGAGCAGCCCGCCCAATTACTTTCATGTACAAGGAAATAATTCGGATGGTTGAACCTGTTAGAGGAGCTGTTATCGAAAAAGACTACGAATGGATACTTGAGAGAGTAAGAGAATGGTTCAAAAAGCCAGATGTGATCGTTGCGAACTCAAAATTCATTAAGAGACAGATAAAGAAGTATTTCGGCTTAGACGCTTTCGTCGTTTATCCACCAGTTGATCTAAATCACTTCCGAGCCACAAGCTCCAATCCTAAGCGAGAATACTTCTTGTCTGTTCAAAGAATCAACTGGCAAAAACGAGTAACATTACAGATTGAAGCCTTCAAGAAATTGGACGAGAGGCTTAGAATTGTCGGAGCCCTCGGCGATAAACGTCCAAACCCTGATTTATTGAGGCTTGTTGAAGATTCGTCAAACATCGAAGTTTTAGGCGGTTTTGAAGAGAAGGACCTACCGGGCATTTACACCCATGCCAAGGCAACCATTCAAACCGGGTATTGTGAGGACTTTGGGCTTGTGCCAGTTGAATCTATGGCATGTGGAACGCCATGCATAGTGGTTGACGAAGGCGGGTTCAAAGAAACCGTACACAGCCTACAACTGGGAATTAGAATAAAAAAGCCTTATGTTGAGAACTTGAGAAAGGCAGTTCAAAATTTTGACATCAACCAATACAATTCAGAGGTTTTGAGGAAAGAGGCTGAGAAATACGGACTCGAACGCTTCAGGCGAGAGATGGAGAAATACATGAAATTCGCGGTGGAGAGACATGAAAATCGTGTATGAGGACCCAGAAACAGGCTTCGCAATTCGCAAGATGAATCTCGATGACAAACACGATATTGGTCTTTTTATCCAAGCCAACAAAAACATAATCTCCGAATTTTGGAGATGCTGCCCAGCGGCAAGAACGGATCCCTTCTATAAGCTGAAAATCCTCGATTACCTTCACATTGGTTTGGGAATGAGGGTTGAGCACTTATATGAAAAAGAAAAAGGCTACGTCATCATAGAAAACGGACAGGAAGTTGGGACTGGCTGGGTTAGCGAAACAACTTTTCCTCACTATTATTATCCAGTCGTCGATGGGGTTGAGCTCACAACCCCCTGGACCAAGAAAAGTGCACGGATGTATCTTGCCATGGCAAGGATGATGAAGGCTCAAGGCTACACCCAAATATTCGTTCAGGTTCTAAAAGGTCAAGTCTTTAATCAGTATATCCCTTGTAAACGTTTTGTTGGAGAATTTCCTTTTGGCGTGCCCTCTCGAAAACCTGTCTTGGAGTTTTGGGAGCTTGACATAAAATGATGGTTGAACTCATCTTCCACAGAAACATGCTTGAATTGGACGCGGGCGAAACACAGAAAAGAAT
>Ga0315314_1002858_pt1 | contig 13975 bp, 14 predicted proteins | sample TDP9_MG_FD_203631 | JGI IMG/M metagenome (GOLD analysis project Ga0315314, IMG submission 203631) | Freshwater sediment microbial communities from Lake Towuti, South Sulawesi, Indonesia - TDP9 | ecosystem: Environmental > Aquatic > Freshwater > Lake > Sediment | place: Indonesia: South Sulawesi...
TAAACGAGCATTGCAAGAGACTGGCGGAAATGTTGACTAGGAATTCACCGGACGTGGAGACAAAAGTCGCTAACGTATACTTCTTCACAAGAAGGATTATTCAGATCTGCCAGGATCTATCAGAACATCCCAGAACAGTCAGTTCAGTTCTGGCAACAAGGAAGGGTACAGTCGATGAAATTGCAATTCTGGTAGTCAGTCTACTCAGATCTCTTAGAATAGACAGCGACTTGGTAGAAGCACGCGGAGGACGAACGAGTGGCCATTACTTACCTTTCTACAAAGATCGCGGAAAGATCTGGCTGCTTGATCTGCTTCAAGAAGAGGATATGCCATTGCAGCTGAAAGGATTGGGTGCATCTACTAGAGCTGAGTTCAACGATTTTCAAAGGTTGTTCGTCCGTGGAGATGAAGAACAGAAAGAGACAGGTTTCATTATGCAGTGGCTTGATCACTATCTCGCGCCAGAGAGCTACAAAGAAGAGCTCGAACCGAGAGAAATTTCCAATCATACCGCAGAAGACATAGAAGCTTTAAACAAGTACGTTTTCACAACGAAAGTCAATATCGATTTCGCTGCGACCGGCATAGCGAAAGAATATCGGACGATTGAATCGGTCGAGAAACGGCGGTCCAAGTACGCGACAAGTCCAGTGAAAGTAAGAAGACCGACAACGGTTCCTGCGATTCAGGTCTCAAGACAGAGAGAACAAGACAGCGCACGGTTAGAGTATGACTTCAGCGGTTTAGATGAAGGCACTCTAACGAATTTTGGATGGCGTGCAGACAAAGGCACAACTCAACGACGGTATGCGCTGGAGAAAGCAATAGATGCATATGGAACCGAAAGGATCTATCGTACTCTCCTTTTCTTGAAAGCAAATTGGCTTTCACGGAGCGTGAGCGAACTGAAGGTTAGGCATGTGGAAGCTGACTTGGATTGGTTGCAAGAAAAGTTTCCGGCAGTCAGAGAAATTAGTTTGTGGCCTACCGCAAAGTTCGAGGGTAGATGCGTTCGATGCGGTCATCGCATAGTTCTTGGAGACCCAATAAAGCCGACGGACAAAGGATGGGCGCATCTACAATGTTGAAGGCACGGTCAAAATTTGGAAAGAATTTGTAATCGGTCAAGCAGACAATGCAGGTCGCGCTAATCGATTTAGGAGGTCCTCAAAAGTTGTATGTAGACATCATTGAAGTAGACATACGCAGTAAATCCTGAAAGAGAGATAGTCTCCGACGATTGTCGCTAGGGCAGGCGCTTGCGGTTCGATATTTTGCCATCCGATCACGTCTATCTGAACTCTAACCCAGCCATGCCCTACGCCATAAGGCGCAAGAGGGGTATTTTCGTTCTTTCCTACGACGACAAACACTCTAGCACTATATTCCACTGCTCTATACAGTGAAACAAGAAGGAAAGAGTAGTCTTCACAATCGCCCTCGCTGAAGAGTTTCCCTAGGCAATTGCCAATACTCCCCACTACCATGCGCAGACTCATCGCTAACATAGCGGATGTTGTTTGAAACCCAGTCTCGAATAACCATCCATTTGAAGGGAACAAGTGAGTATTCTCTTAGAATTTCATTCAGGGCATTCCTAACCGCGATGTCATTGGGTGTAATGTAAAGACTCGCTACTTCTTCCAAGAAGTATCTTGGAAGCGTTGCATCTATCGACAAACTGATTCCGTCTTGTGAAGTTGATGATGCTTTGATGAGAACTGTATGCGAAGTATCATATTCAAATCTGAATTGTATATTGTCGCTCTGACAGCCTTGAGGAGAAATAGAAATAATGATAGAGCGAACCACAACTCCATCTAGAACAACTATCACTTCCACATTGTCTGCGTATGCCGTTCCATCCTTCCGAGAGCAATTTGCGGAACTCTTCAAGATTCTTAGATAGCTCCTCCTTTGCCCCGTTCGGTTCAAAAGGACTGACGGGCGTTTGCAACTGGTCTACGTCTCTTTTCAGAGGACCTTCTTCTACTTCATATTGTAGAGCCTGTTGAGAACTTTACGATAGACTTTGAAGGATCTGTTGCCTCGTGCGTGCTTATGCAAGTTATGAAGTGTACTTTTACTAATGCCCAGTTCTCATGCTTTCTTCATCATCAACTGCAGAATCCGTTTGCGAATCTCTTGGGCATCATTTCTCACTAAACTCGGAGCAGGCTCCATGAAATGAATGCCCCCTGAGTTCTCTACGAGAAAACAGGCTAGCTCATGCGTCTTGTTTAAGATGATGGTGTCCCACTTCCAAGTCTTACCCTTGTACTTGACGCCTTATCTTTTTAGATAGGGCGGCTCTTCAGGGCAGATCGATACAAGATCATTATATGCAGCCTTTATCGCATCGACCGACAAGTTGCGGGTTCTTATCACTGGGCTCTCGCCAGTCAAATCATACTTATCTGTATCTTCAGTGACTATTGTTACCCCTAGTTCCTTGGCATGCGAGTATAAGACGGTCCCGGGAAATGGTGTGGTCATGCTGACGTAGATGAATGCGCCCATGTCTTTCAATTCGAGCATAAACTTCTTCGTCTCCTTCACCATCTTCCAAGTGTCTTCAGGGTGAGGAACCATGAAGCTGCAAACGGGCAGTATCTTCGCTTCGACAGCCCATCGAACAGCCCTTCTCACTTGATCGAGATTAATCCCTTTTTTGATCGCTTTCAGAATCTTCTCTGAACCTGACTCAACTCCGAATTGGATTGCAGTACACCCTGCCTCAGCCATCTCTTGTAGTATAGGCTTATCTATGAAGTTGGCTCTGGACTCACATACCCACTCGACTTTCTTCGCAAGGTTGCGCAAAAGCTTGCAGATCTCTCGAGTCCTATCTCGAAAAACGGTAAACGTATCATCGGCGATGAAGAAAAACTTTGGACTGAAATCACTTGCTACCTTCTCGATTTCAGCGACAACGTTTGCAGGGCTTCTGACGCGGTACTTTCCTCCAGACATCGCTTCTGCTGCGCAGAAGATGCATTTCGATGGGCATCCTCGACTTGTGATGATTGTTCCGGGCGAGAGATACTTGTCCAGTCGCATCAAATGTCTCGCTGGGAACGGTAACTCATCGAGATTCTCAATTAGCGGGCGGTCAGGATTTTTCGTCGTCACATGACCTTTACGGTATGATATCCCAGCAACCTGTTTGAGCTCTCGGTCCCCTCTTAGGAGCCTCTGGCAGAGTTCAAGCATTGTAAGTTCCCCTTCATGGCGAACCACGATATCCACCTGCTTGTTCCTGAGCGTTTCCTCTTCTGTAAATGTGACATGCGGACCACCGAGAATCGTCACAACGTTAGGGTTAAGTTCCTTTGCAATCGCCGCGACATTCAATGCATTCTTGTAGGTGCTTGTTGTAGTTGTGATTCCCAAGATCTTCGGTTCTCTTCTCTGGAGCTCCAACTCAACTCCTTTTCTATCTGGATTTTCAATGGATAGATCGGTCAGTTCTACTTCGACCCCATTTTCAAGAAGAGTCGACGCAAGATAGCCAAGTCCAAGAGGGGGACATACTATAACCTCCTGTGCATATTGACGCAAATGTTCAGGCATCGGAGGTTGCACTAGGAAAATATCAGTCATGTATTTGCCTCTTAATCACGCCGCGCGGAAAGTATAGCTCATTCGCATTATCTCTAAGCAGTCTCTGCGCGAGTAGAAGCGCTTCTTTTTGAGTGAAGTTATCATCTTCTACTTTCTCGGTCAGTACTCTCGATATATTCTCTCTTGCCAACAGGGCATGTCCATAAACGCCTTCAACGAATCTGTAGTCTCCGCCGAACCCGAGGATTTTGTTGCTGGGCACAGTATCTACAAGTTCTGAAAGTACACGACGAGCCACCGTCGGCGAGATTATGTGAAGCCAGCACAAGTCTACGTAGACATTTGGAAAATTCTTCGCAAGTGCTGCGAGCTCGCCTGTATATGGGTATCCGCCGTGAAATACATCGAACTTGACCTCCTTGTACTCCATGAATAGGTTGATAAGACGCACAGGATTTGAGCTTGTGACTACGTTTTCATTTCCTTCCTGAAGACCAGTATGAATCTGAATCGGCAGTTGGTGAATCCCTGAGAGTTGAAGAACCTTGTGAACAACGAAGTCTTGGAGAGGCTTAGCTTCCTCGAAGGAGATTCCTTCTGGAATGTTCATTCTCGCTCCATTTGGCAACTCAATTCGTCTGAAGACCCTTTGAGAATAAATCTTATTGAATACGCGTTCAGCATCAGATTCAGTCGTCTTTTCGAAGGTTATAGGCCTTCTATAAGCTAATGCTATCTTCACTCCCACGATGGACTTGGACAGTTTCTCGAAGTGTAGCCGTAGCGCTTCAGTCAGGTCTGACAGCGAGTGAATCTTCATCTCACATTTTCTCTCCAAAGCTTCTATATCGCCTCTCTCCTTCAGGAGGATAAAATCATCAAACCGCATTACAGGCGCGAAGAATGATCTGTCGACATCAACTGTTTCATTATCGAGAATAGACAAGTCTACACCCGCCTTCTCCTTCAATACCCACCTGTATAGTCCAAGCTTATTCCTTGACCGCATCTTTACCTCTAGGTCTTTGCAGGTCCTTTCGTTTAGACCGTCAACATTGTAGAGGCCCTTTACAGCTAGATTGAGGGCTCTAGCATAACCAGTATTCTGAATTTTCTCCCAGAATGGAGCCAATAGTCTCCATCGCTCGTTAAGCGATAGACTTGTGTTGCGAATTCTATATAGTACGTCTTTGGGCATGCCAGCAGAAACTAAGTCTGAAGATATGTAATGAATTAGGAAGGTTGCAAAAGGGTCAGGCTTACCTTTTATGCGCTCTGATTCCTGCGGCAAATGTTCATGGGTATCTATGAGTTTGATCTTGTCGACTGCGCTCTTAATGGCGGCATAAGTTGTTGAGTTTCTACTCATTGTAGCCATCCTCTCGTGCAGTGTTGTTTATTCAAACATATAAATCCAAACTGAACCAACCGGGCGTTATGCGAAATAGCCATTTATTTCTATACGCGACCCTCTCTTATCTCTAGTGAAAACACCGGGTTGAGACATGACTCCCTATGAGAGATTCACTACCGCGGCGGAGTTGAAGCAACCTGATCAACTTCCAGCTATGCCCTATTGCACAGGGCCTTTCATATCAAGATTTGCTGGATTGAGTGTATCAAACTATTATCGTAATGCAAAGAAGAAACTGAACGCTCAACTAAGCGTGTTAAGACGTTTTCCAAGGACGATGTTCTATAATGGCGTTTGGGCGGACGAAGGCGTCGTGGTCGAAGCTTCTGGATTTGGATGCGAAGTAGCTTGGTCAGATACGAGTCCTCCTTGGATTTCCCGTCCTATAATCAGAGCTTCAATTGATGTCGATCGCTTGCAGGTTCCTGACCCAAGACACGACGGTCTCATGCCTTTGATGTTAGAACAGCTCGATTACATGAGGCAGACGGTAGAGCGAAGATTGAGGGAAGATTACGGCTATGTTGACGGAGTAGGATACAGCATCGGACCTATCGACATAGCCGCTCAATTGAGAGGTCTCACTGAACTTTTCAAAGATATCTATATGAGACCTAAACTACTCCACAAGCTTCTAGGTATCACGACTGAAACCGTGATCGCCTGGTTGAAAGCGCAACAAGAAATCGTTGGCGATTTCAGATGGTTTGCCGTTGCCGACGATTACTCCGGGCTGATGTCTCTCAAGCATTTTGAAGAATTCTGTCTCCTGCCATTAAAGAGAATCTTCTCGAAGTTCAGTGGAATAGGGGTATTCCACAATGACTCCAACACGAAGCACATCTTAGATAAGCTTCCAGAAACCGGAGCCAGAGTGCTGTTTGGCTTCTGCCCAGAGTTAGATCTTGCAGAGGCTAAAACCAAGATCGGTAAGCGAATGTGCCTCGCCGGAAACCTGTCTCCTACAGGCGTACTTCTCAAAGGTCGACCAGAGGATGTCTCGAGAGAATGCCACAAGCTCATTGAAATTGGTAAGCCAGGCGGAGGGTATATACTATCCTTCGGGGGAACAGCTGCTCCTCAAACGCCTCTGGAAAATATCGGTGCGTTTATTGAAGCAGCAGCTGCCGATGGAAAATACAAGTGATCCTCGAACGGAACTGTTACGCTTTAAATGTTCGGCTTTCCTAGTCAAGGTGCTGAGTGACTGAGAATGACAGATTTAGCTCTAAGGATAGCGCAGATCTCTGATACGCATATCTCGAGGTATGGGCAATTCGTCGAAAAGATGTTTGATATTGCCGCTAGAGAGATCAATCGGCTTAAACCTCAGCCTGATGTGGTTGTTCACTCTGGCGATTTGACGGACATTGGGGTGCTCGCGGACTATGAGCTGGCAGTAGAGAAGATGAAACTACTGAAGGCTAAGGCTGTGATAGCGCCTGGAAATCACGACGAGAGAAACTATGGTCAATCTCTATTCAAGGAGATAATAGGTCCAATGGACTATGAGGTCAAAGTTGGCAAAGCCGTCGTGTTCATATCAAACAGTCCTCAACCCGATCGCGATGACGGGAGGCTCGGCAGAAGACGACAAGACTATCTTGAAGAGAAATTGAGGGCTTTACCAAGCGATACCATTAAGATTCTTGTCTTTCACCACCATCTGGTTCCAGTCCCATATTCTGGGCGTGAAGCTAACCTGCTTGAAGATGCAGGGGACATCTTGGAGATGGTGCTGAAGCATAAGATCAATTTCGTCTTGATGGGGCACAGGCATGTCACAAGGGTCATGAGAATAGACAATACAGTGCTAGTTAACGCTGGAACGACGTCAAGCGCTAGAACACGAGGCAGGCTTGGGTACTCATTCAACCTGATAGATATCTTTGAAGATGGAGCGGTTCAAGTGGTTGAGAGAAATCTTACTCAAAGAAAAACTATCCCTATAGCGAAGTATGAGCGTTCCTGCCCAACCTAGAAACTAGGTTAACTCAATGGACATTCGAGAAGGTTACTACAAAGACTTTCACTATATTTATTCTAGTTGTTCCAGAACACCCGCTCGTTCAAGATCGAACCGAACTCTCGCTATCTCCGCCGTCTTCAAGTTCTCCAGTGGGCTTCGAACGGACCCGCCCGGCAACCCCAGAAGGTTTAAAGAGGTCTTCAATGCGGCTGGAAAAGTTCCGACGAACATAGCTCTGAAGATGAAGTGGACCCTCTTCTGCAGGTCTCTAGCCTCATCGACTCGCTTGTCTAGCGACGCTTTGTATAAATCCAAGACAAGTTTAGGCGCCACAGCTGCGCTTCCAAGCATCCCGCCTTTGGCTCCAAGAAGTAGGCCAGCCATAAGGAGGGGGTCCCAACCGCATAAGACTGAAAGCCTTTGTGGAGAGAGCCGTATTATCTCAGTAAGGTCGAAGATCGCTCCGGAACTATCTTTTATACCTACAATGTATTCCTCCTGCGAGAATCTGTAGATCATATCTGGAGTAGTTGCGTTCCCTGCGAAGCTTGGAATATTGTAAACAATGATAGGGAACTTGGCTTCTCGCGCAACAGCAACGTAATGGTCTTTCATTCCAACGGCGCTCGGGTGAAAATAGTACGGAGTTACCACAAGTGCTGCGTCAGCTCCAGCATCCTTTGCGTATTTAGTGAACTGTATGGTTTTCTTTGTGGATGGCGCGCCTGTTCCTACTATTACTCTAGTCTTTCCATTCGCTTCATCCACGGCGGCATCCACCACCTGCTCCACTTCTTGGTCCGTGAGCATTGCGAGTTCTCCAGAGGTTCCTAAGACCAGAACTCCGTTCAACCCTGCCTTCATGTAGAACTGAATTAAGGTCCGTATAGCCTCTAGATCTAGCGATTCATCCTTCTTGAATGGAGTTGGCATCGCAGAGAAGATTCCTTCAGGTGTATAGACCAAGTTCTCTCACTCTCTTTCTCTTGGATATAACTCGCCAACTACGAAGCTCAGTCCGAGTTGTTTCAACTTCCCTCTTTTGGGTATTCCGTCCGCTGTCCAGCCTGAGATTCTATAGTAGCGTTGCAACATCTCTTGGGCCTTCGCGGTCATACCTTTACATCCCCCTTTGGGAGCCAGCTCGTTAACTGCCCTCCATGGGAGTTTATCATCTTTGCTTGTGAACCTCTCTCTAGCATTGAATGAACGAGTTAGATTGTTAATACGTTCTCCGATCAGCATGAACTCCTCTCTTGAAAACTCAAAGCCCGTTGCTGCATTCGTCAGATTCAGTAGGTCTTCTTCAACCGATATTGCGAATGTCGCAAACATACAGATGCCGACGCTGTCGATTATTGCTGCTGCTTCGGTCTTCGCTTTAACGACAGCAGGCTTATCCTCAATAGTGAACGGGTCTATTCTAGGCTCTGTTCCCAGCCATTCTGCTCCGTATGTCCATGGCCGAAGATGGCATGCTCCTCTATCCGCCAATATGTAACTAAGAGCAATTCCTTGAGCTGATCGGGGGTCGTAGGCTGGGATCTCTAAGCCTTTGACATGCATGGCGAATTTCTCGGACCCTTTCCCAATATGTTCTGATGCTCTCTTTACACCATTCCCAGCCAATCTGCCTAGTTTTCCTTCCAAGCGTCCAGCAACATGTACAGCAGCGAGTAAAGAATCGTCGTTTCCAAATCTTAATTCTACGCCATTCGCCTCTTCGCTTGTGATGAGGCCTTTCTCATAACACTCCATGAGGAAACCAACAGTATTGCCTAAAGATATCGTGTCAATTCCGTAGTAGTCGCTGTAGTAATCAGCCGCAGCTATCGCTTCTCTATTTGAGATTCCACATTGAGGTCCGAAAGCCCAAATAGTCTCGTACTCAGGGCCCTCATCCACGATCCCAGCATACTTTCGCTTCGTAAGTTTGCTGACATGCGAGCATCTAATAGTGCAACCGAAGCAAGGCTTCCAAGCACGACCCCCATCCCAAAGATCTTCACTGAACGCTTCGCCACTTACTTCATCCGCTTCATTGAAATATCCTGACTGGAAGTTTCTCGTAGGCCAGCCTCCAGCCTCATTCACTGCCAGCGCAATGTTTGCCGTTCCATAGTTCGGTAGGCTAACGCTTGTAACTTCGTTCTCTCTAATCTTCTGGTTGGCGACATTACATGCTTCACGAAACTCCTCCGGGTGAGCAACCTCTACGTTTGTGTGCCCAACAACAGAGATAGCCTTCAAATTCTTCGAGCCCATCACAGCGCCGGATCCGCCTCTTCCGACAGCTCTAACATCAGCAATAATGTTCGCCAGCAACCCGAGCTTTTCACCACATTGACCTATAGACGCAACCCTTACAGTTCTATCAGTCTTGTGTCGGTCCCTCAAAATTTCCATCGTTTCGAAAGTGCTCTTTCCCCAAAGATCAGAAGCATCACGAATCTGCGCATTGCCATCTTCGATATGCAGGTATACCGTTTTCAACGCCCGTCCTTCAATTACGACTCCTTCAAATCCGGCAAATCTTAGTTCAGGTCCCCAGAACCCTCCGCAATGTGCATCGAGCCAAGTTCCAGTCAAAGGGCTTCTTGTAGCCGCTGAGAATTTGCAGGCAGCTGGAGCCGCCGTTCCAGTGAGATGGCCGGTCATGAACACAAGTTTATTCTCTTCGCTCAACGGATCTGCGTGAGCTTTGAGCTCCTTGAAGAGTAATTGCGCCGAGAAGCCTTTGCTTCCAAGAAAATCTTTGTAGATTGGAGTTGGAATCGTTTCTGTTTTGATTTTTGATGAAGAGAGATCGACCCGTAGCAGTTTTCTCGGCGTCCATTCGCCCAACTATCTTCTCTCCTAAGCTTAGTCATGAAAGCTACTTGCGCTAATTTAGCTATTGGAGGGTGAGCACCCTCAACGATTCTCTATCGAATCGCTCTATGGCTCACGAGTGCATCTGCATGGAAGGCTCTTACAGAGGGGGCACTTCTGATATTTCTTTGCGGCTGTTTGTTCAAGATCTACTTCTAGCAAATTGCATATGCTGCAGAGCCACGCTAGAACATCGGCTGCTTCATCTTCTATGCTTGATCTATTACTTTTAACGAAGGCGTCGACGAACTCTCCGACCTCTGAAACAAACCAGAGCATCGTTTGCTCGGGGCCTCTTCTAATGTCTCGATGTATGTACATCTTTTTCATCAACTCTTGGAACTCTCCGATGGTCGGCAAACCGTTTGTCCCTCCGAAATGCTTACATTTAATGATGATCTGAGCTTATGGAAGTATGCTCATTCTCTTGGGGGCTCTCTTTTGGCGCAATCGGAGTTGGCTATGTTCGGCCTGAACGTATTAGATGAGGCCTTGGGAGGCGGGTTGCCTCGAGGAACAGTTCTACTGCTTGAGGAAGACACTGGCACAAAACCTGACGCGTTGGTCGCACATTTTATTGCAGAAGGGCTCCGGAACGATGAGTTCTGCTACATCTTGAACACTGAGCATCCGCCTAGAATGATAATGAAGATGCTGGCTTCCTATATGATTGATGTTCAGAAATCTGTGAACCTTGGTAGGCTATTTCTAATAGATGGCTTCACAGACGCTTTTGGTTGGGGTGAGTTTCAATCAGATGTCAAACATGTTGTTCACGATATTCGGAACATAAAGGAAGTTCATGATGTTATTCGCTTGGTCGTTTCATCTGTTAAACCAAAGAATAATCTTCGTGGAGTTGTTGACTCGCTTTCAACCTTGTTGCTTTCTTCACAGGATGAGAGAGCAGTCTTCAATTATATTCATCATCAAATGGCCGCTCAGAAGAATTACGGAAATACGTTGATCTATGTTCTGCATAAGGGCGCACATAAGCCTGAAACAGTGAAAGCCTTAGAACACATCGTCGATGGTGTGATCGAGATAAGGAGAGTTGAGGAGAAATATGATTCTAAATCTGTTTTACAGGTCCAGAAGCTTAGAGAGATGCGGTACTCCACTAAACAGTACTGGTATCAAGTAGACGCTAAAGGCGTGGCTATGAAACCTCGAATCTAGTATGTGGTCTGATGAAGAAGCATAGCCTGAAAGTTTTCTCTATCGGACATAGTAACAGAACTCCTGAGGAATTCCTACAGATTCTGAAGAAGTACGGTATAGAACTTGTAGTCGACGTGAGACGTTTTCCAACTTCTAAGTGGGAATGGTTTAAGAAAGAAAGCCTTCAGGAGGCGTTGAACAGTAGGAATATCATGTACGAGTATCTGGGCGATCTGCTTGGTGGCTTCCGGAAAGGCGGATACGAGAAACACATGACCACTGAGGAATTTAAGAGTGGATTAAATCGAGTTAAAGAGCTTGCGAAGAATCGCAGGCTAGCGATAATGTGTAGCGAGAAGATGGTCTTCAAGTGTCATAGGCGCTTCATAAGCAGAGCCCTTCAGCGTAGGAGAATCCAAGTTATACATATTGTAGATTCTGGGAGGGCGTTCGAGTTACCGCTATTGCATGTTAGAAGAGCGAAATGGTGTGCTTCGTTCTCAAATTGAAGAGTATCTTCTTTGCAAAACCTTAATTCGATGGGTTGCTCCAAACTGAGTATGCTGAGGATTGAGAGATGTCTACGCCTCGTGAATCCTATGATAAAGTGTTCCAACTTCTGCAACAGCATCACGATTGGTTCTCGAAGAGCATTCCACTAATCGCAAGCGAGAATGTCCCGAGCGCCGCGGTTCGAGAAGCGATCGTAACGGATTTCGGAAATCGCTATGCGGAGGGGTGGCCGGGAGAGAGAGTTTATGCCGGTTGCATCTATATAGACCAAGTTGAGCTTCTTTGCGTTGAATTGGCTAAGAAACTGTTTAACGCTGAGTTTGCTGATGTGCGCCCGGTTTCAGGCGTGTGCGCTAATCTTTCAATCTATACTGCCTTCAGCAACCCAGGCGACCGAATGATGGCTTTGGCTATCCCTGCTGGCGGCCACATAAGTATGGGGAAGCTTGAGTTCGGCGGCACAGCCGGCGCTGTTCATGGCCTCAAGGTTGAGTATTTTCCATTCGACCACAAAGAGTTGACCATCGACGTCGATAGGACGAAGGCTAGAGTTGAGGAGATGGCTAAGGAGAATTTTCCTCCTAAAATAGCTATGTTCGGCGCTAGCGTCTTTCCTTTCCCACATCCAGTCAAAGAATTGGTCGAGACTTTCCATAATGTAGGTGCAAAGGCTTGCTATGATGGCGCCCATGTGGCGGGATTGATCGCTGGTGGAGTCTTTCAAGATCCATTGAGGGAGGGTGCTGATGCCATGACGTGTAGCACACATAAGACTTTGCCAGGACCTCAAGGTGGATTAATCCTCTCTTGGAGCAAGTATGGAGATTTGATAAAGAGCAAAGTCTTTCCAAGTAATGTGAGTAATCACCACCTTCATCATGTTGCTGGCAAAGCTGTGGCATTAGCTGAGATGCTTGCTTTCGGAAAAGAATATGTTAGACAGATAGTGAAGAACGCTAAGGCTTTAGGGCAGGCGCTTTTTGAACGAGGTTTTCGAGTGCTAGGCGAGCATAAAGGATTCACGGAGTCTCACGTGGTAATCATAGACGTGACCAAGTACGGTCTTGGCGGCGATTTGGAAAAGAAGCTTGAGAAAGCGAACATTATCCTGAATCGGAATCTACTTCCATGGGATATTAAAGAAGGTCGGCATTTCCAGAACCCTGGTGGAATAAGAGTCGGAGCGTCGGAAGTAACTAGGTTGGGCATGAGAGAGTCAGAGATGATTGAAATTGCCGAGTTCATGAAGAGAGTTGTGGTCGATAATGAGGCCGTTGAGAAAGTGAGAGGCGATGTAGAGGAATTTAGAAGAGGTTTTCAGAAGGTACACTTTGCATTCGATACAGCTAGAGACGCCTACGAGTACATACGCCTAAGATAACTTCTGCTTTCAGTTTTAAAGTTTAAAACAGTGTTTCAGATTATTCTTGCAAAGGGATAGCGGTTGAGTCGCAGAGAGAAGAGGCGTCGAAGCGAGGCGCCGATGCCTGCCGCAAGCGCCGGGCTGCTCAGATTCTTCGAAGAAGAGACGCCCGGGATAAAATTGAGGCCTGAAGTAGTAATCTTGATGGCAGCAGGCCTCATAGCAGTAAGCTTAATCGCATATCTAGCGTTCAAGTGATGAAGATCTCTAGTATATCGAAACCTTCGCAACGCCTCTTATCTTGAGAAATTCTGGAACAAGTTCTCCAGGGATTTTAGTCTCGGTAACGAGTGTCAATTTCGGCTCCGGCGAGAGTTCCGGGTCATCAACGATCGCTTGTCTGATGCTTATGTTCTTCTCAGCGATCAATGTAGCGGAACGAGCGAGTATTCCCGGGATCTTTGCATCTACAGGCGTTATCTCAACCACGCCTAGATTCAAGTGCCGAGCGATCTCTTTGAGCGAGTGTCCTGCCGACCTTATGTTCTTGAATATGACTTGGAGATCCGGTTTTCCTTCAATGGCTTTTATCGTCTCGGTTACTGTTCTTCGATCAACCTTTGAGACTCTAGCTATTCTTATCGGTGGGACCTCTATCTCGTTACAATAGATCTTTCCGTTCCTTATGCTTAGGCCGTTCTCTACGAGGAGTTTGGCGACAGATAAGCGTTCTGGATGGGTTTCTAGATATTTTGCTATCCTATTCCACATGGGTTCCACGCGTACAGATGTGTACGCGGAAGTTTAAAATATTTCCTACATCCCCACTATTGTGAAATATTGAAAACGGCGAGTGAAAAGGCATGGCATCTAGGAAGATATTATTGGACGAAGAGGAAATACCCAAGCAGTGGTACTGCATACTGCCTGATCTGCCTAGACCACTTTCTCCAACAATAGAGCCAGACAAGAGGGCGCCTGGACCCGGAATAGTCCCTCGGTTGTTTCCCAAGGAGATTATTGCCCAAGAGTTCAGCAAGGACAGATGGATATCCATTCCTGAAGAGGTGAGGGAAGTCTATCGGCTCTGGCGACCCACCCCCCTCTTCAGGGCTGT
>Ga0315314_1002859_pt1 | contig 13973 bp, 13 predicted proteins | sample TDP9_MG_FD_203631 | JGI IMG/M metagenome (GOLD analysis project Ga0315314, IMG submission 203631) | Freshwater sediment microbial communities from Lake Towuti, South Sulawesi, Indonesia - TDP9 | ecosystem: Environmental > Aquatic > Freshwater > Lake > Sediment | place: Indonesia: South Sulawesi...
CGGCAGGCCGGTGGTGGGGATAGAGGTGCCCAACAGCGAGGTCTCCCTGGTGGGCCTGCGGGGGGTGATGGAGTCGGAGGAGTTCCAGGCCCTGGGCTCCAAGCTGAGGCTGGCCCTGGGGAGGGACGTCTCTGGGAGGGCCATCGTGGCCGACCTGGCGGCCATGCCTCATCTGCTCATTGCTGGGGCGACGGGGTCTGGGAAGAGCGTGTGCATCAAGGCCATTGTGGCCACCCTTCTTTTCGACAACACCCCTGAGGAGCTGAGGCTGTTGATGATAGACCCCAAGGGGGTGGAGCTGGTGGGTTTCGAGGGGATTCCCCACCTGGTGGGGCCGGTGGTCACCGATGCCCGCAGGGCGGTGGAGGCCCTGGGGTGGGTGATGGGGGAGATGGAGAGGAGGTATGGGCTCTTTGCCGGGGCTGGGGTGCGGAACATCGAGGGGTACAACGGGCTTGGGATGAATGGTTTGCTTCGGAGTGATAGGCTAGCTCGGATAGTGGTGGTGATAGATGAGCTGGCGGACCTGATGCTGGTCTCTCCGGAGGAGATGGAGAGGGGGGTTTGTCGCATTGCCCAGTTGGCTAGGGCGACGGGGATTCACCTGGTGATGGCCACGCAGAGGCCGAGTGTGGATGTGGTTACTGGTTTGATCAAGGCGAACTTTCCGGCGCGGATCAGCTTTGCGGTGACCAGCCAGGTGGATTCTAGGGTGGTGTTGGATGTGGGTGGTGCGGAGAAGCTGTTGGGGCGTGGGGACATGCTGTACATGGCCTCGGACACGAGCCAGCTGGTGAGGCTGCAAGGGAGCTTCGTCTCCGATGAGGAGCTGGAGAGGCTGGTGAGGTTTTGGCAGGAGAGGGCTCCAAGCGTGCGCGAAGAGAGGCAGCCAGCCCCTTGGGAGGAAACGATTCAAGAGGAGGTAGATGACCTCCTAGGTGAGGCCATTGAGTTGGCGGGCAGGCACAGGAGCATCTCGGCCTCCTTCCTGCAGCGTCGCCTGCGGATTGGGCGTTCTCGGGCGGAGAGGCTGATGAAGCTGATGGAGGAGCGGGGAGTCGTTGGCCCTGCTGATGGATCCGGGGCTCAAAACGGGTCTTAAGGCCGGGGAACGATCAGAAGAGAGGGCGTATGGCCAAGAAGGAGCAGAGAAAGGCTAAAAAGGATGTGATCGAGGCCGAGGGTACGGTGGTCGAAACCCTGCCCAATGCCATGTTTCGGGTCCGGTTGGATACTGGACATGAGGTGCTGGCTCATATCTCGGGCAAGATCAGGATGTATTACATCCGCATCCTCTTGGGCGACAGGGTCCGGGTCGAGCTATCTCCCTACGACCTGAGCCGGGGCCGCATCGTTTACCGTTATAAAAAATGACGGTTTCCGGTGGCGGAGACAACATAATCAGGGGTTTCTATCTATGGCGGATCTCATAGCTATCTTCACCACCTCATTGATGGTGGGCTTCTCGGGGGCGATGATGCCGGGGCCGCTCCTGACCGTGGTCATCAGCGAGAGCGCCAGGTGGGGCTTCATCCAAGGGCCCCTCTTGGTCTTAGGGCACGCTGTGGCGGAGCTGTTCATCGTCGTCGCTTTAAGCAGGGGCTTGAATAAGCTGTTGAAGAGAGACCTGGTGGCTGGGCTCGTTGGCCTTGTGGGCGGGACCTTCCTCCTCTGGATGGGTTACAGCATCGCCGAAAGCGCCTGGCGAGGCACACTCTCCCTTAGCCTGGCTTCTGGCCGTGAGGGGGGCGTGCGGCTAGGCCCCATAGCAACGGGGATCCTGGTCAGCGTTTCCAACCCCTACTGGCTCCTTTGGTGGGCCACGGTGGGGGCAGGCTATGTCCTGTTCTCCCTCAAGCACGGGCCTTTAGGCCTGGGGGGATTCTACATCGGCCACATCTCCTCCGATTTGAGTTGGTACAGCTTGGTGGCCTTTGTCGTCAGCTCGGGAAAGGAGATCCTGAGCCAATCCATCTATCGAGGGGTGCTATTGGTCTGCAGCCTCTTCCTGATCGCCTTGAGCCTCTATTTCATCTGCTCCGGCGTCCGTTTCCTCTGCAGGAAGTCCCCGGTGACGCGCTCTCTCGCATCAATGCAGGGGCCTCTTCGCAGGAAGAAATAAATGCGCTCCTTTTCTAACTCCTCGCTAAAGCAGAGAAGCCTGCGATGACGAAAGGTCTCGCTTCTTTGAGGCAAATCATTATCATCAGGCCGGAAGCCGGCGAGACCTTTCGTCAGAGAGAGAACGTCAGGTCAGCAATTGACGAGGGTTAGATCATTGCGAAAGGAAGGGAAAGTGGATGATCCTGATCGGAACGAGCGGGTTTTCCTACGACGATTGGGTGGGTAAGTACTATCCCTCTGAGGTCCCAAAGCGGGAGTGGCTATCCTTCTACGCGCGGGAGTTTCCTGCCTGCGAGATCAACTACACCTATTACCGCGTGCCCAGCCCGAGGACCCTGGAACAGATGGCGCGGAAGACGCCTGAGGGCTTCCTCTTCACCATCAAGGCCCATAAGGAGATGACCCACGAGCGGGAGGGGAACGAGGCGGTCTTCGCCCAATTTGTTGAGGCGTTGAAGCCGCTGATCCGCTCTAAGAGGTTCGGGTGCATCCTGGCCCAGTTCCCCTATTCCTTCCATGTCACAAAGGCGAATCGCGACTACCTCCGGGCCTTTCGCGACCGTCTGGGCGACCTGCCTGTGGTCGTCGAGTTTCGAAACGCCTACTGGCTGAAGCCTCCAACCTTCGATCTCCTGCGCGAAAACAACTTTGGCTTCTGCTGCGTGGACGAGCCGCGCCTGGAGGGCCTGATCCCGCCCCTAGCTGAGGCCACCAGCGACATAGCCTATGTCCGCTTCCATGGGCGCAATGCGGCCAAGTGGTGGCAGCACCAGTATGCCTGGGAGCGCTACGATTACACCTACAGCGAGGAGGAGCTCTTGGAATGGGTGCCCAAGATCCGCCATTTAGACCAGGAGGCCCAGGCGACCTTCGTCTTCGCCAATAACCACTGGCAGGCCCAGGCAATAGGGACAGCCAGGCAGTTGAGAATGCTGTTGAGGCAGCAACCCATCCCCTGAGAGGATGGAGGTATTTTCCGGGAGATCGTTTGAGAGCGATAGTGTTGTAAAAAATGACGAACCCGCTCGCACCTGACCGTAAGCAAGCGGGCATGTCGAGCGCGAGCAAGTTTGTCAGTTGAGCGCGAGCAGGTTCGTCAGAGGAGGTGTGAGAGATGTCAGGACACTCCAAGTGGGCAACCATAAAGCGAAAGAAGGCGACGACGGACGCCAAGAGGGGGCAGATTTTCACCAAGCTCGGCCGCGAGATTGTCATAGCTGCCCGCAGAGGCGGAGGGAACCTGGAAGCCAACTTCGCCTTACGCCTGGCCATCGATAGGGCCAAACAAGCCAACATGCCCAAGGAGACTATCGAACGGGCCATCAAACGGGGCACCGGCGAGCTGAAGGGTGAGGAGCTGGAGGAGGTCGTCTATGAGGGCTATGGGCCTCACGGCATAGCGCTGATGTTGCAGGTGCTGACAGATAACCGCAACCGGACCGTGGCCGATATCCGTCGCATTCTCACCCGCCACAACGGTAGCTTAGGGGAGAGCGGCTCTGTGGCCTGGCTCTTCGAGCCGAAGGGGCTCATCAGCATCGAGTCGAACGACATGGACCCAGAAGAGTTAGCCTTGCTCGCCATTGACGCTGGGGCCGACGATGTGCAGATCGATGACGATGGCTTTGTCCAGGTATTCACCAAGCCAGATGATTTCCAATGGGTTAAGGAAGCCTTAGAGAAGCGACACATCCCTCTCCTCTCAGCGGAGATCTCCAGGGTGCCCAAGACCGTAATGAGGCTCGGTGAGGAGGCAACCCTACGGGCCATGCACCTGATAGAGGCGCTGGAGAGCGTGGACGATGTCCAACAGATCTATTCCAATCTAGATATCTCTGATGAGGTCATGGCCAAATACGAGGAAGAAGGATAAGCGATGACGAACGTTCTCCCTAAGATTGTAGGGCGAAGCCCCTCCTTTAAAAAGGGAGAACGTTCGTCAGATGAGCAGCCTCACTGTACAGCGCGATGATGAGTGCCACTCATGTTGATGAGATGTCTCGCCTTATGTGCCAGAGAGGCTATGGCGCGAGGCGGCGAGACATCTCATCAGTGGCGGAATCGGGCTTACGCGCAAAGCAGGTGACAGCTCATCTGAGGCTATTTATCAGGGATTGTTCAGATGTTGGTTCTGGGCATTGACCCCGGCACAGCTATCACCGGCTACGGCCTGGTGAAGGGCGATGGCGAGGCTCTGTCCTTGGTAGATTACGGCGTCATCACCACCCCATCGGATCGAGCTATGCCAGAGCGGCTGCAGATGGTCTATCGCGAGCTGACCTCGCTGATCGAGGAGCATCGCCCCACCGATGTTGCCCTCGAGGAGTTGTTCTTCGCCAAGAACGTTCGCACCGCTCTGAATGTGGGCCAGGCACGGGGGGTTGCCATCCTAGCGGCAGCCGACGCCGGATTAAAGGTCCATGAATACACACCATTGCAGGTCAAACAGGCGGTGGTTGGCTATGGGCGGGCGACGAAGGATCAGATCCAGAAGATGGTCAAGATGCTGCTCGGCCTCGACTTCGTGCCCCAGCCCGACGACGCCGCCGATGCCATCGCCCTGGCCATCTGCCACGCCCATTCCGCGCGCCTGAGGGCCATATTGGCAGAGGGCGATTAGTCGAAAACGTGGAAGGAGTAATAAAATTGAGACCGCTCGTCCTGATCCTCATCCTAAGCGCAACCATACTGAACGCCGCGGGGCAGCTCCTGCTCAAGAGGGCCATGATGCCCATCGGCCCCATCCATACCATAAAGAGGCTTCTGAGTGTGGATGTGCTCTTCTCCCCTTTCACTATCCTGGGCTTCGCCTGCTATGGGGTGGCCTCGATCATGTGGCTGGTCGTCCTCTCCCGGCTGAGCCTCAGTTACGCCTATCCTATGGTGGCTTTGGGCTACGTGATCATCGTCTTCGCCTCTGGCGTCTTCCTCGGCGAGGAGGTCTCCCCGATGCGTTGGCTGGCCGTGTTGATAATCTGCCTGGGGGTGGGGCTGCTAGCCAAGACGTGATTTGACTGTAGGCAACGGGCAGTGCCGAGCGTGAGCAAGTTCGTCAGTGACGAATGCTCTCTCCGAAAATAACGAGAAGTCTCTCCGAAAAATATGAGAGAGTGCATAAATTGGAGAGACTGCAATACTCCCAACGAGAACTCTCTCCGTTCGCTAGCGGAGTGGTGCATCCTTGCTGTTTGTCCATGCTTCCATAATTTTCCGGAGAGAGTTCTCGTTGCCGAGAGGAGACGGAGAGACTTCTCGTTAATATGGGAGCGTGCATAAACAATAAAAGTGTGCGGAACTTCGAAAGAAAACGGAGAGAGCATTCGTCAGTTGAGCGCAAGCGGGTTCGTCAGAGTCCGGAGGGGCGATGATAGCCAGCATACGGGGCAAGCTTGAGGCCAGAGGGGAGAATTACATCGTCGTTGATGTCAGTGGCATAGGCTTTAAGGTTCATGTGCCCACCTCGCTGCTCGATCGGTTGGGGGACATCGGCAGCCAAGTGGAGCTCTTCACCTACCTCCACGTGCGGGAGGACGAGATTTCCCTCTATGGCTGCGGCACAGAAGACGAATTGGCCCTCTTTAAGCAACTGATAACTGTGTCGGGCATCGGCCCCAAGGTGGCTTTAGGCATCCTCTCGGCGACCTCGCCCGATTCCCTGCGCCTGACCATCGCCCAAGGGGACGTGGAGGCCCTCTCCCAGATCCCTGGCCTAGGCAAGAAGAGGGCGCAGAGGCTCGTCCTCGACCTCAAGGGGAAGATCGAGCTCGGTCCCCTCCCCGAGGCCCTCGCCCCCGCCGATGCGGAGGTCATCGCCGCCCTCACCTCCCTGGGCTATAGCGTGGCCGAGGCCCAGGCTGCCCTGCGTTCCCTGCCTGATGAGGAGATGAGCGTGGAGGACAGGATACTATTGGCCCTACGTTACTTCGGGCGCGGATAGCTAATTCTTGAAAGCGAAAGGCCCACCTTCAAAGCGAGCCTTTCGCTTCTTCTATCTCTTCTTTAAGCGTAATCGTAGAAGCCCTTTCCCATCTTACGGCCCAGGCGACCGGCCAGAACTAGGCGTTTGAGCAGCGGTGGCGCAACGTAGCGGGGGTCTCTGTACTCCTCAAACATCACGTTGGCGATGTGGTAGAGGGTGTCCAGGCCGATGAAATCGGCCAGGGTCAGGGGGCCCATAGGGTGGTTGCAGCCCAGCTTCATAGCGGCGTCTATGTCTTCCTTGGTGGCCAGGCCGCTCTCCAAGGCGCGGATGGCATCCAAGAGATAGGGCACCAGCAGCTTGTTGACGATAAAGCCCGGGGTGTCCTTGGCCACAACTATGGTCTTGCCCAGAGATTCGCCGAAAGCCTTCGCTGTCTCCAGGGTCTCATCGCTGGTCAGGATGGTGCGCACTATCTCCAAAAGCTTCATCACTGGGGCGGGGTTGAAAAAGTGGAGCCCCAGCACCTTGTCGCCCCGCTGGGTGACGGAGGCCATCTCGGTGATGCACAGCGAGGAGGTATTGCTGGCCAGGATGGTGTGGGGCGGGCAGACCTTATCTAGCCGGGCGAAGACACCCTTCTTGGCCTCCATCTCTTCGGTGATGGCCTCGATGACTAGGTCGCAGTCGGCGAAGTCTTCGAGTCTAGTGGTCCCCTTGATCCGGCCCAGGGCCTCGTCCATCTGGGACTGGCTGAGTTTCCCCCTCTCCACCCCCTTGGCCATGGACCCCCTGATCCTGTCCAGGCCACGGCTCAGAAGCTCATCGTTAATCTCGCTTACCACCACCTGATGTCCGGAGCGGGCGCAGGCCTCGCTGATCCCCGAGCCCATAAGCCCGCAGCCGACCACGCCTACCCTCTTGATCTCCATGGCACGTTACCCCCTTGATCCTTGCAAACCCTCTCCCCGCCATACGACTAAACTCTCTGTGCGCCTATGGGGAGAGGGTTTGCAACCAGATTTTGTGGTGCCCTCCCACCAAGCCCCCCTTTGCTTAGGGTGCCCTACGGGATTTGGACAAGAACCGCGCAACTCCTGTCAATAATAATAGTGCGGACGGCCCCGGCAGCGGACGCATATAGTCTCCCGGCTCGCCCTCTCCCCCCGGAAGACACGACGGGAGGCAAGGTAGAATTCGTTGTTCCAGATAGTCTTGACCGGCTCAGCGAAGGCGTTCCCAAAGTCGTTGGCAGGGTCATCGTACCAACAGCAGGGCGATACGCCGCCTTCCCAGCTGATCACAAACCTCTGCCAGAGGTAAGGACAAGCCCCTGCCCTCTGCAGGGTCTTGTCCTGCCGCGTTTCATAGTCGTAGAAGCTGTAGCTATCCTTCGTGGGCAGCCATTCCTCCATGTCCTCCCGGCGGTCGGTGTCCACCATTATGGGCGCCACCACGATGTTGTCCACCCCCAACCGTCTCCCCAGCTGCCTGATCTCGGAGATCTGGGATTCGTTGTGCCGGTTTAACAGGACCCTGATGGTGACGAAGGGGAAGGGGCTATGCATCATCTCCTTGCGTTCGAGCACCAGCCTCAGGTTGCTGAGGACTTTGTTGAGGCTTCCGCCGACCCGGTAGGTTTCATAGATCTCCTGGTCCGCCCCATCCAGTGAGACGACCAGCTCCTCCAAGCCGGATTCGACCACCTGCCTGGCCATCCCCTGGTCGAAGTAATTGAGGTTCGTGCTGATCTTGGTGCTGATGTTCTTGGAGCTGGCGTATGCGATCATGTCGAAAACCTGGGGGTGGAGGAAAGGCTCGCCCCAGTTGTAGAGGTCAACGAAGTAGGCGTACTCTGCCACCTCGTCTATCATCCTCTGGAAGTCGTCGAGGGCCATCCTCCCCCTGGGGCGCTTCAGGGTCCCCCGGCCGGTGGGGCAGAGGGGGCAGTGCAGGATGCATATGTTGGTGGGGTCAATGACGTAGTGATAGGGGTAGCCATATACCCTGGCTACCCTGAGGCGCCTCTGGGCCTTCGCCAGGAGCCAATTGGCCAGCTTCCTCGGCGTGCTGTGTCTGACGAATTGGGCCGCATACTGTTGTCCCTTCACAGCCACCGACCGAGGCCCCCCCGTTCTGGCGAAAAGGGTTATGGTTTGGCGGTTTATCATTCGTGTATCTCTAGATATGACTTTTGTGGAGAATCCCGTTATTTCATGATTAGGGGGAGGTAGATCCGGCGCATTGCCCGCCCTTTAATACGGAAGATGCGCAGGCCGCCCCAATCATCGGCCTCGTAGGCATATTCTCCCACTATGTGGACGTCGAAACTGACATCTGCGGCGTCATAGCTCCCCACCTCCCTTGGGTTTGTGGGGTCGGAGAGGGAGACGACCCGCAGGCCGTTAACGCCATCGGCGACATAGGCATATTCCCCGGCCACATAGACGCTGCGGCTGTTGCGCAGCGTGCCGCAGACCCCCACCTCCCGCGGTTTTGCCGGGTTAGAAACTGAGATGACTCGCAATCCCATGCACTTAGCGGCGAGATAGGCATATCCCCCATCAACGTAGACGCCCAGAGCGTATCCCGGCGCATCGTAGGCGCCCACCTCCGTCGGGCTGCTTGGATCGGAAATGGAGATAATTCGCAGGCCCCTTTCATGATCGGCAACGTAGGCATAATCCCCGACCACATGGACGCCATAGGCGTAGCCTGGCGTGTCATAGGCCCCTGTTAACCGCGGATTGGTCGGGTCGGAGACGGAGATGACCTGTAGGCCGGCCTCATCATCGGCCACATAGGCGTGATCCCCATCCACGTAGACGGCTTGAGCGGAGCCCGGTGTGTCGCAGGCGCCCACCTCCCTGGGGTTGGCTGGGTCGGAGATGGAGATGATTCGCAGGCCGAACTCACCATCAGCCACATAGGCATAACCCCCGACCACATAGACGTCTCGAGCGTCCGGCGTGTAGTAGCTCCCCACCTTCGTGGGGCGTGCTGGATCAGAAACGGAAATCACCCATAGGCCGCTATCCCTGGTGGCCAGATAGGCGTAGTCGTCGGCAACATGGACGCCAAAGGCCCATCCCGGTGCCTCATAAGCCCCCACCTCCACCGGGTCGGCGGGGTTGGAGACCGAGATGACCCGCAGGCCGTTATACCCATCGGCAACATAGGCGTATTCGCCGGCCACATGGACGCCGTAGGCCAAGCCAAGGGTGTCGTAGGTTCCCACCTCTTTCGGGTTGGCGGGGTCGGAAATGGAGACGATCTGCAGGCCCCCTTTGTAGTCTGCTACGTAGGCGTATTCGCCGCTCACGTAGATGCCAATGGCGCGGTCCGACGTATCGTACCTTCCCACCCATGTCGGGTTACTGGGGTTGGCAACGGAGATCACCTCCAGCCCGCCAGCATCGTTGGCGACATAGGCGTAGTTTCCGGCCACATAGACGCCCCGAGCGAATCCCAGCCCCTCATAGGCGCCCACTTTTGTGGGGTTTGCGGGGTCGGAGATGGAGATCACCCACAGCTTGCCATACCAATCGGCCACATAGGCGTATCCGCCGGCCACGTAGACGCCAAAGGCGTAGCCTATTCCCTCATAGGCCCCCACCTCTGTGGGGCTGGTGGGGTCGGAGATGGAGATGACTCGCAGCCCCTTCGCCTCATCGGCAACATAGGCGTATTCCCCGGCCACGTGGACGCCAAAGGCGAGGCCGGGGGTGCTATAGGACCCCACCTCCATGGGCTTGGTGGGGTCGGAGACGGAGATCACCCGCAGGCCCCCGCCATCATCGGCTACATAGGCGTACCCTCCGGAGACGTGGACATCGTAAACTATGTCAGGCAACATCGTATGGCTGATCTGTTTCGGGTCCGTGGGATCGGTGATGTCTATGATGGAGAGGCTGAGCCCCTCCCCGATGTAAGCGTAGTTTCCCTCCACAAAGAGGCCCTCCACCAGGCCACCGATCTGGCCCACGAGCTCTAGCTGCACCTCGTCCGCGGCTGACGTCGGTGGATTGCTGGCAACGGATTTAGGTGACAGATTAGCAGATAGGAGAAGGGCGAGGAGAAGGGGCATAAACATCCTTCGGAATATGTGTCCGTTTGAGGAGCGGAGTGTCGGCATTATATCTGACCTTCTTTCTTAAATTTGCCGTCAAACTTTAAATTATGGCTCTTTTTCAGGCAGGGGATGGCATTCCCCCTTGACAAATCGGCGGTTAGATTATATCATCATTTAGGCAGGAAGGGCAATAGGGCTGGAAAATAAGCTTAAAATTTGCTTTTTAGCCCAAATTACCCGTATCTAAAAGCCTTTTTTTTCGTTATAATAGATGAGAAAAAATTTATCAAAACAGGACCTCACAAATGGTCTCCCCCATGAGGGTGATAATGACAAGACGCACAATAGGGAGACCATTTTTGAGGAGCGCGAGCTGATCAGGCGGGCGAAGGAGTACGACTCCTCCGCCTTCGCCGAGATCTACGAGCGCCATTATCAGGGCATCTACAACTACCTCTACTACCGGGTGGGCGATGCTCGCTTGGCTGAGGACCTGGCTTCGGAGGTCTTCCTGAAGGCTCTGGAGGCCATCAGGGGTTTCACCTTCCGGGGGATCCGGCTCTCCTCCTGGCTCTACCGCATCGCCAAGAACGTGGTGACCGACTACTACCGCCTGCAGCCGAGCCAGGGGGACTTGCCTCTGGAGGAGGGGCTGATCGCCGCCGAGGGCGGCCCCGGCGAAGCGCTGGAGGAGGGGATCACCCAAGGGCGGTTGCGGAGGGCCCTTCAGAGCCTCACCGAGGAACAGCGCCAGGTGATCATCCTCAAGTTCATTGACGGCCTGTCCAACACCGAGGTGGCTCAGGCCATGGGCAAGAATGAAGGGGCGATAAGGTCGCTGCAACACCGTGCCCTGGCCGCATTAGGACGTCTCTTAGAGAGGGAAGGATGAAGCGGGATTTTGAGCATGTGCTCGACGAATGCCTCTCTCAACTGAATACCGGCCTTGGCCCTGACAGGGTTGACCTGGAGGCCGTGCTCGCACGCCATCCCGAGCACGCTGCCGCCCTTCGTCCCTTGCTGCAGACGGCGATGCTGGTGCGCGAGGCGCCTCAGCCACCCCTCTCGCCGGCGGCCAAGGCGGCGGGGCGGAGGCTCCTCCTCTCAGCGGTGGCCAGGAAGAGGCGCGAGATGGCTGCGCTTCAGCCCAGCCCCTGGGAGCGGGCATTGTCCTTCCTCTCGCAGCTATCCCTACAACCCAAGAACCTGCAGTTGGCGCGGGCTGTAGTGACGCTATCCCTGATCGCCCTCCTCCTGGCCAGTGTTGGGGTGATCAAAGTGGCGGCCAACAGCCTGCCTGATAGCCCCCTCTACCCGGTTAAGCTGACCGCCGAGCAGGTCCGGCTCTTTCTGACCCCCGCCCCGGCGGGCAAGGCCAGGTTGTACATGAGCTACGCCGAGAGGCGATTGGAGGAGGCGCGGGCCCTCTGGGAGGCGGGAAAGGGCCTGGACGAGGAGACCCTGCAGGCCATGCAAATGGAGAGCTTCCGGGCATTGATGGCCATCGGCCAGGCCTCCGAGGAGCACAGGCCAGGCTTATTGGCCGACTTTGCCAGCTTGGCCGAGAGCCAACGGGCGATTCTGGAGGAGATGAGGCTGGAAGCCTCGCCGTCTGAGCGGGAGGCTGTGGAGGAGGCCATCGCCGCCTCCGAGGAGAGCAAGCGGGTGGCGGCGGAGGCCATGGAGGAGCCCAGCCGCCTCCTCACCCCCATCCCCTCGCCGACGGAGACGGCCACGCCAGAGCCCACTGCCTCGCCGACGGCGACCGCTACATCTAAACCCAAGCATAAGCCAACTGCCACGCCCGTGCCACCCACCCCGACGCCTGTTCCACCCACGCCGACGCCCGCGCCCACCGTCACCCCGACGCCGGAGGTAGCTGTGCCGACCATCGAGCCGACGGTCGAGCCAGCGGCCACCCCGACGCCGGAGGTGGTTGTGACACTGCCCTTCGGGCCGACGGAGGAAGCGACGCCCGAGGCGACGGAGACTCCTGAGCCGCCGTGTACCCCCCTGCCGCCGACCCCAGGGGCCATGCCGACTCCTCCAGTGGAGATACCCTTCGGCCCGGAGGCGATGGGCACGCCAAGCCCTTAAGACCTTTCCTCTAAAAAGCGCCCCCTAGTGGGGGCGCTTTTCTTTTACCGGTTACCACCCCTTGTTAAATCGGGACAATGATGGTATAATAGGGGTGCAAAGGGAGGGCAGGGATGGCTGAGGAAGTAAAAGTTCCAGAGCTGGAGAAGGCGGAGATACCGTGGGTGGTGGCTTACCTAACGAAAACTCTCTCCGTTTGCTCACGGAGTTATGCACTCTTCCTATTTGTGCTTTCTTTCATATCTTTCGGAGAGAGTTTTCGTTACAGGGAGGACATCCAGGACCTGAGGAACGAGGTGCGTGAGGTGCGGCGAAGCGTCCAACGCCTGGATGAGAAGGTCGATGGCGGCTTGGCGCGGCTGGACGCCAAGATCGATGCCAGGACCGATGGGCTGGACGCCAAGATCGAGGGGCTGCGCCGGGAGATGAACGTGCAGTTCCGCTGGATGGTGGCCACGATGGTGGCCGTGGGAGGGCTCGTCGTGGCCGCCCTGAAGCTCTTGCCCTGAGGGAAGGGCGTAAGAGGCAGCTACCTCCAGGCTGTTGTCGCCTGGTGCCGAAAGCCGCCAGAGGGAAACCCCTGGCGGCTTTCAAGCTTTGTGGGGTGCGACGGCGGCTCGGCTGGGGCTTCGACGGTGAGGCTTCAGCCTGAGGGCCCTTCGGGCTTGAGCCCTCAAGGGCGAAGCCTCAAGCCCGAAGCCTTCGCCCTGAGGCTCAATCCGAAGGGGCTCAGCCGAACCGCTCGCCGAAGTCTCCTGTCGCCGCCAGGCGAAGGCGGAGACTTCGCACTCCAAAAACGAAGGAATTTACACAAATCTTGTCAGCGCGCCAAAGCGCTGGGGTGCAGGCCCCTGCTGGGTCTGTCATTGCGAGCCGAAGGCGAAGCAATCTCCCGCTCGCCAGCCGGGCGGGGGATTGCTTCGGGCGCTAACGCGCCCTACTCAGAAACTTGCCTGTCATTGCGAGCCGAAGGCGAAGCAATCCCCATCTCACGAATTGGGGATTGCTTCAGGCGCACACCCCGCGCCTTCGCAATGACAAGATGGGCGGTGTTTCTGTCCTTTAGAATGGCGGGCCGCGCCATGGCCGACTCGCAATGACAGATTCCGGGTGTCTTGGTGCGCAGGCGAAACATCTCATCCCATCGGTTTGGCGCGCTAACCAAATCTTGAAATTTTAAGGTAACTGCCCGTATCAAAATGGCCGATTTTTCGTTATATAGGGTGAACAGAAACATCTGTTAGAGTGCACGCTTGTAGCTCAGGGTTAAACCCTGGGCTACGGGCAGGCACTTCGAGGTGGCAAAGGGGGTGAGGTCTATAGGCGGAAAGGGAATCGTGGGCCAGGGTTGGCGGCGACCCTTAAGAATGCCGCTCAACCCCCAAAAGCGTGTACAGTCAAGTTAGGAGGCTAGTAAAGAGATGTCAAGGTATTGGAAAGTAGCGCTCCCCATCGCCCTGGGCGTGGTGGTGCTCTTGGCCCTGGTGGCGGGGATGGCTATGGCCAGCAACACCGAGGGGGTCAAGAGCGCGGCGGTCTACCCTGCTGTGCCTGGCACGTTCACCATAACCGGAGTGGTGTTGGACTGCACCGGAGCTGGCGTTACGGGCACAGCGACCTTAGAGGACGCGGGTCTCGAGGATGATGTCGGGGCACCCGACTTCGACTTTGAGTTCGCAGATGTGCCTGTTGGGGACTACGAGATCTGCTTCGACCCTGACGATCCCTTGCTTGATGAGGTCTGCAAGCAGACCGGCGACT
>Ga0315314_1002860_pt1 | contig 13971 bp, 13 predicted proteins | sample TDP9_MG_FD_203631 | JGI IMG/M metagenome (GOLD analysis project Ga0315314, IMG submission 203631) | Freshwater sediment microbial communities from Lake Towuti, South Sulawesi, Indonesia - TDP9 | ecosystem: Environmental > Aquatic > Freshwater > Lake > Sediment | place: Indonesia: South Sulawesi...
CTCTTCATGCTTACTAACAAGGAGATGGCTTAAGTTCTGCTTTGAGCCTGAGGATAGGTTATCGAGGATGATTAAATTGTAACCTAGGCTAGACAATGCCTCACAAAGATGGGACCCTATGAATCCTGCGCCACCGGTGATCAGGGCTCGCATACACTTTCTCTCCAGGTTTACATCATTACAATTCATCTAACTTTATGTGTTCGTGCAAAGATTATCAACGAAGTGACCCATGACCTGAAGTATTTTGTAACTCTTGATCAAGAGGGTTCCAACCAGTAACACCTCAAGAATTCGTAGACCTAATATGAGCTACCTGTACAGAATTGGCAGAATCTTACCAAGGTTTGTTTAAACTTTGTTTATACTCTATTTCAATACCACATAAAATGCATATCCATTTATGACCAGTATACTTAACTCTCAAGAAGGATCCACATTTTGGGCACCTATACTCATCAAGTTTGGCTTGCATTTAGTCAGAGATTACGTTAAGAAGGATTTTAGGTTTAGAATTTTGCCTTCATAGATTAGGCCCAACTTGATGATAGGCCATACAATCTTGAGCCTTTTGAAGATTATCTTGAAGTTCTCTAAATCTGATTCATGAATAGCTCCAGTCAATGGTAGCAAAGTAATGTATGTGATAAGGAAGATCAAGCCACAAATAATGACGTTGAAGAAGCTGTTGAGAAAGGAGAATTGAAGGAACGCGAGTATTGGTATTGCTGACAAGAATGATGCTAAGTATATTCTTAACGATGCTTTGAGATCAAAGTCGACATTAATTCTTTTAATCGCTATGAGTAACCCATAAGATAATGAGAGAAGGCTTGAGATCAAAAATGCAACTATCAAGCCTGGAACACCGTAGAGCATTGTAAGTATAGGAGCCAACGGGAGAAAGATGGATAGATTTATCAGATTCCAGTTGAAGATAATTCTAGTCTCTCCTATACCGCTGAATAAGTAAGTTAGAACTATGGAACCAAAACCAGTATAGAGGAATGCCAATATGTAAAGAGAGAGAAAGGATGGCGCTAAATCAAAGCCATGCCCATAAAGAGTGTATACGATGTCTTTAGACAAAATTGCCACAACGACTATGGCTGGAATTATGAGCAAAGCAACATATTTGACTGAAAGCTTGAAGACTCTTTTAAGCTCATCGCCATTAGGATTCACTTTAGAGAAGGCTGGGAAGAGTACTCCCAAGGGGAAGATCAAGACATTTATTAACGAGGATAGATTTGTGGCTATGCTGAAGTTACCAATTCCAATATTTGATGTAAAGAACGCTAAGACAATAGTCTGATACTGGCCTAGGAATAGGTCTAATAAGGCTGAGAGGTATAATGGAAAGCCATAGCCTAACATAACTTTGATATTGCCTTTGAAGCTATCATTGGAAGGTTTGCCCAATCTTCTGTAATACTTGAAGAAGATAAGGCTCCCTGCAAGAGCAGCTATCATATAGCCCGAAATGTGGCCAGTCAGTGCTCCAACAACACTGAAGCCCGATATTACTAGCAAAGGTGATAGAGTTGTCTTCGCAATAGATTGAGCATTCATTATTAGAGCACTACCCTCCATCCTATCTAAGCCAATGAAGGATGAGTTTAAAGCTGTGAAAACAGTTTGAAACAGAATCAGAAATGATGCTATCTTGACAAGAAAACTCATCTCAGGCCTATTCAATATGTAGGTTGTGAATACATCGGAGAAGGTGAAGCAAATTAAAGACATTGATACGCCCAATATGAGCTTGAAAAGAAATCCTGACTTCAGTATGCTTGCTGCAAGATTGCTTTTGCCCTCCGCCCTGAGCTTGGCTGAAAATCTAGTCAAAGCTGAACTTATGCCAAAGTCTATGAAGCCTGCAAGGATCGATGGTACTACTAAAGAGAGAGTTAATAAGCCGTAGTTCCCAGGCCCTAGGAGCCTTGCTACGATTATGGAGCCTATAGCTAATGTGATAAGTGATAGCGCGTTACCAGTAAAAAGGAAGAAACCTCCTCTAGCAGAATCTTCAGCCATCTCTACTATCTTATCAGACATCAATGCTCACCCTCATATTTTAAAATATAATGCTTGCCAACGAGTTCACAGCGTAATCACTTATGAGGGAATGTGAGCAAGTCCCAAGGCTTTCCTACCTTAGGATCGTTAGTCCTGCCGTTGATCGATTCAGGTATTATTAGATCGTTCCAAGGTCTCCTAACTCCATCAGGGTTATTATGATCGTAAAGTTTGTTCAAGAAGTAGACGAGCATGGCTGGTTCATGCCAGAAGAGAGTCTTTAAGATGTTTAAAGAAGAATCTTTAACTCTAATGGTTCGTTCATCAGTTAGAATCAAATCTGCACATATAATTTCAATGAAGCTCTTTTTGGAGCTTAAATGCAAAATGTTCTTATTGTTCTGTGAACACTGGTTGTTGGTTTCTCTCCATCGATTATGGGTATTCTTAGTGTTTTGGCTATTGTTAGGTAGAGCTTTCTTCTCTCTTTTAGGTATTTGATGCTTGGAATATCTTTCTTCCTGTTGTATGCTGTGTTCTCCTTAACATCTAATAGCAGTAGCTTAGAGTTTTTTGGTATGAGTGAGAGTAATAGTCTGCCTGTTAAGCGTGTGGGAAGCTGGTAATCTTTTGTTTCACATATTAGGTCTACAATTATATCTGGGATAAACCTGTCACAGAGGATTATGTAGCCAAAAATTGTCGGGATTTTTATTTGGAAAATTGAGTAGATTAATGTGTCTATGGTGAAGAGCCAAGGCCAGAGTTTTATTAAAGCCTTGTTCATGTAAAACCTGCGTTCGGCGTATCTTACGTTACTTCTATTAATAGTTCTCCATTTCGTATAGCCTAGAACACGGCATAGGGCGAGAAATGGGTATGAGAAGAAGGCTGGCCAACGAGACCAGACATTTTTAACCTTTAACCTCCTTTCTTTCAAGTACTCATCAAGTAGTCTTAGTTGTGTAGTCTTACCGGAGCCATCAATACCACAAATAGCGACTGCCTTCTCCATGCTAACATCCTCAATTTGCAACCTTCTCGAAAACTTTGATCAACTCGCTAATTGACTTACGGTTATCAAACCTCTTAAGTGTGTCCTCACGGTTCTTTAAGCCGAGCATAATGGCTTCGCTTCTGTCCATTGAAAGGGCCCAATCGAGGGCATCAGCAAGAGCATCAGCATCGTTTGGTTCTAGCAGGGAAACACCTTTCAACCCGCCAATGATCTCAGGTACTCCACCAACACATGATGTCACCAAAAGCCTCCCCCTGAGAAGTGCCTCCGAGACTACATAAGGCAAGGGTTCTTGCCATATAGAAGGGAAGACTACCGTCCTAACCTTCCTGTAAATATTCCCATAAGACTTTCCATTTAATTTCCCATAAGGGATTATTCCAACCTTCCTAAGAGGTTCAAGGCTAGCAAGTTCTCCCATCTTTGTAGCGTGAAGCTTAACCTGATACTTATGGTGAAGTTTCAACCATGCCTTCAACAGTACATGGATGCCTTTAAGCGGACTTAACCCACCAAAATAGCCTACGTCATTATCCTCTAGGGAAACGTAGGAGAGCTCAGGCAAAGGGTTATAGATAACATAAGATATACAAGAAATATTGTTGACCTGTTTTAAAAACAGGTCTCTCTGAGCTTTTGAAACGAAGATCATAGCATCAACGAGCCTCAATAGACCTGGCAAACATCTTCTCATAGTAGAGTTTAGTATCGTTGAAGCTAGTGCATGCATAAGAGGTCTGAGATGAGCCCTCTCGAAATACCATACACAGCTGGGACAATCTTGACAGTCCTCTTTGCAGTGAGAGTTCTCTTTAAGATTATATAATGAGCCTAATGGACAAACTGGAAAATAGGAGTGGATATGGGTAATTATGGGTTTCCTAGAGCCACGCTTGATCAGTGGTATAGCCTGCAATAATCCATCATTCAAACAATATACGATGTCACACCATTTAATTAGTTCCTTCATTTTGTTGGAAAGCAATGATGCTGCAATCAGATATTTGCCACGTCCTAATACTGAGAGCTTGTATACTGATAATCCGCTCCAAATACCCTTCGGGCTGCTGGAACGGGAAGTTGTAACGATTTTTATGTTCATACCGCTTTTAACGAGTAGGCTAGCATAGAGATAAGTCCCTAGTTCTCCGCCGCTTCCTCCAGGCCAAAGACTTTCAGAAAGTATGAGTATATTCATGATTAGATTCTCTAACTCTTAGTTGCTACGACAAATATCCCTGCTCCTAAGGTTTTCTTCACAGTAAGTATTTTGTCTAAAACCTTAACCACAGGGTTGCTCGATGTGTAAGCTAAGCGTATATTCGTCGAATGAGTTACCTTAAAGCCATAACTCTTTAAGTGCTTCTTAAGGGTTTTAAACGTGTAAAGCCTTATGTGGCCTTCAACACCCGCCGCCTTCTGTAAAGGTCTCCTCTCAACATCCTTTTGAAGTGAACACTCATAATGAAAAGGCAAGTAGCCGGAAAGTAAGAGCAACCTGTTAATCCAGCTAGCTAGGTTCGGGGTCGTGATTATGTAATACCCGCCTCGTTTAAGAACCCTGTAAGCTTCACTTAACAAGTTATCAGTATTCCAGAGGTGCTCTATAACATCGAACGCGCTCACGACATCAAACTCCTCATCATTAAAAGGTAAGGTATCTAGATTAAGGTCTGCTTTATACACGTGAATACCCTTTAGCTTTGCCTTGTTAAGCTCTTTGTAATCAATGTCCACTCCATAAATTTTCTTAACATTTAAAGCCTCAGTGACTACTACTGTAGAAGTGCCATCACCACAACCAAGGTCAAGATATTTCTCAGCCCTAAGGTGAAGCGTCTGCCTCATGAGCGACGTCAAAGCCTTAAGGGTCTCCTTTCTTCTGATGTTTTCTATTTCCATAGCTTAACACATGATTATACTCTTCATTCTCTCGCACACAGCATCTACACCATGCACCTCCGTTACCCAGTGCCTAGAGTTAGTAGCATAGTCTCTAAGTAACTTTGGCTCGACAGCTAACACTTTTAACGCCTTGTAGATTTCATCCTCCAGGCTCCATTGATCTATTATTATACCTCTATTCCCTCCTAAAATGTATGGGATACTTTGAACGGGGGTTGCTATAACACACTCACCTAATAACATAGCCTCTAAGACTACTACCGGAGGGTCTATAGCAGCATTAACTAAGGAAGGATATAGCAACACGTCATTCTTAGAAATCACTTCACACTTCTCACGCTCAGAGAGGTTTTTAAGTTGCACTTTAACGATGTGTTTTAAGTTGAGCTTTTCGAGAAGTCTGTTAAAGCCTTCTATGAACTTCCTGTAATCAACATATCCGAGCTCGGATACGTATGCCTCAAGCTCAATCTTATAGCCTCCATTATGAAGCCTTGATAACGCTTTAAGCATTTTATCGTAAGGTAATCTAAGGTATGAGCCGTGCCCTAAGTATAGTACTCTGAGTTGATAATTGGTTCTACAGCTTTCAACATGAGTCGCAGCGTAAATATCAATTGGTGCAGGGATATAGTAGTACCGTCTTCTGAAAAGCTTACTGAGATGCTTATAGGATTTGAACGATGTGGTTATGATGGATATTTTACTCAAATAAGTTAATGGTAAAGCTCCAAGGGAACGTGTGATTACTCTTGAATCATTTAGTATGCTGTAGGCGAACTGGTAAAGGTAAACTTTTCTCGCTCTTCGCACAATATTTAGGAATTTTGCGAGCGGGGCATTAATAAAGTGTACATCTACTTGGGGTTTATAGTTCAACTTACTTACTAAAGCACTCCTTAACTCATCCTTATTGTGGAAGAACTTTACCTTAAATCCACACATTTCAGCATTAGAAGTATCAATACATCCCCGCTTCTCATCTATGGTTGAGAACACGTTAATATCACCGTACAACCTCATTAATACCTTTGTGAAATTCCTTGCTAACACTACCTCTCCCATGTTCCAAGGGCTGTGAAAGCCACGCGATACTACTATTGCCTCTTTACTCATGGAAGGTCTTGAGCGCAACAAAATTGAGAGATTCTCCAAGGGGTAGACGGAATAAGTTTAAGACACTGAAAGGAGGAAAGAATAGCAGTATAGCAAGTCCTTTTAGAAAGCACGGGTATCTCCCCCACACCTTATATCCCATCTTCATGAATTCGCTCGGTACCCATCCCGAAAGATGTAATTGGTAGATGTTACCATCCTTGATTTCTTCTTTATGTCTCAAAGCTAAACCAATAGGCGCCGTTATTAGCACAACGTTACGTGAGATTCCCTCTAATTCTTTCAAAGCCTTCTTTCCGTCTTTTTTCTCAAGATGTTCTATGGTTTCCGTAAAATAAACAGCATCTACTGACTTTTCTCTGAACGGGGGGGAGCGGACATCAGCCACAAGTAGGTTATCATAAACACCAAGAGCCTTACACTCTGTAACGTAAGGTGGAAAGATATCAAAGCCAATAATCTTTACGCTTGGGTTGCGATATCTCGTCACTATAGCATTCCCACCGTGACCACACGCCGCGTCTAACACAATTAACAATTCTAAGTTCTTAACTAGAATCCGCCTCAAGATGTCCCTAGGGTTAAAGGGAAGTAACAGAGCTATTTTACGGAGGAGGGTTAGAATAGAATTTATGCACTTCATAGGAATATGTTTAATCTCTCTAATAGCCTTCGTGTAAAAGCTTTGTTCGTAAACATGAGAAGCTGGTCGAGTAAACTTTTCCTGAAAATGTCGTCTTGAAACTTCTCCTTGAAGATGCTCATAAGCGTCAGCAGATCGCATGGATAAGGCGGTACATCACCATTAACTACTCTGTATGCTCTACCCCATGGACCACCTAACATGGATAATACTTCTTCGAGCTTCTCAGGTATTGTTCCATAGGCCATTTTATGCAGTAGCGAGGTTATTGTTAGGTGCCACCTAGCCGCGTTCACCAGCTTATTATCCCTAGTCAAATCTACAAACCTACTAATAGAGGCTCGGTCCATTTCGGCTAAGTAGTAGAGAGTGGTATAATATTCCGCTAGGATGTACTTGTTTTCCTTAATGGCTGAGTGGGCTATGGTGGCTAAGAGCTCTACTTCAGGAGCGAAGATCTTGCTTGTGTTACCTTCAGGCAAATTCCTTTTTATTGCGTAGTCGCTTAGCCTACGCTTATCTAAGTAAATTAAGTGGCTAACGCTGATCTCATTGTAAACGTCTATCATAACCTTTGTTTTAAACCTAGTTTTATAGTCAGCGAATGTCGTGCAGTAAACCCCTGCCTCCATAAGCACGTAGCCATTTTCCTCGAGGATCTCGATCATCTTCCTATAATCGGTAAGTAAACCTAAGTTAAGCACATCGATGTCTGCCACATCCTCGGTATATGGCCTTAGAGTCTTGAAGATCACATAGTTTAGATCTTTCCTTTCAAAGAGATCCGAAATCTCCGCTACGATCTCCAGTAACCTCTGCAAGCGAGTGTAATGGTAAACATATTCTGGAATTTTCTGTCTCTTATCTAAAGCTATTGTGCTCAGATACATCAACGGTATTTTATTTCTTTCAGCTGTGGAATAAAGAAGCCCTGAGTAGCTGGCATATTTTTGATGCATTTGGAGGAATGGCGACCCTATTAACCTCAGAAGGGCTATAGTAACCTCATTGTTTGTGCAGTGATACATGCTAGATTTTCGGCACCCTTTTAAGCCTCAGCAGTTTCTTTACTAAAGTTCTGGCAAATGATTCTTAGAAGTGCTTACTACTGATCCTTCCTAATTATCTCCTTAATGCTTGAAACGACATAATCAATATCTTCTTTGGTAAGCGTGTTCCCGCTTGGTAAATTAATCCCTTCTCTTCCAAGACGCTCCGCTACGGGATACTTCTCATACTTATAAGGGTCCTTATAAGGAGGTTGCAGGTGGATCGGGTAGAATGTAGCCCTACTATCAATGCCGTATTCCTCCAATCGTCCCATTAATTCATCTCGAGTAATCCTTAGGATTTCCTCATTTACTAGAATGGTGTACATCCAGTAGACATTCTTTGCCCATGGTGCTTCTGGTGGTAGTGTTATGCCTAGAGAATACTTTAAGAGGGAGTCATAGTAATAAGCATTTTCTCTATGTCTTTTAACAAATTCATTGATTCTCTCTAATTGTGCTAGACCGATCGCTGCTTGTAGGTTTGTCATACGGTAATTGTATCCTATTATCTCGTGTATAAGCCACTTCCTCAGCTTAATATCGTAGGCTTGATCACGTAACTTTTTTATTTTGTCCGCGAGCTCATCATCGTTTGTTACTACCATACCCCCTTCTCCAGTAGTGATTATCTTATTTGCATAAAAACTAAAGCAACCTATGTCCCCTATTCCTCCAACCCTTCTTCCTTTATACTCTGCTCCATGCGCTTCAGCCGCATCCTCTATGATGTATAAATCATATTCCTTCGCAATCTTCATTATCGGATCTATGTTTGCAGGGTGGCCATATATGTGAACCATCATAATAGCTTTAGTATCTTTGCTGATCTTTTCCCCTATTTTACATGGATCCACATTCCAAGTATCGAGTTCGGAGTCTACTATTATAGGCTTGGCACCTACGTATCTGACTACATTAGCACATGCTATCATGGTGAAAGTTGGTAGAACGACTTCATCACCAGCTTTGATATCTAAAGCGGCAATTGCTAAATGAAGAGCAGCTGTTCCGCTTGAGACTGCTATTGCATGTTTCACGCCAAGATAAGATGCAAATTTTTCTTCAAACTCATTGATGAATTTACCCTTAGCTGAAATCCAGCCAGTTTTGACGCATTCAAGCACGTATCTTTCTTCGTTACCAGATAGATCGGGGATAGCTATCGGTATATTTCTCAGTCTCATGGTAAACCCCTACTGAGCTCGAATATACAGTTCTTCGACGTTAAAAGCTCTCATAAAACGCTCTTTAAGAGCGAGATCCGATTCATCAAAGGTAGTTACGGCCTTACTGGTCAACGTTGATAGATAACTCTGCACAATTATCTTTACAGCCCTATATCCATCATAGCTAGTAGGTTTAGGATGGAGACCTTTATTATAATTATTGATAAAATCCTCTAGTTCAATGTCATATGACATTTTTGGATATTTAGAATGATCTTCATAAACTAGTTCGTTGTTGCCCTTTCCATAGGCTAGAAGAGCTTTAGACCATCTCGAATCTACACACATATAACCATTTTCCCCATGAATTTCAAAGTACATGTACCCTAATTTCTCAGTCCAAGATGAATGCACCGTAGCAACTCCGCCACCTAAAAGATCATAAATCGCTAGAGCATTATCTTCAATGTTATCTTCAAGAAACCATCTCAGATTAGCTAACTTACAAGAATGACATTTAGTTATTTCATCAGCGAGATAGCGGATCAGGTCTATGAGATGAACCCCATTATCTATTAGTGTACCTCCTCCTATAATTTCCCTCTTCGTACACCAACCTTTACTTAGAAGGTGTAAACCTTCGTTTCCGATAAAACCCCTAAAAAATAATACCTTTCCAATATAACCTTGATTGATAAGTTCAATGGCTCTTACCATGTTTGGGAAGTATCGTGGATTTGAGCCGACCTTAAGTATCCCTTCAGTTTCTATCGACTTCGCAACCATCCTATACGCGGAATCTATACTTATACTCATTGGTTTCTCACACCAAACATCCTTTCCAGCTTCAAGTAGTTTAATGGCAAGCTCTTCGTGAAACCTATTTGGAGTTGCTACAATAGCTACATCGTAATCCTTCTTGGAAAGTAGTTCATCAAAGCTGAGTGTATCAACACCTACTCTCTTACTAATATCTACTGCAACTTCTTTGTTAACATCTACTACATAAACTAGTTTTGCTATTTCACTTCGCATTATCGAGTTTAGCCTCTTTAAGCCGAAGCCTCCGAGTCCTACAATAGCGAACCTTATTCTATCCATGAATTCGCCTATGCTAACTACAAGTACTTGGCATAAATTTCATAAGTATTCTCGGCAGTTTTCCTCCAAGTGAAGAATTTTGCTCGCTCTATACCCTTTTGAGAGAGCTTAAACCAAAGTCCCTCGTCATTAAGCAACCTGATTATAGCATCAGCCAACTCATCAGATTGATCGGACTTGATCATTATCCCCGCATTTCCGAAATATTCGCGCATCTCGAATATTTCTCGTGCAATTACCGGCGTGCCGCACGCCATAGCTTCAAGTAACATCAAGGAGAATTCGTCAGTCGGAGGATTAACAAACACATGCACAGAGTTGTATAATGTGGGTAACTTTTCTTCGGGCATAAAGCCTAAGTGCTTCACGTTTACGCCGAATTTCTTGGAAAGCTCAAGGATGTAATTTCTATCTGTCTTCCCACCCATGATAAATTCAACATCTCCAAGCTCTCTTGAAACTATACTAAAAGCTTGAATTAGTGTACAAAGACCCCTTTCTGCCGTTGGTGAGCCCACATAAAGGATTTTCTTTACATGTTTATCTCTAAGCCCGTGTATGGGCTTAAACTTTTCCACATCAACACCATTATACACAACATAAACTTTCCTGCGTGGTACATCGAATTTTCGTATTAAGTCTTGCTTCCAACACTCAGCTTTTGTAATTATACCTTCCATATTGTCAAAGACAAAGCTATGGTACGTATAATCCAACTTCTCCTTGTAGGGGGCACTATAGCCTTTGTAAAAGCTCAAAAGGTCATGTACTGTCACCACAGAAGGCGACTTATTAAATACTACTAGAGGCATGGCGAGTATAGGTGTTTCGGCATGATATAGAGAGGCTCTAATGCCTCTCATTCTGTAAAAGAACAGTAGCTTTTTCAAGTTTCTTATTAAAAGATTCTTAGGGACAGCCCCGTGAGCTATGAATCTAATTTCAACTCCATCATGTCTATTCATTGACTTGAAATTATGTAGAAGTTCCCATGTATGTCTAGCTATACCCCAACCGGAACGCTCACTAGCTTCATAGCCTATAATGCAAATTCTTTTGTCATAAACTGACTTAGTTTCTTTACTCAAGTTACTAACTTTTTTTAACGCTTTTTATGATATTTGTTAAACACCTATTGTTCGCTCCCTATTCTCTATTTGCATAAATGTATCCTAAGCGCTTCTCCACTTTTGGCTCCACCATAACCCTATAACCTCTTCCAATTAGTTCGTATTTACAAACGTTTGCCAATAATTCTCCATGATATTCCATAACAATATTCTTTACAGTAGTTTTTCCAATTCCCTTAAGAACTATTAGCTCAGAACCTTCAACATCCATCTTTAGTATATCAATCATAGGTATACCTAGTTTCTCTATGATAAGATCTAGGGTTATTATAGGAACTTCAACAAAAGGTGCTTCCCATGTCCCATCAATGCATATAACATTATGAGCTGAATGGAAACGATATAATTTTGCTTTACCAACTTTATCTCCAAGAGCAACATTTAATGGTATTACATTGTGACAGTGATTCAAAGCTATATGAAAGAGAAGCTTTCGAAAGTTATCGGGATCGGGTTCAATAGCAATGATTAGGCCCTCTGGTCCTACGAGTTTTGATGCATGGCAAGTATAGACTCCTACATGCGCACCAGCATCAACCACTATATTTCCTTTCTCCGGTTTAAAGAACTTATCATAGTTCTTAATATCTTCGATTATGATTAGGCTATAGAAACCTAATGAAAACTTGTTCCTCTTGTCCACAAAAATCAGTGGTAGTGGAATACGCATAGCGATAGATGTCAGTAACATGTCTAGATGTGCATGTAGATGCAACTTAGTCAATAACTTACGAAACTTAATGTAGCTCGAAGTTAAGTAGCTCATCGCTTAATACACAAGAGAATAGTAGAATAGTTATGGTCTCTTCTTGATTGCACGGTTAAGTGAGTTGTACTAACACATTTGATATCTTGTCTCGATTCATCAATCTCGTAAAGTCTAAAGCCATATTCTACTAATGTTTCAATGAATTCTTCAGGCTTAACCCCAGAGGCTTCAAGCGCTCGAGGGTAGAATTCCGTTATTATCCTAAGGTTTGGGTTACTCTTTAAAATTTTTTTCATCCCTAATAAGGCATGCATTTCTGACCCTTCTATATCCATTTTGATTAAATCAATTTTTGCACCATCACCAAAGTAATCGTCAAGGCTTGCTACATCAACCGTGACCTCACATTTATAGTCCTGAGATCCATATAGGCTACTTGTTTCGCCTCGAACAAAAAAACTCATCCTTCCACGCTTATCTGAAATAGCTATATTAACAGCAGTAACATTAGTGTAGGCGTTGATTTGTACGTTTCTCAGTAAAAAATCATATCTGCTTGGCTCTGGCTCGAAAGCGTAAACACATCCCCTCTTGCCAACGAGCCTAGCTGCAAGTAATGTGTAGTAACCGAAACCCGCACCAGCATCAACAACTGTCATTCCCCTTCTGACAAGTGACTTAAAAACTCTTTTAACAGGTTTTTCATATAAACCTGTAGACATCACTAGAGCTAACGCAGCACTATCACGTGGAAAATACATTTTGTTACCTAACACTTTAACTGGAAAAACAGAGGGGCCGTAGCTAGAGCATAAGTAGCCGAAGATCCTCCGTATCGGCCTTAGCCTCCCGATGTACCATCCTCCCATCCTCACAGAGTTTTGGAATAGTAAATGAGATATTTTAAACATGGATTCTTAAGCCTCACTAGCAAGCCATATCATGAAGAAAGGATAGCCTGAGCTGTATACTAAGTTGTGGCTGTTGCCGAGTTTATAAGCTAATAACTTAAAAGCTTCTAATGCGAGAGAACTATCCTCGGTTCCTTCAAAATGCATTAGTGCTGATTCCGGTATTATAATGGTGTCGTACTTAGCTAATCTATCAAGACTTTCAGGTGTGAGTCCCTCATAAAAGAGATAATCACCTATACTTATGTGCTGAACCATTGTAATATATATGAATTCACTTAACCATCCTCCATAGCCAGGAGAAACTACAGAAGTCTGCGGCAATCCTCTTCCTAACCATGAGAGAGCGTAGATATCGGCGGTTGGCAGTCTAATTCTTCCTCCGCTATAAATTATGTGTGGAGCTATTATGATTGATGTTAATAAGAATGAGATAGCAAAAAATGTGAGTATTTGGTGCATTTTACGATTACGTTGCTTGACTTTATTTAAGTAACTTAACATGTAGAATGTAGTCATCACCGCCCAAGGCGTATAGGTAATTCCGTAACCTCTCATGACGATTACAATAGCTGTTATAAGAAAATAGGATGCCAAGTATATTGTTTCATAGCGAAAAATTATTGATCTAGTCTTTCTGCTAAGAAACGTGTAGACAAGCAGTATCATAGGTAAAATTATGCTGAATGCTATCAATGCTATCCTAGCTTGATATAAGAGCATGTTATATGCACCGTATTTGAGCGCTGTAGACTTTCCCCAATACGCAGGAGCTGTTTGGAGGGGATAAGCGAGCTCGTTAATGCTCCTAATAAAGATATCTAACATCGTCCTCGCAATGTCCCCCAAACTAACAAGGAAAGAGGCATGCCTATTTATTATCAAGAAAAGGAATGCTACACTGATGAAAGCGACTAAAATCCATGGATTTTTGAAACGCCGATAATCGTTTTTGCCAACCAAATTGATCACTACCCATGTGACCGCGAAGAATGCTAAGGGGATTATTGTCAGCATCACGTGAGCTGGATCTGACATGACAAAAGCTACTGAGGTAATTATTGCAAGTAAAGAGAAGCTTGCTCGCCTTTCCCTCAAAGCCATTAAAACGAGGAGGGCTAGCATTATGTAAAGTGGCATTGCATACGTCTGCCGTAAGAACATAAATGAGATATGCATCAACCCCATGTTTAATACTGAA
>Ga0315314_1002862_pt1 | contig 13967 bp, 11 predicted proteins | sample TDP9_MG_FD_203631 | JGI IMG/M metagenome (GOLD analysis project Ga0315314, IMG submission 203631) | Freshwater sediment microbial communities from Lake Towuti, South Sulawesi, Indonesia - TDP9 | ecosystem: Environmental > Aquatic > Freshwater > Lake > Sediment | place: Indonesia: South Sulawesi...
CTGTATATTTAGGGGTATTGGCAAGGGGAACGGCAGTAGCTACCGCTGTAAGGAAGGTGGTAGATGCTGCAGCCGGAAAATCGGTGCTATTCTTTCCGGCAAGATTTGACCATTACAGGGTGCAGGAAACAGATGGGTATGCTGCTTTTATCTCGGAGGCTATAAATGTCTCTACCGATGCTCAGGGTTCGTTATGGGGAGGAAAAGGGATAGGAACTATTCCCCACGGACTCATAGCTGCCTATCAAGGAGATACCGTGGCAGCAGCAAAAGCATTTGATAAGTATATGTCCAAAGATATTCCTATGATAGTTCTGGTTGATTTCGAAAACGATTGCATAAGGACCTCTTTGGAAGTGGCTAAAGTCCTTGGCAAGAGGCTATGGGGAGTAAGATTCGATACAGCCAGCGACCTGCAAGATAAGTCGGTTAAGGGCAAAGGAAAGGATTCTTACGGTGTTGCCCCTGAACTCTGCTGGAAGGCGAGGAAATGCTTTGATGAGGCAGGGTTTGGTCACGTAAAAATTGTTATTTCCAGCGGATTTGATGAAGAAAGAATAAGGCATTTTGTCAAGCTCGGTGTTCCATTTGATGCCGTAGGGGTAGGTTCTTCCTTTTTTAGAGAGAAGATAGACTTCACTGCTGATGTGGTGATGGTGGAGGCTAGGCCTTGTGCTAAGGTAGGGCGCCAATACAATCCTAATCCAAAATTAGAATTGGTGACGTAGCAAAATTCAACTACGGGGATGAACAAAGATGGAAAAGAATGGTTCGGTGGAGGATGAGAATAGGAAAATTCGCTATCTGAAGATGTTAGTGGACTTAGGGCTGGCTCTCCTTCGTCAGGAGCGCCTTTCGCGACTAGAAGCTGAACGGATAGTGGAGTCTATTCGGCGTTCGGCATTAAGGATGTTTCCTGGGAAAGAGACCACTTGGGAAATAGTTTATGCTCCGCGCTTTAATCGAGCCATTGAGGAGAGGTGGGGGAAGAGTAGAGCACGAGAAAGTTAAAATTTAGAAAAAAATGTTCCCGGGAAGATAAATTCGTCATCTTCCCGGGATTTTTTATTTATCATTCCCCTACCTACGACGAGCGTAATTGTAGTGTAGCCCTTTATGGGCGTAATTGTTACGGGGACAAGCCCCTACACTACTTACATTGATGCAGAGTTATCGCTCTGCCACTACAGGAGTTGAGGGTAAATTGGCAAAAAGAATTTATTTTTTGCTTGACAAAATAAGAAACTTGGGGTATAATCGCCAGTGCGGTGGGGAAAAGTGGTGTAAGGTGGTAAAAATTGCTAATCGGACAATATCGCCATTCTTTAGATGGAAAGAACCGGCTATTTATTCCTGCCAAGTTTCGTCAAAACGTAAGAAGGTTTGTTATCACTTCTGGGTTAGAAGGTTGCCTGTTTGTTTACACTCCCCAAAATTGGAAAAGAATTGCAGAAAGGCTAAAAGCGCTTCCTCTAACTAGAGCTGACGCCCGTAAGTTTTTACGCACCTTCCTTTCTGGAGCAAGCGAATGTCATCTGGACGACCAAGGAAGGATACTCATTCCCCAGAGCCTATGTAAGTATGCGAATATAGGAAAAGAGGTAATAGTGGTGGGGGTGTTAGATCGCATCGAAATTTGGTCAAGAAGCAACTGGCAAGGTTACCAGAGAGAGGCTGAGAAGAAGTTTGTTGAGGTAGCTGAAAAATTGGTTGACCTGGGAATCTAACACCCTCTCTAATACAAAGTGGAAGAGTTAAGGCACATTCCAGTCCTACTTGACGAGGTGATAGATAACCTTAACTGCCTGGCAGGAGGAATCTACGTAGATTGCACTCTCGGCGAAGGTGGTCACGCTCGAAGGATACTGGAAGCAATCCTGCCAGGCGGGCTTCTAGTCGGAATCGACCAGGATGGAAAAGCAGTAATAAGGGCGAAGGAAAATCTTAGAAAATATAGAGAAAGCTTACTCACTTTTCAAAGGAACTTTTCTGAAATTGGAGCTATTCTAGAGTCATTGAAAATCAAAGAAGTAGATGGCATTCTATTTGACCTGGGTTTGTCCAGTCTGCAATTGTCGGACGAGAAGAGAGGTTTTAGCTTTCAAAGGGACGGACCCTTAGATATGCGTATGTCAGAAGAGATGAAATTGACCGCCGGATATCTTCTGAATAGTCTTTCTTTCGATGAACTTCTACAGATTCTATCTAAATATGGAGAAGAACGGTGGGCTAGGCGAATTGTGAGAGCAGTGGTTGAATACCGACGAAAGAGACCTCTACAAACTACTTTTCAATTAGTAGAAATCATTAAGAGAGCAGTTCCTCGTTCGACCTGGCCTAAAAAGATTCACGTGGCCACCAGAACTTTTCAGGCACTACGGATACGAGTAAATGATGAGTTAATGATTTTGGAAAAGACACTTCCTCAGGCCGCGGGATTTCTAAAAAAGGGCAGGAGGATTTGTATCATTTCTTACCATTCTCTCGAGGATAGGATTGTCAAGAACTTCTTTCGGGAATATAAAAGCCAGGGCTTGAGGGCGGTCTTTCCCAAACCAATTATTCCCTCCAGAAAAGAACTTTTGATGAATCCTCGTTCCAGAAGCGCAAAGTTGCGGGTAGGAGAAATGTGCTAATGGGAAGTGATAAGAAAGGAGACTCTGGAAAATATTACTTTCTATTTTTTATTGGTTTTGTCCTTATTTTTCTATTCTATGTTTGGGAAAGTGCAGAAGTAATCACACTTAGCTATCAGATTAACGAACTAAAAAAGCAAGTTATCTTGCTGGAAAACAAAAATTGCCATTTAAAGGCAAAGTTATATCGTTATACTAATCTAGCGAATATTGACAAGGTTGCTCGAGAAGAAAAAGGAATGGTTTCTCCTGAGCATGAAAATATCATATTTATAAATGCGAATTCTAAACAGAATAGAATTTTGGCAAATAAAGCTAATTTCACTCCCCGGGAGGGTACAAAAGGTGCCTCGAAAAATTCGCATTACCAGTTCTATCCTGATAGTAATCTTTGCTCTTATCGTATTGGAAATTAGATTATACTATATCCAGATTGTTAGTCATCCTCGATATAAGAAGATTGCCGATAAGCAATTTATCTCGGTTAAACAAGCCGAGTTCAAAAGGGGCACAATCTATGACCGTAATGGGAAGGAACTGGCGATAGAGTTTGAAGCCAGTTCAGTTTATGCTATTCCACCTTCTATCTCCAATCCCCAAGAGATAGCTAAAAGGTTAGCCCCTTTGCTCGATGTTAGCCAGAAAGAGATTCGCAAAAAATTGGAGACTTCCAATTCGTTCGTCTGGTTAAGACGCAAAATCAATACCGAAATCGCAGAAAAGATTAAAAGCATGCATATTAAAGGAATCAGGTTTATAAGCGAAGGAAAAAGGTTCTATCCTGAAAATGAGTTAGCCAGCCAAGTAATTGGTTTAGCCGGGCTGGATAATCAAGGTCTATCCGGAATTGAGAATTCTTTTGATACAATCCTAAGAGGGAAAACCGAGAAAACTATCAGGAGAAAAGATGGCTTTGGTCGGGAAGTAGTTGCTGCCGGCGCTGCTTATCCATTGGAGGTAACTGGATACGGTGTAGTCACAACCCTCGATACAGTAATACAATACATTGCGGAAGTAGAGTTGAGAAAAGCCTGCGACGAAACTAAAGCCAAACTCGCCTTAATCATTGTTCAAGATTCTCAAACCGGAGAGATTTTAGCCTTAGCTAACCTCCCATCTTTTAATGGAAATAGCTCTTCTCCGGAAAAATATAAATACTTGGAGATTCCTGCTATCTCCAATATTTTCGAGCCAGGATCTACTTTTAAACCGATAGTGGCGGCAGCATTATTAGAAGAGAATCTCGTCACAATGCAAGATCTCTTTTATTGTGAGAATGGAGTCTACTTATTCACCGGGTTTCCTATTCGAGACCACGAAAGTGATGGTTGGCTTACCTTTGTTCAGGTTCTTGAAAAATCGTCCAATATCGGAATGGCTAAAGCAGGGCAACTGTTGGAGAAAAACAAGATGTACCAATATACGCGGGATTTTGGTTTTGGCAACTACACAGGAATTAGGTTGCCTGGGGAGATGCCAGGAATTTTGAAGAAACCAAAAGATTGGTCAGAAATATCTCTCAGCCGCCTCTCTTTCGGGCAGGGTATAGGAGTAACTGCCAGCCAGCTTATTTCTGCCTTTTCATGTTTAGCCAATGGAGGAGTGCTAATGGAACCTATGATTGTTAAGAAAATCATCGATTCCAGAGGGGAAGTGGTGAGAGAATTCCATTCCTGCCCGGTTAGACGGGTGATTTCCTGTAAGACGGCGCAAACTTTGACCGATATTTTGTGCCGAACTGTGGAAAACGGCACAGGGAAAGAAGCAAAAATTGTAGGGTATAAGGTAGCTGGTAAGACGGGAACTGCTCAAAAATTCGACCCAGCCACGGGTACTTATTCTAAGACAAATTACATTGCCTTATTTGTTGGTTATCTACCAGCAGACCGGCCGAGGGTCACTATCCTAGTCATCCTGGATGAGCCACAGGGACTTTACTGGGGAGGAAGCGTAGCTGCTCCGGTATTCGCACGAGTTGGATTGAGAATTATGCACCATCTCGGTGTCCCGCCTGAACTGTAGACAATGCATAGAATCCGCCCGTGAGGACGGTTCATATTGCTCCCCGCTTTAGTGGGAGACTCCAGACTTTGCTTTACATTCTTCCCGAAAGGGAGGGAGGTCTTTGCTTTCGCAAGATCTCATATACAGGCCATGGGAACGGTCCGGCTAAACGAGCTATTGCCACCGATAGGTGCTAAACAGGTATATGGGCCCACAGAAATTTCTGTAGAAGGGATAACCTACGATTCTCGCCAAGTTAAACCCGGCTACATCTTTGTGGCCATTTCTGGCTATACAGAGGATGGGAACTCCTATATCCCCCAGGCTCTGGAAGCAGGTGCTTCAGTAATCGTTTCTTCGAAAAGTATAGAAAGATTAGTCAAGCCTTCCAAGTGGGGAGGTCTTGCCACTCAAATTGTGGTTGAGAATCCACGCTTGGCTCTGGCAAAGCTTGCCACAGTTTTCTATAATTATCCTTCCGATAAATTAAATATAATTGGAATAACTGGTACCAATGGAAAAACAACAGTCAGTTATCTCACTGAAGCCATCTTCCAAAAGAACGGAGCAAAAGTAGGAATCCTGGGTACGATTGCTTATCGACTCGGAGAGAAAATACTCCCTGCCCCCATTACCACTCCCCAATCTTCTGACCTGCAGGAAATACTGCGAAAGTTAGTAGATGAAGAATTCACCACGGTAGTTATGGAAGTCTCTTCCCATGCTTTGAGTCTCGAGAGAGTGGAAGGATGTGAGTTCGATAGTGCTATATTTACCAACTTGAGCCGTGAACATCTGGATTTTCATAACAGCATGGAGGAGTATTTGAGAGCAAAGATTAGACTCTTCTCTATTCTGGGAAAGAATGCTCGGAAAAAGAGGGAGAAACTGGCGATTTTGAATTTAGACGACCCCTCAACAGAGAAGATTATCCAATCTACAGAGGCGAAGATAATCACCTACGGTATAGAAAATAGAGCCGACGTTGTAGCAAAGAGCATAAAATTTAATCTGGAGAGGACTGCCTTCAATCTGGTGTCCCCAATAGGGGAACTGAAGATCTGTTTACCTCTACTTGGAAAATATAATGTATACAATGCTTTGGCTGCCAGTACCGTCGCCCTGGGTCAAGGAATAAGTCTGGACACTATCAAGCGTGGATTGGAAAAAGTCTCCTCTATTCCCGGAAGGTTCGAGAGAGTCGATTGTGGGCAGCCATTTACAGTGATAGTCGATTATGCTCATACTGATGAAGCTCTGAGAAGACTTTTGGAAGTCTGTCGGGAGTTAAGGCCCAGGCGAATCATTACTGTTTTTGGTTGCGGAGGTGACCGGGATCGGGGGAAAAGACCTCTAATGGGTGAAGTAGCCATTGACCTTAGTGATTATGTGATCGTCACGGCGGATAATCCCCGAAGTGAAGACCCTGAGCGGATAGCTCTGGACATCGAAGTGGGAATAAAAAGGAAAGGTAAGAGTGGTTATCAAACTATCACTGATCGGTTTCAAGCGATCAAGAAAGCATTGTCTATGGCGGAGAAGGGCGACCTCATTGCCATTGCGGGGAAAGGACATGAACAGCACCAGATCTTTAAGCACAGAACAGTTCCCTTCGATGACTGCGAAGTTGCCAGGAAGATTCTTTCAGAAAAAGGATGAAGGCATAGTTTTCGGAGGCGCTTAGTCAGTAAAACCTCGCTCTAATTCCGCCAGCGCTGGGGCGAAACCTGGCGGAATTGAAGCTCCTGCAACTATCCCTTCATCCCTAGGATGTCAAGAGGAATTTAAGAAGGAATAGTATGGAAAGACTTAATATAAGAGAGGTGATAAGAGCCGTTCGGGGCGAATTAATTTGTGGAAGCCAGCGAGGAGAAATTTCGGGTGTATCTATTGACAGCCGCAATATAAACAAAGGAGAAATCTTCTTTGCCCTGAAAGGGGAAAGGTTTGATGGACACGATTTTCTTGAAGAGGCGATAGAGAGGGGTGCACGGGCGGCGGTTGTTTCCAAGAAGAAAAAATTTGCTACCAAAATAGCGATTATAAGAGCAGCCAATACCTTGACTGCCCTGCAAGAATTGGCGAAGTTCTATCGCCAGAAGTTCAATCCTGTGGTTGTGGGAGTAACTGGCAGTAATGGCAAGACAACAACCAAGGATATGTTGAAAGCTCTCCTGTTATCGAGATATAGAGTGGTAGCCACTCCCGGTAACTACAACAATATAGTCGGTCTTCCCTTGACCCTTTTCCAGATTTCTCCTGGGACGCAATTTCTGGTTCTGGAAATGGGAACTAACCACGCTGGGGAGATTAAGAGATTGGCGGAAATTTCGTTACCACAAATGGGAGTGATTATCAACATCGGTGCCACTCACCTCCAATTTTTCCGTTGCATTTCCAATGTGCTTTCTGCTAAAATGGAACTTGTTCAACTTCTGCCTCCACAGGGGAAGGTCGTATTAAATATAGACGATTTGCATTTGAGGAGCCAGTTTAAAAGGATAAAACAGGAAATAATTACTTTTGGAACAGACCCCCAAGCTGATGTCTGGGTAAGTGATGTTGTGGCAAGTAGATCCGGGAGGAAGGAAAAACTTTCTTTCACCGCCCACGCCGGTAAAAATAGAGATAAATTTGATTTGTACTGTTTAGGCCGTTACAACATTTATAATGCGCTAGCTGCCATAGGCGCTGCTAAAGAGTTTGGTATCTCTCTTCCCGTGATGGCCGATGTACTTAAGAAATTCAAATTTCCTAAACTGAGGATGGAAACGTTGAAATATGGCGAGGTAACAATCATTAATGACGCCTATAATGCTAATCCAACCTCTGTAAAAGCTGCATTAAGCGAACTTATTTCTTCTTTCCCTTCCCAGCGGAAAATAGTCGTTTTGGGCGATATGCTGGAACTGGGCAGGATGAGTCGAAAATTTCATGAAGAGATTGGCAAAATAGTGGCCACCAGCCCAATCCATGGGTTAATCACGATAGGAGAGGATGCCCAATTTATCGCTCAGGCCGCTCGCAAGTGGGAAATGGAAAGGGGGAATATATTCTCTTTTAAGGATAAGAAATTTGCCTCCCGGAAACTGAAGGGATTGCTCAAGCCAAAGGATGCAGTCCTAATTAAGGGGTCCCGAAAAATGGGACTCGAAGAAATTACAAAATATCTTTGAAAGAGAATTTAGTGGCAGAGCGAAACTCTGCCAAGAAATCGGCCCAGTAATTGAGCCCCTGCATATTTCTTGTAGTAGATGGATGTAGTGGGAAAGCAGCGTTATGGCTTATAAATAGCCATCTGGAGAATAAATGTTCTACCATCTCTTCTATCCTCTACATGTTTACTTCTTCCCTTTCAATGTTTTCAAATACATAACTTTCCGCGCAGGGGCTGCTATATTTACTTCTCTGGTTTTGAGTCTATTCCTTGCACCCCTCGTGATAAGGAAATTGAAACAATTGCATATCGGCCAGCAGATACGGGAAGATGGTCCACCCACCCATACAAAGAAAGCTGGAACCCCCACAATGGGCGGATTAATTATTCTCATTAGCCTTACTGTTTCAACATTTCTCTGGGCTCGACTCGATAATCGCTTCACCATAATTATTCTCCTCTCCACTATCTGGTTGGGACTATTGGGATTCCTTGATGACTATCTAAAATTGATAAAAAAGCGGAGTCGAGGACTTATGGCAAAGTATAAACTCCTCGGGCAATCAATTCTGGCTATAATTATCGTAGTTTATCTTTATTACTATCCAGCCAATCCCGCATACGTAACACAGCTTAATATACCGTACTTGAAAGATTTCTTTATTAATCTTGGCTGGTTCTACGCGCTTTTTGCTATCCTACTCATCGTTGGTTCATCCAATGCGGTCAATTTGACTGATGGTTTGGATGGGTTGGCAATAGGTTCCATCCTCATTGCTGCAATGACCTATGCTTTAATGGTATACCTGGCAGGGCATGCCCAGTTTAGCAGTTATCTGCGCATTGTTCCGGTTCCTGGTGCTGGAGAGCTTTCTATCTTTCTGGGTTCAATGGCAGGGGCTGGTCTGGGATTTTTGTGGTTCAACAGCTATCCAGCTGAGATTTTCATGGGTGACACCGGTTCCCTATTTTTGGGGGGAACAATCGGTATCATTGCCCTGTTCATTAAACAAGAACTTCTGTTGGTCATTGTGGGAGGAATTTTTGTGGTTGAAGCACTGTCGGTAATTCTACAAGTTGCATCTTTTAAGTTGCGAGGCAAAAGAGTCTTAAAAATGGCACCTTTGCATCACCACTTTGAATTGATTGGCTGGTCCGAGCCGAAAGTAGTAATCAGGTTTTGGATTGTGGGGGTTATTTTGGCCTTAATAGCTTTAAGTGCACTGAAACTCAGATGAAGGTGAGAGAAAATTATTATCTAGAGAAGAAAGTGTTAGTTATTGGTCTAGCGCGAAGTGGCTTGGCGGTAGCTAATCTATTGAGCACTCAAGGCGCCAGGGTCATAGTAACCGATGAAAAGAGTAAGAGGGAATTAATAGATAACATTAGAAAACTTAAAAAAGGGATAGACATTGTTCTAGGTAGGCAGGATTCAGTTAGACTTAAGAACTTAGTTTGTGAATGCGAATTGGTAGTCGTAAGTCCTGGCGTCTCACAGGAAAATCCCCTGGTGGAGAGGGCAAGGAAGTTGAAAATGCCTGTGCTGAGTGAAATAGAGGTGGCATACAATATTGCCTGTGCTAAATTCGACTGGAAAACTTTGCCATCTCCTCCCATTGTGGCTATTACAGGAACCAATGGAAAAACCACGACCTGTGAGTTAATCGGAGCAGTGTTAAGGAGCGACAGAGGAAGAAATGTAATAGTTGCAGGTAATATTGGCACTCCTCTATCCCGTGTGGTGGGTCGGATTACGAAGAAGACTGTTTTGGTCCTCGAAATTAGCAGTTTCCAGTTAGAGAATGTTGAGTCTTTTCATCCCTATGTGGCAGTTGTCCTGAACATAACTCCTGACCATATGGACAGGCACAGGACAATGGGTAACTACATCCAGGCTAAAACCAATATTTTTAGAAAACAGACGAAAGACGATTTCTGTATCCTGAATGCAGACGATAGCAGATGTAGAATCCTGGGGAGGAAAGCGAAGTCGCGAGTTATATTCTTCAGTAGTAAGAGAGCTTTGCCAAAAGGAGTTTTTGTTGAGGGAGGGAGAATAGTTTCTCATTTGGACTCGAGGCTGAAAGTTTCTTCTGATAGAAGTGAACTCTCGGTTAAAAACATAAGGATTCCCGGTCCCCATAATTTAGAGAATGCTCTGGTAGCCATTGCCGTGGGAAATATATTTGGCATATCCGGAAGTAAAATCAAAAAGGCAATTGAAACGTTTCCAGGGATAGAGCATCGTCTGGAAATGGTCCGCGAATTCGATGGCAGAAAATTTATTAACGATTCTAAAGCGACAAATGTTGATGCTTGTAAAAGGGCCCTGGAAACATTTCCCGCTCCGATTATACTCATCATGGGAGGCTATGATAAAGGCACGCCTTATAGACCATTAATCAATTTGGTTAAAGAGAAAGTCACTGCTCTTGTTTTGTTGGGTCAAGCTGCTTCCAGAATAGAGAGGGAGTTAATCGGTTCGGCTCCCATTTACAGAGTAGATGGGATGAGGGAAGCAGTAGAGTTGTCCTATAGTTTAGGCCGGCCGGGTAGCTCGATTCTCCTTTCACCAGCCTGTTCCAGTTTCGATATGTATTCGGACTTTGAAGAAAGAGGAAAAGATTTCAAGAGATGGGTAAGAGAGATCTGAGAACTAAAAGAAGAAGATTTGCCAGAGGATTCGGGAGCCCGAGTTACAAGATAAGTAAGGGCACATATACCCCAGACCATCACCGTTGCGACATTTTTCTACTGTCGGTTGTTCTCTTCTTGGTTTTCACAGGCGTGGTGATGGTTTTCAGTGCCAGTGCAATCATATCCCATGAAAAGTTCGAGACGAGTTATCTCTTTCTAATCAAGCAGCTTATCTGGACAGTGATGGGTACATTGTTAATGCTTGCTTTAGTGAAGGTTGATTATAACAAGTTGCAGAAGTTTTCTCAACCGCTTATGGTTTTTTCATTGGGCCTTCTGGTTATAGTTTTGCTGATAAATTCCGGGGAAATAAAGCGCTGGCTTAGGTTGGGAATGGTGAGCTTTCAACCTTCGGAAATGGCAAGACTTTGTTTGATTCTCTATATAGCAGATGCTTTAGATCGGAAACAGAGTAAGCTCCAGAACTTCAAAAAAGGGCTTTTGCCAATTCTAATAGTAACAGTAATGTTTTTGATACTTATTTATGCCGAGCCAGATCTGGGAACTGCTGTTGTCTTGGGACTGGTAATCGTGGCGATGCTGTTCATGGGAGGAGTTGGGCTTTCTCATCTGATGTCACTTGTTCTGTTGAGTCTACCACTTTTGTATTTCGCAATTTTTCATGTGGGATATCGTCGAGAGCGAATTCTGACCTTCCTCAATCCATGGGCTGATGCCCGGAGAATAGGGTACCAAATCCTGCAGGCTCTCCTTGCTCTTGGTTCAGGAGGCTTTTTTGGGAAAGGCTTGGGGGCTTCCCGGGCCAAATTGTTCTTTCTACCCGAACCTTATACGGACTTTATCTTTTCCATAATTGGAGAAGAGTTGGGATTTTTGGGTGCCAGCTTAATAGTATTCCTATTCGTTCTTATTGCCTGGAGGGGATTACGCATAGCTACAAGAGCGCCCAACCAATTCGGAAATTTACTGGCTGCCGGAATTACTTTTTTAATTACTTTCCAGGCTGTTTTGAATATTGGTATAACTACTGCTTGTGTGCCAACTAAGGGTATCACTTTGCCTTTTGTCTCATACGGAGGGTCTTCTCTAGTCTTCTCGCTGATGGGAGTGGGAATACTTCTTAATATTTCCAGGCAGACATAAGAACCGGGGGTGATTGATGTAGGTGATTACCCTCTCCTCGTTGGGGAAAGTTAACCATGGAACTATCCTCTCCACTCAGGGGAGAGGGTAGAGGGGAATGTAGCGGCAGAGCATTAGCTCTGCTTGCTTACTCATACGGGACTTTGGTCAGGGGCTGTTATGCGTATTTTTATTGTTCTGGGAGGGACTGGTGGACACATTTACCCAGGTATTGCTCTGGGAGAAAAGCTGAGAGACCGCAATAATGAAGTTATTTTGGTAGGAAAAAAGGGTAGAATCGGTGAGAGAATAGCAGAGGAAGGTGGATTCTCATACTTCAATATTGTAGGGAAGGGATTGGTAAGGCGATTTTCGTTGAACATTCTTCTCTTTCTTGGGAAAGCTGTTCTGGGGTTCTTTCAGTCTATGAAAATCTTTCGATGTTTCAGACCAGATATAGTTGTAGGAATGGGGGGGTATTTAGCCTTCCCGGTAGTTCTGGCAGCTAAAATATCCAGGATATCCTGTACGATTCACGAGCAAAATGTTTTTCCAGGATTGGCCAATAGAGTTTTAGCCAGGGTGGTCGATAGAATAATGGTCAGTTTTAAAGAAACAGAAAGATATTTTCCATCTAAGAAGACATTTCTCACGGGAAACCCAATTCGTCAATCCATCCTAAGTTGTCCGAGAAGTGAGGGCTTACGAAAATTGAATCTCGCCGAAGGGAAGAAGAACATCCTGGTTTTCGGAGGGAGTCAAGGTGCCCGTAGCATAAACCTGGGAATGGTAAGGGCATTAGATTTTTTGACCCCGGTCAAAAAGAAGATTCAAATTATACACATTGTAGGCGCCGAGCAATTTTCGGAAATAAGAGAAAAATATAAGAAAAAAAATTACTCAGTGTGTGTTCTTCCTTATCTTCTCCATATGGAATATGCATATAGCTGTTGTGACCTGGTAATTTCCCGCTCTGGCGCATGTACTGTCGCTGAAATCATAGCAAAAGGCTTACCTAGCATTCTTATTCCCTATCCTTACGCAACTGCTGGCCACCAGAAGGCGAATGCTGAGTTTCTATCAGAGAGAGAGGCTTGTCTACTTATTGAGAACAATCAGGTGACGGGTGAGTTACTGGCCGATATCATCATGGACTTGATCAATGATGAGGTAAAGTTGAGGAGGATGGCGGAAAATACGAGAAGCCTGTCTATTGATGATGCAGCCACCAGAATGGCCGATTTAATTGAAGCAACGTAGGGCTTTTGGGAAGGATAAACCAGAATGTTAAAGAATATTCAACATATACATTTTGTGGGAATAGGTGGTTCGGGGATGAGCGGAATTGCTGAAGTATTGATAAATCTGGGCTATAAAGTTAGTGGGTCTGACCTCAGGGAGACAGAGGTGACACAGAGGCTGGCCTCCCTGGGTGGGAAGATATTTATTGGTCATAAGCCTGAACAGGTAGGAGATGCCCACGTGGTGGTTACTTCCAGCGCGGTTCTACCGGATAACCCGGAAGTGGTTCAAGCGAAGAAACTTAAAATTCCTGTTATTCCTCGAGCCGAGATGCTTGCCGAGTTGATGAGGCTGAAGTACGCCGTGACAATTGCCGGTGCTCATGGAAAGACAGTGACCACTTCACTTATATCTATGGTTTTAGCGGAAGGCGGATTGGATCCCACAGTAGTAATTGGTGGGCGTTTAAAAAATATCGGTTCTTCTGCTAAATTGGGTAAGGGGGAGTTTATAGTGGCTGAAGCAGATGAGAGCGATGGCTCTTTCCTCAAACTTACTCCCACTATCGCTCTCGTCACAAATATAGACGATGACCATCTCGATTACTATAAAACCCTGGATAATATCAAAAGTGCCTTCATCCAGTTCGTAAATAAAGTTCCTTTTTACGGGTCTATTATCCTCTGTGGTGAGGATCAAAATATCAAGTCAATTATTCCTCAAATAACGAGAAAATATTATACTTATGGGAGAGGAAGAAATTATGATTTCTATGCGGACAATATAGTATATGAAGAGATGAACACTGAATTTGATGTCTACTTTTTTGGGGAAAATCTGGGTAGGCTCAAACTACACCTTCCTGGAGCTCATAATGTTGTCAATTCTCTGGGCGCAGCTGCAGTAGGTATTGAACTAGGAATAGAATTTGAAAAGATTAGAAAGGCTTTTGCTGATTTTACTGGCGTTAGTCGAAGGTTGGAGATCAAAGCCGTAAAAAAGGATATAGTGTTTATAGATGACTATGGGCACCATCCCACAGAAATAAGAGTAACTCTGGAGGCAATTAAATCAATCTGGCCAGAAAGGAGGCTATTGGTTATCTTCCAGCCACATCGGTATACGCGCACAAGAGACCTGGCAAAAAA
>Ga0315314_1002863_pt1 | contig 13965 bp, 15 predicted proteins | sample TDP9_MG_FD_203631 | JGI IMG/M metagenome (GOLD analysis project Ga0315314, IMG submission 203631) | Freshwater sediment microbial communities from Lake Towuti, South Sulawesi, Indonesia - TDP9 | ecosystem: Environmental > Aquatic > Freshwater > Lake > Sediment | place: Indonesia: South Sulawesi...
ATTCTATAGCTTAACACTCTAGAAAAACGTTCAAATGAAAACCAGCCGGTTTAGCCAGATCTTCTCAGATAGGATTTCGAAGGAGGAGTTTTATTACATAGGATTCCCAAGTTTCACTCGGTTCTTCATGTCTAGGAAGCTCTCAATCGTCCTGTTAGTCCTCACAGCCTTGGTGATAATGGTGGCAGGCATTTGGTATCACCTTTACCAGTATTACATGTTTTCCAAACAAGTAACCATCGAAGACGTAGCATTGAATAGTATAGAAGTCGAAAAAGATCCTTGGATTCCCACAGGGCTTGTTCTTGAATTCGGCGTCAAGGTCAGAAATGCAACACTTTGTGGATCATAATCCAGAAAGGGTCACTTCAACACCGAGTGTCCGGCGTTGTTGATGTGCCCATAAAGATGTTTGGATTGGTAAGAGCCTTTGCTGTGTCGTTTCCATAGACGTTAACGGGACTTTCCCTGTCTTCTATCTTATCTTACAGTTCCGCCTTCTCACATACTGCTGTCTAGTTGATCTTCTATTGCCTGAATTCTAAGCTTGACAAGATGCCTGTCTCAAGGTCCCTGCATGCTTGCTCGCCAAAGATGTAGGTATAGAAGCCCGAATCCTCATGCAGGAAGTAGTTCAGCCACGAGATGAAGTATCTTCTCGTTGTCTCTCTATAATGCGTCTGTTTGGCAGCATCGTAGAACGGGATGTATCCCAACCAGTCAGGCTCATTTCCAACGTTCCATATTCCTAGATCGTGAAAGGCGCCGTTAATTATCAGCATCTCTTTGACCGAAGGCAACACCTCATAATAGATTCTTGCACCTGAACTGGGACATATGAAGTCTCTGCTGCCCACTATGATCTGGGTAGGAACCGCTATTGATCTGCAGGCTTCGAGATATGGCTCGGTGAACGACGTGAAGCCGAAGTATCCCGGAGCCAGAGAAACAGCTACTTTAACGCTGGAGTCATCTGCGGCTGCCTTTAAAGCCGTGATAGCCCCCATCGAGTGTCCCATGATCCCGATTCTGTCTTCGTCAATGATCCCCTCAAGTAATCCTCCGACCTGCTGGTTCTGGGCAGCTAAGTGGTCTATGCATAAGCTGAATCCTTCCGCACATTGAGGGAAAGCAGTGGACGGGTTTATCCGCGCAGGTGTCGTAAAAAGTATCGCCGCATATCCGTTGGCAGCACAATAGGCTCCAATCCAACTGTAATCCTTCCTTGTGCACAGGATCCCGTGGGCAAAGACAATTGCCGGGTACGGTTCCCCCATTCTGTTTGCCGGTTGAGAAACCCCGGAACCAAGCGCTGGGTAATAAAGGGTTACTTCGTATCTTCCCCAAGTCTGATGGAAAAGCGAAGTGTCAACTGTGCCAACCAGATAGGTTCCGTTCTCAGCCATCATCCGACCAACTCCCTGTACTTGAAGAGATATTATCCTTTGCGAACTAGAAATTCACGAGAAAGAAAAGAAAGGTCAGTATCAGCCGACCTCATGCAGCCGCACCTTTCAGTCAACAGCATCTTCAGTATATCCGTAGGCTTCCAGTATTGGAGCGAGCTTGGCGGCCAGTTGGCGTCTTTTCTCCGCCGGAATCTCATATACGTTCTTCCTATAGTCTGAAATGGATGCGAGGTAAGCCTCCACCTTAGGCCGGACCAGTTCGAACCCGCCAAGCCTCAGCTTCCTGTAGATTTTCTCAAGTTCAGTTATTGGCTGTTTCTCCAAGTCTTCGAACCGAACCTCGTGAAACTGATCTGGCGCAAGTATCGCCCGATCCTCCCAAACACGTCGATAGCACAGTAACATGTCATCAATTATCCTCTGTTCAAGCCTCGAGTTGTCGGCCCTCGTCAATCCAACCTGGCTCCGAATAATAGTGAACATGTGAAGAGCCGAAACGAAAACCGTGACGGGATCCCTATAGATGTGAATGAACTTTGCACCTGGAAGCGCCTCAACGAGCAGCCTTATACGGTAGGTGTGGGCTGGCGACTTGAGCACAATCCGCTTTCGGCTGCGGAGAGTGTGCTTTCTCATGATGTAAAGAATCAGTTGCTTGAAGAGTTCTCGCTCCGAGTCTGTTGCGTCGTTGAAGTCGAGGAACCTATGATAGGTCTCAGGACCATCCGGGTAGGCGAAGTCCCGGTAAGGAGAGACTTCACCTAGGAGCGCCAGCGCCACCTCGTCCTCTTGAGGGGAGTCCCACGTGAGCGGCATCCTGTCCATGGGCCGCGTCTCAGGTACCACCCTGGAAAGCAACTGCTTAACCACGCGTTCTGTAAGTAGGAAGTGATGGGGAAACATACACGTGTACGTTGTGGGATAGGTGAACCGCTCGCCCTGGCAGAGCAGGTTGTGAAGGTGCGTCGTGCCGGTGCGCCAATAGCCCACAATGAAGATAGGCGGCGCGACAAGTTCAGTTCTAGCAACATCGTCCCCGTAGAAGATTTTCTCGAAAAAGCCGTCTATGGAGTTTAAGACACTTGCACCCGTCGTTATGAGGATTCTTGACGTCTGCCCGCGCTCCACTGAGAATCGGTTTTTTGAGAGGAGATCGAGCCAGCTACCAAAGGGCATCCCAAGCCACATGTTCAAACCGGAGAGGATTTGAAGCCAGCTCTTTCCCCTGGGCATTCTTAGTGCTCTCCTTTAGGTTTTCTCCTACTCAGTCTAGATATCCCTTTCTTTTATACCATTGTACGGTTCGGCTGACGCCCTCCCTTAAGGAGACCTTGGGGCTATAGCCCAGATCCCTTCTGGCTTTCGAGATGTCGTAGGCGAAGTTTCTCGTAAGCTCTTCAACCCAATGGCTCGCTAGAAGGGGATCAGTTCCCAACATCGAACTTGCGGCTTCAAACATCCGGGCTGCCGCTTTCACTGTCCACACGGGTATCTGTCCATCTCTATGACTCATCCCTATGGCTTCCCGAATCAGGTAGACGTATCTGCGCCAGGTGATCGGCTCCGCATCTGCAATGATGTAAACTTCGCCTAATGCCTTCGGCTTCTCAGCGGCCAGGGTTATGCCCTGAATCAAATTGTCGATGTAAGACAGGTGCAGCCGATTGTTCATGTTCCCTATGAGAAGGTTCCCCCTCTTTATCCACCGGCAGAGTTTGAGATGATACATGTTCCCCGGGCCATACACGACAGCAGGACGGATAATGGTTACGGGCATGTTGAATTTCTGGTGGTAGTGCAATGCCAATTTCTCGGCCTCGCATTTTGATCGGTCGTACGGCGAGGTCGGGTTGTATAGACGGGTTTCGTCTGCTGGAGGATCTGTTATGCTGCCCATAACGGTGACCGTGCTGGTGAAAACGAAGCGTCGTAGGTCTCTGTGCGCACAGGCTTCAAGTACGTTTCTTGTCCCGAGATAGTTCACCTTCCAGAACATGTCTGCAGAGGTCCCATATATGTAGGCAGCAAGGTGATATACAACGTCAGCCCCGTTGACGAGCCTTTGGAGAGACCTTTTGTCTGTGACGTCACCATACACGAGTTCGGCTCGCAGCTTACTCAAGAGTCTGATCTTGCTCTTTTCTCTGACGAGCACTCTAACCCTGTGTCCCTCAGAGACAAGTCTATCTACCAAGTGAGTTCCTATGAACCCGCTTCCACCCGTTAAGGCCGCTTTCATGCCTTAACCTCACGCGGCTTGCCACCGAGCTTAGGGAATTACGCTGCCCGTTGTAGGAAACAATCTACTGTGCCTACTGGCTTATGTAGCCTAACTCCTCGATCTTGTCGAGTATTGCCTGGGCGCATTCTTGTGGGGTGCTCTTATCCGTGTCGACAGTTACCTCCGGGTTTGGGGGTTCCTCATAGGGGTCTTGTATGCCAGTCATCTCTTTGATTTCGCCTCGCAGGGCCCTCTTGTACAGTCCCTTTGGGTCTCGCTGCATGCATATTTCAAGCGGACACCTTACGTAGACTTCTATGAAGTCTCCTATTACTTGCCTGGCTGAGTCTCTGGTTGACCTGTACGGTGAGACAAAGGCTGCTATCACAGTAACACCGTTGCGTGCCAAAAGGTGAGCTACGTATGCCACTCTTCTCAGATGTCTTTCCCGATCTTCTCTGCTGAATCCTGCGTCGGTGCTGAGCCATCGCCTAACCTCGTCGCCATCTAAGGCCTCAACCCTTCGGCCTATACTCCTAAGTTTCTCTTCTAAGATCCGAGCTATCGTGGTTTTGCCTGAGGCGGGTAGGCCTGTAAGCCATATGACGAAGCCCCTATCTCCTCTCCCACTGTCTGAGCCTCTGACCTTGGAGTGCAAGATGCCTTACTCCATAAACGGGCTACGGAACCTTAGTATTGCCTCGGTTACTTCAGGCCGCATGATCTCTGGCGGCGGCTTAAGCCCCTTGACGATTATGTCGCGAAGTTTTGTGCCGCTGAATCTCAGCCTTTCTCCTTCGCTATGCGGGCAGGTCTTTTCGTTGACTACTCCGCCGCATTTTCGGCATCGGAAGAACTCTCTGAAGAATAGTGGTGCAACCCCAAGGTCTGGAAACTCTCTGAAGATTTCCTGCGCTTCGTATGGGCCGTAGAAGTTACCTACTCCAGCGTGGTCCCTGCCCACAATGAAGTGTGTACATCCGAAGTTCTTCCTCATTATAGCATGTAGGATAGCTTCTCTTGGGCCAGCATACTTCATCTCATAGTGTAATACGCCCATGAGAACAGTGTCTTTCGGGTAGTAGTTGTCGATTAGGGCTTCGTAGGCAGCCACTATAGCTTCGTCCTTAAAGTCACCTCGCTTCTTCTTCCCTATGACGGGATTTATGAAGACGCCGTCCATGATGTGTAATGCCATCTTCTGTAGGAATTCGTGCCCGATGTGTGGGGCGTTTCTTGTTTGGAAGCCCACAATTGACTTCCATCCCTTCGTTCCGAATAATATGCGAGTTTCAGCTGGGTGAAGCGTGTAGCGCTGATAAACGTCATATGTATCGCCTATAAGCTCAATCCGGCCGCCTATAAGCTGCTCTCTGAGTTGGAAGAGCGCGGCCACTCCGGGATGTAACGTATCGTTTGTCTTGAAGACTTTTCTAGCGTACTCTTCTCTGTCGTATTCGTAAATGTCCTCAATGTGCATCATGGCCACGGGTTCGTTTCCTGATGTGTTCAGAGATACGTCGTCTCCCACCTTCAAAATCTTGGCTTCATCTCTGGCTACATCTAGGAGAACTGGCATGGTCCAGGGAAGATCATTTGGAAGCCGCATACGGTCTACGACAGACCTGTATTCCGCTTCGTTCATGAAACCTTCTAGCGGGCTATACACGCCGTGGGCTATATTTTTCGCATCAACCGTGGATTCGTGCCCAATCCTTATTTGAAGTAGCTCCCTAGCCTCACCAAGTAGATCTTCCCGCCTCCTATGGTCAACTACTCTATTGACGAGTCTTCCACCGTGTGGCATAGAGACCATGTTCACCTGACCTCGGGTCCATTTTCAGTCTAAGTACAAAAAAAGAGGGGGGAGTTAAGGGCGGGGTTCTTCATGTCAATGTCTGAGACGTGCCCATCTGAAGGCTCTCAGCGCCGCTATGCACATGAATAGGCCCAGGATCGTTCCAAGCGGATATTCTGGGATTACGAAGAATGCTGCCGTTATTTTCACATCGTTGTTGTCCAAGGCGTCAATGTATCTACAGTACTCACCGTCACCATCAACGTCGATCACGATGTCGTACTTCCCAGGAATGAGAGGGGCTTTCCAGACGGCTGTTGGAGGAATCTCTCCCAAGGCGTCCGAGGATACCTGCGTTGCTGTCCCTGGAACTCGTTCCGGAATCGGCATGCAGTCACTCCATATGCACACGTCGTTGACTACGTATATGTCGTAAGTTGTGCTAGGCAGGTAACCCTTTCCTTTTGCGTACAAGGTCTCGGTTGTGTCGAAGATATCCTTTCTCGCTCCGGTTTGGTCACAGCTCTCAAGTCGCAGGCCTCCTTCTAGAACCTCGCATCCGCCTCCGGGTAGACCAGTGAACGGGTTGGCTGTACCGACGTAGAGTAAGTCGCAGACCGAAAGCAACCTCCTGATTCCATAATTGTATTGATTGTCAAAGCCGTTGAGAGTAACTGGCAACCAGTTGATTCCATCAGCGGTCTTCCACAGGTCAGCGCCTCCGAAGTACTGTAAGAGGAGTGAAAGCAGCTGAGTTAGGTCTCCTGTCTCTCGTGCTTGCGCATAGGCTTTAAGCAATTCCTCCATGGATTGTGCAAGTTCAGGGTATTCCTGCAGCATTTGTTGAAAATCTGCTTCACTTAGCGCGAGATCTAGTTCTTCGCTCAACGAGTCCAATGTTTCACCGTCAAGTAGGCCCGCAATTAAGTCTGGAATGTACTGTAGGAACATGCAGGCGTCGAAGGTTCCCAGGTATAGGATTCCATCGTGGACTTCCATGTGCCACACATAAAAGTTCAATGGATTTCCGAATCCGGCTGGCCATCCACTTGAGGGAGTCCGAAGCGTTGGCCATCCTGCAGGCGGATCGCTGGGTGTGTATGCGCCCACGACCAGTTCTACGTTGTCATCCTTGTCTATCCGGATCACATCAAAGGGCCTTGTTCCGACAATCTCGCTGTCCTTCATAACCATTCCAGCTCCGACAGCGGAGCCCACGTAGAGATAGTCGTTCAAGACCTCCATGGTCATTCCCCACTGATTCCATGTGTCTCCGAATCCTTCCCTAACCACCTGCTGCCATTCGTAGATTCCATCTCCATCGGGATTTGTACCATCTGTCTTCCACACTTCAAAGCCAGTCGCATAGTTAACCGTCGAAGCGTAGAGATGATTATTGAACACAATCAGATACGGAATTTCTGCGTTATAGTCGCTTCCAAACCCGTTCTCGCTCACAGGTGTCCAAAGTCCAGGAGTCGCTGGATTATAGCGGTAGACCACCCCTAAACCTGCCCCCGTCGGCGATGCACCTGGAATAGATGCGCTTACGTACAGTTTTCCTTTGTATTCGACTAGGCCTCTCACGTTGTTCGTCCTTGCTAAGATTCCCGTCACGTCTTCCCAGGTGCCAAGGTCACCGCTTGCCGACCGTATCACTCGGCTGAAGGGCATAGGCGGCCACCATGTACCAATGCCGCAGACGTAGAGATAGTCTTCAAAAGTCCCCATCATTCGGTATCCATAGGACACAGGATACCACCCTCTTGGCGTTTCCATGATGGGCGATCTGTGAACCAGTTCCCATACGCCGTCGCTGTAACGCCAGATTTCACCCCGCATTTCATTTGCCCATCCTGGGGTTCCTATCGGATTCGCAGGGTCTTCAACAATATCAATTGGAATCTCCAAGCCCATTGCCTTAAAGCCTTCTCCGATCGACCACAGATGATGACGATTCGTCCCAACATATAGGTCTCCCTTGAAATACCCCATTCCCCACGAATAGCTATTTGCAGAGTCTCCGAATCCGCCTGTGCTTATTCTTCTAAAATCACTTTTCTGCAGTCCAAATTCCCAAGAAATCGCAGATACAGGCACTGAGATGATCTGAAGCGTTAGAACCCCCACAGCTACCAGTAACAGAATCGCTCGATTTTTCAACTCTGTCTGTTCTCCAGCGTCTCTTTTGAGATCTAGATTTAAATCGGTTGCGAAACTCGACTAGAGATAAATAGTAAAGAGGATACGGTCAACAGATTCATAACATTCTTCTAGAATTTTCCCCCAGTTCTATCTATTATGACTTCGAAGTGTCTATACACGTTCACATTCCAGTAACGCTATCTTCGAGACCTTTGCAGCCTAAGCGCCTCCTATTCGTCTTTGGCCTGAGAATAAGATAGGTTCATTCTGAATTGTCCTCATCGACGAAAGCGAACCCAGGCACAATCTTCGTTCGTTGTATTCTCTTTCTTCCTTTCGCGCATGAGTCCTAGACCCAAAAAATGTGAAACCTTCTCAGATGACATGCCATGTCTCTCATCTCGTTCACGTCAATAAGCATGGTCGCATTGGTTGTGTACACTGCGAGAGTTTTCGGCCTGCTACCTCGTCAACGATTCTTCTCAGTTCCTGCATCCTTTACGAGCCAGATGATGCTGCTGGACATTAGGTGATATGTTTTACTGCGTTCCACCACTCTCAATCCGAATACAATCTTCATGATTTTTCTGCATCAGTTCCGGTATCCCTCAAACCAGACAAAGCCCACGAGAAGTACTAGTCTAGCGCGCTTTCTGCTCCACGTTTTTCCTCTTGCTAAGCTTTCTCATGTTTGGTCGTCACGACTTCAACACTACGTCGCAGATAATAAAGATTCAGAACTTTGCTTCTAATCGTTCAAAAGAACTTCATCTATTAATTGCCCCTTAACACGCCTTATAAAAGAGAATTGCTTCTCGGAAGAATCGCTAATGTCTGTTGGTGATATGTGATGAACACATCTTTTGCAAAGAGGGGAACGCTCGACATCATCTGCGAGATCCTTCTGGCTTCCAGAAAACCCGTACGGAAGACCCGCATATTGTACAAGTGTAACCTCAGCCACGATCTTATCCAGAAATACCTGGAATACCTAGCCGCAAATGGTCTGATAACTCAATTCATGAACGATGAGGTAAGATACTTCCAGATAACAAAAAAGGGGAAGGATTTCCTCGAAGGATGCGTCCATCTAAATGCGCTGCTAGAAGGAAAATGCTGAAGGCGTTGTCAAGCCCCAAAAACCCGGCTTAGCTTTGTTTCCATCATAACCCAGCCTCTCATGGTTGAAGAAGTCACGGTCAGAAAGCACGATCTGAAAAGTGTGTACCGAAAGAAATAGTGAGAGTTCTATAGAACTGTTTCTCAAACCCTATATATATGTACCACGAAATTATCTGCCATGAAACTCAAAAAGAAATATCTGATCGCATTGTCTATTGCTCTGATTGCCGTTCTCTGCTTCGCGCTGATGTATCGCAAAGCTGAAGCATCCGGCGAATCCGCTGCTGCCGAGGAAGCTGTCTCCGAGATTGCAAGTGAAAGTGCTGGAGAAGCGGGCCAATCCGCCGCTGTCGACGAAGCTGCGCCCGAGAAACCAGGTGAAAGTGCTGGAGAAGTGGGCGAACCGGCGGCTGTGGAAGAAACTGCCCCGCAGGTTGCAAGTGAAAGTGCTGGAGAAGCGGGCGAACCGGCTCCTGTGCAAGAAGCTGCGCCAGGAGATTCGGATGAAAGTCCTGAAGGCTTCTTCCAAGGATTCCCATCCGCCTGGAAGAGACAACAGAACGGGAATCCTGGAGGAGGAGAGACAATTCCTCATGGCGAGTTCTTTGTCGTTCCTGAACTCCCACTGGGTACGATAGCTGGCCTTACAGTAGCCCTCGTCTCATTAGCAGTCTTCCGCAAGGGACGCGCGCGCTGAATCTACTAGAGGCTCTTCCAGCGCGCCGATCCACGTTGGTCTCCTACGCTATAGCCTAATGCAAACTTCGGTTTACTAATGTTGCATCATTCGAACTTTTTTTTCCATTTCTGATTCCAATCTAGCTAGCTAATCTGATTTCTCCTCAAAAACGTTAGAAACTTTTCGTTCGAACCGCGTCCACCAAAGAGTTTTTCGGCTTATCACCTATTGAGAAACTGATTCACCACTCAAGGCTTAAAGTTTAGTATAAATCAGCGAAAGTATTAGCGCCTCACATATTCTCGACTACTCTCGGAATCTTTGCTCCCTCGCCCAAAAACAAAAGTGGGATATAACTACTTAGATGATTAGGTGGGAAAAATGGAAACAGTGGTCGAAATGGATGTCAAGGGTCGAATCTTGATTCCTTCAAGTTTAAGGCGAGGTCTGACCTCGAAAAGAATGATATTGAGGAGGGCAGACGATCATCTTGAGTTAATACCGCTCCCTAACCCAGGTTCCCTTAAAGGCAAGTATAGAATCGAGGGTAGAATGGAGGAGATAGAGGAACTTCAAGAACAAAGGCTGCTGGAGCCGGTCTGAGATGTCAAAGGTGCCGACAAGGCTTGTCGTCGACACCGTTTTATTGATCTCATATCTAAGGGGAGACGAGCTGTCCGATAGAGCCGGAATAATAGATAGGGCTTTAACTAAGAAAACCTTACTCTTAGTCTCTTCAGAGATGTACGACGACCTCATAACAGCTTATCGAACCGGGGGTACAAGCCGAATGAGATTAGGAACATACTCCTTGATCTTCGGGCAGTACCCCATGAGGTAGTTCCCACAACTCTCAATATAGCAACTCTTGCCATGGATCTGTACTCGAAGTATGGCGGTAGTGGGAGGCTTTATTACTTTGACGCTTTTCATGTGGCGACAGCGTCAACGATAGGTGAACCGTTAATCACGAGCGACAAGTTCATCCTTGAAAACGCTAATAACCTGGGGATAAGAACAATCGATTTGAGAGAAATCTAGAAAATTTGGTGGACCGGGCGGGATTCGAACCCGCGGCCTCCGCCTTTTTCTGTTAACACGCGAAGGCGGCATCTGTACTGGCAGCTCAGGTTATAGCCGCCGTTCATACCAGACTGAACTACCGGCCCCTTGGCTTACTGCCTCTCTCTGAGCTTACTCGCTCATTCCCCGTAATGTCTTGAGACATTGGGGGATTTTAAGTTTTTGAGCTACGTGATTACGCATAGTCAATGAGAGATCGAGTTTAGGATTGTAAGAGTTCATCTTTTGAACCTTTTCATCTTTGAGTATCACGCGTGTTATCAAATCACGTCGAGACTGCATCCCAGACCCTTGGAGATTCTTAGGAAAAGCATTTTAGTTCAGATTAGGAAATCTTCTAATGTCTTACTGGAAAATATCCTCGAGGAGCGTTGAAAGTTGGATCCTGAATTCGATAAGTATTTGAATAATCCACTCTGGCCGCTTCTTGTAGAGACCGTTCACACAATAGTAATGTATCCTCATCATAAAGCCTACACCGGGGGCAATCTCCTCAGCCAGCAACCAGATATTACTCCACGTGAGCTGGCGACAAAGTTGGGTATATCCCTGGGTGAAGCATTGGTTATCCTCTATGAGCTTAAGAAAGGGAAATGAGGAGGGCAAATGAGCTGATAGGTTGAGCCTTGCAGCTCTTAGACAATTGACTACGGTATCGATCCTATCCTTCGACGACGTATCGATATGAGACGTATCTGCCAGCAGTTGGGCTGTTTCTAATTATTCTGACAATGTCGCCCGGTTTGGCTCCGATCGCCCTGGCCACAGGGTCCGAAGTCCTGATGCGGGGCAGCTGGTAGGCCTTTACCCTGTACTTTCCTAATACTTCCTCCTTCTCTTCTTCTGTCAGAATCTGGTGCACGGGAACGAGGACATGTTCAAAAATATTAAAGGCTGGAGAAACAAGTGGTATCAGCTCGATTCTGTTTTTCCGAGCTAGAGATTTGGCCGCCTGAGTGTAATGACCGTTAGAGATTATCGTTCCTTCCTCCAGAGCATTTTTGTCCATGTCTTTCTTCAATTGAGCAATGTAGCGGACACCTATGGCGTCAGAGGCCGGAATGGCCCACAGAACTAGCTTACTCTTTTTCGGTGTCTCGACCAGGAAACGAACTCCCTCCTTCTGTTGCTCCCTCTCGAGTATCTTGTATCCTCTGAAATCCATGAGAACGTTCACTCTCTTCTCTAGGACATCGTCAAGGCTCATGATCAACACCGACTTCTAAGCTGGATAGAAAGACTTTGATCGTTTAAACTTTGCGCTATTCAGCAGAGAAGCTTTCCGGATAACCTCAGCTGATCGACTTTGCCGCTCCAATAGCGACGCAGTATTCGCCGTTTCTGGGGATACAGATCCCTATCTTGAATATTCTCGCCACGTCATACATCAATTCGGTTATCTTTTTACTCTGTATCAACTTTCCAACCAAGACTACGTCTTCCTCGAGATGATATGCCCTTGCAGCCATGACAGTAATGACACCTATCGCTTGAGAGACCATATTGAAGATAGCTGCAGCGATGTCGTCTCTATCGGCGTCAACCGTCAGCCTTCCGAAGTTCGAGGCAGTTGCGTCACTTGGAACTATGCCAACCGGCCCTCCAGCTATGTCTGCTACCGTTAAGTCAACCTTGTCGGCGTTGCCTCTAGTAGCCATCATTTCGATAACCTCAAACTCGTCAGTGTCCAGCATCCACCTTGATAGACCATCGATCGTGCCGCCGCCGACGCCTGTCCCGCCTATATGCTGGATCTTCTTTCCTTCTTCAGAAGCAATGACCAACGCCGTCCCTGTACCCATGCTCACAATCAGAGCTCGCTCTTTGCCAGATAATGTAAGCCCGCCCAGACCGATCGCTTCTATCTCATTAACCCTTATCGCAGGTAATCCAAGAATCGTGTCTCCAATTGAGCGAGCGCCGCCTCCCGAGACTGCTATCCTCTCTATATCCTTGTGTCTTCTGCCGGTAGCTGAGAGGATCTCGCTTAGGATGGTTTGCACTGATTCCCGTCCGCCCCTGGTCCTGGCAGATTCTAGGCCCATAACATGTGACTGCTCTAAGGCTGCTGCTTTAGTTGTACTTGCGCCTATGTCGACGCCTACAATCAATGATTTCACCTGCGATCATCGAACAATCCTTCGTTCTCCCCTCTATAGACTTACCGAGACTTCTTTCGTTGGAGGAAGATGGCCGCCATTGCACCGAAGGCAATTATTATGGCTGAGGAGATGAGGACGAACGTCTTAACCCAGAACGCCGTCTCAGCATATACGGCTTTTGAGAATATGAGATCGCCGAGGGGCGTATACATAACGATCCCGTATAACGCAACCAGAATAAGAGACACAATGATCGTCGACTTTAACATCCCAGCAGGCTCTCCCCACGTGATTTCCTTCACGTTCAAATCCCCTCCACCTCCAGCTAACACAGGTCTAACAGCTCTAAGTAGAGGAGGCATAAGCGGGATGACAAATGGTATCATGGTTGCAACCCAGAAGAATGTGAACCCAAGGATAGTAGCGATCTTGACATCAACCGGCCAAGATGACCAAAAAGGCATTACAGTCGAGAAGAAACCAACAACTCCAAGCGCAGCAATCATATTTCCCACGACCAGTGAGGCAAAGCTAGTGACCACAAAGGCACTCCACGAAGGATATCTTGAGGCAAACCATCCCAGAAGGTAGAAACCCACAAAATTGGCAGGGACTCCTGCAACAAGGCTGAGAAGAGGATTGGTCAGGTTAAAAAGCGAAAGGGCAAAGTCTCCTATGAAGCATCCGATCGCTGCGCCAGCTCCACCTATTAGCGGGCCATAAACCATGGCGAAGAAGGCTGGTATAAGAACTCCCGGTCTGAAGTTCCCGACACCCCACGGGGTCGGGACAAACGAAGTTGCAGCTATCGCGGCCGCGTATAGAGCTGCCGAGACAGAGATTAGCGAAAGCTTTAGAGCGTTTGAAACAGACTTCCTTTCCTTTACAGATCCCATCAGCAATCATCTTTTGAGATCACGACTAGGTCGCGACCTGATTTCAAAGCAGCTTCGTTCGAGATTTTTATAAGAATTCTCTATGGAATGTTTAGATAAGACTGAAATCTACTGTTCTGTTCCAAAAGTCTAGTGATAAGAAATAAGGAGGAGGCAAGCCGTTCAAACAAAAAAGGGAATCTGGCGATCAGGTTGTGCAGTTCATCAGAAAGGCAGTTTGAGTGATAGATTTGGAGAGATTCAAGACAGTGGCTATTGGCGGTACATTTGATGAATTCCACAGAGGACACATAGCTCTCATACGCAAAGCGTTTGAGATTGGCGGATACGTATTAATCGGCTTATGCACAGATGAGTTTGCCAGGGAATTGAGAAAGAACCATGAAGTCGCCCCCTACGAGGAGCGTTTGAGTGAGCTAGAGAGTTTCTTGAGAAAGAATGGAGTGAAATACCGGGCGGAGATCATCCCCCTGAATGATCCATACGGACCGACCGTCTCAAGTAGTGAGA
>Ga0315314_1002864_pt1 | contig 13962 bp, 26 predicted proteins | sample TDP9_MG_FD_203631 | JGI IMG/M metagenome (GOLD analysis project Ga0315314, IMG submission 203631) | Freshwater sediment microbial communities from Lake Towuti, South Sulawesi, Indonesia - TDP9 | ecosystem: Environmental > Aquatic > Freshwater > Lake > Sediment | place: Indonesia: South Sulawesi...
CGGAAGACACGAAGCTCAGCGCCTACAATGTTAGTTACTACTACACGTTTCTTCATATGGAGGCCGCTGAAGCGCTGAAAGCGTATCTCGAGGAACGTATGGCTGATGGCTGGAACCCTAAACCCACGGACCCGATTTTCGTTACAGAGGGAACGGCAAGCCAAGACAAACCCATCAACCCACTTCATGTGATTGAGGTTGTAAAGAACGCAACGGAGCAAATTGGCATAGACCCCGAAAGTGTTTGGACCCACTGTTTCCGTAAAGCCTTTCGCAAGACGCTGTATCGAGGAGGAGTGGACCCTGATGTGGCAGAAGCCCTTATGGGACACAAGCTTCCAGCCAGTCGAGGTAGTTACTTTGACTACCACGATGTGAGCTTCGCAGCCAACGAGTACATGCGCGGCTTCTGGAGCCGCATAGAAATTGACCGCATCCGGGAACTAGAAGATGAAATCGGGGAATTGCGCAAGGAGAGGAAGAAACGGGAAGAACTAGAAACAAAGTATGCAGAGTTGAAGCAAAAGGTCAATAACCTAACCGCGAAACAAAAACCAATTCATGAGGCTATGGGGAAGCTTCTAGAGGACTCAGAAGTTCAAGAGATGATGATGAAAAAACTCAAACAACTAATGAAGTGATATCCCCTATTTTTCTTCCTTAATTTTCTCTAGGATGAGGATCTCTATGGCGTGGCTTCGGTTCGCGTAGGTCCTAGCCTCCACTTGTTTGTCAAGCCATTCTAGACATGGTTTCGGCAGCGTGATGGTGATCCTCTCCTTAGCCATGAATACACACCTATCATACTATTACGTATGGAAAAGCATTTAAGCGTTTACATCCAATTATTTTGTTGATGTTCAATCTCCCTGCTTTGTAAGGGAAACACCGGTTAAAATAGAATGAGTGAAACCGTATCGGTTGAAGCCTTAAAAGAGCATTTTCCACCACAAGTCCTTGAGCCCTACGGTCAGGTTCTCATCATACCCAACCGAATGTTTAAGCGAGGCTGGGAGCTGGAGCTGGAAGCGCAGGGACACAGGGTTTTCGCAACCAGCTATAACGGTGAATCCAGCTTTCTTGTGCGCTTAGACAAAGGCGCGCCTAGAAACCAAAATTCAAATCAACCCAAACCGGTTGAGAACAAGCTCACAAACGAGCCCTCTAGCGAAAAACTAGTAATACCCACTGGTACTGAAAAGCCGATTGTTAAAGGTAGAAAGAAGCCTTGGACCCTTGAAGAAGAAGATCGACTTAAGGTGATGCTTAAGAAAGGCATGAGCCAGCGTGCAATAGGTGAATGCTTAGGCCGCTCGAGGGTGAGTATTCAAGGAAAGGTTCAACGCATGAGCTTAGTCGAAGTGAGGCTTGAACCCACGAAAACAACTGAAACCGATACTACTCCTAACCCTCTTACCGTCGACAAAGACCCCGTTGTCGAAGGGGATGTGGTTAAGGAGCTTCTTGAGGCCACCAGCTTACTGTACCCAAAATATCGTTACGCGTGCAAAGTTCTCCTATCGGAGGCAGCTTCAAAAATGGAGGAAAAAGAATGAGCGAGGTTACAGAAAAACTTGCCGAGTTCGTGGTTTTCGCCGTACTAGCCACACTTATGATGGGTATAGTCTTTTGGGTATTCATGCAACTTCTAGGGGTTAGGAGTTGAAAGAGAATGAAGAAAAAGAATCTAGGTGAGGTTTTGGGGAAGTTGGATAAAATGGTGACCGAAAAGCTGCTAGAAACCGAGGCAACAAAAATAAGTTGGACGGAGGTGGATTAAAAATGGTGAAATTGTTCGGTGGAAGAGGAAAAAAAGAGGAAAAACTCCTAGAAGAGGAAATCAGTCGACAATCGTTATTGGGAGAGGCTATGCGTGGCGAACAAGACACTGCCCCTACCCTTTCTCCAGAATTGCCATTACTTTTGGACGCTGAGCGAACAATCAAAAGCCTTGTTCAAGAGAAAAATCCGCTTAACACGTTGCTACCATTGCTCGAGCCGCGGATCGGTGTCACAAATCTAGACTTGTCAAACATAAGGCTGTTCCAATGGAGTGTCCGCGAAATTTTGACATGCTTGGAGATAGAGATGGAAGAAGATGCCTACAATGAACAGTATTGGGCTTTCAGTGAGGCTTTAAAATCCTTGCTCGTTGCAGTGGTCAACGACGCGAAGGTCGGCTGGAAGATGAGGGAGTTGAGTGTGACAAGGCGGCATGTAGCAGTTGGCAAAGAGTCCGAGAAGAAGTCATGGTGGCAGCGGTAATGGAAACAAAACAGAAGCCGCCGAAGATTTACACTGTTCCCGCCGTCGAAGTTTATCTCGGAGACCTCAAAAAGCCGATAGTGGAGACCACTTCCGAGACCATCCTATGGGCTGTCCAGAGGCTACAGCAAGCTGGCAAGAAAACTCCTATGATCTTCGAGAAAAAAGAAGAAATCATAGCACTTTTCGACGATGCCATTTTAGTTGCTAGGAAAGATGGAGATGCTAATTATGTCGAAATCGTTCCAATTGAGGACATAACCTTATCACCGGAAGCCCCAAAGGTTGAGTTCAGTTTCGCGGAATTGAAGAAGATGGCAAAAAAAGCTGGGACCAAAATTTACGAAACAAGAAACATGTACTGGACGATAAGCGAGGCTGGGATATTAAACTTTGCTCGAAAAAATTTTGACATCGATGTGGAAACGATCAAAGTTAACAAAATCACGCTTCCACCTGAAGCACCACAAGCTGAAATGGGTATCGGAGAGTTGAGGGAATTGGCTTTTCGAAAGTCTTTGCCGATCTGGGAGACACCTGACGAATATATTGTTCTTGCTCAATTTGTGTGTATATCGCCAAAAAAGAGGAAAGACGAGGTGAAACGGTTTGAGTGAAACAGGAATACCGACGCCAACTTACGGCTCGTTTCTAGCTCAGGCTTTGCGAGAGATCTACCTGTTAAGCGTCTATGGATCGCCAATGGAATATTTTAAGGCGGTGCGCAAATTCTCGTTTTTCCTTCCACCGGAGGTGAAGGAGTTGATTCAACCAAAAATGAAGGAGATTGACGAAGCGGTGGTTGAAGCAATAAAGAGTTCTGAAACTCCCGCTGGGAAACATTATAGCCAGGTGAAGCGGATGAATACGTTGAACAGGGTTTGCAGGGTGTTGGTTGATCCTCTCGTTGGCGAAATGGTGGACGTGTTGCACGGTAGAGGTTGGATTGAGAAAAAGTTTGTGCGTAGTGGCCCAGAGTTGCTTAAACCATTGTATGAAGGAGAGGAAGCAAAAGAAGAAGAGGAGGAAGAGGAATGAACATCATTTGGAAGCGAGGCAACGAAAAAATCAGCTTCTCCTATCCCTCTCTCTGGTTCGTCTTAGGTTTCCGGGGAACAGCGAAAAGCACGTTCTTGGAAACCCTTGCCGAGAGGTATTTGGAGAAAGGCTGCGCCGTCCTAGATCTGTTCGGAAAAGGCTAAGGTTTTCCTTGGCCTCCGAAAGCAGAGACGGCGAAGGCTTAGCTTGGCTGCGTAGCCCTTGGGCTAAAGACAAAAACATTCTACTGGTTCATGGTGATTTTGTGGAAGTGAAAAGCGGTTTTGACTCGAAAAACGTTAAGGACGTGACCTTGAAAGACTTTGAGGATTATGATATAGTGGTTTCCTCTTCACCGTTGTACATGTCTGCCGATGCGGAATTTTTGGAAGTGAATAGGCTCATTGATTTGCTCTATAAACGCTTCACATGGAAGAGAATGATCTACACCATTTGCAGAGAAGCCTCAAACCTTCTCTACTCTAGGTTGAGAATCTCGGAGAATCAACTGTTAGCAAAAACTTCGGAAATCTATTTGCTACGAGAGGCGAGACATATGGGCATCTCCTGGGGCCTAGACACGTTAAAATGGACCTCAATCGACCTGGACATTAGAAGCATGGTTGACTACTTGATTCTCAAAAGCCAAGGCGCGATGGGGCTACCGGACCATTTGAAATTTCTGTACAAATACTTTGAGCCTTGGTGGGTTAGGGATTTGAAAAAAGGACAATTCATAATACTCACAAAGAAGGGAAGCCTAGGCGCAGGCATCTTTTCACCACTGGACTGGCACAAGAAAATGAAGGAAAATATCATCAAGTCAACAGGCTTAGAGATAGAGTACTTGAAACTCAGCGAGGCTAAGCCCGACAAAGACATGGGCAAGTTCTCGCACATAGGGGACGCGACTCACGCCAAAATCGTTTCATTATATGTTGAAGGGCTGGGCTACCAAAAGATATGTGATGAATTAAATATAGCTAGCACTAGAACACCCTTCGTTCATGTAGCCCGTCATAATAGAAACATTAAGACTGTGGGTTACTGTGATTCATGTCGGAGGGCTGGTGGAGAGTACGCTGAAAAAACAGCCTAGTTCAGCGGCTGTGTTTTTATTTACTTTTACAACAAACAACATAAAGGAATTCTCTGAGGGAAACGAAACAATGTTCCATGTCTCAAAAGACTATAAAAAGACATGGGAGTCAAGCGTATGACCAACGTTAAGGTCGACCGCAAAGACGTGCTGAGCCCCAGAGAGGTAGAAGCCATGCTTGAAAGGGCGAATGAGACTGGCAACGAGTATTTTAGGCTGAGGGCCAAGGCAGTGGTTAGCCTCTTCAAGACCGGAAAACGCAGAGCCGAGATCTCTTCGTTGGAGGTGAAGGATTTGAAGGTGGAAGCCGGCTACCTCTACGTCACGTTCAGCGTGGTTAAGAAGCGGAAGAAAAACGTGGTCACCACGCGCCGAACAAAACGGTTCCCACTCACAAGCGTTTACTCGCAACATATATTGGCGTACTGGGAGTACATGAAAAAGAATCATCCAAACTGCAAGTACCTGTTTCCAAGCGTCCACAACGTTTTTGGCTTGGATCTAGCCTTCAGCCTAGACCAGCACTTGAGTGGACGGCAAATCCTGAGAATCGTTAAAGCCTTGAACCCCAACGCTTGGTGCCACCTCTTCAGGGAATCGCGTGGCGCGGAAGTCGTCCAGGCCGACGAGCGGAAAGAAGGCGTAAGCATCTTCACGGTTTATCGGGTGAAGCATGCGCTGGACTTGGAGAAGGAAACCACAGCTTGGAACTACATCAACAGGTACGCAACGGAAACGATAGAGACGGAAACTGAAAAACTGGATGAGGTCGGTGAATGAAGCGGCCAAAACGACACCATTAGACAAAAACTCAACATTGGCATCATGATGCCAATGCCATTTCATGTACACCCGGTGGTTCTCGGCATGAAACTCCTTTTTCTTCCTTCTTTTTCCTTTTAGGGTTTGTTTTTTGGTTCTTTTAGGGATTTGTGTAGGGTGAGATAGAAATCGACTACTAACGTTGGTAGTCGAGGGTGTCTAAGTTTTTAACGGTCTCAGGAATTTTTTTCTCGTTATCGTAGATTTTCTGAATTTTGTAGAGTTGACCATGAGAAACGCCTACTTTCTTGGCAACATCTTTTTCAACGTTAATTTTCCCAAATTTGGGAAAATTTTTAGATGGTCTACCGACTTTTGTCTCTTTCGCTAATTCCTCTTTTAATGTGAGTGCCCGGTTCTTTATATGTGGCTTGCTAGTGGAATTTGTCTCCGGGAGACAATTTGGAAAAGTTTTTACACTGCTTGCTAGTGGTTTTCCTTCCAAAAGGCTAATGTTGTCCAGATTTCGGACAATATTCATGGTCAAAATCCCAGTTTCCTACTGGGAAATCAAATAACCCCTATTTTTTTTATCGGACTCCGATAAACATGTGCGGAATGGAATATGTTCAAAAGTGAACAACTGCTCGCACTGCGAGTTATATGATCCAAACATGATTTACATATTAGTTATGCTTTAACACATATTTTCCGTGCCGAGCACGGACGCCCAATCGTAAGTCTTTATTCCTTCCAAATTTGCGCTCGGCGCAATTTTCTTTTGTCCAGTTTCTGGACATTATAAATGTTCATGCCATGAATGGTGTACGGATTCTGGACATCATTGTCTAGCTTGCTTTTTGTAGCCATAGTTCGATGGCTTCTATCACAGCCTTGGTGAGGTCTCCCTTGCGGCCTCCCATGCGCTCCGCGATGGCTACGCGCAACCGCTTATCCAGCTCGTCAGGGACCATGACGGTTAACTTCACAGTCACAAGATCACCTTAGGTAATTGTTGGTTGAACTCATATTTAATAATTACGGATAAACTGATAAATAATAAATCTCATACGATAATTAATAATTTTACGGATAATTAATAATTCACTCTTTCAGATAACCGTAAATCTTATATCGGAGAAACGACAGATTCTTACCCGCAAAACATGGAGGTGGTTGATGTGAGCAAGCGAATCCGAGTCGCTTCAGAGTTGTATGAAATCTTGGAGCGTGAGGCTGAGCGTGAAGGCAAAACCGTTCAAGCCTTGGTTTCCCAACTCGTCGAAAAATACGTTAAGGAGGAACGGAAGGTTTGAGCAAGCAAAAGTTTGTGGAGTATAAAATCACCGCGAAAGTCCCTAAAAAACTCAATAGTCAACTTGAGGATCTTGCCAATTTCGTGGGCGTATCCGTTGAAGAAATGCTCACGGAGGAAATGGAGGGTTTGCTAGATAGCTTCTGCCAAGGTGGCTATTACGAGGCTTGGCTTGAGAGGGCGAAGTATAAAAAGGGTGTCGACTGTTAGAGGAGGCTGAATAAAAGTGATTAAGCGAGAAGTTGAGTTCCTAGGTTACCATACCTCGATATGTCCTCGTTGTGGGGAAGAAATCTTTATACCGATGTATCGCCTGCGACCTGGAACCATTGAAGACTTGCAAAGATACAAAGATGAAGTCTTAGAAATGGAGAGACGTGAAGCTAAAGAGCGGAAGAAAGGGAAAGGTGGCGAAACATGAGTAAGGAAACGGCTAAAATCGAGTTAGAGGTTCCGATTGAGATCAAGCAGTTCATAGACGCCTTGGCGGCATTCACACGTCGGGATACGAACGACATGAACAACTATTTGACGGGGCTTCTGCTGCAGGGGCTACTGGATGGTCTAAATGAGAATGTTTGGAATCGAGTCACGAAGGCGATACACCTCAAAGAAATCAGTGAAAAATACGGTTTGGAAAGGCTCCTTTACTTTTACGAAGATGAGGAAGAGGAGGACTCTTAAACCCCTTTTTCCTTTGCGTGGTGAGAATATGACCAACCAAGACAATGACCCCCTCTATGGCCGTTACTTTGTTTTGCCTACACCGCACGGACCCATTGAAATAGCTGTTCAGATAGAAGCAAAAGACTTGAAAAGTGGCCTTATATGCCTCCTCTGCGTGGAACGGGATCTCCATCAAGGGAAACTGCGAGAAAACCCTGAAGAGTTCAAGACAAAGGAAGACCTAATGAAACACGTCGAGAAGGAACACCCCGACCTGGCTTATATATTGGCATCCCTTGAGAAGAGGGCTCCAAGTCAAGCCCAAATGATCGTCTAACTTTCCCTTTTCTTTATCTTTCATGGTTCACCAAACCGTTACCACAAATGAATGTACAAACTTCAACTTATCTCCTTCATCGCAAATCTTCTTGTCGAGAGCTTCCTTCATCGCCTCCCTGTAAATGGCGGGCGAAAGCTTGAACGGTTTCTCCCCCTCTAAGACCACAACATAAAGCAGCTTGGTTGAAACGGCTTCCTCAATCACGTTGCCTTTACGGTTGAAACGGGTGATTTGAGTCTTCATTCATGTTCCTCTTCTTTTTTGCTTTTCCCATTGAATCTTTATTTGATTAAAGAGTTTATTCTTTGCTGTTTCCTGTTCAACTCTTTTGTCGATATATTCCCTAATTTTTTGATTGTCCATAAAACGTCTCATCTTTCGCTTTGCGGCCTCTATTGCCATTCCTTCTTTGCCTATACTTAGAAGGAAACTAACGCTACTAAACCTTTCTCTTGATCCAAATAAATCGTCAAGTCCAAGTGCCATGTCGGTGCATTCTTGTCTTGTGTTTTCTAAGAGGAAAGCGCGCATTTGATTCTCTCGTTCCTCCCATTCTTTTGGTGTGAACCCCATTTGTTTAATTTCTTCGTCAGTGAATTTAGGAGCTGTGTTAGCCCTAAGTACGTGGAATCGACAACTTACCTGTCTCACTAATATATAAAGCCATTCTTCCGCTTTCCTTAAAAGATATGGCCACTCAGCAAAAATTAGCCATTGACCGCGATGCTTCTGTGCAACTGAATTGATTTCTTTGTCATCCAAGTACTTTAGAACCTCTATTAACCCATGGAATGTTATAGCCCAAAAATTCTTTTCTTTTCCTCCCTTCTCCGACTGCTCTCTTCTTTTGAGATAGATTAAGTCTTTATCTCGGAGGTCATGAAGGCACCGAATGACTTGCCGATATCGTCGGTCAATCTCTTTTGGGAGGTCATATTGAGCGAAGTCTTCATTCAGAGCTAGGATCTTGAGAATTTTCGCGCTTGTTATCATTCCATTGACATACTTTCTGCGCTTAGTCTGTGACATATTTATCCACATAATATGCCGTTACCCTTATCATATAAGTCTTTCGTAAGAAATAATCATAGAGGTTTCGTCGATGGGAATTAAAGATAAAAGAGCCAACATCAAACACGGAAGATATAGCAAAGCGTTAGTTCTACCGGCTAGTATCGAAAAGGGGCAGCATTCAACTTTTGCTGCAAACCGGCTTATGCTTGTGGACCCTCGTGGCAAAATCAGTGAACAAGATCTTCTCGAATTCTTAGAAACCTATGTGGAACCTAATTTTTGGCCTTGGCTAAAGGAAAAGGAGGCATCAACAAAAAATGAGTGAGGAAAAAGCACTAGAAATCTTGGCTGACCTATGCTCCGCACTTGAAGCCGCAGCCGTCGATGCTAAGAGGCGAATTGGAGAGCTAACCAGTGTTAAGGAAGCTGGGAAAGGATGGGATCCCAGCGGGGTGAAGTGGGAGCAAGCGGAAGGTAGCAAGGGACCCTTTGAGAGGAGTGACGACTTCAACAATCCTGAACACAAGGCTATGGTCAAAGACTTGGTAGCTCACAACGGTAGATTGACAAGAGAGGGATCCTTTTATTGGCTCTTTGAGAACGGGGCCACAGTAGGTCGCAAGAAGCGAAAGTCGGAGCCTAAAGCAGAGGTTGACGTGGTAGCGCAAGTTGAGGCGAAGTTTCCCGCGGAACTAAAGGAAATACTCACCTTTGAGGTGGTAGGCGAATATATCGTCATAAAACCTCGTCAATACTTGGGTTCGGAGAATTTTGCGAAAATCGCTTCCATCGTCCGTGGAGAGGGCGGGGAATACATTAGTGCGGGGAAAGAAAGCCATTTCAGAATCAAGAAGGGGAGGTGAGAGACGTGACTGAAAATCTTACAGTTGTACACGAAGGGTTTGAGGCTCATCATTTCAAGGTTGTTGAGCAAAGGGAATATGGGCGTGATCGTGATATTGAACATTCGTTTGAAGTGCATTTTGACACCAACAACAAAAGAATAGCATGGATTAGTTGGAATGATGGCGATCGAGAAATAACAGCTTATTCGAGAACACTTGAGGCTTTATTGAAGCTCATCAACCAACTTCAGAAAGAAGGCTGGAAATTGTAAACTGATGTCGGTGTGGATGGGAGGGACAAGTGAAAGCCGGAAGTTCCGCATTTTTGGCTTCTCGCCGCGGGAATCCCCTGCTTGGTCCTCCCCACAAAACCCTCGGAGAATAACGTATATGGATGCTTCTGAAGAAAAAACTTGCGATTCATTATTCGACTTAACTAAGTTAAAGAATGGGGTTAAATTAGGTCATTTTTTGGCAACGGACCCCGAGATTTTAGCCAAGTTCATGAAACACCTTTCCACGAAAGGGGGTGTTAGACGTGATGAAACCAGCAAGAACATGATTTTCTTGACGGCTGTTTCTAAGGACACAAAAAACCCTATCAACCTTTTCATGAAGGGCCCTCCAAGTGTGGGAAAAACCTACATCACGATACAAACGTTGAAGTATTTTCCGAAAGAGGACGCTTGGAAGCTAGGGGGGCTTTCACCAAAAGCGTTGATTCATGGATTTGGCATTTTGGTTGATGAAAAGGATGAGGAGATAGATTTTAGAGAGAAGCCTGGAAAGGATACATCGGAGGAGGAGAAAAGGCGGTGGAAAGAAAGAGTTGAACGATCACGGTATATTATTGATCTTCAGGGCAAAATCCTAGTTTTTCTTGAAGCGCCACATATTGAAACGTACAACATGTTGAGGCCCATTTTAAGTCATGACGCTTGGGAGATTTCTTACCGCTTCACCGACAAAACCAAGACTGGAGGCTTGCGCACAAGCCATGTGGTTATTCGAGGTTGGCCCGCGTGCATATTTTGCACGACAGAGGAAAAATACGTTGAAGACCTTGCAACCAGAGGCTTTAGCATCACACCAGAAATGGGTCCCGAAAAATATCAAGCTGGAATAGAAGTTATTGGAGAGAGGAAGGCTCATCCAAGAAAATTTCACGAAGACCGTGACTTCACCCTTTTACAGGGTTATTTCCGTTGGCTTAAAAACCAATTTTCATCCCTTAACGTTGCCATACCCTCTGCTGAAGACCTTGCGAAACATTATCCTCATACGTACGCTCGTTCAATGAGGGATTATGACCACTTCAGCGCCCTTTTGGAGATATCAGCCCTCGTTCACTATGCTCAAAGGCCGGTTGAGGTTGTTGAACGTGAGGAGCCTACAATAGAGACGCGGAGGGAAGATGGAAAACCTGAAGGTAAAGTGGTCATGCGTGAGAACACCAAGCATGTTGAGGAACACACAGTTCTAGCAACTTTCAAAGATCTCGAATATGTTTTGAGATTATGGCAAGAAGCGGAAGAAACAACTGTGACTGGTCTTCCTGGTCACATCCTAAGTTTTTATCATGCCGCGGTTGAACCCTTAGCGGAGCAAGTAGCCCTATTCGACTATGAACAATTAACCCAAAGATATAACGAGGTTTCCGATGCAAAGAAGAGTTCCGACACGATACGGAAATGGGTTGACTATCTATGTGATGTTGGATGGTTAAATAAGGAGCCTGACCCCTCAGATAAGAGGAAAGTTGTAATCAGGGTTATCAAAACGGCTGAAAATAGCGGATATTCGCGGATTCGTATATTTCCAGCCTCCTTTACGCTGGAGAACCTTAGAAAATGGTGGGATGAGGAGAAAAAAATATCGGAAAACAACCTAGTTGTACTTAAAGAAAATTTGTTAGGGGGCGAAGCTTCACTAGAATCCTTATATGAAACACACTTCCGTTCCGATATTTTTTTGGAGCTTTCTAAGGCTGAAGAGGAGCCCGCTAAGGAAAAGGAGGGTGAAATTAGCGGGTTCCGAGAATCCCCGATAATTCAGAGGCTTTCCGATGGCGAACTCATTATCTTGCTGAAAGCGAGGTTTGGACAAGAACCCTTCCTCCAAAGCGACTTAGAAAGCGCGATGATGAAGCATGGGCCCCGATCCAAGGAGGAGGCTGAATCCCTAAGAGAACACTTGCTCAATGAAGGCTCCATGTTCTACACTCCAGAGGGTTGGCTTCAATGGGTGTAAACGAAAAGGGTGAGGCTTGAATGGAAGGCGTCGACTATCTCATGGTTTTCGCGCTATCGTTTGGCACAGGCTTAGGAACTACGTTAGGCGCGGAAGTTGCACGTTTCCTCATCCGCACATTTCAAGGCAAGATGAAAAAGGGTGAGGCTTAATGGAGAAAACGTGTTTTGGCTTTATGGTTTCTAAGGGATTATCCGAGAATTGCGATGTTTGCGGTGAAAGGGTAAGTTGCTTAGATGAGACGAACAAACGCCTCAAGAAAGAAACTGAGAAACCCCTTGAGGTGTTTTCAAACGAGAAACACTGCCGGTTGGTAGGGGTGGAAGGCGAGTGTGAATGAGGGACAAAAAAAGAAACAAATCGGGTAGCCAAAATAATGCAGAGTTGCCTAGTCTAGTGGTGAACAAAACACTTAGCCAAGGTATACCTCAACTTCTACTCTCCATAAAGAATGAAGCCTTGAACCATCCCATCACCTTAAAGGTCCAAGAATCGCTTGGGAAGTTCATTGAAAAGCACGGTGTAGGCTTCATCCGCGAGGCCACCTTAGAAAAGCTATAAAGAATCATAGATAAGCCATCGCCAGCGCGTTGCGATCAGTGCGTTAACTTGGATGAAAGGGATGGACAACCCCTCTGCCTATGGATGGTCGCCACATTTTTGCCGGAAGATCGAAAGCATCTCAGCGAATTGTTCTCCTGCGATGGGTTCAGCCCGAAAAGAGAAAGGAAGCCGAGAAAATGAACATCATAAATGCGATCTGGACTTTGATTGTTTTAGTCGCAAAAATCTTGATTGAAGCCCTTAAAACCCTTTTAAATTTTTTGGGAGTCATATAGATGTTGAAGGCTCTAGTGGTCTACGTAAATGAGCGGGTCAAGGACATGGGCGATATCCTGATGATCGCTAGGGCCACCGCTCAAAAAATCGAGCACACCCATGAAAACATAACGGTGAAAAACATCCTATATGACCCCGTCACCCAAGTTTACGTTGCCATATATGAAAGTCCCGAGATGTTCAAACCCTTTGAAGAAAGAGGGAGGAAAACGGAAAGGAGGAATGAGTGAAGAGCTCGAACTCAAGCCTTGGGAGAAGAAAATACTGAAGCTCATCGAGAAGGTCAAAGAGGAAAGCCAAGCGGAAGAGAAATCGGGGAAGTAATCACCTCAAGGGAATCTTGCAATCCCCTTGAGGAGACTTTCCAATTCTTTTAGACAATTAATCATTCGTTTTGCATAGCGCTTTTCAAATGGTTCCGTGTACGGACCCTCGATGACTTCTTCAAAGTGTTTCTTCTTTTCCTCTAAGAACTTTAGCAGATCATAAACGAACTCTTTCTCCCGCTCCTTTGCGGTATACGCTAAAAGAAAGTAATTGACGAAGACTGGCCAAGAGATGGCAGATAGCCATATTTCTCTAATTTCGGGAATTAAACTTGGGAATATTATTCCATTCAACATTAGGCTGACGAACGCAAATAAGACCCCTAAGAACAGAGTAAGACAAATATGTGTTTCTATGGCTTTTCGATTCTTTGCATATATTAGAAGCCAAGTGATTGTGTAAACAATCAAATGAGCAATAATCCGTGAGAAATCCATAGTCACTTTTTACCACCGCATTGGAATATTATTCTAGGAAACTTTATATAGAAGTTTGGTTGTTGTTACTCTAAAGCTCTAAAGTAATGGTGTAAGTCATGGAAGAGAGACGGGCCTTAGAGAACATCGCTCTTATAACGGCTAGTCCTGTAAGGGTGGCTATCGTATCGAAATTAAATAGGGAAGAACCGATGTCTTACAAGAAGCTTAAATCCAGCGTGGAAGATTCCCTCAAGAGAGAAATAAGTGATGGAAGTTTTGCTTGGCATTTAGAAAAGTTAAAGGGTGCAAGATTAACTGAAAAGATCTCCTCCCCTATAGCTTTTCAGAAAGGCTATGTCACTGGCAAGCGATTGGGCTATCAGATGAGGAAGAAGACTTCCAAAGAACCAGAGGAAGAAGAAGCAAAAGAAGAGTTTCCAAAGAAGGCCCAAGAGGATTTGGAGATAGATCGATATTACATAGAGGGATACTGCCTAACGGAAGAGGGAAACGAAATAAAGGATGCTGTTCGAGTAGCCATCAACAAGCTTAAACCTCCGTCATGAGATCCAAAAAACTGTTAAGGAAACCTATTTTAAGAACTACATATAAAACAGTTAGCAAGGAGTTTAGAAGTCAAGATGCCTGAAAGAATTGTAACCTTGCCCCGTCAACCAGAATGCAATATCGGAACTATCGGCCATGTGGATCATGGGAAAACCACACTTGTAGAGGCTATAACAGGTGTTTGGGCATCTAGGCACAGTGAGGAATTAAGGCGA
>Ga0315314_1002865_pt1 | contig 13955 bp, 16 predicted proteins | sample TDP9_MG_FD_203631 | JGI IMG/M metagenome (GOLD analysis project Ga0315314, IMG submission 203631) | Freshwater sediment microbial communities from Lake Towuti, South Sulawesi, Indonesia - TDP9 | ecosystem: Environmental > Aquatic > Freshwater > Lake > Sediment | place: Indonesia: South Sulawesi...
AAGCCGGGTCAAGCGGCTGGCTTAAAACAGCGCGCCCGGGGCATAATGGATGGAAGAGTGGCGATAACCCTCGATTTTAGAGCTTACATAGGCGCTGAAGAGGAGTATGATTCTGTGGTCATTGAGGGCGTACCCAACATCAACCAGAAAATTAGTCCTTGTGTCCACGGCGACATAGGAACCGCGGCTATTACCGTCAATTCTATACCTAAGGTGATTAACGCTGCTCCCGGCTTGGCAACCATGAAGGACCTGCCCATACCCTCAGCCGTGGTCGCGGACATGCGAAAATACATAAAATGCTGAAGGCGCCTACAGCAACTCGACGATTTTACAATCCTTCACCTCTTCCCTCGTCAACTAAAATGTAAATAAATAGCGCACCCTATCTAACTTTGGAGGAAGCTGGTATGCAGGCAGGTAAAGGAGCCGGTGTGCACAGGAAAGGAGCGATGGTCCTCTCCGATTTGATAAACCGAGTGAAGAAAAATCCGAACTTCCATAAAGTGGGGGCCCTTGGAATTTTCGTTGGTGTGGTGCGGGGTGAAACCCTTGAAGGACGGGTTGTTAAGAAGCTGGAGTTGGAGGCCTATGAGGAGAAAGCTAACGAAGCCCTGGAAAGGATCTGCGCGGAGCTTCGGAGGAAGGAGGGAATAGTGGACGTGCAGATTCACCACCTCATCGGAGAGTTTGACGTGGGCGAAGACCTAGTCTACGTGATCGTGGCCGGTTCCCACCGACACCACGTTTTCCCCGTCTTGGAGGAGGCGGTGGAGCGATACAAAAGGGAGGCCTTCCTGTTTAAGAAGGAATACGTTTCTGATGAAAAGGGCGAGATAACATCCTACTGGGTCAGTGAACGAGAAAAGTAAGGCCGTAGGAACGGGGAAAACAGTTAAGGAAGGGGTGGTTAAATAAGCCTAACCTCGGGCGGATACCGTTTGAGCTTAGCCCTCCCCTCCTTTAGGTCGAGTTCAATTTCAAAGCCCTTCATGAAGTTTGTTCCGATTATTGCTTCCTCAGCCAGGTCTTCTACCACATAAACTTGTATTGGGAGGGGCATCTCACAGCCGTCCACCTCAAATATTAGGGATATTTCCCCCAATACCCGCCCCCTTCCGCCTTTAACGGCCAACTGCACCTCCCTTGGCGCCTTGTACGGCGTGAAAACAAGCTCCTTACCGATGCCGCCGCTTATGTAGGTGAATTTGGTCCCCGTGTCAAACAGGGCTGAAACTTCCCTACTCCTCCGTCCTTCAAGGGTGGAAAGGATGATTTTCTCCCTCACCTGCACGGCTGGACACCTCGATAGCCTTTAACTGAGTATTAGGTGCAGGGTCTTATCAAGATTTTCTCCAGAAGTCCAGCGCAGTGATGACTAGAGCAACCCTTTTTTCAGCGCACTTTGATGTATTTGTAGGCTTCTGTTGCGTTTTCGAAGCAGTAGTGAACTTTTTGGTAGCCCCTTCGGAACTCCTTCACTTCCTCCCCCACCTTCTCGGGAGCTTCTCTGTCAATGACTACTCGCTTTATGAACTCGGCTATCTCGGTCATCTCGTCCTTTTTCATGCCTAGTCTTGTGATCTCCGATGTTCCGAGGCGGATTCCTCCGGGGTGCGTGAAGTGGCGTCCAGCCTTTATGTCCCACGGGAGCAGGTTTCGGTTTAGGATTATGTTTGCCTTCTCCAGCTCCTTTTCTATGGTGCCTCCATCGCCGTATTTGGTTATGTCAACGAGGATCACGTGGGACTCGGTGAAGCCTTTATGTTCGGCTAGGACGCTGAAGCCCTGTTCATGGAGGGCTTGACCCAAGGCTTTGGCGTTCCTAACAACTTGTTGAGCATACTCTTTGCCGAATTCCAGCATCTCTGCGCAGGCTACAGCGACTCCAGCCATGGCGTGGAGGTGATGATTACTCACAAGGCCGGGGAAGGTTGCCCGCTTAATCCTATCCGCATGCTTTTCCCAAGACAACACGGCGCCGTGTTGGGGACCAAAAAGCGTCTTATGAGTACTCAAAGTGACAGCGTCCGCCCCCTCCCTTAAGGGGTCTTGGAAGCATCCTCCCGCAATTAATCCAGCCACATGAGCCGCGTCGTAAGATACTATGGCACCAACTTCATGGAATGTGTCGGCGAGTTCTTTCACAGGATGAGGGAAGGGGAAAACGCTGCCTCCGAAGGTTACGAGTTTTGGGGGTCTTCCCTCTTGCGTTAGCCTTTTAACCTTCTTTTCCGTTTCGTCAACATCGATATTCAGCTCCTTATGATCCAGTGTGAGGTATTCCACCACTAGATCGTGGACCGCCCCCGCCGTTCCTCCCAATTCCTTCTTCCCCATGCTTATGTGCCCCCCAGCTGGAATGGATAGGGCCATCATGACGCCCCCTGGCTCCGTGAAGGCAGTGTAAACCACCAGGTTTGCGACTACGCCTGATATGGGGCGGACATCCACGAACTCAGCGTTAAAGAGCTGCTTCATGAGGTCTATGCAGAGGAGTTCCACCCGGTCTATGTATGTGCATCCGGCGTAAACCCGTTCCCCAGGCCAGCCCTCGGCGTACCGGTTCCCAAAGTCACTCATTAACGCTTCCCGCACAGCGGGACTTGGCACGTTCTCGCTTGCGATTAGGGGGATTACTCCCTGAAACCACCTGTGATGCCCCTGAAGGAGCTCAAAGGCTTCGTCGTAACACTCACGGGCAGACTTCAATGGTAACACCCTAAATTATATAATCCCCTTTGACAAATAAAACTTTGGAACCAACGCAACCTTAATTAGCGAGATTCACAATTTATAGGGGCTTGGAGACGGTGCCTTGAGCAGACGGGAAAAGAGGCGTCAGAGGAGCGGACCCATGCCCGCGGCAGGCGCTGGGCTTCTCCGATTCTTTGAGGAGAAAACCCCTGGAGTCATGGTGAAGCCCGAGTTTGTGGTAATCTTGACGGCAGCTTTGATTGTGGCCTGCATCCTCCTGCAAGTTTACTTCTAGGGCTGACCCTCTGTTTTCTACAAGCCGTTTTTTAACTAACTCGTGTGTACTACTTCGATTCGTTGAACCGAGTTTAAGTTGATGAATATTTCACTCCTCTTTTCTCTGGTCGCAACTTGAGGTATGGGCTGGGCTATGGTAGCCCTTAATATGACGGCTTCTGCGTTGGAGAGCCAGATTCCCGGTGGCTCCCGGGTGAGGGCGGCCAAGGTTCCCTCAAATCCGTAGTCCCGCTCCAGAATTACCAGTAGTCTGTGCCCCATGTTCCTTTCGAGTATGTGGAATACCGTTGGGGGAGGACTCTTCTCGGACATGATTATCTGTAAGAAGTTATGGTGATCAAAGATAAAAATTTATGCCCATCTTTTTATCCCTTAAGAGTGTTTGAAGCCCTGTTTTAGCCTCCTTTCACCAAAATTTCTCACTTGACATTTCCCTTTTCTCTAAAATAACTGCCTTCTTTTCAGCCAATCTTCCTAAATTAATGTAAATTGTTTTTGGTTAACAGGGCAGAAATAAATATTAATGTATAGCGAAACATATTTTTACTTTAGGGTGTGCCCTAACCATGCCTAGGGAAAGGTCCTGTGGCGCGGTGGTCTTTAGGAAAAATGGCCCGGTGAAGTATCTTCTCTTACATTATGAGACAGGCCACTGGGATTTCGTAAAGGGGCAGGTGGAGGAGGGGGAGACCGAAGAAGAGACTGCCAGACGGGAACTCCTAGAAGAGACGGGCATCGCTGACGCCCAGTTTATTCGAGATTTCAGAGAAAGAATCAGCTATTTTTACCGAAGGGAATCGAAAACCGTCTATAAAGAGGTAATATTCCTCCTGGCTGAAACGAGAAGGAGCGAGGTCACCCTATCCTACGAACACGTCGGATACGCTTGGCTTCCCTATGAGGAGGCTTTAGAGAGACTGCCCTTTAAAAACGCAAAAGCCGTGCTTAGGAAGGCCCATGGGTTCCTGATCAAATACCTACCGGATGAACCTTAACATTGACGGGTCACCCCTTTGGGTTGTGACAAAAAATTGGGAAGAGAAGCCAACTTGCTGGTTACTTTCGATTCGATGAGCCATAGGGAGGCCCGCGCCGAAGTGACTGATGCCCTAAGGGAAGTTGGAGAGGCCCATCCTCTTTTTCTCCCCTCTGCCGTGGGCGGAGTTTTTATGGTCAAGATTGACAAAGATCCTAAGGAGGCCGTGCGGAAACTTAACGCTTTCTGCAGGGCAGATCCCCCAAGATTTCAGTACACGTACCATTGGATACCCATTGAACGGTGGTGCCCTTCAACCATTGATGAAATGGTAGGAGTCGTTAGGGAATTTGCGGAAAGGATCAAACCGGACGAAAGCTGGAGGATGGAGATTCACAAACGATTCTACAGGGCTTTTCACACGGATGAGCTGATAGAAAAGCTGGCTCAACACGTGGATCGCCCAAAGGTAGACTTGAAGAATCCGCAGAAAACCATTAGAGTTGAAATAATTGGCAGTGAGGCAGGCCTATCCCTTCTTGGGCCTGAGGAGCACCTCTCAGTGAATAAGGTGAAGGCCGAGACCCTGGCCAAAGCAGAACGTTACTAAAAATATATAACCGATTAACTGCAGAAAAAGGAGATACTCATAGATAGCCCACAATTCAGCCTAAAGGTTATCGATTGACGAGCGTGGTACAATTTGGACTCCACTAAATCCGAGGAGGATTACATAAGCAAGGCCGTTGGCCATTATTCATCCCTTTTTATTCTCCCATCCCTCCCAAAAGTGCTCTTATTACTTTTCCTGATCTGCGTCTTCGGTGGAATCCTTTCGTTTTTTCTTTTAACTCCATCCTATCAAGGTCTGACATCAGGTTCGTTTTTCGGTATAGCCTTCTTCCTCATCACAATCTCCGTGGACTATGCGGTTTATCATTTGTTTATGAGGAATGACCCCGTCATTAACTTAAAACGTTTCTTCGGGCTCTCCCTTGTATCCGCTATGATCTGGTTTGGCCTCATCTTTGTCGGTAGTGCCCTCGGCTCCATTCTTAAAAGCCTGGATGTCTGGGTTAAAGTTTTCCTCCTCGGCTTCTCTGCTATATTAATTCTCCGTTTAATCGTGCTCCGTACAGCATCTTCTTGTAACCTCGGAGCGGCAGTTTTTTCGGCTCTTCTACAGCCTGCCTTGTGCAATTTATTCCTTTTTGCCACAGAATATGCCTTAGCCACCCGCTTCCTCCCTTTCCTTCTAATTTCCGTTCTGGTGGCCGTGCTGGTCGCCGTCCTCTTTATCACTTCCATTAACCGTGTAGGCGAGAAAAATCTTGGTGTAACATCCACTCGTCTTTTTAGAGCCTTTTTAGCCAATTGGGCGGGAGACTTAAACGGGCCCCTGGAGGAGATCTTCGAAAAGATTGGACAGGAACGGGACATAAAGGTTTCCCTTCTGGCATTCAGAGCGAAAGGAGGGATAAAGGCGATCATGGTCGTCCCCGCCTTTCATCCGGGCCCCTTCAAAAACGTTGGAAGCAGCCCCCTTCCCTATATGATTCAAACCGCGTTAGAGAATAAGTTGGAGTGTGTAGCCTCCGTTCCCCACGGATTATCGGGTCACGACCTTGACCTTGCTTCTCAACTTCAAAACCAAAAAATCCTGGAAGGAATTCTTGGGCATATGAACTTTTCATCTTTCAACTCCACCGCTACGACCTTTGTGAGGGCTGATGCAGATGAAGCGAAGGCGGGTTGTCAAATTTTCGGCAATTGTGCACTGATAACCCTCACCCTCACCCCTCACACCATGGAGGATCTGCCCCCTGAACTGGACCTTATGATTGCTAAAGAGGCTGAAAAAGGAGGATCATTCGGCACAATTGTCGTTGACGCCCACAACAGCATTGAAGGCCCCTCTACTAAAGAGACTACCACCTCATTCAGGAAGGCCGCCATCACAAGTCTGGAGAATGCGCTGTCCCTTAATCGCTCTTCCTTCGAATTAGGCGCGGCAAAGGTTCTCCTGAAGGGGGCCAGCGTAGCGGATGGCATGGGTCCAGGCGGGATCACTGCACTCATGATAAAGGTTGGAGAGCAGAAAACTGCCTACATAACCATTGATGGAAACAACATGGTGTCAGGGCTGAGGGAAAAGATTCTTTTAGAACTTCGTGAAATCGGCGTCACTGACGGGGAGGTTCTCACCACCGATACCCACATGGTTAACGGCATAACAATGTCCAAGCGCGGTTACCATCCCGTGGGTGAAGCCTTGGACCAAGAAGGTCTCATAAACTCTATTAGGCAGGCGACTGTAACAGCGTTAAGGAATATGGAACCTGCAGAGGCTTCATGGTTTACAATGTCTGTTCCTAATGTAAAGGTCATTGGAGAGAAACAGGTCAGAACCCTATGCCTCATAACCGATGAAACAACAAAGCAGGCAAAAAAGCTCGCCCTTTCCCTCCTCCCCATGGCTGGCATTCTCTTAACCATATTGCTGACACTTTTCTAGCGACTTTACAAATTTATGCGACGATAATCATCGCCCACAAACCCTTTAATTGGGAAAAATATAAGAAGGGAAGGTTCCGCATAATCCGTAAGCAGAGCATAGTTGAGACGAGGGAGAAAACTTGGTAAAGGAGGAAAGAACACCTAGAAAATCCGAGGGAAATGTGGTCCTCATAGGCGTAAAACCCGTGATGAACTACGTGATCGCCTGCCTAACCTTCTTTAACGCAGGCGAGAAGGAGGTTACGGTGAAGGCTAGGGGTCAAGCCATTACTAGGGTTGTTGATACGGTCGAGGTGCTTAGGCGCAACTTTGTGAAGGACTTAGAAATCAGAAACATTGAAATCGGAACTGAGGAAATAACCAGATCAGAGGGTGGAAAAAGCAATGTCTCCACCATGGAAATAACCGTGGGCAAAGCATCATAGCAACATGATTTTGGGTTAACCTACCTTCTGATAGAAAATCTCGATAAGAGTACGTTTCTGTACCCATAAGCTTTAAATATAACTTTAACGTTCGCTTTCGACCGGGAGCGTTTGGCATGAGGGATAACGTTTGGCCATGAGTCAATGACGGTTACGCAGGATCGGTTTAGGGCACCTCATCAAGTGAGGTTTAGAAAGTTCCCGTTCACCCCTTCGCCCTTTGAAGTTTTCGCGAAGCTGTGTAAGCACTTTGAGAATGCCTATATCCTCGAATCTGCTGAGGGCCCAAGAAAGCTGGCCCAGTACTCCTTTATAGGATTTAACCCTCGTTTGATCGTCAAAATAAAGGATGGCGAAGCTGAAATTCGGGATGGAGAAGGCGTCAAAGAAACTAGGGAGAGGGTAGGCGATCCCCTACTTGCCGTTAAAAAAGTTGTTGGGGATCGACCAATTTCCCCTTGGGGCCCTAGATTTGTCGGTGGAGCTGTCGGATACGTCTCCTACGACACTGTTCGCCACTGGGAGAAACTTCCCTCAATAGCTGTCGACGACTTGGGCTTTCCAGACGTTGAAATGGGAGTCTTCGACGATGGCATCGTGTTCGACCATGGGAGGAGGCAGGCTTTTTATTACTATTCAGGCGAAGGCCGCCTGGACGAGGTAAACGAGTTGATGGAGGCATCCAATGATCCTGAAACCTTGTCCTATACCCAGCCCAAGGTGAAGGTCAAGAGGGAACATTTTGAAGAGGCCGTGGCAAGGGCCAAGGAGTATGTGGCCTCGGGGGATGTCTTCCAAGTCGTCCTCTCCAAGCGTTACGAATTTCAAGTTAAGGGAGATCTAATAGGCTTCTATGGTTCCCTTCGGAGGATAAACCCCTCCCCCTACATGTACTTCCTGAAGATGGGCGACCGGCAGATCGTCGGCTCCAGTCCCGAGATGCTCGTGAGGGTGGACAAGGGGTTTGTCGAAACCTTCCCCATAGCTGGCACGAGACCCCACGTGAAAAACGTCCGCGAAAATAACGCCCTGAAAAGGGAGCTGCTGTCCGACCCCAAGGAACGCGCCGAACACCTCATGCTCGTGGATTTGGCGAGAAATGATGTGGGAAGGGTCTCAAAGTTCGGGAGCGTTCAAGTTCCGGAGTTCATGACCGTCCACCAGTACAGCCACGTGCAGCATATCGTTTCGAGGGTGGTGGGCAAACTTAGGGACGGATGCGACTGCTACGAAGCCCTGAGGGCCGTCTTTCCGGCTGGCACGGTTTCGGGCGCCCCTAAGGTTAGGGCCATGGAGATCATCGAGGAGCTGGAGCCTGTTAGGAGGGGCCCCTACGCCGGTGCTGTGGGCTACTTCTCCTACAACGGCAACGCGGACTTCGCCATCACCATCAGGACCCTAGTGGCAAACGGTAATAGGGCCTATATTCAGGTTGGGGCGGGCATAGTGGCCGACTCCGTCCCAGAAAGGGAGTGGTTCGAAACCGAGCACAAGGCGGGGGCCCTAATGAAAGCTCTGGAAATCTCAAGGGATGAGGCGTCATGAAGGTCCTTGTCATCGACAACTATGACTCCTTCGTCTATAACCTTGTTCAATACGTGGGGGAGCTTGGAGGAGATCCGGTGGTCCATAGAAATGACCAGATAACATTGGGGCAGGTAACAGCGCTCATGCCAGACAGAATTCTCATCTCTCCGGGGCCCGGCACGCCGGAGGACATCAGATATTTTGGGACTTGCTCAACGATCCTGCGGCAGATAAGCTGTAAGGTTCCCACTTTGGGAGTGTGCCTTGGACATCAGGGGATCGTCTCCACCTTCGGCGGAAGGATCGTCCGGGCCAAGAGGCTGATGCATGGAAAAACCAGCTGGATAAAACACAATGGTGAAGGCATCTTCAAGGGAGTGAGGAACCCCTTTGAGGCCACCCGTTACCATTCCCTTGTGGGAGATAGGGCCGCTGTTCCTTCGTGCCTTAGGATAACGGCCGAGTCCTTGGACGACGAAGAAATCATGGGGGTTCGCCACCTCAGCTACCCCATCGAAGGTATCCAGTTTCACCCCGAGTCTATACTGACCCGAGAAGGTAAGAAGATTATAAAGAACTTCCTCGACGGAGTGGAAAAGACGTGATAAGGGAAGGCGTACAAAAGCTGGTTGAAGGTAGGGACCTAACCTACGGGGAAGCCCAGGGAATAATGGAGGAGATCATGTCAGGCAACGCCACAAACGCCCAGATCGCCGCATTTCTAACCGCCCTGAGGATGAAGGGGGAGAGGGCTGAGGAAATCACAGCCTTCACGGAGGTTATGAAACAGTTCTGCCACCGAATTCACCCCCGTGTGAAGGGGCGCCTAGTGGACACCTGCGGAACCGGGGGAGACCGAATAAAGACCTTTAACATCAGCACCATAGCAGCCTTCGTCGTCGCAGGGGCAGGCGTGGCCGTAGCCAAGCATGGAAATCGTTCGGTGACGAGCAGGTGTGGCAGCGCCGATGTCCTAGAGAATCTTGGCCTTAACCTAGCCTTGGAGCCGAAGGCGGTGGAGGGGGCAATCGAGCAGGTGGGTATAGGCGTCATGTTCGCCCCAGCCTTTCATCCAGCCATGAAGTACGCTATTGGGCCCAGAAGGGAGGTAGGCATCCGAACGGTCTTCAACGTCCTTGGACCCCTAACGAACCCGGCAAACGCCAACGCCCAGCTGCTCGGCGTCTACGACCGCGCGTTTACGGGGCTCCTAGCCCACGTTTTGAAGAACCTCGGCTGTGAGGAGGCTATGGTGGTCCATGGACTAGACGGCCTAGACGAAATCTCCACCATCGGCAAGACAGCCATATCCTGGCTAAGGGAAGGAAAAGTTACCAATTTGGAAACAACTGCAGGGGATTTTGGCCTTGAGCCAGCTAAACCGGAGGATATTATGGGAACCACAACCGAGGAGAGTGGCAAGATGGTCTTTGAAATCCTGAACGGGTACTGTAACCCCAATGATGCGAAGAGGAACATAGTGTTGGCCAATGCGGCGGCGGGAATAATTGTGGGGGGAAAGGCTAGTGACTTTAGCGGCGGAACGGAGCTGGCCCGCAAGTCCATCGATGGAGGTGCTGCCTACGAAAAACTGAGGATGCTGATCAAAGTGTGCGGTGGAAACATGTCAAGGCTTGAGGAGTTGGAATCAAAATATGGCTGACTTCCTCGACCTACTGGCACAAAATGCCAGAGAGACAATTAATAACGGCTATTACGAGGTCGAAACCCAAACCATAACTGTTCCTGTTAGCCTGAGAAGAGCTATTTTTCAATGCAAACATGCCCCGGTCATTGCGGAAGTTAAGGTTGCCTCGCCCTCCCTAGGCGTCATTAGAAGAGACATCGACATAGAAGGCGTTGCGGCAGCCATGGAAAGGGGCGGAGCGGTCGGAATATCCGTTTTGACTGAGCCAAAACACTTTAAGGGTTCTCTACTTTCCCTCAGTAGGGTCCGGAGGCAAACCGGGCTTCCGCTCCTCATGAAGGACATCATCCTCAGCCCCATCCAATTGGAAGCCGCCTCAAGGATGGGCGCCAATGCAGTCCTCCTATTAGAAGCCCTCTTTGAGAGGGGATACTGCGAGTGCGATCTCCATGACATGATTGCCCAAGCCCACTCAGAGAACCTTGAGGCCCTGCTAGAATCCCACACAGAAGAGGAATTTTTGTCAGCCCTCAATACTGATGCTGACCTGATTGGGATTAACAATCGAGACCTTAAAACGTTGGATATGGACCTAGAGGTAACAAAAAGAATTTTACAAAAAGTTGATCCTCAGGGAAAAGTCGTAGTAAGTGAAAGTGGCATTAAAGCGCCCGCCGACATTCGCCTCCTCCACGAGTGCGGTGTTCAAGCCTTTCTTATAGGCTCAGCCATCATGATCGAAGAAGACATCGAGAAGAAGGTTAGGGAGTTTGTGACGGCCTTATGAAAGGAGTTAAGGTTAAAGTCTGTGGGATAACCCGGGAGGAGGACCTAGCCGTTGCGGTGGATGCCGGAGCGGATGCCGTGGGATTTGTCGTAGGCGTAGCCTCATCGCCCAGGAATCTGACCTTGGAAAGGGCTAAAGGGTTGATGGAGCAAACGCCGGTCTTCGTGGACAACGTTGCAGTAACGGTTCCAGACAGCGTGGATACATTGATTAAGGTTTATAGGAAATTAAGGCCAGACGCCATCCAAATCCACGGAGAAAACCCCTCTGAAGCCTCCACCCTTCGCGTGAAACTGTCCAATGCGCGCCTAATAAGGGCTATTCGTGTGGGCCCGGACCCGGATGTCGTGATTAAGGCCGCCCTGGAGGCTTCAAAGTCCTTTGACGCCGTCCTCCTAGACTCTCTTGTTCCTGGGAGACATGGGGGAACAGGGGTTGTCCACGATTGGAGATTGAGTAAACGCCTCAAAGAGGCTATTTATCCTAAGCCCCTAATCCTGGCCGGGGGATTAAAACCCGAAAACGTTGGAGAGGCTATACGCATCGTTCAACCCTACGCTGTGGACGTTTCCAGCGGCGTGGAGGTTCGCCCAGGCGTTAAGGATCCAAAAAGGGTTTTTGATTTCGTTAAGAACGCTAAGGAGGCCAGTTTATGGAAAGGTTGAGCCTTTACCCCATTGGCGGAAAATATGGAAAGTATGGGGGGCGCTTCGTCCCCGAAACGCTGATGGCCGCCGTTCAGGAGTTGGAGGAGGCCTACATGCGATTAAAAGAAGACTCCCATTTCAAAGGAGAGCTGGAATATTATTTATCAGAGTATGCAGGTAGACCCACCCCCCTCTACTACGCGGAAAACCTGACCAGGAAGCTGGGAGGAGCTAAGATATACCTCAAGAGGGAGGACCTCCTCCACGGCGGGGCCCATAAGATGAATAACACCTTGGGCCAAGCCCTTCTGGCGAAGAGGATAGGGAAGGGCAGAGTCATCGCTGAAACCGGGGCCGGACAGCACGGGGTTGCCACGGCCATGGCCTGCGCCGTTCTGGGTCTGAAGGCGGAAATTTACATGGGCTCAGAGGACATGGCGCGGCAGAGGCTCAATGTCTTCAGGATGAAGCTGTTAAATGCGGTGGTTCATGAGGTCAAGTCGGGCTCCAAAACCTTGAAGGACGCCATCAACGAGGCGCTGAGGGACTGGGTCACCAACATCCAGACAACCCACTACTTAATAGGGTCTGTGGTGGGCCCCCATCCCTACCCCATGATCGTTAGAGACTTCCAGAGCGTCATCGGCCGAGAGATCAAGGAGCAGATTTCGCAAAAGGAAGGGCGTTTACCCGACGCGTTGGTTGCCTGCGTGGGCGGTGGGAGCAACGCCATGGGCACCTTTTATCCCTTCGTCGACGATCAGGGGGTGGAGATGTACGGCGTTGAGGCGGCGGGTCAAGGCATTGACTCCGGAAGGCACGCGGCCTCCATCTGCGCCGGGGAGGAGGGTGTCTTCCACGGCATGCTAACCTACGTCCTTCAGGACGAACATGGGCAAATACAGACTACGCATAGCATCTCCGCCGGCCTCGATTACCCCGGCGTCGGGCCTGAGCACTCCTTTCTGAAAGCCATTGGGAGGGCTAAATACGTCGCCGTAACCGATGGGGAGGCGGTGGAGGCCTTCCTTGAATTATGTAGGGAGGAGGGCATAATACCCGCCTTGGAGCCTGCCCACGCCCTGGCCTTCACGGGAAGATTGGCGCAAAGTATGGCAAGGGATGACATAATCGTGGTTAGCCTCTCGGGTCGAGGAGACAAAGACGTGGAGGTAGTTGCCAACTACATGGGGGCGCAGATATGAGGGAAATTGAAAAAACCTTTCATAGCTTAAGGGAGCGCGACGATGGAGCGCTCATAGGCTACGTGACCTTCGGAGACCCCAGACCCGAGGACACACCCAAAATTGTGGAGGCATTAACCAATAGGGGAGTGGACATTGTGGAGCTTGGGATTCCCTTCTCTGACCCAATAGCTGACGGCCCGACGATCCAGGCGGCCACCCAACGCGCTTTGGAAACTGGGGCGACGCCTAAGGCGGCTTTAGAAGCCATTCAGACTATTAAGGAAAGATGCAGCGCGCCCATCGTAATTCTAACCTACTATAATCCTGTCTTCAGAATGGGGCTCGAGAACTTCTTCAGCTCGGCGAGAAACTGCAAGGTAGACGGTCTCATCGTTCCCGACCTCCCCGTCGAGGAAGCCCTAGACTATAAAAGGGTCGCCGAGGCCCATGGCGTAGACACTGTCTTTCTTGCCGCGCCCTCCACTTCCCCAGAACGGTTGAAGAAGATCGTCAATTATGCCTCAGGCTTCCTTTATCTAGTGTCGGTCTTTGGGGTCACCGGAGCTAGGGAAAGTGTTCAAGCATTAACCATCCAAACAATTGGGAGACTCCTTCCCTACACAAGGGGGCGGATTCCCCTGGCGGTGGGCTTCGGGATTTCCAAGCCTGAGCATGTTAAGACCATTATTGAAAGCGGTGCGGATGGGGCCATAGTGGGTAGCACCTTCGTCAAAATCATTGAGAAAAATCAGGGGAATTTGGACAAGATGCTTAGAAAAATCGAGGAGAAGGCGCGTGAGCTGAAGAGGGCAACCGCCAAACTGCCTGAAGGGCCGTGATCATTATCGGCATCCCCCATAGATTGAGCTCCATGTACAATATTGTACGCAGAAGTTTTAAATATTTCATGTCTTCACACTTTAAAAATTATGCATTAAAAATGGTAAGTGAAAAGGTATGGCATCTAGAAAGATATCATTAGATGAAGAGGAAATACCTAAGCAATGGTACTGCATACTGCCCGATCTGCCCAGACCCGTGCCTCCAACGATAGAGCCAGACAAGAGGGCGCCTGGACCCGGAATCGTCCCCCTGATTTATCCCAAAGAAATCATTGCTCAAGAGTTCAGCAAGGACAGATGGATAGACATTCCTGAAGAAGTGAGGGAAGTCTATCGGATCTGGAGACCCACCCCCCTCTTCAGGGCTGTTGGACTGGAGAAGGCTCTTAAGACTCCAGCCAAGAT
>Ga0315314_1002866_pt1 | contig 13948 bp, 9 predicted proteins | sample TDP9_MG_FD_203631 | JGI IMG/M metagenome (GOLD analysis project Ga0315314, IMG submission 203631) | Freshwater sediment microbial communities from Lake Towuti, South Sulawesi, Indonesia - TDP9 | ecosystem: Environmental > Aquatic > Freshwater > Lake > Sediment | place: Indonesia: South Sulawesi...
ACACCTTGGTGATCGCCGCGGTGAGGGTGGTCTTCCCGTGGTCGATGTGGCCGATGGTCCCGATGTTCATGTGCTCCTTCGTCCGCTCGAACTTCGCTTTGGCCATGGAACTCTCCCTCTGACGGAGCCCCGCTCATGCAGGGCCCATTCGCGGGCGCCGTCCCGCCGCTCTCGCGCGCCGCGGCGTTTCGGCTGCTTATGCAACCGCGCGACCGCCCATCCGGGCGATGATCTCCTCCCCGATCTGGACCGGCACGGCCTCGTACCGGGCGAACTGGAGCGGGGTGTGACTGGCCCGACCCTGGGTGGCGGAGCGCAGGTCGGTGGCGTACCCGAACAGCTCGGCCAATGGCACCTCACACCGGATCACCTGCGCTGCCGGCCGCGCCTCGATCTCCAAGATGCGACCTCGCCGGGCGTTCAGGTCGCCGATCACCTGCCCCACGAACTCCTCAGGGACGATGACGTCGAAGCGCATGAGCGGCTCCAGGAGGATCGGCTTGGCCCGCCGCGCCCCGTCCTTGAAGGCCATGGATCCGGCAATCTTGAACGCCATCTCCGATGAATCCACCTCATGGTACGATCCATCGAGGAGGATCACCCGGGCATCCACCACGGGGTAGCCCGCCAGGACGCCACCCTCCATCGCCTCTCGCACGCCCTTCTCCACAGCGGGGACGTACTCCTTGGGAATGATGCCGCCCACGATCTTGTTGGCGAAATCGAACCCGCCGCCGGGCAACGGTTCGATCTGGATCTTCACGTGCCCATACTGCCCGCGCCCGCCCGTCTGGCGGATGAACTTCCCCTCCGCCGACACCGCCGTGGTCACCGTCTCTCGGTAGGCCACCTGCGGCTTGCCCACATTGGCTTCGACCTTGAACTCCCGCAGGAGACGGTCCACGATGATCTCCAGATGCAGCTCCCCCATACCCGAGATGATGGTCTGTCCCATCTCCTCGTCCATCGTCGTCCGGAAGGTGGGATCCTCGTTCGCCAACGCCGCCAGGGCCAGCGACAGCTTCTCCTGACCTTCCCTGGTCTTGGGCTCGATGGCCACCGAGATCACCGGCTCGGGGAACTGCATGGCTTCCAGCACGATGGGCTTGCCCTCGAGACACAGCGTGTCGCCTGTCTTGGCATTTCTGAGCCCCACTGCTGCCGCGATGTCGCCGGCCGCCACCCGCTTGATCTCCTCTCGCTTGTTGGCGTGCATGCGAAGGAGGCGACCGATTCGTTCCTTCGTCCCTCGGGTGGAGTTGAAGATGTACGAGCCGGACTCCAGGGCGCCCGAGTAGACGCGGAAGTAGGCGAGCTGGCCTACGAAGGGATCCGCCATGATTTTGAAGACCAGGGCCGAGAACGGGTCGGCCTCGCTGGCTTTGCGTTGCTCCAGGTGGCCGCTCTTGGGATTCCTCCCCTCCACGGGAGGCAAATCCAGCGGAGAGGGGAGGTAGGCAACCACCGCATCCAGGAGCGGCTGCACCCCCTTGTTCCGGAACGACGCCCCACACAGGACCGGCACAGCCTTGAGCCTGAGCGTCGCCCGCCGCAGCGCCGTCTGGATCTCCTCGGGACGGAGGGCCTCGCCCTCGAGGTACTTGTGCATGAGCCGTTCATCCTGCTCCGCCACGGCCTCGAGCAGCTTCTCCCGTGCCTTGAGCGCGGCCTCCTTGAGGTTCGTCGGGATCTCCTCGTCGTGGAAGGCGGCCCCGAGCGTCTCCTCCTCCCAGACCACCGCCTTCATGTGGATGATGTCGATGATCCCGCGGAACCTATCTTCCCTGCCGTAGGGGAGCTGAACGCACACCGGGTTGGCGCCGAGCCGCTCGGCGATCATCGCGATCGCCCGCTCGAAGTCGGCCCCCGTCCGGTCCATCTTGTTGATGTAGGCGATGCGGGGAACCCGGTACTTGTCCGCCTGGCACCACACCGTCTCGGACTGGGGCTCCACCCCGGCCACGGCGTCGAAGACGGCGATGGCTCCGTCCAGAACGCGCAGGGAGCGCTCCACCTCCACGGTGAAGTCCACGTGTCCCGGAGTGTCGATGATGTTGACCCGGTGATCGCCCCAGAAGCAGGTCGTTGCGGCCGCGGTGATGGTGATCCCGCGTTCCTTCTCCTGCTCCATCCAATCCATTTCCGTGGAGCCCTCGTCCACCTCGCCGATCTTGTGCGTCTTCCCCGTATAGTAGAGAATGCGCTCGGTCGTGGTGGTCTTGCCGGCATCGATGTGCGCCATGATGCCGATGTTCCGCGTGTGCTCCAGCGGGGTCGTCTCAACCACGTCGTGACCCTTCCGGCCGTTCGCCTGAGGTGAACGGCTCCTCGCACCTTACCAGCGATAGTGGGCGAAGGCCTTATTGGCCTCGGCCATCTTGTGCGTGTCCTCGCGCTTCTTCACCGAGGCGCCGCGATTGTTGGCCGCCTCGATCAGTTCGGCCGCCAGACGCTCCGCCATCGTCTTCTCGGTGCGCTTGCGCGCATACCCGATGATCCAGCGCAGCCCCAGCGAGGTACGCCGCTCCGCCCGCACCTCGACCGGGACCTGGTAGGTCGCGCCGCCGACGCGTCGCGACTTCACCTCTAGCACCGGCTTGACGTTGTCCACGGCCTGCTTGAACAGCTTCTGTGCATCCATCTTGGTCCGGTCCTCGATGATGCCCATGGCATCATAGAAGATGCGCTCGGAGATGCTGCGCTTCCCCTTCCGCATCATCGAGTTCACGAACTTGGTCACCAGCTTGCTCCCGTGCACGGGATCCGGCATGACATCCCGCTTTTCGGCAACCTTTCGCCTTGGCATTCCTCATCCCTCGCGCTACCGCGCCTGCTTCCGGCGCAACGCGCATCAGAGAAGAAAACCGGCACGGACGCCCCGGAGGCATCCCGGGCTCTTCCGTGCCGGCTCCTTTAGCTCGCCTTGGGCCGCTTGGCTCCGTACAGGGAGCGCCCCTGCTTCCGGTCCGTCACCCCCGCCGTGTCCAGGGCGCCCCGGATCACGTGATAGCGGACCCCCGGCAAATCCTTCACGCGGCCGCCCCGGATGAGCACGATGGAGTGCTCCTGCAGGTTGTGGCCGATCCCGGGGATGTAGGTGGTCACCTCGATCCCGTTGGTGAGGCGCACGCGGGCGACCTTGCGCAGGGCCGAGTTGGGCTTCTTCGGGGTCGTGGTGTAGACACGGACGCACACCCCCCGCTTCTGCGGGCAGGCCTGCAGTGCGGGCGCCTTTTCCTTCTTATGGATCTGCCGCCGGCTGCGGCGGACCAGTTGGGCGATGGTCGGCATGGTCGGATCTTCGTTTTCGCCAGAAAAACCTCGGCAGTCTACGCGCGGATCCCCCACTTGTCAAGGGGATTCTCGCGTTTTCTGCCTCCTACGAGAGCGTCACGTCCATGGCCTGCAGAATCTCGGCCGCGGCTTCCTGTTGCGCCGCCACCTGCGCTTCCTCCAGCCGCGGCACCGGCACTTCAGGCGTCGCGATGCGGGTCTCACGGTACCAGCGCATGCCGGTGCCCGCGGGGATGAGGCGGCCCATGATGACGTTCTCCTTCAGGCCGCGCAGCTCGTCCCGGGCCCCGTTGATGCTGGCCTCGGTGAGGACCTTCGTCGTTTCCTGGAACGAGGCCGCCGAGACGAAGCTGTCGGTGCTCAGGGAGGCCTTGGTGATTCCCAGAAGCATCGGCTCCGCCGTCGCCGGTTCCCCACCCTGGGCCCGCACGCGCCGGTTCTCCTCCTCGAAGAGCACCTTGTCCACGTGCTCGCCCACCAGGAAGTTGGTGCCCCCCACGCTCTCGATCCGCACGCGCCTGAGCATCTGGCGGACGATCACCTCGATGTGCTTGTCGTTGATGTTCACGCCCTGGAGGCGGTAGACCTCCTGCACCTCGTTCACCAGATACTTCTGGAGGGCCTCCACCCCCTTCACGTGCAGGATATCGTGCGGGTCGATGGGCCCATCCATCAGGGGATCGCCCGCCTTGACCTCGTCCCCCTCCAGGACGGTAACGTGTTTGCCCCTGGGAATGAGGTATTCCTTCTTGTTCTCCTCTCCCTCCCCACTGCGGATGACGATCTTGCGCAGCCCCTTCACGATCCCCGCGAACTCCACCCGACCGTCGATCTCGGAGATGATGGCCGGGTCCTTGGGCTTCCGCGCCTCAAACAGCTCCGCCACCCGGGGGAGCCCCCCGGTGATGTCCTTGGTCTTGGTCGTCTCGCGCGGGATCTTCGCCAGCACGTCGCCGGCCGCCACCACCTGCCCGTCGGCCACCATGAGGTGGGCCCCCATGGGGAGCTGACACTTGAACACGGTGTTCCCACTCGAATCCTTGATGGAGATTCGCGGCTGAAGCTCCTCTTTCGTGCCGTGCTCGACGACGACTTTCTGGCTGAGGCCGGTGATCTCGTCCACCTCTTCCTTCATGGTCAGGCCATCGATCACGTCCCGGAAGTGTACGGTCCCGGAGTGCTCGGTCAGGATGGGGGTGTTAAAGGGATCCCATTCTGCTAGGATCTGGCCCATCACCACGACCTGTCCTTGCTCTACCTTCAGGTGTGCGCCGTAGACCAACTGGGAAGGCTCCCGGGATCGGCCCCTCTCATCCACGATAGCGATGGTGCTAATGCGGTTCATCACCACCAGATCGCCACCAGTGGTCTTGACCGTTTTCAAGCTCTGGAATCGGACGGTCCCGGCTAGCTTACTCTCCAGTTGGCTCTGCTCCTTGCCGGTTGCCGTCCCGCCGATGTGGAAGGTCCGCATGGTGAGCTGCGTCCCCGGCTCGCCAATGGATTGGGCAGCCAGCACGCCCACGGCCTCACCCAACTCCACCATCCGGCCGGTGGCCAGGTTGCGGCCATAGCACTTGACGCACGCGCCCCGTCGGGCCTCGCAGGTCAGGACCGACCGGATGCGCACCCGGTCGATACCGGCGTTTTCAATCTTGCTGGCCAACAGTTCAACGATCTCCTCGTTGGCCCGGGCCAGCACCTCACCCGTGAAGGGATCGATCACGTCCTCAAGAGGCACCCGGCCGAGGATGCGGTCCCGGAGCGGTTGAATGATTTCGCCCCCTTCGATGAGGGGCGTGACCCAGATCCCGTTCAAGGTGCCGCAATCCATCTCGGTGATGATCATGTCCTGCGCCACGTCCACGAGCCGTCGGGTGAGGTAGCCCGAGTCGGCGGTCTTGAGGGCCGTGTCGGCCAGGCCCTTCCGCGCCCCGTGAGTGGAGATGAAGTACTGAAGGACGGTCAGCCCCTCCCGGAAGTTGGCCGTGATGGGGGTCTCGATGATCTCCCCGGACGGCTTGGCCATGAGACCGCGCATCCCGGCGAGCTGCCGGATCTGCTGGCGACTGCCGCGAGCCCCCGAGTCGGCCATCATGAACACGGGATTGAACTCGCCATGGGGTTGTTTCTCGATCTCCCGGAACATCTCATCCGACACGCGCTCGGTCACGTGCGTCCAGATGTCGATGATCTTGTTGTAGCGCTCGCCCTTGGTGATGAGGCCGTCCTGGTACTCCCGCTCGACCTTCACCACTTCCTTGGTCGCCTCGGCGATGATCTCTTCCTTGTTGGCCGGGATGAGCAGATCCTCCACGCCGATGGAGATACCGGCGAGGGTCGCGTAGCGGAAGCCCAGCTCCTTCAAGGCGTCCAGCAGCCTCACCGCCTCGCTATTGCCCAAGAGGTAGTAGCACTGCGAGACCAGGCGGGTGAGCTCGCGCTTATTCATCTCTTGGTTGATGAAGCGAAGCGAGGGGGGCAGGATCTCGTTGAAGAGCACCCGGCCCACCGTCGTCTCGATGCGCTCGCCATTCCAGCGCATCTTGATCTTGGCCAGCAGGCCAACCTCATCAGCGTCGTAGGCCGCCCGGACCTCGTCCATGTTGGCGAAGACCATGCCCTCGCCCTTCTGCCCAACCTTCTCCCGGGTAAGGTAGTAGCAGCCGATAACGATGTCCTGACTGGGCGCCGCGATGGGTGAGCCGTTTGCTGGCGACAGGATGTTGTAGGGCGCCCACATCAGGATCCGCGCCTCGAGCTGCGCCTCGGGCGACAGGGGCACGTGGACCGCCATCTGGTCGCCGTCGAAGTCGGCGTTGAACGCGGTGCAGACGAGCGGATGGATCTTGATCGCCTCGCCCTCCACCAGCACGGGCTCGAAGGCCTGAATGCCCAGCCGGTGGAGCGTCGGCGCCCGGTTCAGGAGCACCGGGTGCTCCCGGATCACGTGCTCCAGGGCGTCCCACACCTCGGGCCGGCCCCGCTCCACCATCTTCTTGGCGCTCTTGATGGTGGCCACGTGTTCGTTGTCCCGCAGGAGCTTACGGAAGATGAAGGGCTTGAACAGTTCCAGGGCCATCTTCTTGGGGAGGCCGCACTGGTGGAACTTCAGCTCGGGCCCCACCACGATCACCGAACGGCCCGAATAATCCACCCGCTTGCCCAAGAGGTTCTGACGGAAGCGGCCCTGCTTCCCCTTGAGCATGTCGGAGAGGGACTTCAAGGGGCGGTTGTTCTGTCCCTTCAGGGCGCGGCCGCGGCGCCCGTTGTCGAAGAGGGCGTCCACCGCCTCCTGCAGCATGCGCTTCTCGTTCCGGATGATAATGTCGGGGGCGCGCAGTTCCATGAGGCGCTTCAACCGGTTGTTCCGGTTGATCACCCGGCGGTACAGGTCGTTCAAATCCGAGGTCGCGAAGCGGCCCCCGTCCAGGGGGACCAGGGGGCGCAGCTCGGGTGGAAGGACCGGGACCACCTCGAGGATCATCCATTCGGGCTTGTTGCCGGAGTTCAGAAATGCTTCCACGATGCGCAGCCGCTTGGTGATCTTCTTCCGGTTCTGCTGCGAGGTCTCCTTCATCATCCTGGCCCGGAGCTGGTTGGCCAGCTCGGGGACAGTGATCTTCTTGAGAAGCTCCCGGATGGCCTCGGCCCCCATGCCGGCCCGGAAGGTGTCGCCGTACTCCTCGACGGCCCTTCGGTGCTGCTCCTCGGTGAGGAGCTGCCTGTACGTAAGCGGCGCCTTCCCCGGGTCGAGGACCACGTACTCCTCGAAGTAGAGGATTTTCTCCAGGTCTCGGAGCGACATGTCCAGGAGATACCCGATCCGGCTGGGGATGGACTTGAAGAACCAGATGTGGACCACCGGGGAGGCCAGCTCGATGTGCCCCAGCCGCTGGCGCCGCGCCTTGGACCGGATCACCTCCACGCCGCACTTGTCGCAGATGACCCCGTTGTGCTTGATCCCTTTGTACTTGCCGCAGTTGCACTCCCAGTCCTTGGTCGGGCCGAAGATCTTGGCGCAGAACAGGCCGTCCCGCTCCGGCTTGAACGTCCGGTAGTTGATGGTCTCCGGCTTCTTCACCTCGCCATGGGACCAGGACCGGATCTTTTCCGGCGAGGCCACTCCGATTCGGATAGCCCGAAAGCTGGTGGGGTCAATGGGCTTCTCGTCGAAGAACCCGAAGAACTTCTCCACAGGATGCTCCTTTAGGAATCGCGCTGGCGCGATTCCTTATTCCTTCACCAGCTCCACATCCAGGGCCAGGCTCTGCAGTTCCTTCACCAGGACGTTGAAGGACTCGGGCAGACCGGGCTCCAGAGCGCACTCGCCCTTCACAATGGACTCGTACATCTTGGTCCGCCCGACCACGTCGTCGGACTTGACCGTGAGGATCTCCTGCAGCGTGTGGGCCGCGCCGTAAGCCTCCAGGGCCCAGACCTCCATTTCGCCGAAACGCTGGCCGCCGAACTGAGCCTTGCCGCCCAGCGGCTGCTGCGTCACCAGGGAATAGGGGCCAATACTGCGGGCGTGGATCTTGTCATCCACGAGGTGGGCCAGCTTCATCAGATAGATGTAGCCCACCGTGACCTCGTCGTGGAACCGCCTCCCCGTCCGGCCGTCGTACAGGACCGTCTTCCCCGTGCTCGGCAGCTTGGCACGCTTGAGCAAGGTCTTGATGTCCTTTTCGTGCGCCCCGTCGAAGACCGGAGAGGCCGCCCGCATCCCCAGTACCTGGACGGCCCAACCGAGATGCGTCTCCAAGATCTGCCCCACGTTCATGCGCGACGGCACCCCCAGGGGGTTCAGGATCACTTCCACCGGCATACCATCCGGCAGGTACGGCATGTCCTCTTCGGGCAGGATCTTGGCGATGACGCCCTTGTTTCCGTGGCGTCCGGCGATCTTGTCACCCACCGACAGCTTGCGCTTCATCGCCACGTAGACTTTGACCAGCTTGAAGACGCCAGGGGTCAGCTCATCTCCACGCTTCACGCGGTTGATGCGCTCCTCCAAGAGGGTCTCGAGGATGTGGATCTGGCTCTCGGCCGTCTCAACCAGCCGGGCCACCTCGGCAGCCGTCTCGTCATCCAGATGCTGGGCCACCTCCCCCATTTCCCCGGTGGTGAGGCCTGCCAGCACCTCGTCTGTGAGCTTGTGACGCTTGGGCACGATGACCTTCCGACCGCCCTTGGCCCGGACATCCTTCCCGACGACCCGGTCCGCGAGCAGCGCCCGGACCCTGCTGTCCCGCTCGGCCGAGATGATCTGGATCTCGTCCTCGAAGTCCTTGCGGAGGCGGGCCACTTCCTCGTCCTCGATGGTCTTGGCTCGCTCGTCCTTCTCCACCCCCTTGCGCGAGAGGACCTTGACGTCCACCACCGTGCCGCTAATGCCCGGCGGCACGTAGAGGGACGCGTCCCGCACATCCTCCGCCTTTTCCCCGAAGATGGCGCGGAGGAGTCGCTCCTCCGGGGTGAGGACCGTCTCGCCTTTCGGGGTGACCTTGCCCACCAGGATGTCGCCCGGCTTCACCTCGGCACCAATCCTGATAATTCCGCTTTCGTCGAGGTCCTTCAGGGCCTCCTCGCCCACGTTGGGGATATCCCGGGTGATCTCCTCCTTGCCCAGCTTTGTATCTCGGGCTTCAATCTCGAACTCCTCGATGTGGATCGAGGTGTAGCGGTCGTCCTTCACCAGCCGCTCGCTGATGAGGATGGCGTCTTCAAAGTTGTACCCACCCCAGGGCATGAAGGCCACCAGGACGTTCTGGCCCAGGGCCAGCTCGCCCGTCTGGGTCGCGGGGCCATCGGCGATCACCTGGCCCCGCAATACCGTGTCCCCCTTGGACACGATGGGCTTCTGGGTGATGCAGGTGTTCTGGTTGCTCCGCTGGAACTTCAGCAGCGTGTAGATGTCCACACCCGAGCCGTTGTCCCGACCATCGGAGCGGACTTCGTTGGGGTCGGCTCGGATGATGATCCGGTCGGCCGACACCGCCTCCACCACGCCGCCCCGCTTGGCCACCACCACCGCGCCCGAATCCTTGGCCGCCACAAACTCCATGCCGGTGCCCACCAGGGGTGCCGTGGGCCGGAGCAGCGGCACCGCCTGCCGCTGCATGTTGGCGCCCATGAGGGCCCGGTTGGCGTCGTCGTGCTCGAGGAACGGGATGAGCGAGGTGGAGATCCCGACGAGCTGCTTGGGCGAGACGTCCATGTACTGGATCTTGTCGGGGGACACCATGACGAAGTTCCCCGCCTCCCGGGCCGACACCCGGTCGCCAACGAACCGGTTCCGGGCGTCAAGCTCGGCGCTGGCCTGGGCGATGGTGTGCTTCTCTTCCTCGTCGGCCGTGAGGTAAACGATCTCGTCCGTTACCCGCCCGTCTCGCACCACCCGGTAGGGGGTCTCGATGAATCCGAAGTCGTTCACCCGGGCGTAGGTGCTGAGGGACGCGATGAGCCCCACGTTGGGGCCTTCCGGTGTCTCGATAGGGCACATCCGGCCGTAATGCGTGGGATGGACGTCGCGGACCTCGAACCCGGCCCGCTCGCGCGAGAGGCCGCCGGGGCCCAGGGCCGACAGGCGCCGCTTGTGCGTGAGCTCGGCCAGCGGGTTCGTCTGGTCCATGAACTGCGAAAGCTGGGAGGAACCGAAGAACTCCTTCAACGCCGCCGTCACCGGCTTCGCGTTCACCAGGTCGTGCGGCATGAGGGTCTCGAGTTCCTGCGTGCTCATCCGTTCGCGGACGGCCCGTTCCATCCGGGCCAGCCCGATCCGGAATTGATCCTCCAAGAGTTCCCCGGCAGCCCGCACCCGGCGGTTGCCCAGATGGTCGATGTCGTCCACTTGCCCATCCCCCCGCTTGACCTTGAGGAGGTAGCGAATGACCTCGACGATGTCTTCCCTACGCAGGACTCGCTCCTCAAGCGGGATGTCCTGCCCGAGTTTCTTGTTCATCTTCAGCCGACCGACTTTGGACAGATCGTAGCGGCGCGGATTGAAGAAGATGTTCTCCAGGAGGGCCTTGGTGCTCTCCAGGGTGGGCGGATCGCCAGGCCGCATCCGGCGGTAGATCTCCACCAACGCCTCGTCGGTCCCGCGGGTGGTGTCCTTCAAGAGCGTCTCGCGGATCTCGAACACCTCCCGATCGTCCGGGCCGAACAGCACCTGGAACGACTCCACCCCGTGCTCCTGCAGGCGCCCCAGGAGTTCCGGCGTCACTTCGGCGGTGCACTCCTCCAGCACCTCGCCGGTCCGCGGATTCAGCACGTCCTTCGCCAGGATCCGCCCCACCACATCCTCGCGCGCGACCGGCACCTGCTTGATCTTCAGGGCGTGGCACCGCTTCAGCCCGAGGCGGGTGAGCTTCTTCCCGGCAGGCAGGATCGTTTCCCTGCCTTCCGCGATCTCCCGCGCGGCTCGATACCCGACGGCGCCTGGGGCGTTCACGTCGAGGAGGATGTCCCGCCGCTCCAGGAAGAGCGTATCCCGCTCGTAGAACAGCTTGAGGATCTCCTCGTTGCTGTGATACCCGATGGCCCTCAGCAGGATCGTTGAGAGGAGCTTGCGCCGGCGGTCCACCCGGACGTGGAGGACGTCGTTGGCGTCGAACTCGAATTCCAGCCACGACCCCCGGTAGGGAATGAGGCGCGCGGAGTAGAGGGTCTTGCCGCTGCTGTGGGTGCTGCCGCTATCGTGATCATAGAATACCCCTGGCGAGCGATGGAGCTGGCTCACCACGACCCGCTCGGTCCCGTTGATGATGAAGGTTCCGTGCTCGGTCATGAGGGGCATCTCGCCCAAATAGACCTCTTGCTCCTTGATGTCCCGGATGCTCCGGGCCTCACTGCCGGTCTGCTTGTCCCATACGACCAGCCGCAGCGTGACCTTCAGGGGCACCGAGTAGGTCATCCCCTTCTCGCGGCACTCTTCAGCCGTATACTTGGGGTCCCCGAACTCGTACCGGACGAACTCCAGGGAGGCGGAGTCGTTGTAGTCCGAGATGGGGAAGATACTCGTGAACACCCCCTGGAGTCCGGAATCTTCCCGCTCCTGCGGCGGGACCCGGGTCTGAAGAAACTGCTCGTAGGACCGCTGCTGGATCTCGATCAGGTTCGGAATCCCGATGATCTCGCGGATCTTGGTAAAACTGACCCGATCCTCGACACCAGCCTTCTTCAGCACGGCCATGCGTAACATCCCCCGCTACTTGAGTTCGACGGTTGCACCCGCCTCCTCGAGCTTCTTCTTGATCTCATCCGCCTCAGCCTTCGAGATGCCTTCCTTCACCGGCTTGGGTGCGCCATCCACCAGGTCCTTGGCCTCCTTGAGGCCGAGGCCCGTGATGGCCCGCACCTCCTTAATGACCTGGATCTTCTTCTCGCCCGCGCTGGTCAGGACGACGGTGAACTCCGTCTTCTCCTCAGCCGGCGTGGCCGCCGCTGCACCCGCCGCCGGAGCGCCCACGGCCATCACGGCTGGCGCCGCCGCCGAGACCCCGTACTTCTCCTCGATCCCCTTGACGAGCTTGTTGAGATCCAAGACCGTCCAGGAATCGATCGACTCCAGCACATCCTCCACCGTGACTCTTGCCATTGCACCCTCCTCTATCGGGCTTACTTCAGCGCTTTCGGAAATGGAAAACCGAGCCGTCGGCTACTCCGCCGGCCCGACGAATGAGGCCTCAGGCTGATTTCTCTTGGTGTTGGCGGACCTGATCCAGCACGCTGGCCAGCGCCCGGATGGGACCCGCCAGGACATTCACCAGGGCTTGGATCGGCGCATTGAACGCCCCGGCAACTTGTGCCAGCAGCACCTCGCGGGGCGGCAGACTGACCAGCGCCGCGATCTCTTCCGGGCTCACCAGTTTTCCCTCGACCACGCCGCCCTTGATCGTGAAGGTCGGCCTGCTCTTGCCCCAGGTGGACAGGACCCGGGAGGGGGTCATCGGATCCTCCCGGCTGATGGCGATGGCCGTTGGGCCCTCGAGGTACGCCACGAGCCCCTGCAGCCCGGTGTCCTTCACGGCGATCTTGGCCAGCGTATTCTTGACGACCTTGTACTCCACCGCGCTCTTGCGGCAGAGGGTCCGGAGTTCCGTGATCTCCGCCACGCTCAGGCCCCGGAAGTCGGTGAGCACCGCGCTGCGTGCGGTGCCCAGCTTCTGGCGAAGCTCATCAATCGCAGTGGCCTTCTCCGTGCGCGCCACAGCTCCCTCCTATCAGACCTTGACGAGGGTCTGGACCGCGTTGACATCCACGCGGACCCCGGGACCCATCGTGGACGAGATGGAGATGCCCTTGAGATACCGTCCCTTGCTCGAGGCAGGCTTGGCCCTGAGCAGCGCCTCCAGGATCGCCATGGCGTTCTCCATAAGCTGCCGGACCTCAAAGGACGCCTTGCCAAAGGGAACGTGAATGATGCCGGCCTTCTCCACCCGGAATTCGATCTTGCCTCCTTTGAACTCGCGCACCGCCTTCCCCACGTCGAAGGTGACGGTGCCCGTCTTCGGGTTGGGCATGAGGCCGCGGGGACCCAGGACCTTCCCCAGGCGGCCCACCAGCCCCATCACGTCGGGCGTGGCGATGGCCCGTTCGAAGTCCAGCCAGCCTCCCTGGATTCTCTCCACCAGATCTTCGGCTCCGACATGATCGGCACCCGCCTCTTTCGCCTCGCGCTCCTTCTCGCCCTTGGCAAAGACCAGGACCCGGACCTTTTTCCCGGTCCCGTGGGGCAAGACCACCGTGCCCCGGACCATCTGGTCGGCATGCTTGGGATCCACGCCCAGCCGCACCGCCATTTCCATGGTCTCGTCGAACTTGGCCGTGGCCCCCGACCTGGCCAGCTCGATCGCCTTGTCGAGCTCGGCTCCTCCGTTCCCGCCGACAGCCTGGGTCACGGTCTCGGCGGCCTTCTTGTACCGCTTCCCCACTCTCGCCATGGCTGGCTCCCTCCTGATGTTTGCGCGCTGGGCGCGCAAACATCAAAGTTGTTCGGGCAACGGCTGAGGTGAACCGCCGCCCGCCCGACCTCTACAGCACGTCTGGCCGTGATTGCGTGGGTGAACCCATCCTCGCCTTGAACGGTTTCAATCCTGAATTTCGCAGCCCGAAATTCAGCCGGCCACCTCGATGCCCATGCTGCGAGCGGTTCCCTCAATGATCTTCACCGCCGCATCCAGCGTATAGGCATTGAGGTCGGCCATCTTGGTGCGAGCGATGTCCTCGAGCTGTTTACGGGTGACTTTCCCGACTTTGACCCGGTTCGGCTCCTTCGACCCCTGGACGATGGCCGCGGCCTGCTTCAGCAGCACCGCCGCGGGCGGGGTCTTGGTGATGAAGGTGAAGGAGCGATCCGAATTGACGGTGATTACCACCGGAATCGTGAGCCCCTCTTGTGCCTGAGTCTGCGCGTTGAACGCCTTGCAGAACTCCATGATGTTGACGCCGTGCTGTCCCAGGGCAGGTCCCACCGGCGGAGACGGATTCGCCTTCCCCGCCGGGACCTGCAGTTTCACCTGGGCGACAATCTTCTTGGCCATGTGTGCTCCTCACATCCCCAACCCGGCGCAGCCAGAATCAATTCCGACAAGTTGCAGTCAGACCCGCTCCACCTGCAGGAACTCGAGATCCACCGGTGTGGGGCGAC
>Ga0315314_1002867_pt1 | contig 13947 bp, 14 predicted proteins | sample TDP9_MG_FD_203631 | JGI IMG/M metagenome (GOLD analysis project Ga0315314, IMG submission 203631) | Freshwater sediment microbial communities from Lake Towuti, South Sulawesi, Indonesia - TDP9 | ecosystem: Environmental > Aquatic > Freshwater > Lake > Sediment | place: Indonesia: South Sulawesi...
CCTTGCTGAAGCAAACGGCGCAGAGGTTGGGATGGGGAGAGGCTCAGGTCTTGGGCTCGATCAAGGGTGAATTGATGGAGGGGAAGAGGTGTCGCCATCCCTTCCTGGAGCAGGAATCCCTCTGCATCCTTGCCAGCTATGTCACTTTAGATCAGGGCACCGGGGCCGTGCACAGTGCCCCTGGGCATGGAGCGGAGGATTATGAGTCAGGGATCCAGTATGGCCTTCCCATCTACAATCCGGTGGACAATAGGGGGCATTTCCTTCTCGAGGTCAAGTTCTTCGGGGGAATGCAGGTGTGGGAGGCGAATGAGGCGATCCTGGAAAAGCTGAGGGAGGAAGGAATGTTGTTGGGTGCAGAGGACCTCACCCATTCCTATCCCCATTGCTGGCGTTGCCACTCCCCCATCATCTTCCGGGCCACCGAGCAATGGTTCCTTTCTATGGAGAAGAATGGCCTCCGCCAGAAGGCTTTGCAGCAGATCAAGGAAGTGAAATGGATCCCTCCCTGGGGAGAGGAACGCATCTATAATATGATTGCGAATCGCCCCGATTGGTGCATCTCGCGGCAACGCGCGTGGGGGGTTCCCATCACCGTCTTCTATTGCAGATCCTGTGGAAAGACGCTGGCGGAAGAGCCACTATTCGAGCATGTCGCCTCCCTGGTGAGCCATTCCGGCTCGGATATCTGGTTCTCTAAAGAGGCGAAAGACCTCCTTCTCCCCGGCACTCTCTGTCCCCAATGTCGGGGATCCTCCTTCGAGAAGGAGATGGATATCTTGGATGTCTGGTTCGAGTCCGGGGTAAGCCAAGCGGCCGTGCTGAAGACGCGGACCGATCAAAGCTGGCCTGCGGATCTGTACTTGGAGGGGAGCGATCAGCATCGCGGCTGGTTCCATTCCTCCCTGCTGGCCTCGGTGGGCAATAATGGTTCCGCCCCCTACTGCTCCGTCCTGACTCACGGGTTTGTAATGGACGGCGAGGGTAAGAAGATGTCCAAGTCATTGGGGAATGTCATCTCCCCCCAAGAGGTAATCAACAAGTTTGGGGCCGAGATCCTTCGCCTCTGGGTGGCGGCGGAGGACTACCGGGACGATGTCCGCATCTCTGAGGAGATCTTGACGCAGTTGGCGGAGGGGTATCGCAAGATCCGCAATACCTTCCGCTATCTCCTGGGAAACCTCTATGATTTCGATCCGGACCGGGACCGGGTTCGCTATGAGGACTTGCTGGAGATCGATCGCTTTACCCTTCATCAGCTTCAGCGTCTGATCCAGAGGATGCGAAGGGCCTATGAGTCATACGAATTTCATATCCTCTACCACAGCCTCCACAAGTTCTGCACCCTGGATCTGTCGGCTTTCTATCTGGATGTGCTGAAGGATAGAGTCTATACCAGCGGAGCCAACTCATTGGCCCGCCGTGCAGCCCAGACCGCCATGTATGAGATTTTGATGGCCCTGGTGAAGTTAGCTGCCCCGGTTCTTTCCTTTCTTGCCGAGGAGGTGTGGCAACAGATCCCCAAGGGAGGGCAAGATCCTTGCAGCGTTCACCTCTCTGTCTTTCCGGAACCCCAGGAGCGTTATCTGGATGAGGAATTGGCGGAGCGCTGGAAGAGGCTGCTCCAGGTGCGGGATCAGGTGCTGGTCGCCCTGGAGAGGGCGCGTAAAGACAAACTGATCGGCAATTCCCTGGAGGCCAAGGTCCAGATCCAGGCAAAGTCTGCGCCCTACCATTTCCTGCTTCGCCATGAGGGGGAACTGGCCACTCTGTTTATCGTATCGTCCGTGGAGCTCCTCTCCGCTGGGGAGGGGAGCCTGGGAGAGGGGGAGGAGTTGGAGGTGCTTGTGCAGCAGGCTCCTGGGGGCAAATGCGAGCGTTGTTGGAATCATAGTCAGTCCCTGGGAAGAGATCCCTCTCACCCCAGTCTATGCCCCCGCTGCACCCAGGTGATCCGAGAGATCTCAAGGAATTGACGTGGCCCGACGGAATAGGGACTTCTTCTGGCTGGCAGCGGCCATCCTCTTGTTGGCGGATCAGATGGTCAAGTTCATGGTGAGCCGATGCGTTCCCCTTTCCGCCTCCATCCCCATCATCCCGGGCCTCTTCAATCTCACCTATATCCTGAATCCGGGGGCGGCCTTCGGCTTCCTCTCCCGCTGGCACCCCTCCTTCCGCAATCCCTTCTTCATCGGGATCTCCGTGCTCGCCATCCTATTCGTCCTCTTCTACTATCGGCGGCAGGGAAGGATGAAGCCCATCTCCAGTCTGGGTCTTGGCTTGATCGCGGGAGGAGCCCTGGGGAATCTCTGGGATCGCCTCTGGCGGGGGGCGGTGGTTGACTTCCTTGACTTTTATGTGGGGCGTCATCACTGGCCTGCCTTCAATCTGGCCGATTCGGGAATCTCGGTGGGGGTGGCGCTCCTGATCTGGCAGCTCTGGAGGGAGGCGAAAAGATAGAGACTGACCTGGATCGTCCGCTGACCGATCCGGAAAGATCCTCGGTGTCCCGGTCAGGGGACCGGGAAGGATTCGAATTTCTGGCAAGCCCTTATGCATCCTATCCTCTTTAGAATCGGTCCCTTCAGCCTTCACACTTACGGACTTTTTATTGCCACCGGCGTCCTTCTGGCCATCGCTCTGGCCGCCCGGGGAGCGAGGAGGGAGGGGGTGGATCCCCAGAAGATGTTGGATCTCGGCTTCTATCTTCTGGTGGCCAGCATCATTGGTTCTCGTCTCCTCTTCGTCCTGATCTTCTACCGGGATTATCTGCCTCGCCCCTGGTCCATCTTTAAGCTGTGGGAGGGGGGATTGGTATTCTATGGGGGATTCGCCCTTGCCCTTCCGATAGGGATCTGGTATCTGAGACGGCACGATCTCCCCCTCTGGAGGACGGCAGATCTCTGGGCGGCTCCTCTATCCCTGGGACATGCCCTGGGACGAATTGGCTGTTTCGCTGCGGGTTGCTGTTATGGCAGACCTACCTCCCTCCCCTGGGGGATCACCTTCTCTGATCCCCAATCGCTGGCCATCCTGGGAGTGCCGCTGCATCCGGTACAGCTATATGAGGCCTCTTCCAACTTCCTCCTCTTCCTGTTCCTTTCCCTCTTTGGCAGATTCCGGCGGTTCGAGGGCCAGATCTTCTGGCTCTATGTTCTGCTCTATTCTGCCATTCGCTTCCTCGTGGAGTTCTACCGGGGAGATGCGCGGGGATTTATCCTTCCTCCCTATCTTTCCATTTCCCAGGGGGTCAGTATTCTCTTGGCGGCAGCCTCCCTGATCATGCTCCTTCGTCTGAGCAAGAGAAGGGTCTGATGGAGGAGCTGGCATCTCGGGAGCGGCAGTATCGGGTTTCCGCCTCCGAATCAGGCCAGCGCCTCGATTCCTATCTTTCCTCACAATCTGGCCTCTCCCGTTCCCAGATACAGAAGCGGATCCAGGAGAGATGCGTCCTGGTGGATGGAAGGCCCGGGGAAAAGGACCAGAGGGTCAAGTCCGGAAATTTGGTGCTGCTTCTTCTCCCGCCTCCAAGGAGCTCAGAGCTGCGCCCGGAGGAGATTCCGCTCCGGATCCTCTTTGAGGATAGCTCCTTGATCGTCCTCAACAAGGAGCCCGGGATGGTAGTTCATCCCTCCCCCGGCCACCCTTCCGGAACCCTGGTTCACGCCCTGCTTCATCATTGCCCGCATCTGGAAGGGATCGGAGGCGTTGGCCGTCCCGGCATCGTCCATCGGCTGGACAAGGAGACCTCAGGTCTTCTGGTGGTAGCCAAGACGGAGGCGGCCCATCGTTTCCTATCGCAGCAATTCAAGTCCAGGAAGGTGAAGAAGGAGTATCTGGCCTTGGTGGTGGGCAGGGTCTCCTCCCGGCAAGGAGAGGTGGAAGTGGCCATTGGCCGCTCCCTCAGAGACCGCAAGAAGATGGGGGTGAGGACCTCCCGGGGAAGGGCTGCTCTCACTCGATACTTCGTCTTAGAACGATTCCCCCAATTCACTTTGCTGGAGGTCTCGCCCGAGACGGGCAGGACCCACCAGATTCGCGTGCACCTCGCCCACCTCGGCCATCCCATCTTGGGCGATCGAGTCTATGGAGGAAAAGGGGGGGAAGCGCTGGAAAGAGAGGGGGGGCAAAAGGTCAGATGGGAACGTCAGATGCTGCATGCATGGAGGATCGGTTTCCTCCATCCTTTGACTGGGGAACCCCTGAGCTTTGAGGCCTCCTTGCCGCTTGACTTCCGTCAAATCCTGGAGGCGCTACGATCACATTGGCTCGTGGCAGCAAAAGGGCAGGAGGAGGTCCTTGAATCCAAAAGGGATCGATGTCAGGAAGCTGAGGGCTAAGCATTTTCTCATCGACATGGATGGGGTGATCTATCGGGGCGACAAGCTCATCAAAGGCGCCGATGATTTCATCGCAAGCCTGAAGGCTAAAAAGAGGAAATTCCTCTTTCTTACCAATGCCTCCAGCAAGACACCTCAAGATCTTCAAGCGAAGCTGCTCCGTCTGGGGATCAAGGTCTCGCCGGAATGCTTCTACACCTCCGCCCTGGCGACGGCTGCCTTTCTTGACGCCCAGCATGCAAGAGGCAGGGCCTATGTGGTGGGAGAGAAGGGGTTGATCGCGGCGTTGCGGGAGGCGGGCTATCGGATCACCGAAAAAAGCCCCGACTATGTGGTGGTGGGCCAGACCGAGGACTTCTCCGGGCTGAAAAAGGCAACCCAGTTGATCTCTCAAGGGATTCCCTTCATCGCTACCAACCCGGATGTCACAGGCCCGGCCGAGGAGGGCATCGAACCGGCCATGGGGGCCATCGCCGCCATGATCGAAAAGGCGACGGGAAAATCGGCCTATTTCATTGGCAAACCCAACCCACTCATGATGCGCAAGGCCCTCCAGAGGCTGAGAGTCCATTCCAGCGAGACGGCCATCATTGGGGACCGCATGGATACCGACATTGTGGCAGGAGTGGAGACGGGCCTGGAAACGATCCTGGTCCTGAGCGGGGTTACCTCCCGGGAGGATATTGCCAAGTACCCCTATCGCCCCGACTTTGTCGTGCGGTCGGTGGCGGATCTGAAGCTCTGATCTTCCACCGATAGCCCCAACCAGGCATTCAGGCGCCCCCGGATCTGGTGTGCCGTGCAATCCTCGATGGCGATCAGCTTCTTGCGAGATCGATGGCCAGATCGCAGGGAGAGCCGGGATCGCTTGAGCCCCAGTTGGGTGGCCAGAAATCGGAGGCAGGCTTCATTGGCAGATCCTTCGAGAGCTGGGGCGGTGACGGAGACCTTGAGGGCATCCCCTTGTATCCCCTCCATCCGATCCCGAGCCGCCCGGGAACGGATTAGGACCCGGAGCAGGCAGCCGCTCCGGCCCTCTATGAGAAAGGGAAGGAAGGTATCTTTCGTTACTTCTTCTCCTTCTTTTCCGGAGCGGGGCCAGCCTCGTCTTCCAAGTCGAAAGAGAGGAGCTCCTGATGGGCCTGAAGGACGGATTGGACCTTGGCCCGCAGATTGCTTCGCTGGCGTTTCAGTTCGGTGATATCCGCCTCCACCCGCCTCAAGCGGGCCTGAGCCTCTTCCAGGATCTTCTTCGCCTGGATCTCCGCCTCCCGGGTGATCAGGTGAGCCTCACGCTGAGCACTCTCCTTGATCTGCTCGGATAGCTTCTGGGCTGTGATCAGGGTGTTGCGAAGGGTTACCTCTTTCTCTTGAAACTGGTTGATCCTGGTGGATAGCTCTTTCGACTTCTCCGCCAGGGCCGCGTTTTCCTTGACCAGCTCCTCGATCTGGTCAGCCACTTCCTTCAGGAGGCTTTCGACCTCCTGGGGGTCGAAGCCACGAAGCCGTCGCGTGAATTGATGCTGCAATAGATCGAGAGGGGTGATCCGAATCATCTCAGCCTCCCTGCCAGATCAAATAGGGTGCGAGCGAGAAAGCTCGCAGAAAGTAGAGAATCAAGAGAGCCATTGCATTGCCGGAGATCGATCCAGCCTCAGACCAGAATCCTATCCCCCCGTGGCCCCTTGCTGGCCCGCCAGTTCTCGGGATCTCTTGGTCGCCGCCTCTACGGCATCGGCGAGGATCCCCCGAACATTGCGTTCCTCCAGGACCTTGAGCCCCGCCAGGGTCGTTCCTCCGGGGGAGGAGACCCGCTCCCGCAGGATGCGGGGATCCTCCTTCGTCTCATCCACCATCCTGGCGGCCCCCAGGAAAGTCTGGGCCACCAGGAGGCCAGCCGTCTCAGGCGGAAGTCCGAGGCGAATGCCGGCCTCCCGCAGTCCTTCCATCGCCAAAAAGACATAGGCAGGGCCACTCCCCGAGAGGCCTGTTACGGCATCCATTAACTCCTCCTCCACCACAGCGACCTTTCCCACCGAGGAGAAGATCAGCTTGGCCACTTCCAGATCCTCGGGGGTGGAGTAGGGACCGGGGCAAAGGGCGCTGGCTCCCTCCAGCACCAGAGCCGGGGTGTTGGGCATCACCCGCACCACCCGCGCCCTCATCTTCAACTCCTCGATGATCATGGAGGTGGGAATGCCCGCTGCGATGCTGATGAGGGTCTGGTCCGCTCGAACGCTGCCCTGGATCTCCCGCAGGGCCTCCCTCATATTTTGAGGCTTGATCGCCAAAATGAGGATCTGGCAATGGGCCGCCAGGGAGCGGTTCTCCTTGAAGAAAGGAAGGGAGTACCTCTCCTGGAAGTACTGGAGTCGCTCTTGCCTCACATCGGAGAGCCAGAGGGACCTCTCATCCACGAGATGAGAGCGGAGCAGTCCTCGAATGAGGGCCTCCGCCATGTTTCCTGCACCTAAGAACCCAATCTTCTTACCTGCCAGCATGCCCGCCTCCTGATGGGCTCATTATATATAGGCAGAGGAATTGGCAAGTCAAGCTCTTTCCGGAGAGGCGGCAACGGCCATTTTGACCTTGCTTTTGAGGGGGATTTGATCTATTTTTAGGCGGACGAATCCCCTTGAGACCAAGAGAGATGGAGGGTAAGGCAAAGGTCCTTTCTCGCCTGGAAAGACTGCGGCATGGCTTTCTGGAGAGTCGGGCATCCCGGAAGGCGGAGCATCTCATGCGACAGCTCTCCTCCCTTTCCGATCCCGGGTTTCAGCTTCATCGTCTCGGCCTGAAGCTGAGGGAAATGCCCTCCAAGGAAGCAGCGATGATCTTAGGCCAGATCTGCCGCAGAAGGGAGGAGGGAAATGCCCTTTTCGAGCAAGCCCATCTCCATTTACTGGACAAGGAGGCTTTGCTGGGGCTACTGGGAGAGGCCAAGGTCGCATCGCTCTTGGAGGAACTTTGCTTTCTCGGATATGAGGATGCCGAAAGATACCTGAGGAAGGATCCTCCCAACCTCGCCTTCGAGCGAAGGCAGGAGGGGGAGCGGAGACCGGGGGAGAGCCTGGGCTTCCGCATCAGCCTGGCTCGCAGGACCATACCCCGTATCCTCGAGAGACTGATCTACGATCCGGATGAGAAGGTCATCCGGACCATCCTGGGAAATCCACGCATCACGGAAGCGGAGGTCCTGAAAATCGCCTCCTCATCTCGCACCCCTCCCTCCATATTGGCCACTCTGGCCCACCATGATCGCTGGATCCCTCGCTACAAGGTAAAGCTCGCCCTGGTCTACAATTCAAATACCCCGCTTCGGGTCTCTTTGGGGCTGCTTCCGTTTCTCTTGCGCCAGGATCTATTGGAGGTAGCCCAATATGAGGCCTTGCCCCATGCCGTGAGGGAGAAGGCAAGGGAACTGGCCAAAAAGAGGAGTCCCACCGAGGTATTCCCTCTGGGGGAGGGGGTGAGATGAAGGATTATTTTCCCCGAGTCTATCGGCTCGTCTCCTCCATTCCCCATGGGAAGGTGGCCACCTATGGGCAGATTGCCGCATTACTGGGAGATCCGCGAGGAGCCAGGACAGTGGGTTGGGCCCTGCACAGCAATCCGTATCCCGGGATCGTGCCCTGCCATCGGGTAGTCAACCGGGAAGGAGAGCTGAGCGGGGGATTCGCCTTCGGAGGGCAAAAGAGGCAGCGTTTCCTGCTGGAGCAGGAGGGAGTATCCTTTCTGGCTGACGGAAGGGTAGATCTGGCCAGATACCTCTGGCGACCCGGATAGTCCATCGATTCCAGGAGCGCTTCTTGCCCCTTGGGGCCCACATGTCGATCGCAAAAGGTCTGGAGAAAGCCCTGTTGCGTGGCCAGAACTTGGGCTGCCAGACGATTCAGCTATTCACCAAAAATCGAAATCGATGGCAGGCGAAGCCCCTGAGCCAGGCGGAGGTTCAAGAGTTCCGCAGGGTCCAGAGGAAGTCGAAGATTCGCCCCCTCCTGGCCCATACCAGCTATCTGATCAACCTGGCCTCGCCCCAGCCCCAGATTCATGCCAGATCCCTTTCCGCCTTGAAGGAGGAGATGGATCGAGCACGGGCCCTGGGGATTCCCTACCTGGTGATCCATCCCGGATCGCATGGGGGAAGTGGCGAGGAGAGCGGGCTGAGGAGGATTGCAGGGTCCTTAGATAGAGTACTGGCGGAGCTCGAGGATCCCTCCCCCATGATCCTTTTGGAGACGACTGCGGGCCAAGGGTCCAGCCTGGGCTGGCGCTTCGAGCACCTGGCGAAAATCAGAGATCGCTCCCGATTCCCGGAGAGGCTTGGATTCTGCTTTGATACCTGCCATGTCTTTGCGGCCGGCTACGACATCGCTTCTCCTTCCGGCTATGAGAGCACCATGGGCCTCTTCATCGGTCTGATCGGGATCGAACGGCTAAAGGCCTTTCATCTCAACGACTCCCAAAAGGGCCTAGGCAGCCGAGTGGATCGCCACCAGCATATCGGGAGGGGGAGGCTGGGCAGGCTCCCTTTCTATCTCTTGCTCCGAGATGATCGGTTCTCTCGTCTTCCCATGATCCTGGAGACCCCGAAGGGAAGAGAGGGTAATCGGGATCTGGATGAGATCAATCTGAATTTGCTCCGGAAGCTGAGGAAGCGGGCCAGCGTTCCGGGCAGGGCCGGAGGAGAGGCGGCTTGAGGAACCTGTATAAGCGAATGGATGTCTTCCGCTGTAGCCAGGACGGACATGATCACTTTGAGAATGCGGTCTCGGTCTACCATGTCCTGCGGGAGCGGAGGTGCTACCCGGAGGGATGTATCTATTTCCAGTGGAGATGCCGTCATCCTTTGAGAGGAAAGGGTTGTCCCCAGGGATTTCAGCATGTGGGGAGAAGGTGCGGTTCCTGCCCTCATTTCTACGATGAGAAGATCCTTCGAGCGCCCCGCCTCCTCCTCGCCCCGGAGGAGTATCAGGGATTCCTCAAGGAGCTGCGAGTCTTCGAGGAATGGCTGAAGGGGCTGCTCTTAGGGGATATCAGCGTGTGGGGGACCATCAATTCAGTGAAGCTCTGGTTCAAGGAGGTGATCCGCCCTCATGGATCACGGGTGGCCTTCTTCGGCTTTCTCTTGAATTTCTCCGAGGCCTACTTCGATCTGGTCCACTGGAAGGATTTCTGCTACGTCACGATCAGCAAAGGACTGCAGGCCGCGTACCGGTTTCGGAAGGGGGATCGGGTGAGCTTTCGGGCCCAGATGAGATTGGATAGGGGCAGGCCGGTTCTTCATCGGGTGCGGGCAGTGGAGGTCGAGGCCCAAGGGGAGGGAGAATGCTGGACGGAGAGCAAGGCACTGCTGGCCCAGAGATTGGGCACCTCCTTCCCGGATCAGCCGGACCGATGTCTGGCCTGTGAGAAGGGGGCTTTGCTGGATGTCATTGACGAGACGGGGGCGTCGGGACAGAGGGATCGGCGCCTCTTCTGCCTGGAGGGAATACTGGATCCCCGGCTTTGCCCCATCTATGGGGAGGCGGAGTTGGCGATGGAGAGATGTCGGATGGAGGAAGCATGATCTCGGGTGGCAATTGGGCATCAGGGGCCAGGAAAGAGGAGGAGTAAATGGAGGTCAAGCCGAGTGCCAGCTATAGCATCACGATCCGGTTGGAGATCTTGAATAAGCCGGGAATGTTAGGGAAGACCACCACGGCCATTGGGGAGGCAGGAGGCGATATCCGAGCGGTGGATATCGCTGGCTTCACCAAGGATACCATCATCCGGGATATCACGGTAAATGCCCGAGATGACAAACATGGCCGAGAGATCGTGGAACATGTGAAGAAGGTAGAAGGGATTCATGTGGTCAGTGTCTCCGATCGCACCTTTCTCATGCACCTGGGGGGCAAGATCGGAATCGTCAGCAAGATTCCCCTGAAAACCCGGGATGACCTCTCCATGGCCTATACGCCCGGGGTGGCGAGGGTTTCTATGGCCATCCACGAGGATCTCAAGAGGGCCTTCTCCCTCACCATCAAGAGGAATACCGTGGCGGTCGTGAGCGACGGTACCGCCGTTCTCGGGCTGGGGGATATCGGGCCGGAGGCAGCGATGCCCGTCATGGAGGGCAAGGCGCTTCTCTTCAAGGAGTTCGGCGAGGTGGACGCCTTTCCCATCTGCCTGGCCACCAAGGATGTGAACGAGATCGTCAAGGTGGTCAAGTACATCGCCCCCACCTTCGGCGGGATCAACCTGGAGGATATTTCAGCCCCTCGCTGCTTTGAAATCGAGGATCGCCTGAAGAAGGAGATCGATATCCCCGTATTCCACGACGACCAGCATGGCACGGCGGTGGTGGTGTTAGCTGCTCTCCTCAATGCCTTGAAGATCGTGAAGAAGGAGATCTCTGACCTGAAGGTGGTCGTCTCCGGGGTGGGTGCCTCCGGAGTCGCTTGCAGTAAGATCTTGATGTCGATGGGGGTGAAGAACCTGATCGGCGTCGATCGCGCCGGGGCCATCTACAAAGGGCGAACAGAGAATATGAATTTTATCAAGGAATGGTATGCGGAAAACACCAATCCCCAGGGCAGGAAGGGCAGCCTTATGGAGGTCGTTGAGGGGGCGGATCTCCTCCTGGGCCTTTCTGGACCAGGACTCTTCCCGGTGGAGGCCCTGAAGAAGATGAACCGGGACCCCATCGTCTTCGCCATGGCCAATCCGGTTCCCGAGATCATGCCCGAGGAGGCTGAGCCCTATGTGAAGGTGATGGCCACTGGCCGCTCCGATTATCCCAACCAGATCAATAATGTGCTCTGCTTCCCGGGGCTCTTCCGGGGCGTGCTGGATTGTCGGGCCAGACAGATCAATGAAGAGATGAAAATCGCGGCCGCCAAGGCGATCGCCTCCGTGGTGGGAAAGAACGAGCTGAGCCCAGATTATATCATCCCCTCCGTCTTCCACAAGAAGGTCTCCAAGGTGGTCGCCTCGGAGGTGGCAAAGGCCGCTTACCGGACGGGAGTCGCCAGGAGGCATAAGAAGTTCATCTCCCTCTACCATGTATAATGATAATGAGGAAGGATTCGCGGGCACCCTTACTTTCAAGGAGTGACGATGCCCCCGCCGCCAAATCGCCGGAGGATTAGCTCCGGCAAGATCGCGGTTCTCAGTTTCCTTATGGTGGGCTGCCTCCTGGCAGGCTTCCTCTTCTTCTACCGATCTCATCTCCTTCCCTTGCCAGCGAAGAAGGAGGTGATCACGGGGGAGCTGAATCCGGGGGAGTCCCTCTCCGCCTCGCTTCAAATGAAAGGGCTTCCTCCTCCCCTCGTCTCCTCCCTCATTCAGGCACTTCGCCCGGTGTTCGATTTCCGCAGGAGCCTGCCCGGCGATCGATATCACCTGGTGCGAAATGGAAAGGGCGAGGTCGTGAGCTTCACCTACCAATCAGGCCCCCTGGACTGCTATGAGGTCAAACGGGTAAAAGACCGCCTGGAGGCGAAAAAGAGGGTCTTCGCCACAAAGGCCAGAAGGGTCCTCTTGGAGGGCCAGGTGGAGGCCTCACTCTTTGACGCCATGGAGGAGATCGGAGAGCAGGCAGAGCTGGCAATGGATTTTGCCCGGATCTTCCTCTGGGATATCGATTTTAATACCGATCCGCGGGCGGGGGACCGGTTCCGGATGATCGTGGAGAAGCTCTATCTGGACGGAGAATTCGTCAAGTATGGAAAAATCCTGATCGCCCAATACCAAAACCAGGGCCAGCTCTTCAGCGGCATCTACTATCGGGATGGCCAGGGGAAGGAGGACTATTACACCCCGGAGGGAAAGTCGGTGAGGAAGGCCCTGCTCCGCTCCCCCCTTCAGTTCAATCGCATCACCTCCCGCTTTACCCGATCCCGCTTGCACCCTGTTTTGGGGGGATATCGTCCCCATCTGGCCGTCGACTATAAGGCCCCCACAGGAACCCCCGTCTGGGCCGTGGCGGATGGGTGGGTGAGCTCCTGTGGATGGTCGGGAGGGGGAGGCAATTCCATCGCCCTGCGTCACCGCATGGGATTCTCCACCTTCTATAGCCACCTCAGTCGCTTCGCCAGGGGAATCCGGAGAGGGGCTCCTGTGAAGCAGGGACAGATCATCGGATATGTGGGATCCACGGGTCTCGCCACCGGCTCTCATCTCGATTACCGCATCCAGAAGGATGGCCGCTTCATCAATCCCTTGCAGAAGATCAACCTACCCGGAGTCCCGGTGGCCAGGACGGATCAAGCCGAGTTCTTCCGGGTAAAGGATGAGCTGATGGAGCAGCTGCGGGAAGGCAGCCTGCGGGAAGCCTCCGAAGGTCCCTTGGACATCCTCTTCCTCTGACCATCCGATTGCTTTTCTCCGTCCTCAAGGCATCCCCCTCTGCCTCAAAAAGCCCTTGACCACTTCCTCTTTTTTTTTTATCATTAAAATTGTAGAGACCTTTTTCCATCATCGGCCGCTTTGAGGAAGAGGATGAGTGCCTGCAGGAACCGCAGGCGTCCTCCCCCGATAATGATTTGACGCCTTTTTCTTGAGAGGTGAGAGTGAGAAGGAGGATCCTGAAAGTGGTCTGTGCACGCCTCCCCGGGGCCTGAGCCCCAGGGAGGCGTTTGTGTTCTTATCGGTTCCCCGGCTTTAGTCGAGGGTGAAGGCTTCTTGGCGCCGAAGGCGCTTTGGTCCGGCCAACTCCTTCGCTCCCGCGTGCATTCGCTCGAGCGATCTCGGCAGGCCGAGAACTCGCCCTCCTCAACAGCGGATCGGAGGGCTCAGACAGCTCGGCCTTCACATCGCCGAGCTCTCCTCGCTCATCAGCGCCCAAGGTCGCTCAGAAGCTGGCCGGACCGGCGAGATAGAGCGCCCCCGGATTGCCCGAGGGGATCTACGAAGAAGGAGAGGAAAAAATGAAAACAAAGGTGTGGTTCTCGATGGTGGCAGTGATGATCCTGGCTGCTTTTGCTATGGTGCTGCCTGCCCATGCCGGCTGGAAACACTGCACAGGAACGAGCGAAGCGCGCCCTTTCCTTAGCGAAACCGTACTCAACCTCGATGATCAGCCTAACCACACGATCCGAATGGTAACCTTTGAAGGTAAGATTGGCTGCTCCTGCCCGGAGATTGATGGGGCGAGCGTAACATGGCGCTCTTATCGTGATGTGACACCGGCGGGCGGCTCGCACATGACCTATTTCACGGGTCTCACCAAGAGTGGGGACAAGGTTTTCGGAAAGGGCAAAGGTGCATGGAAGGTGGAAACCAAGACGGACGGGTCCTGGGAGGCGATCGGGTCCGGCGAGTTCGAATATTATGGAGGAACGGGCAGATTCGAAGGAATTAAGGGGAAAGGTACCTATAAAGGCAAGAGGACATCAGCGGGTTATTCAGAGACATGGGAAGTGGAAGCCTATTTCCCCGATTGATGCCCGCACAGGATTCAACTGCGTTTTATGCTGAAGCAGGCAGGGCCAGCGATGGCGAGCCGATCGCTTAACGTGTTGAGATCTTCTTAACATTTTTCCCCCTATCGGGTAGAATCTGGTAGGGGGGATTTTTCTGTCCAAAGGACCAACCCAGCTTGATGTACGTGTCCCGATAGAGG